>Ga0163153_10003372_pt1 | contig 21495 bp, 23 predicted proteins | sample OliLakLV19MP6IB1_FD_148629 | JGI IMG/M metagenome (GOLD analysis project Ga0163153, IMG submission 148629) | Freshwater microbial mat bacterial communities from Lake Vanda, McMurdo Dry Valleys, Antarctica - Oligotrophic Lake LV.19.MP6.IB-1 | ecosystem: Environmental > Aquatic > Freshwater >...
CACCACCACCGTGGGCTTGGACGTCAGCGCTGCGCAGCTTCGCGGCGTCGAAGTCGATCGTCATTGGTGCTGCCACAAGAGCGATAGCAAACGCACTGGCCGACGCGAGATACACAAGCCGCTTTTGAATTGATCTCGACATGTAAACACTTCCTTATTGGGTTATGAATTCCATCCCTCCGTCGCTCCACGATAGAGATGGACGAAAAGGAAGATGTTCAAAACCGGATAACAAGAAATATTTGTAAAAATCCGACAACTACGTAGATGTTCAAAACTGAACAACAAAGGAGATGTTCTGATTGCCAATGTTTGCGCCAGCGCAAAGATTTTAATTCGTACAAAAATTAAAGTTGAACAATATGGCAGCTATCCGCTGTTTGCGGCGGTGCTTCCCGGCATGTTTTCGTGAATGTAAGAAAAGAGTGCAAGGCATTTGCAGAAGACGGGCGCATGCAAATCGCCGTTGCGTTTGATGGAATCTAACGCGAATCGATAACGCGGGATTTCAGGCAGTGCGGAACTGAGGTGCGTGCGGGCTTCGCTATCGGGCGCACAGTGACGCGAAGGTTCTTCCGAGGCGCGTCATGAAACAGTTCAGAGGCCGATGCGGCCGTTACAAGTACACGGCCTTCTCACATCGTGCGATTGGCACACACTGCATTGAGGCGCGTGCCATGGGTCAAGTGCAGAGCGAAAAAATCGAAGCCACTCCGATCGGTAATATCGTTGTGGCCGTGCTGAACGGCGGAGACTTCTTACAGATTGTTACCGAGACGAAGTGATTCATCTGACGATCACGTTCGAAAACTGCCACGGATCGTCGCGGTCGATCTCTTCCGGGAACAGCACGCCGCGATCCACCGTCGGATTCCAGTCGGTGTAGTGACCGACCACCGGCCCGAGATAGGGCGACTGCACTTCGAGGCAGCGGCGATAATCCATCTCGTCGGTCTCGACGATGCCGGCCTTCGGATTCTCGAGCGCCCAGATCATGCCCGCCAGCACAGCCGAGGTGACCTGAAGCCCGGTTGCATTCTGATACGGCGCCAGCTTGCGGGTTTCCTCGATCGAGAGCTGCGAGCCATACCAATAGGCATTCTTCTTGTGGCCGTAGAGCAGCACACCGAGTTCGTCGATGCCATCGACGATCTCGTTCTCGTCGAGAATATGGTGCTTCTTCTGCGGCTGCCATTGCCGCCCGGCCATCTCATGCAGCGACAACGCGGCGTCGTTGCAGGGGTGGTACGCATAGTGACAGGTCGGGCGATAGATCGCCTTGTTGCCGTCCTTCAGCGTGAAGAAATCGGCGATCGAGATCGATTCGTTATGGGTCACGAGAAACCCGTGCTGCGCCTTCGCGGTCGGAGTCCAGGAACGTACGCGCGTCCCGGCGCCCGGCCGCATCAGATAGATCGCGGCGTCGCAGCCGCTTTCATGCTTGCGCCCTTCCGGTGGCAGCGCCTTCTCGTACGTGCCCCAACCGAGTTCGGACGGCTGCAGCCCCTCTGAAATAAAGCCCTCGACCGACCAGGTGTTGACGAAGATTTCGAACGGCTTCGGGGACTTCGCGCGCTGCGTGTCGCGTTCGGCGATATGGATGCCCTTGACGCCGGCCTTCTGCATCAGCCGGCCCCAGCCGGCACGATCCGTCGGGACGTCGGTGCCCGCGCCGACATCCTTTGCGACATTGAGCAAGGCCTGCTTCACCAGCCACGACACCATGCCGGGATTGGCGCCGCAGCAGGAAACGGCGGTCGGCCCGCCCGGCTTGTTGCGGCGCAGCTCAAGAAGCGATTCGCGCAGCGCATAATTCGAGCGCTGCGAAATGGTCAGCTTGGGATCGGTGTAGTAGCCGAGCCACGGCTCAATCACGGTATCGATGTAGAGCGCGTTCAGTTCCTTGCAGAGCTCGATGATCGCGAGCGATGACACGTCGACCGAAAGATTGACGAGGAATGCCTGTTCGCCCGGATTGGTCTTGAGCAGCGGCGTGAGCAGCTTGCGATAGTTCTCCTTGGTGACGGCTTCCTTGAGAAAGCTCACGCCGGCCGCCGCGCACATTGCGCTGTCTTTCGGATTCGGATCGATCACCGTGAACCGGTCCTTGGCGCATTCGATATGACGCAGGATCAGCGGCAGCGTGCCGCGGCCGATCGAACCGAAACCGATCATGACGACCGGGCCGGTGATGCGGGCGTGAATCGTATGCGGGGCCATGAGCAAATCTCCTTCTCGAATCAGATGTCGTGCCGACGATCGCGGCCGGGCCGGATCGGCCGGCGCGGGGTCTGTTAGCAGATTCAGGGCCCGCATGACACCGTTCGGTTGCCACCAGCAGATTGATTCGACTCATTCTCCGCCTCCGTGCAGAATTGCCATGCACGCGGGACTAACTCCCCCAGCGCGCCGTCCGTGGGCACGATGTGGCCCTGCCCACCACGGTCGTTCGGGGGTCGCGCCAAAGGGCAGGGGGCGACGTTTTGGCGCGACCCGATCTCCGAGTTCATCTCCCATCCGGCAATGATTCCCGACGATTGCCCGCGCGTCTCAGCCGCGCTTGACAGGCGGCCCTGTCGTTCTTAATACTTAACCATATGGTTAAGTCTCAGGAACCTGTTCTCGATCGCACCTTTGCGGCTCTCGCCGATCCCACCCGGCGCGCCTTGCTGGCTCGGCTTGGCGACCAGGAGGGCCTGTCGGTTAGCGAGCTGGCGCGCCCGTTCCCGATCTCCCTGCCCGCCGTCATGAAGCATCTCGACGTGCTGACCGATGCCGGGCTGATCGAGCGGACCAAGACCGGCCGCACGGTGTTGTGCCGGCTAACGGCCGGGCCGATGGAGGAGGCCATGCAATGGCTCGACCGATATCAGCGTTTCTGGAACGACCGTCTCGATCGTCTTGCCGCACTCATGGAGGAAGAAACATGTCCGCCACCGCCGCCGCTGGCCCTCGTGCCGAAACCAGACCCAGCCTCACCCTCAAGCGTCGCATCAAGGCGAACCCGACGAAAGCCTACGCGGCCTGGACCGACCCGGCGCTGATCGCGCGCTGGTTCGGGCCGGATTCGGGCGAGGTTCTGGAAACCGAAGCCGACGTCCGTGTCGGCGGTCGCTATCACATCGCGTTTCGCACCGAGAACGGCGAACGCCACGATGTGAGCGGCGTCTATCACGAGGTGTCGCCAGGCGAAAAACTGGTCTTCACCTGGGCCTGGCGCTCGACGCCGGAACGCGAATCGATGGTGACCGTCACCTTCAAGCCCGATTCCGACGGCACCATGCTCACGCTCTTGCATGAGAAATTCTTCGACGAAACCGCGCGCGACAATCATCGCACCGGCTGGTCGGGTGCGCTCGACAAGCTCGAGCGCGTAGCGTCCTCGCTCTAGGAAAATCCGTCGCCATGTTGCAGTCGACGCAGATCGCTATAATGCTGCCTATCACGATCATTCCGTGGGAGGCACATCATGGCCGGGCAAACATCGCCGCAGGACGCGGCGCTCCGAACCGCGAGCTGTTCCTGCGGTGGTCTCAGCATCACCGTGACGGCACCGCCGGTCCGGGTTCATGCCTGCTGTTGTCTCAACTGCCAGAAGGAATCCGGCAGTTCCTTCACTTACACCGCATTCTTCGACGAAGCCGCGATCGCGGGAGTCGACGGCGACCATCGGCGCTGGGGTCAAAGCATGGGGACGGGCCAGGGCGGCGAGCTGAATTTCTGTCCGACCTGCGGCGCCCGCGTCTTCCTGCGGCTCGAGGGATTGCCCGGTGTCGTCGGAATCGCGGTCGGCTATTTCTCTGATCCGGATTTTCAGAAGCCGGCCACGATCTACTGGTGGCGCCGGCATCATCGCTGGCTGCCGGCGCCTGCCGGCGTCGAAACACAAGACACGCAATAGCGCTTTCGGCCGATGAGTCTGACGGGCGCGCGGAGATGATCCGATGCGCAAGCTGATCCTTCAGATGCAGATGACGCTCGACGGTTTTGTCGGCAAGCCCGACGGCGACGTGATGTGGGCGTTTCCAGGGTTCGACGACGAGTATGCCGCGTGGGGTACTGCGGATCTGGCGAAGGCCGGCCTGCATCTCATGGGCCGGGTGACGTATCACGAAATGGCGGCCCATTGGCCGACATCGCTGGAACCCTATGCCGCGCCGATGAACGACATTCCGAAACTGGTGTTCTCGCGCACGCTCAAGGAAGCCGCTTGGCCGGAAACCCGCATCGCGCGCGGGGATCTGACAACCGAAATCAATGCGCGCAAACAGGAATCCGGGAACGACCTGCTGGCCCATGGTGGTGCGACATTTGCGCGGTCGCTCGTCGAGGCCGGCCTGGTCGACGTTTTGCGGTTGATCTTCCATCCGGTCGTGCTCGGCGAGGGCCGCCGGATTTTCCCGGTTCGCAACGACATCCAGCGCTTTCGCCTCGCCGACATACGGACATTCAAGACCGGGTTGGTTGCCGAAACTCTGATCCCGATTGAAGGAGACAAAGCATGACACCGCACAAGATCGTATCGCGCGAAGACTGGCTGGTTGCGCGCAAGGCGCATCTCAGGAACGAGAAGGCGCTGACGCGTAAAGCTCTATCCTGCTGTCATTAGCAGCACGGCGCATTCTTCCCGGCCACATGCCACGGAAACGTCACGAGCGATGGCCGCGCGATCTGCTTTAACAGACACAACCGAATGGAGTACTCAGCATGGCTGAACAAAGACAGGGCGTCACCCCGCATCTGGTGGTGGACAATGCCGATGCGGCGCTCAAATTTTACGCAAAGGCGTTTGGCGCCACCGAAACCTTTCGCCTGCCGGCGGAAGACGGGAAGCGGCTGATGCATTCCGAAATGATGGTGAACGGCGGGCGCGTGTTCGTGCGCGATCATTTTCCCGAGTACTGCACGGCCGAGGCCGGCAAAATTCGGCAGGAGCCGCCAAAGTCGCTCGGTGGCACGTCCTTCTCGATGCATCTCGATGTTCCCAATTGCGACGCGGCGGTGAAACGCGCGGTCGATGCGGGTGCGACAATGACAATGCCGCCGGACGACATGTTCTGGGGCGATCGCTATGGTGCGGTCGTCGACCCGTTCGGCCATGCCTGGAGCTTCGCGCATCGGCTGCCCGGCCAGCCCGGCTGAGCCGGCAGCGCGGTTTCGACCGTTCCCGATCCGGGCCGCCATCTCGACCGGCGGCCCGGCGGAACCTTCGCTATATTCCACGGTTAACAACCACGGCCGATCGTACGGCGCCCGAAACAGGGGAGATTTCTTATGGCGTATGTCGATGGTTTCGTAATTCCGATCCCCAAGAAGAACGTCAAAGCCTACGCAAGCATGGCGAAGAAGGCCGCCAGGGTCTGGATCGATCATGGCGCGCTCGAAGTGAAGGAATGCGTGGGCGAGGATCTCGCCGTGAAGTTCGGCATGTCGTTCGCGCGCAAACTGAAGACCAAGCGCAACGAAACGGTCCTGTTCTCCTTCATCGTGTACAAGTCGCGCACACACCGCGACCGGGTGAACGCCAGGGTCATGAAAGATCCGCGCCTCCACAAGATGGCGCCGAAGGAGATGCCGTTCGAGTTGAAGAACATGATGTATGGCGGTTTCAAGACTCTGGTCGATATCAAGGCATAACGCGAGAGCCATCATGAAACTCTATTGGGCGCCGAAAACGCGCGCCATGAGCGCGGTCTGGGTGCTGGAGGAAGCCGGTGCCCAATATGAGCGCAGCCTGATCGATATCCGCGCTGGCGCGCAGATGACGGCGGCCTATCGCGCGATCAACCCGATGGGCAAGGTACCCGCGCTGGAAGACGACGGCACGATCGTCACCGAAGCGGCTGCGATCTGCGCCCATGTCGCCGATCGCTTTCCCGCCGCCTCGCTGGCACCCCCGATCGGCGATTCCGCGCGCGGCGCTTTCTATCGCTGGCTCGTCTTCGAACCGGGTTGTATCGAACCCGCCTTCATGCAGAAACATATCGGGCTCGAGGTCGATTCCGTGACCGCCGCGTGGGGCAGCTACGATCGGGTGATCGACACGCTCGACACGGCGCTCGCCACCGGCCCGTGGATCCTCGGCGAGAATTTCACTGCCGCCGACGTGATGATCGGCGGGGCCGTGCGTTTCGGCATGGCGATCGGAATGATCGAGCGGCGCGCCTCTTTCGCCGCCTACGTGTCGCACTGCGAGGGGCGGCCCGCCTTCCAGCGCGCGCTGCTGATAGACGAGCGCGGAGTCTAGCCGGTCATGCCGGCGGTGCGGATCCATCCGTTCCTGATGTTCCAGGGCGGCACCGCAGAAGCAGCGATGAATTTCTACGTCTCGCGGTTTCCCGACGCTCGCATCGTCGACATCCAGCGCTTTGAACAAGGAGAGCCACGATGACAACCAATGGCAAACTCGCGCCGGCGATGGAACTGGCGAAGAAGAACGGCGTACGCTTTCCCAACGAGAGCGACGACTATCGCGAGGCGCGCGACAAGCTGCTCGCTGAAGAGATCGAACTCCGCCGTCACATCGAACGCGTCGCCGAACAGCGCCGCGCGTTACCGCCCGGCGGCGAAGTGAGAAAGGATTATCGATTCGAGGGTGAACACGGTCCGGTCGGCTTCGCCGACCTCTTCGCCGACAAGCAGTCGCTCGTGGTCTACAGCTACATGTTTGGCCCGCAGCGAGAGAGACCCTGCCCGATGTGTACGTCGCTGCTCTCGGCCTGGGATGGCGAAGTACCCGATATCAGGCAGCGTGTCGCGCTGGCGGTCATCGCGCGTTCGCCGATCGAGCGGCTGGTTGCATTCAAGAAGGAACGCGGCTGGCACCATCTGCCGCTTTACTCCGACACCGGCGACGAATACAGCCGCGACTATGGCGCGCTCGGGCAAGACGGCAAAGGCGACGACGCGGCCTTCAACGTCTTTACGCGACGCGACGGCAAGATCCGTCATTTCTGGAGCCAGGAAATGGGCTTTGTGACGGCCGATCCGGGTCAGGATCCGCGCGGCGCACCCGATCTGATGCCGCTCTGGACGATTCTCGATGCGACGCCCGAAGGCCGCGCGAAGGACTGGTATCCGAAACTCTCGTACTGACGCGCACCCGTCCGCGCCGCGTCGCTAACCCACGCGCTCGATCAGTGCCATCGCGGCGGCCGGGTTCTTCTCCTTGAATCCGGAGATCACGTAGAGGAACACGTCGCGCCCGCTCCTGGCGGGGAGCGGCTTCGCGACGGTCGAGAGATCGGCAGGCACGCTGCCCGCCGCCCATGCCTGCGCCCGTTTGACCCAGTTACCGAGTGCGGCGGGCGTATAACCCGTCTTTGTCTTTTCTTCCGTGCCCATGATGCGCGCATAGATGAACGATGCCGTCGCATCGGCGATCTGCGGATACTTCGAATCGCCGGCGGTCACGATCGCAACCTCGTGTTCGCGCAACATGGCTGCGAACTCCGGCGTCGCGAAACTCTCGTGCCTCACCTCGACCGCGTGGCGCACGGCGCGCCCCTCGACCGAGCGCGGCAGCAGCTTCAGAAACGCCTCGAAATCCGCCGCGTCGAATTTTTTGGTTGGCGCGAACTGCCAGTTGATCGGGCCAAGCTTGTCCTTGAGTTCCATGACGCCGCTCGCGAAAAACCGCTCGACCGACGATCCCGCCTCCGCCAGCACGCGCCGGTTGGTGGCGAAACGCGGCCCCTTGAGCGCAAAAATGAACGTGTCCGGCGTTTCGGCGTGCCATTTGGCAAAGCTCTCCGGCTTCTGCGAGCCGTAGAACGTACCGTTGATCTCGATCGAGGTGAGTTTCCGGCTGGCATATTTCAGCTCGCGCTTCTGCACGAGGTCGGCGGGATAGAAGACGCCGCGCCACGGTTCGTAGGTCCAGCCGCCCACGCCGATGCGGATCGTTCCTGCCGCCTTCTTTGCCACCGTTTGTCTCCGTCTGTGGTCGCACGAGAATAGCGCGGGCGAATGTCGATGCGAAGCGAGGTATCGATACGTCGGCCTCGCGATGATCAGGGTCCACGCCTCGCGCCTCCATTACTGGGACGGCGAGGACGAGATCGTTCTCTAAGCGGACGGCCGGCACCGGATCGGTTATGATCGCTTCCGCACGATCTTGTGACGGGAGCGACGATCATCACCGCCAGCGAATCTCCGGGCCCGGCACAGGCTGCGAAATCGACTATCACTGACGCAACCGCCCGCGGCGTGGCCATGGTGCTGCTGGCCACCCTGGGCTGGAGCCTTGGCGGCCTGTTCACCCGCATGCTGACGATCGATATCGGCACCGCGGTCGTCCTGCGATCGCTGGCCGGCGGCCTCCTGATGTTGCTGTATGTCCTGATGCGGTATCGGCAGTCGGCGTTGCGGGAACTGGTGACGCTGGGCAAGGTGGGATGGGTCGTCGTCCTGCTCAGCAGCATCGCCCAGGCGGCGACAACAGCCGGGCTCTTCCTCACCAGCGTCGCGCATGTTGCGGTGATCTACGCGACCTGCCCCTTCGTGGCCGCGATCATCGCCTGGATCTGGCTGCACGAACGAATATCGCGCACGACCGCCATCGCCATCGTCGCGTCGTTGGTTGGCATTATGCTGGTGGTCGCGGGATCGTCAGGCCCGAGCAGCCTCCTGGGCGATGCCGTGGCCTTCGTGATGACGGCGTCGTTCGCCGTCATCATCGTGCTCTCGAAAGCGCATCCCGGCCTCAAGATTGTCGAGATTTCGACGGTCGGCGCTTTCCTGACGTCTCTTCTGTTCCTGCCGTTCTTCAGCACGACCGATCTCGACGTCAGGAATGCCGTTGTCGTGTCGATCTACGGGTTCGTCGCGATCGTGTTTGCCTTCCTCATGTTCATCCGCGGCGCCCGCCACCTTCCGGCGGCAACCAGCGGCCTGATCATCACATTGGAAATTGTCCTGTCGCCGTTCTGGGTCTGGCTCTTCTTCGACGAAAGGATCGACCGGCTGACCTTTATCGGCGGCGCGATCGTCGCGGCGGCGGTGGCCGGACACCTGATCCTGATGTCGACGCGGCCCCGCCCGATACCGCGCTAGTCGCGCGCGGGAATCGCAAGGCCGCGCTTGACCGCTGGGCGCGCGAGCGCCTTGTCGAGCCAGCCTGGCACGTTCGTCAGCGTGTCGTACTCCACCAAATCGCGCGCGCCGTAGAAGGTGATCAGATTGCGTACCCAGCCGAGCGTCGCGATGTCGGCGATCGTGTAATCATCGCCCATCAGCCATGTCCGGCCTTCGAGCCTGCTATCGAGCACCTTGAGAAGCCGCCGCGATTCCGCGACATAGCGCTCGAGCGGCCGCTTGTCTTCGATCTCCCTGCCGGCGAATTTATGAAAGAACCCGACCTGGCCGAACATCGGACCGATCCCCGCCATCTGGAAGAACACCCATTCGATCGTGTGCCAGCGTTCGGCCACGTCCTTCGGAATGAACGTCCCGGTCTTGTCCGCGAGATAGAGCAGGATCGCGCCCGACTCGAAAAGCCCGAGCGGTTTGCCGCCGGGACCGTCGGGATCGATGATCGCCGGAATCTTGCCGTTCGGATTGAGCGACAGGAATTCGGGCGTCTTCGTTTCGTCCTTGCCAAGATCGACAAAATGCGGCTCGTAGGCGATGCCCATCTCCTCGAGCATGATCGACACCTTCACGCCGTTCGGCGTGTTCAGCGAATAGAGCTGTATGCGATCGGGATGCTTCGCGGGCCAGCGTTTGGTGATCGGAAAATGCGACAGATCGGTCAAAATCGGGCTCCGTGCGGCTGCGTTGACGACAGGTGCGTTGACGGCGGGTGAACGACTCCAGAGGTAACGCCCCCGGCGTCGTGTATCAAGAGTGGCGCACTACCGGTATCCCGCCGCCTGCAATTCGAACAGTTCGGCATAGCGGCCGCGCTGCGCGACGAGCTCCTCATGCGTTCCGGCGGCTTCGACCTTGCCGTCGGCGAGAACCAGGATCCGGTCGGCCATGCGCACGCTCGAAAATCGGTGCGAGATGAGAATAGCTGTCCGTCCCGCGCTCAATTCCTTGAAACGACGGAACACCTCGAACTCCGAGCGCGCATCGAGCGCCGCCGTCGGCTCGTCGAGGATCAGAACCGCCGCCTCGCGCATATAGGCCCGCGCGATCGCGATCTTCTGCCATTCGCCGCCCGAGAGCTCGACGCCGTTCTTGAAGCGCTTGCCGATCATCTGGTCGTAACCGGCCGGCAGCCGTTCGATGACGTCGTCCGCCTGGCTTCGTTCGGCGGCCCGTTCGATGCGCGCGCGATCGCCGCGCACTTCGATCCGCCCGACCGCGATATTGTCGGCTGCGCTTAAATTATAGCGGACGAAATCCTGGAAGATGACGCCCATATTGCCGCGCAGCGCCTCGAGGTCGTATTCGCGCAGATCGTAACCGTCGAGCAGGATGCGGCCCTCGTCGGGGTCGTAAAGCCGGGTCAGCAGTTTCACCAGCGTCGTCTTGCCGGCGCCATTCTCGCCGACGAGTGCGAGCACCTCGCCGGCATGCAACGTGAAGCTGAGATGGCACACGGCCCATCGCTCGGCACCGGGATAGGTGAAACCGACATCCTCGAAGACGAAGCCCTGACGGATCGGCTGCGGAAACGGCCGCGGCTCATCCGGCGAGAGAATCTCGGGCTTCACCTCGAAGAACGAGAAGAGATCGTCGAGATAGAGCGCCTGGCTCGCCGTGCTCGAGAAACTCGCGAGCAGCCCTTCGAGAAGATTGCGCAGGCGGCGGAACGAGCCGGCAAGGAACGTGAGATCGCCGATCGTGAACTCGCCGGCCAGAGTGCGCCAGGCGATATAGGCATAAGCGAGGTAATAGCCGACCGTGCCGATCGCCGTGAACAATCCGCCCCAGCGCGCGCGGCGCAGGGCGATCCGGCGATTGGCCGCATAGAAGCCGCTCGAAAGCCTCCGATAGCGATCGATCAGGAATCGATGCAGGCCGAAGATCTTCACTTCCTTGGCGGTCTCGACGCTGGCCGCGGTCTGCCGCACGTAATCGAGTTCGCGCCGCTCGGGTGTGCGGACGAAATCGAGCGAGTAACTCTGCGCGTTGAAATGCGCCTCGCCGAGGAAGGCCGGCACCAGTGCGAGAACCAGCAGCAATATGAGCCACGGCGCATAGAAGATGAGGCCGGCGGCAAAGCTCGCGACCGTCACGATGTCCTGCGCCTGCCCGAAAAGCTGGCCCATCAATGTCATGCGCCCGCTGGTCTGGCGGCGCGCGCGCTCGAGCTGATCCTGGAACTCGGCATCCTCGAAATCCTCGAGATCGAGCGTCGCCGCATGTTCCATCAGCCGCACACTTGTCTCGTTCGAGATGCGTTCGGCGAGCAGGCTGTCGATCAGCGACACGACGCGGCCGAGCACGTCGGCCAGAACCGCGAGCGCGAACTCGGCCAAAAGCAGCAGGCCGAGCTGGTTGAGCAGACCGCCGTCGATCCATTGCTGCAGCGTGTCCGGCTTCTCCGGCATCTGCACCAGCAGCACGACATCGTCGATGATGAGTTTACCGACATAGAGCGTCGCGACCGGCATCAAGGCGCGCGCGAACCGCAGCAGCAGCGATGCTAAAGTGAAAGAGGGGCTGGTGCGCCAGACCAGCGCGAGGAACGGGCGCAAATTCTTGAGCGCGCCGATGCGTTCGCGGAACGACCGCGTTTTCGGCAGCGGCAGGCCGCCCGGCATGCGCGGGGGCGATCCCGATCGGTCGCGGCCGCCGTCGCTATACTGACGCGGCATTCAGGCCGCTATGGGTGAAAACGGTTCATCGGACCGGGCGACAATAGCGCATTGACACGGGGACTGCAGGCATTGCCTCGCGGTGAACCGGCGCCGCGACGGGTTTATCCCGAGCGCGTTATCCAACATGCGCGTGCCGCTATGCCGCCTCGGCCCGTTGCGATTTCACATGCGCGAGCGGACTTGGCGCCAGCCAGCGCGCAAGCGCACGGCGTGCCCAGGCGGCACCTTCCGCCTCGAACCGCCCTTGCGCCATTGCACGGGTCAAGGTCAGGTCGCCGCGATAGATATAGATCATGTCGGCGAGCGTCGTGGTCAGATAGAGATCGACCTCGAAGCCCGGCTCTTCGAAACAGAGCTCCGTGCGCGCCGCCTCGTTGATGAACCACCAGTCGCGTGCGCGCGCCGGCTGGTCGGTGAAACTGAGTTTCACGACGCAGCGCCGCGTGCCGAAAATTTCCGGCTTCACATTCTGTTCGAGCGCCCACATCAGAAGCGTGATGTTGATCTCGTGCTTCGCCAGTTCGCGGCGCGACCATCTTTGGCCCCAGACGCCGAGCCCTTCTACGATCGGTGCGAACTCGGCGCCGGCCGGCGTCAGATGATAGGTCCAGCTTCGGCCGCTGTCCGAGCGGCGGCGTTCGATGATCCCCTCGATCTCGAGCTCCTTGAGGCGGCGCGACAGCAAGGTCGGCGAGGCGAGCGGCACCCCGCGCCGGAGCTGTGAGAAACGTGTGGCACCGAGCATCAGGTCGCGCAAAATGAGCGCCGTCCAGCGCTCGCAGAACAGCTCGGCCGCCTTGGCGATCGGGCAGAATTGGCCGTAACTTCTCATGATTCGCCTCCTCTTTGGACGGGAGCTTGGGTTCCCCAGGCTAGCCCCGATAGTACATCTCGTGTACTATTTTCGAAGCTCCGCCTGCGCGAGTTTATCGTCGGTCGCGGCGATGGGCGGCGCCGGGAATGGCGCGCCGCCTTTTTTGCCGTCCAGGTTCGGCCCGACAACCCGGCCATAACGTTATGAGTGGAGTTACATCATGAACGACGTTGCAGCTTCCCCGAAAAACAACGAAACCGCCCCCGCCGACCTTGCCGCCGTGAAGGCGAAGCAGCAGGGCGCCTGGTCTTCGGGCGACTATGCCGTGATCGGCTCGACGCTCCAGATCGTCGGCGAGACTTTGTGCGAGGCGCTCGACCTGCGCGCCGGCTCGAAGGTGCTCGATGTCGCCGCCGGCAACGGCAATGTCTCGCTCGCCGCCGCGCGCCGCTGGTGCGACGTCACGTCGACCGACTATGTGCCGGCTCTGCTCGAGCGCGGCAAAAAGCGCGCCGAAGCCGACGGGCTCGCGATGGCGTTCCGCGAGGCCGATGCCGAAAACCTGCCGTTCGGCGACAACAGTTTCGATGCCGTGGTCTCGACCTTCGGCGTGATGTTCACGCCCGACCAGGACAAGAGCGCATCGGAACTCCTGCGCGTGTGCAAATCCGGTGGCCGGATCGGTCTCGCGAACTGGACGCCAGAGGGTTTCATCGGCCAGTTGTTCAAGACGATCGGCAAACATCTGCCGCCGCCGCAAGGCGTGAAGTCGCCCGCGCTCTGGGGCACCAAGGCGCGGCTCGACGAGATGTTCGGCAAGGGCGCCGCGTCGATCGACGCTGCGCCGCGCGATTTCGTGTTCCGCTACAAATCCGCCGAACACTGGCTCGACATCTTCCGCACCTGGTACGGCCCGACGCTCAAGGCCTTCGGCGCGCTCGACGGAGCGGGGCAGGCCGCACTCCAGGCCGACCTGATCGCGCTTGTCGCCCGCTTCAACCGCTCGGGCGATGCGACGATGGTGGTGCCGAGCGAGTATCTCGAGATCGTTGTCACGAAGCGCTGAGGCGACGTGTAGCCTCGCAAGTTATCGCAGCAGGCTCGGGCGCGGTGTTCCGCACCCGCACATGAAACGGGCCGTATTGTGCCGAGGGCACGATGCGGCCTGTTTTGCCGGATTTTATGTCGCTCGATCCGGAACCGTCAGCCGCGCCGCGCCTTCTCGATCCTGGCGACGTCGATCTTGCGCATTTCCATCATGGCCTCGAACGCGCGCTTTGCTTCGTCCCCGCCGGCAGCCATGGCCTCGGTCAGCACGCGCGGCGTGATCTGCCAGGAGATGCCCCATCTGTCCTTGCACCAGCCGCACGCGCTCTCCTGGCCGCCATTGCCGACGATGGCGTTCCAGTAGCGGTCGGTCTCTTCCTGATTGTCGGTGGCGATCTGGAACGAGAATGCTTCGTTATGTTTGAACGCGGGCCCGCCATTGAGCCCGAGACAGGGGATGCCGGCGACGGTGAATTCGACCGTCAGCACGTCGCCCGCCTTGCCGGAGGGATAGTCGCTTGGCGCAAGGTGGACGGCTGTGACCGCGCTGTTCGGGAATGTCCGGGCGTAAAACCGGGCGGCCGCCTCGGCATCCTTGTCGTACCAGACGCAGATCGTATTTTTTGCAATGGCCATCGCTTGTCCTTTCGGTTCTGACGTCGATCCCGGTTACTCTAAACGTGCTTGCACCTTATGGTGTTCCGCGGCCCGACGGGGGGATCCGCAAGCATCTCCGCCCGCTGCGGCCGATTGCACGACGGTTTCGTTCGTTCTAACGATACCGGCTTACCATTCCGGCCGCATTGTTGAGGAGACGCAGCATGGACCGATTCACGGGCGGTTGCCGGTGCGGCAACGTGCGACTTGTGGCGACGGGCGCTCCATACCGGGTCGGCATCTGTCACTGTCTCGATTGCCGCAAGCATCATGGCGCGCTTTTTTACGCTGCCGCCATGTTCCCCCAGGATGCGGTGACGATCGAGGGCGAGACGCGCGACTATAAGGGGCGGCATTTCTGTCCCCGCTGCGGCTCGCCCGTGTTCGCACGCACCGGCGACGAAATCGAGGTGCATCTTGGATCCCTGGACGCACCCGACCAGCTCACGCCGACCTACGAATGCTGGACCGTGCGTCGCGAATTCTGGTTGCCGCCCTTTCCGCTCGAGCGACGATACGAGCGCGATCGCGACACAGCGGGGCGGACGGAGGAGTAGGCGGGGGAAAGTGGGGCGGCGCCGTTGCGAGGTGACGACGCAGCCAGTTTTTGTTCTGCAATGATGGAAAATGGCGCACCCGACAGGATTCGAACCTGTGGCCTCTGCCTTCGGAGGGCAGCGCTCTATCCAGCTGAGCTACGGGTGCAGGCCCGGCGAAACGCGGGGCGGCAAACCGGCCGAAATCCGCGCATCGAAACGCGGCGGACCATACAAGATGGTCCCGAACGGGTAAAGCTTGGGGTAGAACAGGGCATGGCCGACCCCCGCAACGACAAGCCCGACGCGCCGCCCCCCGCGCCATCAGGCGCGCAAGCCGAAACCCCCAACGCACCGGCTGACGCGACACCCGTCGTCACATCATCCGGCACGCCGTCCGATAATGGGGCCGAAGATCCGCCGGCCTTCCCCGCCAGACGGGTGGCGCAACGCGCATCGGCCGCGGCGCCCTCTGACGCGCGTCTCAATACGCCGGCCGACGCCGAGACCCTCGCGCTGATTGCGCTCGCGCATGTCGCGTCCGACGACGATCTGCTGCCACGCTTCCTCGCGCTCTCCGGCCTCGATCTCGACGATCTGCGCGCCCGCGCGCAGGATCCGGTCATGCTCGGCGCCGTCCTCGATTTTCTGCTCGCGCACGAGCCGGATCTGATCGCGTTCGCCGAAGCGCAGGAGATTGCACCGGCCGCCATCGCGCGGGCGCGGCGCGCGCTGCCGGGCGCCACGGTCGAGGAATAGATCGGTCGCTGCAGTCCCGTCGCCGATCAGCTTGCCGGTTCGGACTCCAACTTTGCCGAGGCTCGCTTTCAGCTCGCCGGTTTGGACCCCGCTTTGCCGGGGCTCGCTTTCAGCTCGCGGGCTCGGCGACGGTCTCGAGCGCGTCCGCCGCGTCTTCCTCGTCCTCGATCTCGCCCGCCATCGCGCGCCGCGCTGTTTCATCGGCGCCGGAGGGAAGTTTCTGTGTGCGGTCGGTCATCCAGGCGGCGATATCGCGCCACACGATGACCGCCTCGAGATCGCGCAGGAGCATGTGATAGCCGCTGCGATAGATGCCGATGCGTATCCGGTCTTCGGACAATGCCGGCAGCCGTTCGAGCGCACGCATCACGGCGCCCGATGGCAACACGTCCTCGTTCGCGCCGTAGAGGACCAATGTCGGCACCCGGCCCATCTGCGGCACCGAGGCGACGCTGCGGTCCATCAGCCCGACCAGCCCGTAGACGGCATCGACGCGGCTTTCCTTGAGCACCAGCGGATCGTTCTGCATCGCGCGCAGCACGTCCAGATTATCGGTCGGCACGACGCGCAGCCCTTCGCCGGTCAGCTTCATCCACGGCATCGTGTGCGCGAAAAACCAGAGCGCGCCGGCCGCGATCGGTCCCTGGCTCTCGCGGCCCCAGACCGCGGGTGCGATCAGCACGACACCGTCGATCGCCGGCAACACGGCCGCATCGAGCACCGCCATCGCGACGGCACCGCCCATGCTTTCGCCGAGCAGGAAGATCGGCGTGTCGGGATGTTCGGCGCGCAGCAAGCCGACCGCGACATTCGCATCCTCGATAAGCCGGTCGTCGCCCGGCCAATAACCGATCTGTTCGGTCTCGCCGAAACCGCGCTGATCGTAGGCATAGATCGCGATGCCGGCCTTGGTCCAGAAATCGGCCGGCAGTTCGAAGGCGCGCGAATAATCGTTGAACCCGTGCAGCGCCAATATGACCGCATCGGGCTTGCGCGTACCATTCTCGGGCAGCCTGCGCCGCAGCGGCAACGCCGTGCCATCGGGCATCACGATCGCGTCGGCGGTCAGCATGGGTGCCGCAATGTCGGGGCCAAGCGTCTGCAGCTTCGGGGCGCAGCCGCCGGCGAACCCGGCCGCGAACAGCGCCAGGCCAAAAGCGAGAATGGTCGTGAATTTTTGGTCATGCCGGCGGTTTTTCGTCACGCGCGTCCGGCGCCTGTAGGATTCGAGGTCGATCGTCCGGCACCCGGCTGCAGCTCGCTGCGCGTGCCGCGCGTCAGTTCGAGGAAGATGTCCTCGAGGTCGGTTTCGAGTGTCGTGAGGTCGGCAATCTCGAGCCCCGCGCGCTGCACGGCGCTCAGAATCTCGCCGATCTGCGTCTTGCTCGGCTGATAGCGCACCAGCATCCGGCGCGGTGTCTGAAGCTGCACGTCGAAGCGCTTCAGTTCCTCCGGCATCGCGACGACATCGGCGTAAAGGATGAACAGCAGTTCCTTGTGATCGAGCCGCGCCAGCATCCGCGCCGTATCGTCGATCGCGATCACCTTGCCGTGGTTGATGATCGCGATGCGATCGCAGAGTTCTTCCGCTTCCTCGAGGTAATGCGTCGTGAGCAACACGGTCGTGCCGGCCTTGTTGAGTTCGCGCACATAGTCCCAGAGCTGCCGCCGCAGTTCGACATCGACGCCCGCGGTCGGCTCGTCGAGCACCAAGACCGGCGGGCTGTGCACCATCGCCTTCGCGACCATCAGCCGGCGGCGCATGCCGCCCGAGAGGCTGCGCGCATACGAGTTCGATTGCCGCGTGAGGCTCATCGCCGCGAGGAGTTCCTCGGTGCGGCGTTCCTTGCGCGGCACGCCGTAGAGCCCGCCCTGCAGGTCGAGCAGTTCGTGGGGCGTGAAGAAGGGATCGATATTGAGTTCCTGCGGCACCACGCCGATCGCGCTCGCGACATCGCGCGGGCTTTTGTCGAGATCGTAATCCCAGATGCGCACATTGCCCGTTGTCTTGCGCACGAGCTGCGCCATGATGTTGATCAGCGTCGATTTGCCGGCGCCGTTCGGGCCGAGCAGGCCGAACAGCATGCCGCGCGGAATCTGCAGGTCGACATCGCTCAGCGCCTGCACGCCGCCGCTCTTGCGGCTGCGATAAAGCTTGCTGAGGCCGCGAATATCGACGGCAAGGTCGGGCAGCGAATCGGGTGCGTGCGTCATCCGGCTGGGGTCATGTTGGGTAGGGCGCCGATGGCTATCACCCGGCCGTCATTTGGGTCAATGGCATGTGGGCCAAAGGCATGGGCGGATCGGGCGCCCGCCATCGACGCCGCCGGGCCATAACTTTAAGGTCTCCGCCGGGATCGGCGTATGCGGCCGGTTCCGGCGACGAGGGGGTCCGGCCGGGGCATGAGATCCAACCTGAGGCATATGGGCGAGCGGTTCGGGCTGGCGCGCGCGATCGCGCTGCCGCTGCTGGCGCTGCTGCTCTGGGTGCGCGTCGAGGATCCGACGATGATCGAGGCGCTGCGGCTGCGCAGTTTCGATCTGATGCAGAAGCTCGCGCCGCGCGAGGTCGAGCAATATCCCGTACAGATCGTCGACATCGACGAGGCCAGCATCGTCGAGATCGGGCAATGGCCCTGGCCGCGCACCATTCTTGCGGAGCTGGTCGACCGGCTGATGGCATCGGGTGCTGCGGTCGTCGGTTTCGATATTCTCTTCGCCGAGCCCGACCGTACCTCGCCCGCGATGATCGCGCACCGGCTCGACGGCATCGACCCGGCGACGCGCGCGCTGCTCGAATCGCTGCCCGATCACGACGAGATCTTTGCAGAGACGTTGGCGCGCTGCCGCTGCGTGCTCGGCTATTCGGTGCTGGAAAGTCTCGGCGTCAGCGCCAACGAAAATCCGGTTGCGCCCGCGGCGGTCGCCGAGATCGGCGGCGATCCGCGACCGTTCCTCTATCCCTATCCCGGCGTGCTCTCGAATCTGCCGGCACTCGAAGCGGCCGCCGTCGGGCGCGGTCTCTTCACGCTCGATCCCGAGCAGGACGGGCTGGTGCGGCGCGTGCCCCTGCTGATGCGTGTCGGCGATACGATCCTGCCGGCGCTTGCACCCGAGCTTCTGCGCGTCGCGACCGGCCAGACGACGTACGCCGTGCAGCGCAACGAGATCGGCATCGAAACCTTGACGATCGCCGGCGTGAAAGTCCCGACCGACGAACAGGGTCAGGTCTGGATTCGCTTCGGCCTCCACGATCAGGCGCGTTTCGTCTCGGCCGGCGACGTGCTCGCGGGCCGGCTGGCGCCAGAGCAGATTGCCGGGCGCATCGTCCTGATCGGCACGTCGGCGGTGGGTTTGCGCGATCTGCGCGCGACGCCGGTCGATCTCACGATGCCGGGCGTCGAAATCCACGCGCAGCTCATCGAAACGGTGCTCGCCGGCGAGTATCTGCGGCGGCCCAATTTCATGCTCGGCGCCGAGCTGGTTGCGACCTGCATTTTCGGGCTTCTGCTGATCGGGCTGGTGCCCGCCGTGCGCGCGAGCCTCTCTTTCGGCGTTCTGGCGCTCGCACTCGGCGGGGCAGCGGCCGGATCCTGGTACTTTTTCATCGAGAAGAATCTGCTGATCGATCCGAGCTATCCGGCGGCGACCGCCGGCATGCTCTACGGTCTGCTGGTCTATCTCAGCCACTATCGGACGGAACGGCAGCGCCGCCAGACCGCGGAAGCGTTCGGGCGCTATCTCTCGCCGGTGATGGCCGAACGGGTCAGCCGCGATCGCAACGCGTTGAAGCTCGGCGGCGACGAGCGCGTGCTCACGGTCATGTTCGCCGATGCGCGCGGCTTCACCGCGCTCAGCGAACGCTATGCCGGCGATCCGCAGACGCTGACCGGCATCGTCAACAAGTTCCTCACCGCGATGAGCGACGAGGTGCAGTCGCTCGATGGCACGGTCGACAAGTATATGGGCGACGCGGTGATGGCGTTCTGGAACGCACCCGTGGATCAACCCGATCACGCGCGCGTCGCCTGTCACGCCGCGCTCGCGATGCAGTCGGCGATCGGGCGCCTCAACGAAGCCTGGCAGAACGATCCCGAGTTTGCGGAGGAAGGCCGCACGCCGCCGCGGATCGGTGTCGGCGTCGGCATCAACACCGGGCGCTGCGTGGTCGGCAATATGGGATCCGAAACGCGGCTCGAATATTCGGCGCTCGGCGATCCGGTCAATCTTGCCTCGCGCATCGAATCCCAGACCAAACGCTACAGTGTGCCGATCATCGTCACCGCGGCGACCGAACGCGAAGCGCCGGGGCTCGCCGTTCTGGAAATCGACCGGATCGCGGTCAAGGGCAAGGCGGAAGCGGTCACTATCTTTGCCCTGCTCGGCGACGAGACACGGGCCGCGAGCCCGTCATTCCAGGCGCTGCGCGCGGCGCAGGCCTCGTTTCTCGATCACTATCGCGGTCAGCGCTGGAACGAGGCGCGTCGGGCGGCGGCGGATCTGGCGGCGTCGGAGCCGGCGCTCGCCGGGCTCTGCGGCCTCTATGCGGAACGGATCGCGGTCCTCGAGGAGACGCCGCCGGCGCCCGATTGGGACGGCGCCTACATCGCCGACGAAAAATAGCCTTATCTCTAATAGTTTGAAAAATAACTATATTTTTCAAAAAGCTCCCGGCTGCGGGAAGGGCCGGGCTTAGGCCAGAATCGGGTCTGGGAAATCATTGCCGGTTCCGTCAGGGTATGCATAAGTATATATGCAAAAGGTTAGTTGCCGAGCCAACGGCAACGCGACGGGGAGACTTACATGGTCGCCGCGTGAAATACGCGGCGCTGCCGTTTCGAACCCCGAATGAGCCCAAGCTTGCGATCGCCGATCGCATATCGGGCAACTGACGCTTCCGGTTCCGTCGATCGACGGTTCGGTCCGGGGCCGGGAAAGTGTGGGATAGGCATGTCGGCAAATTCGATCGGTCGCGTCGAAGCGGTCGATCCGAGCTCGTCTGTCAAGCGACCGGACGGCAGTGTATCGCCGTTAAACATCGGCGATTCCATTTATCTGGACGATACGATCATGACCGGCCCGCTCGGCGCCGTTCAGATTGTGTTCAACGACGGCACGACGTTCGCGCTGGGCAGCGATGCCCGAATGACGATCGACAAGCTCATCTACGATCCGGCGAGCGCCGACAACGGACTGACCGCAACCTTGCTGCAGGGTTCCTTTGTCTTTCTGACCGGTGCGGTCGCGCCGGCAACGGGCGACGGTCTCGTCATCAACACGCCCGTCGGCACGATGGGCATTCGGGGCACGTTCGGCGGCGGCGGCCAGTTGACGCCGTGGAATACCTGGACGATCACCCTCTTTCCGGAAGTGGATGGAACCGTCAGCAGCATCGCGTTCACGAATGCCGCGGGCAAGACCGTTCTCGATATGCCATTCGAAGCGCTTGTGCTTCCCGGTTTCGAAAATCTTGCCGAACCGAAGATTCTTACGATCGAGGAAGCGCTCCGGATCTTTGGCGCCGCCCTCGACGTCAATCCGGACGATCTCCTCAAGCTGCCGGGCCCGGACGAGGAGAACGACCAGACGATCGACTACGAGAGTTTGAACTCGGGCAGCGGCGGTTTTGGCCGGCTGGACGATCTGTTTCGCGGCGAGGGACTTTCGGATTCGCTCGATCCGACGGCGCTGCAATTCCTGGCGCTGCTGCGCCTGCTCGAACGCGGCAGCCTGAAGGACACCAAGGCGGTACCGCCGGTGCCGCCGGCTTTCGATGAGGACGATCCGCTGCCGCCGGATCCACCGCAGCTGCCCGACAACCAGCAACCCGTCGTCTTCTCGATCGCGGGCACGTCGGCGCTGAGCGAGGGCGGGACGGCGACCTACACGGTCTCCTATACCGGTGCGACGC
>Ga0163153_10003374_pt1 | contig 21491 bp, 19 predicted proteins | sample OliLakLV19MP6IB1_FD_148629 | JGI IMG/M metagenome (GOLD analysis project Ga0163153, IMG submission 148629) | Freshwater microbial mat bacterial communities from Lake Vanda, McMurdo Dry Valleys, Antarctica - Oligotrophic Lake LV.19.MP6.IB-1 | ecosystem: Environmental > Aquatic > Freshwater >...
GCTCGGCCGCCGGAGTGACGTCGACCGGCCGCGCGGCGCCGAACCGGCTGACGGCCCGAACGAGGATCATCCGGTACCACTCGACCGTTCGCGGCGACGAACCCTCGGCCGCCTTGGCGGCGCAGAACAGGTCGACCGCGGCGCCCAGCCCGATCGGAATCGGGCCCAAAGAATCCAGCGAACCGCCGGCTAGGCCCAAAGAGTCAGGCGAACAAACCGGGGTAGAGTCAGGCGAACTACGCATGGCTGAGCCTCCTCGGCGCGACCGCCGATCGAGCTCAGAACCGCAACATCTGGTGGTTCAGCACTCGCTGTGCCCTAGATGTTGTGGTGTTGGCTGGCGAGGAAGGATTCGAACCTTCGATCTCCTGATCCAGAGTCAGTTCCTCGAATCAGGCCTCGCGAGCCGCATTCTGAGCGTGGGCGGGCCTTCGTCGGCCGCCGAATCGGGGTGAGTCAGGTGCCCATCCCGAAATGAGTCAGATGCCCATTCCGAAAACGGAAAGAGTCAGTTGCCCTATCTGGGCAAGGCAATTCTAGACCATCTCGAGCGTTGGACCGGAACCTCCGAGAATCGACGCTGCGCCTTTGCTCTGCCGGATTCGGTATCGGTCCCACCGCTGCCGAATCAAACGAGTGATCTCCTTCGCTGGTGCCCCGGGGGTCGACTTGGCAATTTCCAATCTTGGTCACGGCTCCAACGAAGCCAGCAGACGGAACCCGGGGCGACTGCCCGGCCGTGAGACCACCTCTATCAAGCGAAGTGCCGGCCAGGCCCACAGAGTCAGGCGAACAAACCGGGGAAGAGTCAGACGATCCGAACCAGGCCCGCGAGCCAATCTCTGTGCTCAGATCGACGTCTCGCGCCGTCTGTTTGGGGGAGTGTCAGGCGAACACTCCGGAAGAGAGCGCACCGTCCACGCCCCCGATGCATCCGAGCGCGCCGGTCACGAGATAGCGGTCGTCCGTCACGTCGGTCACGCGCCGCGGTCGTGCCGGCAGGTGTTCTGCAGCCGGCCGATGCGCTCGATCTCGACGGTCATGACGTCCCCGTCGCTGAGGAATCTGGGCGGATCGCGGAAGACGCCCACGCCCCCCGGGGTGCCGGTGGCGATCACGTCGCCGGGCTCGAGCGTGAAGGCGTGCGAGCAGTGGCTGATAATCTCCGCGACGCTGAAGTACATCTGCGAGGTGCGACTGTCCTGGACACGATCGGCACCGATCGAGCAGCTGATCGCAAGGTCTTGCGGGTCGCCGATCTCATCGGCTGTGACGAGCGCGGGACCCATCGGGCAGAACGTGTCGAGCGACTTCCCGCGGACCCATTGACCGTCCGAGAACTGCAGGTCCCGGGCGGAGACGTCGTTAAGACAGGTGTACCCCAGGACATGGTCCAGCGCCGTAGCGGTCCCCACTCGGCGCGCGCGGCGCCCGATGACGACCGCGAGCTCCGCTTCATAGTCGACCTGACCGGTCAACCCCGGATCCCAACGGACCTCGGTCCCCGGTCCGACGACCGCGCTCGAGAACTTGGCGAAGATGAGCGGTCTGTCGGGTACGTCGGCGCCTTCCTCTGCGGCGTGCTCGCGGTAGTTCCGGCCGATGGCTACGACCTTCCCGGGTCTTGGGACCGGCGCCAGCAACACTGAGGCGTCGATCGGCCCCCCCTCCCGGGCGATTCGGGTCGGATCGCCCGCGGCCTGGAGTAAAGCCAGTCCCTCCGGGCCGGCTGCCAGCAGATCGCTCATCGTTCGGGGACCGCCCGGCACGAAGCTCACGGCAGGAAGCCAGCTCTCCTCGTTGGCGATGCCGAGGACCTCGTCGGGTCCTTCCATGCATGAGATCAAGCGCACTCGGCAGACCCTCGTTGTCCGGCATGCTGCTCAGCGGTCGCGATACTGAAAGACACTGCTGGCGGCAAGGCCTATTTCACCGCGCCGGCGGTCAGGCCCCGCGCAAGGCTGCGCTGTAGGAAGACGAACACCAGGACGGGCGGGATCATCGACAGGAGCAGGCCAGCCGCGACGAGCGGGATGTCGCTCGTGTGCTGCCCGCGCAGGAGCGCCACGCCGACGATGAGGGTGCGCATCGACTTCTCCTGCAGGAAAAGCAACGCGAACAGCAGCTCATTCCAGAGCCACACGAAGTTGAGCGTGGCGACTGTCAGGACACCGGGTAGCGTCAGCGGGATCGCGACGTTCAAAAATCGACGGAAGATCGACGCCCCGTCCACCTCCGCCGCCTCGAGGATCTCGCGAGGGACCCCGTGCATGTAGGCCACCATGAGATACACCGAGAACGGCAGGTTGAGCGTGGCATAGACCAGGGCCAGCCCGACGAAGCTGTTGAGCAGTCCCATCTGCTGCACGGTGCGGAAGAGCGGGACCATCAGGACGGTCGTCGGGATGAGGAGCAGCGCGACGATGGCGACCAGTCCCAGGCGACGAAATGGGAATCGCAGGTGGACGAGAGCGTACCCGGCCGGCGCCGATGTGATGACGATCAAGACGACGGCCATCGAGACGACGATGAAGGAATTCATCGCGTAGTCGCTGACATGGGCGCGCTCCCAGGCCCGGACCAGATTGTCGAGAGTCCATGGGTTCGGCAGTCCGATCTTGTTCGCTGCGTAGTCTTCGGACGTCTTGAACGAGGTCACCACGACGAAGACGATCGGCATGATCGTGGTGAACGCGAGCACAGAGAGGAGCGCGATCGTCGCCATCCTGCTAGGCGACGGACGCTCTGTCCGTCGAGACGCGGTCCTGGGGGTCGTCATGACCTCCCAGCTGGCTGGCGCATCACGCGGATCCCGACCGAGGCGATGAGTGTCACCATCAGGAAGAGAACGACACCGATCGCGCTCGCATACCCGAGCGAACCGTTCGCGAATGCTTCGCGGTAGATGTCGTACTCAAGGACGAGCGTCGAGTAGCCTGGGCCGCCGGCGGTCAGCGTATAAATGATCGGAAAGATGCCAGTGAACACCGTGATCACCACGATCACGGTGTAGAACTCGATCACGGGCCGAACCTCGGGGACGATGATGTGCCACTGCGTGCGCCACCATCCGGCGCCGTCCACCTGGGCTGCGTCGAGCTGATCCTGGTCAAGGGTGCCGAGCGCGGCAAGGAAGATGACCACACCGATCCCGAAGGACGCCCAGATGATGATCGCAATCACCACCGGCAGGGCGGTCGACGTCTGGGCGAGCCAGGGTTGAGCCAAGCCGCCCAAACCGACAGCGCGAAGTGCTTCATTCACCGGGCCGTCATCGCGCAGCAGAATCCCCCAGAACACACCGACGACGACGGTCGACAGGATCGCAGGAAAGAAGAACGCCAGGCGGAAGGCTCGCGAGCCGCCGACCCGGTCGTGGATGGCCGACGCAACCAGGAAGGGAAGGGCGACCCAGATCGGCACAGCCAGAAGGATCTTCAGGTTGTTGAAGACCGCCGTCTGGAAGGCCTCATCATCGAGCATCCGAACGTAGTTATCGATGCCAATCCACTTCGGGTCACCAAAACCGTCCCAGCGGGTGAAGCCGAGCCATATGGCCTGGAGCGCGGGCCAGGCGAAGAACACGACGAGGAGTGCGATCGCCGGCAGCAGCAGCACGACGGCAGCCACGGTCTCCCGCGACTGCCGTCCGAGTCTGGTCGTAGCTCCGTCGCTGGATGTCACCGATGCTCTAATTGCTTTCGGAGATCGCCTGCTTGGCTACCTTGTCCGTCGCCTCCAAGGCCTGCTGGAGTGTGATCTCCCCCAACAGCGCGAGGTTGATCTGGCGAATGAACTCGTCATATACAGGGACCTGAATGATGGCGTCCATCGGCAGCTGGACTGGATTCGCATCGTAATCGTTCAGGAAGCCCAAGACCTGCGGGGGCGCCACACTGAGCTCCGTCGTCTTGTCGTTGGGGATCACGCCGCCCTTGTCGAACTGCAGTTGCATCGCCGTTGAACTCGTGATGCAGCCGACATATTCCCAGGCGAGATCCTTGTCCGCGGCGGACTTCGCCACCGCCCATGCGATCTGCGGTCCGACCGGCAGGAACGCCGGCGTCCCGGCACCGAAGCTGGGCGGCTGGAAGTAGCCGACGTTCTCGGCCCCGAGCGCCTTGTTGAACTGGACGTACGACACGTCGCTTGAGATCAGCCCCAGGAACATCGCTCCCTTGCCGGTGGCGAAGAGATCGCCGCCGTCAGGGAACAACGGGGTCGAGAAGCGGCCCTTATCGAAGAACTCCTGCTTCCCGAGCTCCAGGTACGGCTGCATGGCGTCGACGACACGCTGGTCGGTCCACGGGATGTCCCCGGTCCAGATCCCCCACGAATCGGCCTGGGTCGCGAAGCTGGGCCAGAAGATGTTCAGCCACCAGCCGTTTTCATAGCCCTCCTTGTTGCCGCTGGCAAACGGTGAGATCCCGGCATCCTTGAGCTTCTTGCTGGCACTGACCAGTTCGTCGTACGTCGTCGGCAGCGCCGCCGGGTCCAGTCCAGCCTGGCTCCACAGTTGCTTGTTGACATAGACGACCTGGCCCTGAAGACCGACCGGGATCCCGAGGACGTCGCCGTTGAGGTCGTACTTGTCGGATACCGCGTCCCAGCCAATCAGCCTGTCGCGCATCGCCTGATCGACTCGTGGCGTGAGCACTTCGAGTCCTTTGCCCCATTGGAACAGTCCGCTGGCGCCCGGGAGGAACATCAGGACGTCAGGCGCTGAATTCGAGGTGAAGGCCGTCTGAACGAGCTGGTTGTACGTTTCGTACGGTTGCCCGACATGATCGATCTTGACATTCGGGTGGCCGGCCTGGAATTGCGCATCAAGCTCCTTGAGCGCTCCGCCCCAGCCCTCCGACTCGTACTGGAAATCCCAGATGGTGAGCGTCCCCGACTTGTCGGCCGAAGCCGCGAGGGCGCACGCGTCCGCCGCCGGAGAGCCAGCCGGGGTGGGAGTCGCGCTCGCATCGGGATTCTGGCTCGCGGCTGCCGATGGTGCGGCAGGGCTCGACGAGGTGGACTGGCATGCCGTCGCGATCACCGCCACGGTCGCCAACAACGCAAGGATCGCAGATCGCCCTGGACCCCTGACTCGCCTCTGCATGATCGCCTCCTCTGCACGTTAAGGTCGCACCCGGAGCTCGGTCATCGGTTCCATTGACCAAACTCACCGATCCATCCAGTGGACCCCAACATACGGTACCATGACCGTCAAGAGACGATTGTCAGTCGTAGCGAGGGGCCGTTTCGTGTTCGAGATCAGCTGGATGGGGTGTCCGTCGAACATAGACGTCCGGGTGCAGGCGCGGCGTGTACGCAGCCTCGACGGTCGAGCGAAGTAGCTGGTGATGACGACTGACCCGAGGACGGATGGGGTCGCGCCTCGGGCCAGCGTGAGCGATGCCTGGACGTACCGCGGCTTCGATGCGATCGTCCTCGCGAACGATCGGCTGCGGATGACCGTGCTCCCGGGGCATGGGGCGAAGATCGTCGAGCTCGTAGGTTACGCGGCCGGTCGCGATCTGCTCTACCACCACCCACGGTTCGACGTGCGGACGCCGACATTCGCCGCCAACGTCGACGACTGGTGGACCGGCGGGATCGATGAGGTGGCGCCGACGGGACATCCGAGCCAGGTCGCCGGGGAATCCCTGCCATTCCTTGGGGAGTTCTGGTCGCAACCGTGGCAGGCGCGGATCGTGGACGAGGGTCCCGCTCGAGCGAGGGTCCACCTGTCAGCCGGCGGCATCATCACGCCGATCCGACTCGACCGCTGGATGGAGGTTCGTCCGGGTGAGCCATTCGTTCGCTCGCGGCACCGCATGACCAACGTCGGATTCGAATCGGTCGACTTCATGTGGGGCATCCATCCGGGCATCGCGGTCCGGCCCGGCATGCGGATCGAAGTCCCCGGCGGCGCGGCCGTTTACGCCGACGGGCACGAGTCCATGGATGCCTGCCCAGGGGTGCGCTTCGACTGGCCGGATCTCCCGCTGCGCGGCGGAGGCACCCTCGATCTGTCCCAGACGCGCTCGGCGGAGCCTCCGACCTGGGCTCTTTCTTACATCGAGTTGCGGGACGGTTGGGTCGCTGTGATCGATCCTGAGGCTCGGACGGGATTCGGCATGGCCTTCGATCCCGCCGTGTTCCCCGTCGCCTGGCTCTGGAGCGTGTATGGCGGCTGGCGCGGCGCTTACGTCGTCGCGCTTGAAGCCTGGACCTCCTGGCCGGCTCGCCTCGATGAGGCGATCGTGGCAGGGCGGCATCGAACGCTCGAGCCCGGGGAGAGTCTCGAGACGGAGTTCATGCTGATCGCGATCGATGGGTTTCGGACGGTCACCTCGATCGACCGATCCGGCGCCGTGGCAGGGGAGGTCTGAGGCATGGGCCGACTGGTCGATCGGGTCGCGATCGTCACCGGGGCGTCGCGCGGGATCGGACGCGCCATCGCCGAGACGTACGCCGCCGAGGGGGCCATCGTGGTCGGGATCGCCCGAGACGCGTCCGCAGGAGAAGCCGCGATGGCCGACATCGTCGCCTCCGGCGGACTTGCCACGTTCCTGCAGGGCGATGTTGCCGACGAATCTCGGGCCGACGCGATCGTCGCCGAGGTGCTCCGCCGACACGGCCGGATCGACATCCTCGTGAACAACGCGGCTGTTCAGCACGAAGCAAAGCTGCTCGAGCAGACGGTCGCGGACTTCCACCGCGTCGTCAACGTGAATCTGCTGGGCCCGTTCCTGTTCAGCCGCGCCGTACTACCTGCGATGATCGAGCAGGGCGGCGGCGCGATCGTGAACCTGTCGTCCGTGCTCGGACTCGTCGGTGACCCGTACCTCCCCGTCTACTGCGCGACCAAGGCCGCCCTGCTTGGTCTGACCCGGTCGACCGCGATCGCCTACGCCGCCGACGGGATCCGGGTCAACGCGATCTGCCCCGGCGATGTCGATACCGAGTTGAACGCCCAGTACTTCGCGTCGCAGCCAGAGCCGGCCCTGTTCCGAGCGAGGATCGAGCGGGAGTATCCGACCGGTCGGATCGCAAGGGTCGAGGAGGTCGCCAAGGTCGCGGTCTTTTTGGCATCGGACGACGCCTCGTTCGTCACCGGGACGCAGGTCATCGTTGACGGCGGCATCCTCGCCCGGATCTATGACGTCTGATCCCGACAGGATCGAATTCCTGCCGCGCGCAGCCTTGGCATCAAGCAGCAAGAAAGGGATCTCCGAGTGAGAGTGGTGGACCTCAAAGCGACGTCGATCACGGTACCTGCCGTCGGCACCTGGCGCTGGAGTATGGGCGTCGAGACCGGAACGACGAGGACCATCATCGAGCTGATCACGGACGAGGGTATCGTCGGGATCGGCGAGACCTATGGTGGCGATGCGACGGTCCGGGCGCTCGCCACGGCCAGGCCGTTCGTGATCGGCCTTGACCCGCTCGAGACGGGCGTGCTCCAGCACCGACTTGGCGTGTTCTGCATCGGATATGAGACGAGCGTGCCGTCATTCGTTCGAGCCGGCATCGAAATGGCCTTCCTTGATGCCGCCGGAAAGGCACTGGGACGGACTGTCGCCTCCCTCCTGGGCGGAGCCGTCCGCGACCGCGTGGAAGTCGCGGCGTACCTGTTCTACATGTACGGGGCGGACGACGGAACATTTCGGGCGGTCGATTCGCCGGAGCGCATCGTGGAGCGCGCCGAAGAACTCGCCGATCGGCACGGTTTCCGGGTGATCAAGCTCAAGGGTGGTGTCTACCCTCCGCACGAAGAGCTGAAGGCGATCCGCCTGCTACGTGAGCGGTTCCCTGACGCCCCGCTCGTCTGGGACCCGAATGCGGCCTGGTCCCCCGAGACGACGATCCGGGTCGGCCAGCGACTCTTGCATGAAGGGTTGGACCTGCAATGGCTCGAGGATCCGTGCCCGGAGCTTGAAGGGATGAGCCGCGCCCGACGATCAGTGAACATCCCGTTCGCCACGAACATGATGGTCATAAGCCCGGAACAGATCGCCCCTGGCATCCTGATGAGCAGTGTCGACGTCATCCTCGCGGACGTTCACTACTGGGGCGGATTCCGGGCCAATCAGCGGCTCGCGGGCATCTGTGAAGCATTCCGGCTGGGCCTGGGCATGCACAGCGACCGGGAGCTTGGTATCTCGACGGCCGCCATGGTCCACCTGGCTGCGGCGACGCCGAACCTGGCCTATGCCATCGACAGCCACTATCCCGACCAGGCGGATGACGTCATCACCCAGCCTTGGGTCTTCAAGGACGGTCATCTTGGGCTGCCGAGGGAACCCGGACTTGGCGTGGAGCTGGACCGCGAGAAGCTTGCCTATTACCACGCGTATCACGAGCGGCACCCGGAGGTCAACGAATTCTACGATCCGCGGCGACCGGGCTGGGTCCCGGCGCTGCCACTCTTCTGAAGTCGGGTGGGCGGGGTCGAGCTCCTGGTCGCAGCCGAGGCCCGTGTCGGCGAGGGTCCAGTCTGGGACGAGCGTCTAGGCGTCCTATGGTGGGTCGATATCACCGGGCGGAGCATCCATCGGACGGAACCGGCAACGGGAGTCGACGCCACCTTCGAGGTCGGTCAGGAGGTGGGCGCCATCGCCTTGTGCGAGAGCCGGCAGCTCGTCGTCGCCCTTCAGGACGGCCTTGCCACCTTCGATATCGACACAGGAACGGTCGAGCTGGTGTGCCCGATCGACGATAAGCCCGGGATGCGGATGAACGATGGCAAGGTCGGACCGGACGGGCACTTCTGGGTCGGTCGGATGGCCATCGACGAGCAGGCCGGCGCTGGCTCCCTTCTCCGATTCGGAGTGGATGGCCGAGCGTCCACGGTGCTCGACGGCGTGACCCTCCCGAACGGCCTCGATTGGTCGCCCGACGGTCAGGCCATGTACTTCATCGACACGCCGACGGGCAGCGTGGACGTCCTCAGGCTCTCGCCGGGAGGCGACTCGGTGGTCCGGCGAGACCCGCTGGCTCGGTTCGCCGACGGGCTGCCGGACGGCCTCACCGTGGATGCGGAAGGATGTCTCTGGGTGGGGCTCTGGGGCGGTTGGGCCGTGGAGCGCCTCGACGAGCACGGCCGCACGCTCGAGCGCCTCCACCTGCCATGCGCGAACGTGACGAGTTGTGCGTTCGGAGGTCCGGACCTCGATCAGCTGTTCGTGACGTCGGCATGCGAGGGCCTATCGGACGCGGAACGTGCCGCCCAGCCGGCGGCCGGCGGCCTGTTCAGGTCGAGCCCGGGTGTGCGAGGCCTACCCGCGCGCCGATTCGCTTGGTAGCGTAAGGGAGGGTTATAGATGTCATTCGAGCCATTCGAATCGCTGTCGATCAGGCGAACTGGCATCTCGGTGACTCGGCTCGGATTCGGGGCCGCGTCGATCGGAGGCCTGTACTCAGATGTGAGCGACGACGTGGCGGTCGAGACCGTACGACACGCCATTGAGCTCGGTGTCCGCTATCTCGACGTCGCACCGCTCTACGGGCGTGGGTTGGCGGAGATGCGGATCGGCGCGGCTCTGCGCGGTGTCCCCAGGGATCGTTTCGTCGTTTCGACGAAGGTCGGACGTCTCATCCCGACGCAAGCCGCTGATGGCGACCGCGACGGGATGGTGTTCGACTTCAGTCGTCGGGGCGTCCATGCATCACTGGAATCCAGTCTCGATCGACTCGGCCTGGAGCGGGTAGACATCGTGTTCCTCCACGATCCAGACGACCACTGGCAGGAGGCGATCGACGAGGCATACCCGGCCCTCCATGAGCTTCGGGCCGCCGGGGTCGTCGGAGCGATCGGCGTGGGCATGAATCAGGCGGCGATGCTGACGAGGTTCGCGCGCGAGACCGATATCGATGTCGTCCTGTTGGCGGGCCGATACACCCTCCTGGACCAATCCGCGCTCGACGGGCTTCTGCCACTCTGCGTGGAGCACAAGATCGGTGTGGTCATCGGCGGAGTCATGAACAGCGGTATCCTGGCCGACCCGAGACCGGGGAGCCGTTTCGATTACGAGGCCGCTGCCCCCGAGATCCTCGAGCGGGCGCAGCGTCTTGCGGCGTTGTGCAAGGCCCATGGCGTTCCGCTGCGGGCGGCTGCCGTTCAGTTCGCCGCTGCACACCCGGCGGTCGTCTCCGTCCTGGCGGGCGTGCGAAGCGCCGAACATCTCGACGAATACCCGGCCCTGATGCGCTGGCCGATCCCGACCGGACTGTGGACCGATCTGGGCGATTCAGGGCTACTTCCGGAGAACGCCCCAGTCCCGTCAGGCTAACGAGGGCATCTGACGTCGACGGTCCGTCACAGGACCAGATCCGTCACTCCGCGTCAGGGCGAGCCAGCTCGGAGCGGGCGGCCTCGGAGAGAACCAGGCCGTGTCCGGGCCGGTCGGGTGCTTCGGCATAGCCATCCCGGAACCTGATCGGCTCGTCAACGAGCACGTCGTAGTCCTGGAAGGCGTATTCCATGCATTCGACCTCGGGCAATGCGGCGGCGAGGTGGACACCGAGCTCGAGGGGCGTGTTGCCGAGCGCGAGTGGGATGCCATGCGATGCGCTCAGCCGTGCCGCCGCAAGGGCTTCCGAGATGTGACCGTGTACGTTGAGAACGTCCACGGCATCGGCCGCGAGCAGCTGGGCCTTGCCTTTGAGATCGAGGTACTCACCGGCGTTCACCCGCGTGAACGGAAGCGCGAGGCGAACCTCTCTCAGGCCGTCGAAATCGTCACGGAGACACGGGTCCTCAACCCAGTCGATGTCGAACCCTGCGTCCCGGAAGCGGTGCGCGCGCCGGATCGCCTCCTTCGGAGACCACGCCTCATTTGCGTCAACCATCAGCCGTGCACTTGAGCCGACGACGTCGACGACCGCGCGCAAACGGCCCAGGTCCCAGGCCAAGTCCGGGTGCCCGACCTTGATCTTGAATGCACTGAATCCGCGGCCGGCAGCCTCGGCGAAGAACGCTTGCATCACATCGATACCGAGGTGGAAGTCAAGTCCGCTGGCGTATGCGGGGACGCGGCCGGAGGTGCCGCCGAGCAGCCTGAACAGCGGAAGGCCGAGCTCCTTTGCATGGACGTCCCAGAGAGCCTGATCGATCGCCTCGGCGAATGGCTGCACGCGGATGTTGCCGCCGCGCGGTCGACTCACACGATTGAGCAGGGCTGCGGCGGGCAGCCCGATCAGGCTCGGCGCGACCTCCGTTCCGAACACCCGCTGCAGCTCCGGAAGTGGCGGGAGCTGGAACAATGACGATTCGAAGAATCCGAGTCCAGTGTGTCCGCTGGAGCTGTGCAACTCCAGGGTCCCGATGTGATGCATGTCGATCCGGACCTGCGAATCGCCGATCACGCGACGGCGTGGAAACTGGAACCGGGTAAGGTTGAACGACTCGATCACGGAAGTCCTGGTAGGGACCGATACAGAGACCTCGGCATCGCCGGAGCCGTTTCCCAGTCGCGGGTCCGGGAGTCTGGTCTCAGGCACTGTCAGAGCACCTCCGCGAGCGCGCGCCGGGCAGCCGCCACCGTCGCGGCGATGTCGTCATCCCCGTGCGCGGTCGAGACGTACCACAGGCCCCGTGGCGTTGCGTGAACGCCGTGGCGAAGGAGAGCCCCGATGAATCTGGCGTGCAAGGCGCGGTCCCCGCCCTCCCGGTCGCGGACGGAGGTGACATCGGCAGGCTCCCCGAACGCTGTATGGACGATCGGCCCTAGCGATCGGACGACCAAGGGCGGACCGAGCTCTCGCAGCCCACGGGCCAGCTGATCTCCGATGGATGACAGGCGAGGGAACAGCGTCGCCCGCTCGTCCCTGAGGTGGCGCAGTGTCGCCGCCACGCCCGCGAGGGCCAGCACGTTTCCGTTGAACGTCCCGTTGTGGACGACGCGGCCGGCGGCTACAAGGTCGAGCAGTCCCTTTCGCCCCGCGACGGCACTGAGCGGCACGCCGGCACCGATCGCCTTGCCGAAGATGGCGAGGTCTGCCCTGACCCCGAACAGTTCCTGAGCGCCTCCGGGGGCGAGCCTGAAACCGGTTATGACTTCATCGAAGATGAGGATCGCGCCGTGCTCATCGGCCAGGGTCCGAAGGGCGGCAAGGAAGCCCGGACTCGCGGAGATGACACCACCATTGACCAGGAGTGGCTCAAGGATGATGGCGGCCACCTGCCCTCGACGCGCTTCAAGAAGGCCTCTCACGGCGCCGATGTCGTTCCACGGTGCGACGAGCATGTTCTGCTGGGCCGCCGCAGGGATCCCTTCGCTTCCCGGAGCGAATCCGGTCGCTCCGGCTCCGCGCCGGGGGCCGATCAGCATCTCGTCGAACCAGCCGTGATAGTGGCCTTCGAAGCGAATGACGATCTCTCGCCCTGTCGCGGCCCGGGCGATCCGCAGAGCACTCGCAACGGCCTCGGTCCCGGATGTACTGAAGACGACTTGTTCCGCGCCCGGGACCAGCTCGACGATCAGTTCCGCGACCTCGATCTCCAATCGCGACTGTGAGCCAAAGGTCACACCCTTCTCAAGCTGCGCCACGAGGGCTGTTCGCAGTACGGCTGGCGCGTGACCGAGGATGAGTGGGCCGTAACCCAGGACGAAATCGATGTAGCGATTCCCGTCGACGTCCCAGACATACGGACCGGCTCCGCGCTCCAGGTAAAGTGGGTGTGGCAGGGCGCCTGCGCGAACGGCGGAGGTCACCCCGCCCGGGATCACTCGCCGAGCCCGCTCGTAGAGCTCCGCCGAGATCGGAAACGATGCTGGGGTGCGCGACCCCTCGTGGTCGGCGTCGTCAGTGACCATCTCCTGGCGCATCGCGTCCTCAGAGTTCATGTAGTGAAGTTGGCGGTCCATCTAATGGACTTGACCGGGACGCTAGCATGGAGTTGCGCACGGGTCAAGGATGGGCGTCGGGCTCCCATAGGCTATGGTGAGTGCCGCCAGTGGGGCGATCCGGTGTGGTATATCTCACGACCCGATCCGATAGTCGACCTGACCTCCGATGATATCGCTGGCCACACTTGGGCGGGACTTGATGCCGAAGACGCCATTTCGAGCTGACGACACCGGAGCGGAGCGGTACGAGATCGCGGCAGTGTCGAACGCGCTCGCCATTGTCGGCGCGATGGCGGACAAGGGGGTGATCTCGCTAGCAGACGCCCGTGACGCGGCTGGGGTCACCAAGACGACGGCGTACCGGCTCCTTGCGACACTCAGGCTCGCCGGAGTCGCCGAACAACTTCCCGAAGGAGGCTATCGTCCAGGTCGGGAGGCGGTTCGTTGGGCATCCCGGATCATCGCAGGCTTGGATGTACGCGCGGCAGCACTGCCGACCATGCATCGTCTCCAGGCAGAGACCGGCGAGACGGTCAACCTCGCGCTCATCCGCGGAACGACACTCCTGTACGTGGAGATCCTCGAGAGTCCATCGTCGTTCCGGATGGCGGACGTTCCAGGGTCGACGGCGCCGATCCACGCGACCGCCCTCGGGCGTGTGGTCGCCCGACACCTTGATCCGGCCCGCCTCGCGTCGATGCTCGGGCCTGAGCCGTATCCCGCATATACGGCAAAGACGGCTCGTACCTACGCGGAGTTCAAGGCCCGCCTCGACCGAAGCGAGGGCTCCATCGCGGTCGACAACGAGGAGGTCGCCGTCGGCGTGGTGTGCACCGCCGCTCCGATCCTGGTCGCCGGCGAAGTTCTGGGTGCCCTCAGTGTCTCGGCCCCTCGAGCGCGCTGCGACGACGCTCGGCTCGAGGATCTCGGTCGACGGATCGCGACTGCCGCCGAAGTCGTTTCAGGAAAGCTCGCGACAACGCCCTGAGGAACGACCCCGGCGTCGGGCGTGAGCTCCAGAATCCCGTCCCGTAGCCCACCACGATGACCGCGAATGTGGCGACGCCGAGGCCCAGCCAGAACAGGATGGAGCGGGCCGTGGAGGTCGGGTCCATCTCGGGGTTCTTGAGCTTGGGGAGTGCGGACGATGCCCAACGGGTACCGGTCCTCACCTCCGACATTCGCGTCGCCGATTGGATTCACGGTCCCGCATCGTAGGTTCGTCTTCACGCCCGACAAACACACAGCGGCACCGTTGATGATGGAGGCATAGGATCGGTAGCTCGTGATGACTTGACTCTTGTTCGTTGACCATTCGTATACGGCGAGTTCCTCGGCCGCGCGCCAGTTGCCGAAGGCCTTCAGACCCCGGACGTAGCCCGCGATCGACTCGGGCGCGAGCGAGGCTCACAGTTCGAGGAGCCAGGCCCGGAGGTCGGCCGCCGGGATGGCGTCGACCGGCCTTGCCTCGCCGAACCGGCGGACCGCTCTGATGAGGATCATCCGGTACCACTCGACCGTCCGCGGCGACGAACCCTCGGCCGCCTTGGCGGCACAGAACAGATCGACCGCGGCGCCCAGCCCGATCGGAATCGGGCCCAAAGAATCAAGCGAACCGCCGGCTGGGCCCAAAGAGTCAGGCGAACAAACCGGGGTAGAGTCAGGCGAACTACGCACAGCTGAGCCTCCTCGGCGCGACCGCCGATCGAGCTCAGAACCGCAACATCTGGTGGTTCAGCACTCGCTGTGCCCTAGATGCTGTGGTTTGGCTGGCGAGGAAGGATTCGAACCTTCGATCTCCTGATCCAGAGTCAGGCGCCTTACCGCTTGGCCACTCGCCAGTGGAGCGGCCGAGATGATACCGCGTATGCCGGCGGAACCGCGAATGCTGCCCCGCTGACGGCGCGTCTAGCGGTTCTGGCCGGCCTCGCGGAGCACGTCGTCGCCGGCATCGACCTCGCGGTGGCCGGACGGATCGTTCCGCTCGCCGGCGCTGGCGCCGACCTGTGTGCTATGGGCGGCGATGCGCTCGTCGTCTGGACGGACCCCGCCGGGGATGGTCTCGGCCTGGCGCTCGGGTCGCTGGCCCACGAAGGCGCCGGGGTCCAGGCCCTCGGTCCGCGTGGGGTCGTCCGTCGGGTCGCTGCGGTCGTGGTCGCTCATGGTGCTCCTTGCCTGTGTGCCCGCATCGTGGCGTGGCGGGCATCTCACTCACGCGGAACAACCGGCCCCGCGGCGTTGTCCCGTACTGCTAGAGGTCACTCCCGGGCGCGTGCTCGGTGCTGGGTTGTGGCACCTTCCTCCTCGGGCGCGATCGTCGGGGCTGCAGCATGGTCCGTGCCAGGGCGCAGGCCGACCTGATCGGGACCGGTGGGGCGGCCGTCCATCCGTTCGTCATGGTCGTCGCGGATCTCGTCGGGACGCTCGAGGGCGTCGGTCGGCTGGTCGATCATCAGGACTCCTCGGTGGTGGTCATCGAAGTGTCCGCCCGGCAGCGTTGCAGTCGCATCGCAGCGATGGCCACGACCTTGCAGGCTTGGGCCGGCCACCACGAACAGCCGAGCCGGTACCTTCGGGGGAGTGGCGCGGGGTGGGTGCGTTGGCGCACCATCCGTGCATGCTCCTGACGCGTCCCGGACGGTCCCGCTTTGTCGCGCTCCTCGTCGTGGCCGCCCTGTTCGGCGGACTGGGCGCCACGGTCAGCGCCGCCACCGCGCTGCCGTCGTGCACCGTCGCCGACACCCTGACCAAACACCGAACGTACGCGGACTGGCCGCGTTCGCTGCTCGATCACACGTACCGACTGCCCAGCACGTACGCGCCGAGCGACCTGCGCTCGACCGCCGACGCCGGGCTGAACGGTGGCCACTCGGTGCGCTCGCTGGTCATCGCCGACCTGCGCGCCATGGCGACCGCGGCACGCAACGCCGGCGCGCGGCTGGCGGTCCAGTCGGCCTACCGCAGCTACAGCGCGCAGCGGGTGACCTTCGACTCCTGGGTTCGACTGCACGGCTACGCGGTCGCGCTCAAGGAGAGCGCTCGTGCCGGTCACAGCGAGCACCAGCTGGGCTCCTCGATCGACTTCAAGAGCTACGGCGGCAGCGCGCCCTGGGACCTGGCCGATTGGGGCGCGACCAAGGCCGGCGCCTGGATGAACGCGAACGCCTGGAAGTACGGCTTCGTGCTGACGTATCCCAAGGGCAAGACCGCCGTCACCTGCTACGTCTACGAGCCGTGGCACTACCGCTACGTCGGCCGCGAGCGGGCCGAACGGATCCGCGCCAGTGGCCTGACCCTGCGCGAGTTCCTGTGGCGCGAGCAGACCACGCCGCCGCCGACGCCGCTGCCGTTCGTGCCCGGCGGCTCCTCGCGCGGCGGCTCCTCGCGCGGCGGCGGTTGACCTGGAACCTGTCCGGCCTGCACGCCCGTTTCGCGTTGGGATGCAAGCCAAGTGTGACCCTGCCCGCCACCGGCGATGCGTGCCCGCAGATCGATAGCGGGGGCCCGACAGGCCCCACGATGTCGCGTCGCAAGGCGAGTGCAACCACCCTCGCTGTCGATGGATGCCCGGGTGCAAGTGACGACCTCCCAGACTGGGCATCGGCGCTGCCATCCCCCGACCGGATCGGAGAAACCTCGTGGATCCCATCGCGAAGACCGAGTCCGAACGCCCCGACGGGAAGGTGCTGGCCCACGCCCAGAACGATCGCGTCGATGAACGGTCCGCGCGGGCGGGCACGGACCGCACCGACGCGGAACTGATCGGTGCCATGGTCGATGGCCTGGAGGCGCTGGATCCCCTGTATGAGCGCTACAAGACGATGGCCTACTCGATCGCCTACCGGATCACGAATGACGCCACCCTCGCCGAGGACGTGGTCCAGGACGCGTTCCTGGGCGCCTGGCGCAATGCCGAGCGCTACGTCGCGGACAAGGGCTCGGTCAAGACCTGGCTGCTGTCGATCGTCCATCACCGCGCCATCGATGCCGTCCGGCGCCGCAAGCCGACGACCAGGCTGCCCGATGTCGAGCTTGTGCCGCCGGCGCAGTTCCAGGTGCCCGATGTGTGGGCCGAGGTGGCCGCGGAGCTCGACGCCGACGACGTCCGCCGCGCGCTCGCGACCCTGTCCGATGTCCAGCGCGAAGCGATCGAGCTCGCCTACTTCGGTGGGCTCACCCAGCAGGAAGTCGCCGAACGGACGAACACGCCACTCGGGACGGTCAAGAGCCGCATGCGCCTGGGCCTCATGGCCATGCGCCCTGTGCTCACCAGTGGTCGCGTAGCCCGCGACGGATCCGGCAGCAAGGCTCAGAGGGCTTCAGCCCTCGATCGCCTCGCGCAGTAGCTCCCCGAGCTGGTCCCACTCGACGAGGAACGCATCGTGGCCCTTGGTCGAGCGGATCTCGCGATAGCGCGCAGGCCTGACGCCGGCGGCCAGCGCCGCGTCCACGAGCTCCTGGACCTGGCGCGGGCCATACAGGATGTCGTCCTGGATGCCGATGCCGGTGACGCCGACGCCGGCCGCGGCGAGCAGCCCGAAGGCGGCCTCCACGCCACCGCGGCCCTCCCCGATGTCGTGGCGGTCCATGGCCCCGGCCAGGATCCGGTACGTTGCCGGGTCGAAGCGCTCGGTGAGCTTGCGGCCCTGGTAGTCGAGGTAGCTGACGATCGACGGCCGCCCGTCGGCCTCCACGGAGCGGCCGAAGCGCTCGGCGAAGTCGGCCTCGCTGCGGTACGTCGTCATCGCCAGCTGCCGGGCAAGGGACAGGCCGTCCAGGCCGAGCGCCTCGATCAAGGCGATCTGGATGCGGTTCCAGGCGATGGCCATCGGTCCCGTCGCCGCGGGTGCTGCGATGGGCGCCACGTGCCGGACCGCCGGTGGGCGCTGGACCGCGATCTCCAACGCGACCATCCCGCCGAGCGAGCCGCCCACCACGAGCGCGAGCTCGCCGATCCCCAGTGCGTCCAGCAGCGCCCACTGCGCTCGCGCCTGGTCACGTGTGGAGACGGCCGGGAAGTCGGCGGCGTAGGGGAGGCCGCTGCGCGGGTCGATCGACGTCGGGCCGGTGGTCCCGTAGCGCCCGCCCAGCAGGTTGGCGCACAACACGCCGATGTGGTCGGTATCCAGGGCGAGGCCAGGGCCGATGACCGGCGACCACCAGTCGCCGGCCGCGTCGGCGGAGCCGGTGAGGGCATGGACGACCACGACCTGCGGCGCCCGCCCCGGGGGCGGGCCGTCATGCCGGTACACGACGGTCAGCTCAGGGAGCACCGTCCCGTCGGTCAGTTCGAACGACCCCAGCGAGGCCGGCTCGAGCCGGCCGGTCCCCGTCGGCAGCACCGACGAGGGACCGGCCGGCCGGGTCGTTGGGGTGTCGATCGTCACCCGGCCGATCCGACGAGCTGCCCGTCGGCCGCGCTGTCGGCCGTTGCCGCCTCCAGCGCCTGGCTGAGGTCGGCGATCAGGTCGTCGACGTGTTCCAGGCCGACCGACAGGCGGACGAGGTCCTCGGTGACGCCGGTGCTCAGCTGCTCCGACGGCTCCAGCTGCGAGTGGGTCGTGGAGGCCGGGTGGATGATCAGCGACTTCGCGTCGCCGACGTTGGCCAGCAGCGAGAAGATCTGGACGCTGTCGATGAGCTTGCGACCGGCCTCCGAGCCGCCCTTCACGCCGAACGTGACGATGCCGCCGTAGCCGCCGGTCAGGTACTGCTTGGCCTGCTTGTGCGACGGGTGCGACTCCAGGCCCGGGTAGCTGACCCAGGTGACCTCGGGCCGGGTCTCCAGCCACTTCGCCACGGCCAGGGCGTTCTCGCTGTGACGGGCGATGCGCAGCGGGAGCGTCTCCAGGCCCTGCAGGAACAGGAACGCGTTGAACGGCGAGAGTGCCGCCCCGATGTCGCGCAGGCCCTGGACGCGCAGCTTGATGATGAACGCCAGGTTGCCGAAGGCGGCCGTGTAGCTCAGGCCGTGGTAGCTCGGGTCCGGATCGACGAAGTCGGCCTTGAACCGCTCCGACGCCGCCCAGTCGAACGTGCCGCCGTCGACGACGACGCCGCCGATGGCGGTGCCGTGGCCGCCGATCCACTTCGTGGCGGAGTGGATGACGATGTCGGCGCCGTGCTTGATGGGCTGGGCGATGAGCGGCGCGAAGGTGTTGTCGACGATGACCGGCACGCCTCGGGCATGGGCCACGTCGGCGATGGAGGCCAGGTCGTGGACGTCCAGGCGCGGGTTGCCGATGAGCTCCAGGAAGACCGCCTTGGTCTTCTCGTTGATGGCCCGGCCGAACGCCGACGGATCGGACCCGTCCACATACGTCGTGGTGATGCCGATCTTGGGCAGGGTGTGGGTGAACAGGTTGTAGGTGCCGCCGTACAGCGACGACGACGACACGATGTTGTCGCCGGCCCGGGCGAGGTTCAGGATGCTCAGCGTCTCGGCGGCCTGGCCGGACGCCACACCGAGGGCCGCGACGCCACCCTCGAGGGCAGCCACCCGCTGCTCGAAGACGTCGGTCGTCGGATTCATGATCCGGGTGTAGATGTTGCCGAACTCCTGGAGCCCGAACAGGCGCGCGGCGTGGGCGGCGTCATCGAAGACGTACGAGGTCGTCGCGTAGATCGGGACGGCCCGGGCGTTGGTCGTCGGGTCCGGCTTCTGGCCGGAGTGGAGGGCCCGGGTCTCCGGTCGGAAGGTCGTCGGATCAAGGTCGGCCATGTCGTGGTTCGCTCCGTTACTGCGTGATTCGTTGACGATCGATAGAGCTCGGTCCCGGCGCCCTGGGAGGGCGGTTCGGCTGTGGCGGACACCCGTCGCGTGGTTCGGAGGACAAACAAAAAGCCGCGGCTCCTGCGCTGGAGTCGCGGCCCCGGGACCGGTGTCTGTGGTCCCGCTCCCTACGTCTGTCAGGTGCGCGTGACCTCAGACCCCATCCTCCGTACGGCGGGGCCGCCAGCGCATACACATGTCAAGATCGTGGGAGTGGTAGGTCATCGCATGCGGATGTTGCGGGAGATACGGGTCGGGCGTCAACCCGCATCTCCCAATCGCAACGTTCAGTCGAACAGCCGGCCGAACCGGTACAGGCGCGTCTCACCGAAGCCGTCGTTGTCGGTCGAGACGATGACCCGACCATTCTCCAGGATGGTCATCCCCTCGAACTTCTCGAGGCGGACACCGTCCTCCGCGATGAGGTCGCGGACCAGGGTCTTGGTGACGGTCGGTGGCGTCCCGGTGCCGTGGGCGACCGGGGTCAGGCCGGCGATGGAGAACGTGGTCAGGTGCTTGACCAGGGCGTTCGGGCCGGCCTGGTTGTCACGCTCGATGACCGCGAAGGTCGTGTCGTTCACGCGAACGAGCTCTGAGAGACCGACCCACGCGTTGGTGATCGTCGGTGGCGTTTCCAGCGGGTAGCGGTAGAAGGCCCACGTGCCCGTGGCCGGGGTGTAGCGGCCGATCTTCACGAAGCCTGCCTCGTCGTCGCCCCACTCCCGTTGGATCGCCACGTAGACCTGCGAACCGTCCGCGGAAGTGGCGACGCCCTCGAACCCGGACGTCGTGCCAAAGGCCTCGAGGCTGGCCGGGAGGCGGACCTCCTCGACGACGCTCCCGTCTGGGGCGACGTGGACCAGGACGTTGCGCGCGGTGGCGAGCGACGGTCCCTCGGACGCGAGCCAGTAGCCGCCACCCGGCCGGTGGACGATACCCTCCGGGTCGTAGGCGACCGGCAGGCCAGCACGAATGACCGGGAGCTCCCCGACGACCGTGGCCCGCGACCCGAGATCCAGGGTCAGGATGCGGGTCGGCCGGAGGATCGAGTCGTGGACGGCCACGAGCGGTAGGTCCGGCGCTGCCGCCAGGCCGGACAGCGCGGCCCAGACCGGACCGCCAGCTGCGGCGACGACATCGGGGTAGGCACCCGGAGCCCCTGCGGCCTGGTTGCGGCCCTGGAAGATGGAGATGGTCCCGTCGCCTTCGTTGGCGCTGACCAGCAGTCCGCGGGACGGGACGGCGATCATGCCCTCCGGCCGCCCACCAGTGGGGAGGAGCTGGACGAAGGTCGGGGCCGTCTCGTCCGTCAGTCGATACACGGCGATGAAGTTGCCTCGTTCGGCGGCGACGAACGCGAACTGGCGATTCCCGAAAACGCCGATCTCCAGGCCCTCGGGCTCGACGCCCTTGTTCGTCGATCGGCTGTCCGGGTAGTGACTGTGGCGGACCGCTTCGGCCTCGAATGCCTCCCCGGAGGTGTAGACGATCTCGCCATCGGGCGCGAAGATCGTCCAGTCGCGGCTACCGCCGCGCAGGTCGCCTTCGTTGGCGGTGGCCAGGTTGCCGGCCGCCGTCCAGCCGATGGCGTCCGGTTCGCGCTCCTCGCTGAGGTTGTCGGTCAGCGAGATCGCTCGATCGTTCTTCTTGTCGGCCAGGTGGCTCGAGACGCCGGCCGTGAAGTCGTCGATGACCGTGCCCGTCGCTAGGTCCACGAGGGCGACGGCGTTGTTCTCCTGGAGCGTGACGGCGGCCACGTTCGCGGCGTTGATGTCGACGAACTCGGCCTCCGGGTCGGTCGGCTCGAAGGCGCTGGCGAGGCCGGTCAGGCTGACGACGCGCGTGGTCCACGCGGCGGGGGCGCCGAGCAGATC
>Ga0163153_10003375_pt1 | contig 21482 bp, 20 predicted proteins | sample OliLakLV19MP6IB1_FD_148629 | JGI IMG/M metagenome (GOLD analysis project Ga0163153, IMG submission 148629) | Freshwater microbial mat bacterial communities from Lake Vanda, McMurdo Dry Valleys, Antarctica - Oligotrophic Lake LV.19.MP6.IB-1 | ecosystem: Environmental > Aquatic > Freshwater >...
GGGTAGCCCGACGGCCGGCCCGGAGGCGGCGAGCGTCGCATGGGGATACGTCGCCCAGAGTCGATCGAACACAGGCGTGTCCGCGAGCTCGACCGCATTCCCCGGACCGGCCGGAGCGAGGCCCCAGCCGTCAAGAACGACGAGCGTTACGAGAGGGAAGCTGCGATCTGACACAGGCTCGAAAACGACGTGGCGTCGAGGGACGCTCCGCCCACGAGGGCGCCGTCGATCGACGGCTTGGAGAGAAGGTCCGCTGCGTTGTCCGGCTTGACGGAGCCGCCGTAGAGCACGCGGGTCTCGTGAAGCGATTTGATGAACGCGTGGGCGTCTTCGGCCATCCCGGGCGTCGCAGTCTTGCCGGTGCCTATCGCCCACACCGGCTCGTAGGCGATCACGAGAGCCTCATGCCGCGGTAACACTTCGACCTGTCGACGAAGCACGGCTTCGGTTTCGCCGCTCTCGCGCTCGGCCTCTGTCTCGCCGACGCACGCGATCACGTTGAGCCCGGCAGCGAGCGCGGCCTCAGCGCGGAGCCGCACCGTTTCGTCCGTCTCGCCGAAGTAGAGGCGCCGCTCCGAGTGCCCCACGAGCGTCCCCTGCACGCCGAGCTCGAGGAGCATCCGCGTCGAGACCTCGCCGGTGAATGCGCCCTCGTCGGCCCAGTGGACGTTCTGCGCGTAGATCGGCCACTCCTCGCCGACCGCGGCCTCGAGCGAGACAAAGGGAGGGCACAGCACCACGTCGACTCCACCCGGAGCCTCGAAAGAGTCGAAGAACGAGAGCGTGTCGTTCGGCCCCTTGAACATCTTCCAGTTGCCGGCAATTAACTTGTTCATCAGTCAGCCTCCGGGATAGCAGCGATGCCGGGGAGATCCCGGCCCTCCAGGAACTCGAGGGAGGCACCGCCGCCCGTGGAGACCCACGAGACGCGGTCGGCGAGCCCGAGCTCGGTGATCGCGCGGACCGAGTCGCCCCCTCCGACGACGGAGTACGCGTCGGCGGCGGCGACCGCCTCGGCGACTGTCCGCGTCCCACCGGCGAAGCGATCCCACTCGAACACACCCATCGGCCCGTTCCAGAAGATCGTGGCTCCCCCGCGAACGATCTCGGCGAACGCGTTCGCCGTCTCGGGGCCGATGTCGAGACCGAGCCAGCCCTCGGGAATATCGTCCACGTGGGAGGCGTGTGCCTCGGCGTCGGCTGCGAAGTCGCGCGCTGCGACCACGTCCGTTGGGAGCTCGACGGGGAACGAGAGCGGGTTGTGGACGCGCACCTGCTCGGCCATCTTGCCGCCGATCAACACGCGGTCGGCGCGCCCGCCGAGATGCTCGAGCACGGCGAGCTTGTCGTCGACCTTCGCTCCACCGGCGACGATTACGAACGGGTGCGCAACGTCTCCGAGGAGCCTGCCGAGGTGCTCGATCTCGGCGAGGAGCAGGAGGCCTGCGTAGGCGGGCAGGAGCCGCGCCACACCTTCCGTCGAGCAGTGAGCGCGGTGAGCCGAGCCGAACGCGTCGTTGACATAGAGGTCCATCCCCTCTGCGAGCTCGGCGGCGTAGCCGGCGTCGTTCGCCGTCTCCCCCGGGTTGAAGCGCGTGTTCTCCCGCACGCTAAGGCGATCGTCTGGGAGGAGCTCCCGGAGACGAGCCGCAACCGGTGCGATCGCAAAGCGGGCGTGATCCTCGGGGGTCTTCGGTCGGCCGAGGTGCGAGACGATGCAGACCTCCGCCGCGCCATGGTCGAGGAGCCAGCGAAGCGTCGGCAACGACGCCCTGATCCGCGTGTCGTCCGCGATCACGCCGTCGGAGAGCGGGACGTTGAAGTCGGCCCGAACGAGAACCCGGCGGCCGGCGACGTCGGCGGTCTCGACCGAGCGTGGCACTCTCACGCCAGAAGTCTCCCGACGAGGTCGACGAGCCGGCAGCTGTATCCCCACTCGTTGTCGTACCAGCCGAAGAGCTTGGCGGTCGCTCCGTGCGCCATCGTGAGCTCGCTGTCGAAAATGCAGGAGAACGGCGAGTGGACGATGTCACTCGAGACGAGCGGATCGTCGGAGTAGCGGAGGATGCCGGCAAGTGGGCCGGCGGCCGCCGCTGCGTACGCCGCGTTGAGCTCGTCTTTCGTGACCTCGCGACGCAGCGAGACGACGAGGTCGGTGAGCGATCCTGTCGCAACCGGGGCGCGGACAGCGACGCCGTCCAGCTTCCCCTTCAGGTGAGGCAAGACGAGGCCGATCGCCTTGGCAGCGCCTGTCGACGTCGGGATGAGGTTGATCGCGGCTGCGCGGGCGCGGCGCAGATCCTTGTGGGGCATGTCCTGCAGGCTCTGGTCGGACGTATACGCATGGATCGTAGTCATGAAACCACTCTCGATTCCGGCGAGATCGTCGATCACCTTCGCCAGGGGCGCGAGGCAGTTCGTCGTGCACGAGGCGTTCGAGATGATGTGGTGCTGCTCCCTGTCGTAGCCGGCATCGTTGACGCCGAGCACGACCGTGTAGTCCGGGTCGGTGGCCGGCGCGGAGACAACGACCTTGCGCGCACCCGCGTCGATGTGCTTCTGCGCTCCCTCGCGGGACGTGAAGAATCCAGTCGACTCGAGGACGACATCGACGCCCAGGTCGCCCCACGGCAACGCGGCCGGATCGCGCTCGGAGAGCATCTTCATCTGCTCGCCGCCGGCGTTGATGACGCCGTCCCCGAGCGACACCTCGCCCGGAAACGGACCGAGTACCGAGTCGTACTTGAGGAGATGTGCCATCGTCGTGGCGTCACCGAGATCGTTGACCGCGACGATCTCGATCCCCGCTCCGAGCTCCTGCTGCGCCCGGAAGAAGTTGCGCCCGATGCGTCCAAACCCATTGATGCCGACGCGAACCGCCATGATCCCTCGCTCTCCTCGAAAAGGTCGATGTCTCCACCGAGTCTATCCCGGCCTTCCTGCCTGCCTTCCTGTTAACCGACCGTTGCGCCCACGATCCGGGTTGATGAATCGAGCGCCGGGCTTCATACTCGCGTGTGGTGGGTCCGCGCTCCCGGTCGGTGAATCCAGACCCCGTTCGCCGTCCAGTCCGGAGCGCGCTCGTTGGGGGAGGAGGTCGTCCTCGGAGCTCCTCCCCCAAGCCCGCCGTCTGGAGGGAGTTTCGCGTCGCGACCCTCAGCGCTCCGCGAGCTCGACGAGCCGCGCCAGGCGCCGCTGCATGGCCGCCTTGGTGGCAGGTGGGCTCGTCAGCGCGGCGAGCTCGCGGAGGGACATCGCCGGATTGCGCAGACGGAGGTGCGCTGCCTCCCGAAGCGGCTCCGAGAGCGTCTCGAGTGAGCCGGACGCCTCGAGAGCCCTCGCCGCGTCGAGCTGTCGCTGCGCCGCCCGCGCTGTGCGGACGAGATTCGCGTGGTCGGCGTTCGTGAGGCGATTCGCCTCCGAACGCATCTCTGCAACGACGCTTCTCTCCTCGAGGCCAAGGACGGCGTCGACGACTCCCGCCGCAAGCAGGTATCCCTCGATCTCCTCCCAACCCTTTGCGTAGGCACGAGCATGCGACGGTCTGTCCTCGACCTTGACGTGGACATCCGCCGACGAGCAGACGCTGCGAAGGAACGAGGCGCCGGCGACGGTCGGCGTCCTGACCTCGAGATGGGGCGATCGCGGCCCCGTCAGGGATCCGCCGCCGAGGAAGGCACCGCGCAGATAGGCCCCACGGCAGCATGATCGAGCGACGACGCGGCCGGGCGGTCGCTCGAGTGGTCGGTGTTGCTCGTCCAGGACGCCCGCTTCCGCGAGCGTCACGAGGGTCGGCTCGGAGCCTTCGACATGGAGCTGGAACCGTGTCGCCCGGTTGAACGAGTGCGCGACATACGTTCGGATCTCGGACGGGATCCGGAGCTCGGCGAGGAGCGCGAAAGCTCGCCTTGCCGCGGCCGATGAACCAAGGTCGAGGTGGAGGTCGATCGCTCCCCGTCCGCGAAGGTGCACAACGCCCGCGGTGTGAAAGAGCGCAGAGAGCTCCGCAAGGCGATCGCAGCGCTTCTGTGGTGCAATCGCAGCGAGCTCCGCCCTGACGTCCTCGACGAGCGAGCCCGAGCTCACAGGTGCACGCCCTCGAGGGCGAGCAGACGCCGCTTGAGAACGGGGCCTGCGGCACCGTAGCCCCCGATCCCGTTCGCGGCGACAACGCGGTGGCACGGAATGATCAGCGAGTAGCGGTTGTCCGCGCAAAACGATCCCGCTGCTCGAGCGGCGCCGGGGCGTCCTGCGAGCGCGGCCAGCTCGCCGTAGGAGACGACCTCTCCCCACGGGATCGCGCGTGCCGCTGCTGCAAGCTCTCGCTGGAGCGGTGTCGCCCAGTCGAGGTCGACGACAACACCGTCATACGACGTCCGCGCTCCGGCAAGATGAGCCTCGATGCGTCGGCACAGATCCGACACGATCTCGGCGCAGAGCTGTACCGACGTGCCCGGTACCGTTCCTGCTGGGAGCCTCGCTCCCCCGTCGGGGGGTGCTGTCGAGGGCCTTGCAAGCGCTGCCCGCGTACCGCCCGAACCGGTCACCGCCGTGGATTCAGCCCGCGCTCTCGAGGTCGTAAACCCCTCGCCGGATCCCGGAGCGGCGGCGCGCATCTCCTCCGACGCGAGCTCGTGCTGGATGACGATCCCGTCGCGCACCCAGATCTCGCCCACACCCCAGCCGGGCACGTCGTAGAGGTCTCGCGTCGTGCGCACGCCCACGACCATACAATCGCCGCATGAGCGCTCCTGGAATCTTCCGCCCACCGGCCGCTGTCAACGAGCCGATCTCGAGCTACGCGCCCGGCACGCCCGAGCGCTCTGCGCTGCAAGTGCGCCTGGGCGAAATGTCGGTCGAGCGCATTCACATTCCGCTCGTGATCGGGGGTCAGCGCGTCGAGACCGGAACGACGTTCGAAGCCGTGATGCCGCATCGGCGCTCCCACGTCCTCGCTGACGTCGAGCGCGGCGGTGCAGCCGAGGTCGAGCGAGCGATCGCCGCCGCTCGAGCAGCCGCCCCTGAATGGTCACGCACCCCCTGGCACGAGCGCGTCGCAATCTTCCTTCGCGCAGCCGAGCTGATCGCCGGTCCGTGGCGCTCCACGATCAACGCCGCGACGATGCTCAACCAGTCGAAGACTGCCTTCCAGGCCGAGATCGACGCGGCGTGCGAGACGATCGACTTCCTACGCTTCAACGCGGAGTACCTCGTCCGCATCTACGAGGAGCAGCCTGTGTCGTCGCCGGGCGTGTGGAACCGCATGGAGTACCGAGCCCTCGAGGGGTTCGTCTTCGCGATCAGCCCGTTCAACTTCACGGCGATCGGTGCGAACCTCACGTCAGCTCCGGCACTGATGGGCAACACGGTCGTCTGGAAGCCCGCCTCGACGCAGGCACTGTCGGCCTGGATCACGATGCGGATCTTCGAGGAAGCCGGGCTCCCGCCGGGCGTGATCAACCTCGTCTTCGGCCCGGGAGCCGAGATGGGCGCTGCCGCGCTCGCGAGCCCCGAGCTCGCGGGAGTGCACTTCACCGGCTCCACCGCGGTCTTCCAGTCGATCTGGCGCACGATCGGGAACGACGTCGGCCGCTATCGCGGCTACCCGCGGATCGTCGGCGAGACCGGCGGCAAGAACTTCGTCGTCGCACATCCGTCCGCGAACCCCACCGAGGTTGCAGCTGCGATCGTGAGAGGCTCCTTCGAGTACCAGGGTCAGAAGTGCTCGGCATCCTCTCGGCTCTACATCCCGTCGAATCTCTGGGCCGAGGTGCGCGAGACGCTGGAGACGGAGGTCGCGACCATCTCGGTCGGCGACGTGAGTGACTTCACGAACTTCATGGGCGCGGTGATCGACGAGACGTCGTTCAACACACAGCGCGACGCGATCGTGGAGGCGCGCGCTGCAGGTGCCGAGATCATCGTCGGCGGTGGAACCGATGACACCGAGGGGTGGTTCGTCGATCCCACGGTGATCAAGACCGACGATCCGGATTTCCGGTTGTTGCGCGACGAGCTGTTCGGGCCGATCGTCACGGCGTGTGTCTATGACGAGTCGAAGTGGTCGGAGACGCTGCGCACGGTCGATGAGACGAGCGAATACGCGCTCACCGGGTCGGTGTTCGCAAACGATCGCTACGCCATCGCCGAGGCACATGACGCGCTGCGGAACTCCGCCGGCAACTTCTACGTCAACGACAAGTCCACGGGTGCGGTCGTCGGTCAGCAGCCGTTCGGTGGCGCCCGCGCGTCTGGCACGAACGACAAGGCCGGATCGATGTGGAACCTGATCCGCTGGGTCAGCCCCCGCACGATCAAGGAGACCCTCGTGCCGCCAACCGACTATCGCTACCCGTTCCTGCAGCCCGACGAATGACGAGAGCGGCGCCCGGCCTCGCGCTCGCGGGGATCGGTGTCGCACTCTCGCTCGGCGCGCACCGAGCGCTCGCGGACCTCCCCCCACTCGTCCTGTGCGTTGCGCTCGGCATCGCGCTCGCGAACATCGCGCGCGTCCCCGCCGCGGCCGCCCCTGGCCTGAAGGTCGCCGGAGGGCCTGTGCTCAAGCTCGGCGTCGTGCTGCTCGGCCTCGATCTCGTCTTCCCCGACATCCTCGCGCTCGGCTTCAAGGCCCTCCTCGTCGTGGTCGGCGTCGTCGTGATCACCTTCTTCGGAACGAAGTGGGCCGGACGGAAGCTTGGTCTCTCCGACGACCTCTCGCTGCTCGTCGCCACGGGCTTCTCGATCTGCGGCGTCTCGGCGATCGCGGCGGCGAACGGCGTCATCGACGCAGACGAGGACGAGGTGGCCTTCTCCGTCGCGCTCGTCACGCTATGCGGCACGCTCGCGATCGTGACCCTGCCGCCCCTGCGCGGCGTGCTCGGGCTGGACGACGAGCAGTTCGGCGCGTGGGTCGGCGCAAGCGTCCACGACGTGGCACAGGTCGTCGCAACGTCCTCGACGGCCGGCAGTGTCGCTCTTGCGACGGCCATCGTGGTCAAGTTGACCCGCGTGATGCTCCTGGCCCCGCTGATTGCCGGCATCGCGCTCCGGCATCGGCGGACGACCATGGACCGCGGCGAACGACCGCCGCTCGTGCCGCCGTTCATCATCGCGTTCGTCGCCATGGTGGTGATCGCGAGCATCGGCATCGTCCCCGACCGGATGCTCGTCCGGATCGACGACCTTCGCACGGTCCTTCTGGGAATGGCGCTCTTCGCGCTCGGCACGCGCGTGAACGTCGGCCGCATGCGGCAACTCGGTGCTCGCCCTCTGGCGCTCGGCCTGGCCTCGTGGCTTCTCATCGCCGTCGTTGCGTATGCCGGCGTCCGCCTCGCGTGGGCCTGATTCGGATCGTGATCCTGACCGATTGGTCAGGAGGGTGGCGACCGCGATAGACTCCCGCCGATGAGCCGCGAAGCACGTCACGATATTCTCTTCGAGCCCGTCCAGATCGGCCCCGTCACGGCGCGCAACCGGTTCTTTCAGGTCCCCCACTGCAACGGCATGGGCCACCGGGATCCCACTCCGCTCGCGTTCATGCGTGGGGTCAAGGCGGAGGGAGGTTGGGCCGTCGTCTGTACCGAGGAGGTCGAGATCCACCCCTCCACCGAGGTCGCCCCCTATGCAGAGGGACGCCTCTGGAATGACGAGGACATTCCGGCCCTCGCCCGGATGGTCGAGAAGGTTCACGAGCACGGCTCCCTGGCGGGGATCGAGCTCCTGCACAACGGCCGCGTCAGCTCGAACCTCTACAGCCGGCTGACCTCGATGACCGTCGATCACCTGCCGACCGACGGCTACGAGCCGGTCCAGTCGCGCCGCATGGCTCTCTCCGACATCGACGATCTCAGGCGTCGGCACCGCGCCGCCGTGCGGAGGTCGCTCCAGGCCGGCTTCGACCTCGTCTACGTGTACGCCGGCCACTACCTCAACACGATCGGCCAGTTCCTCTCGCCGCGCCTCAACCACCGCACGGACGGCTACGGCGGCGACGCTACTGCGCGCGCGAGGCTCCTGCGCGAGGTGCTCGAGGACACGCTCGCCGAGGTCGACGGCAAGGCCGCCGTCGCCTGCCGGATCATGATCGACGACCTCTCCGGTCCCGGCGGCTTCGGTCGCGAAGAGATCGAGGCCGTCCTCGGTCTCACCGGCGAGCTGCCCGACCTCTGGGACTTCGTCGCGGGTGAGTGGGAGAACGACTCGGTCACGTCCCGCTTCGGCGAAGAGGGCGGTCAGGAGATCTACCTTCGCGGCCTCAAGCAGCTGACGACGAAGCCCGTCGTTGGTGTCGGCCGTTTTACGTCGCCCGATCTGATGGCCCGGATGGTGCGCGAGGGAGTGATGGACTTCGTCGGCGCCGCACGCCCGTCGATCGCGGACCCGTTCCTGCCCATGAAGATCGAGGAGGGGCGCTACGAGGACATCCGCGAGTGCATCGGCTGCAACATCTGCGTCTCGGGGGACCACACGATCGTCCCGATCCGCTGCACGCAGAACCCGAGCATGGGCGAGGAATGGCGGCGCGGCTGGCATCCCGAGACGTACCGCCGGGCGAGCGCTCCCGCGAAGGTGCTCGTCGTCGGCGCCGGCCCGGCAGGGCTCGAGGCTGCGATGTCCCTCGGGAAGCGCGGCTATGACGTCGTGCTCGCCGAGGCAACACGGTCTCTCGGCGGGCGTGTCGAGCGCGAGGCCCGACTGCCGGGGCTCGCCGCCTGGATCCGCGTTGTCGACTACCGCAAGGGCCAGCTCGACCGTCTCTCGAACGTCGAGATCGCGCTCGAGAGCAGCCTCACGGCCGACGAGATCCTCTCCTACGACTTCGATCACGTGGCCATCGCGACCGGCTGTGCCTGGCGGCGCGACGGCGTCGGCCGCTGGCACCCACAGGGAGTCCCGTTCGGCGACGACGTCGAGCTCCTGACGCCGGACGACATCCTCGAGGGTGCGCGTCCAGCGGGACACGAGATCGTTCTCTACGACGACGATCACTACTACATGGGCGGCGTGCTCGCCGAGCTGCTCGTCGGCGAGGGGCACGCCGTCACGCTCGTCACCCCGGCACCGCGCGTCTCCGAGTGGTCCGTGAACACGATGGAGCAGCACAGAATCCAACGCCGCCTGCTCGATCTCGGTGTCGCCGTCTCGACTTCGACCACGCTCGTCTCGGCAGGTGCCGGGGCTGCCACCGTGGCCTGCACGTACACCGACGCGGAACGCGAGCTTGCCTGCAACGCGGTCGTGCTCGTCACCGCGAGGCTTCCGGAGGAGACGCTGTTCAACGACCTCGTCGAACGCTCGACCGAGTGGGCCGCCGCCGGCCTCTCCACTGTGGAAGGCGTGGGCGATGCACACTCACCGGGAACGATTGCCGCCGCCGTCTGGGACGGTCGCCGCTACGCCGAGGAGCTCGATGCTGAGAATCCGGGCGACGACGTCCCGTTCCTGCGCGAGATCGTGCGCCTCGCTCCTGGCACATCCCTCTAGGTCAGCTCCTCCGTCACGAGTGCGCGCTCGCCGATCCGCTCGATCCGCATGATCAGGCGCTCCTCCGGGTCGGGACAGCAGACGAGGTTGTCCTGCTCCAGCCAGTCCTCCTCGGGCAGCCTCCGCATCTTTGCCGGGAGGAGCGGCAGGACGGCCTGGATCGCAAAGAGGCAAAAGTGCCTCCCATCGGGTATGCGGACCCGGCTCGACTGCGTCACCTCGAAGTAGTCGCCGACCTCGAGCCCGCAGACGGAGCGGCCCTCGATGCGCTCCACGGTCACGCGGAGGTCGTAGAGGCGCATCTCCGTCATGAAGCCGGCCCTCCAGTCCGGTGGAGCTGCCCGTACACCGACCGGGCCGTCTTCGCCGGCAGGCCCGGTACCGCCTCGAGCTCCTCCTGCGTCGCAGCGAGAAAGCGGTCGGCGGAGCCGAAGTGATGCAGGATCGAGCGTCGGCGGGAGGGGCCGATGCCGTCGAGCGTGTCGAAGATCGACGAGAACGCCCGCGTATCGCGTTTCTGGCGATGAAAGGTGACGGCGAACCGATGCGCCTCGTCGCGAATCCTCTGCAGGAGCTGGAGCCCCGGATCATGGCGGTCGAGGATGACCGGATTCGGGCGGCCGGGCACGAACACCTCCTCGTCACGCTTGGCAAGCGCGATCACCGCGACACGCGGTAGGTCGGCCGTTGCCTGGATCGCCTCGAGCGCTGCGGCGAGCTGTCCCTTACCGCCGTCGATCACGACGAGGTTCGGGACAGCCGAGAAGCTCTCGTCATAGCGGTCGGCTTCGCCGCTGTCGCGCAACCGTGCGAAGCGACGTGCGACGACCTGGGCCATCGACGCAAAATCGTCCTGCCCGTCGAGCCCACGAACGGTGAACGAGCGGTAGTGCGCCTTCTTCGGCTGCGCGTCGAGAAACACGGTCATCGCTGCAACGATGTCCCGGCCCTGCAGGTTGGAGATGTCGAAGCATTCGATCCGTACGGGCAGGCTCTCCAGATTGAGGTTCTCGCGCAGGCTCTCGAGCGCCTCGATGCGCCGAAGACGCTTCTGCTCGGCCGCCGTCGTCTCGTGCGCGAGTGCTATCTCCGCGTTCTCGGCAGCGAGCTCGGCCAGCCGCTTCTTCTCGCCGCGAGCGGGTGCCCGCACCTCGACCGCCGCACCGCGCAGCTCGGAGAGAAAGCCCGCGAGCGCCTCCGTGTCGGTGAGATCGGAGGGGACGATGAGCTGCGAGGGCACGCTCGGCGCCGCCGTGTAGTACTCGAGGCAGAACCCCTCGAGGACTGTGGCGCGATCCTGGCCCTCGACGTTCTCCAGGTGGAATGCGTACCGGTCGATCAGCTTGCCGTCGCGAAGCGGAAACAGCTGGACTGCAGCGCGGTCGCCTGCGACCGCGAGCCCGATCACGTCGAACGTTCCGGCGTCACGCCGGTCGGCCCCCTGCCGCTCGGCGAGGCTCTTGATCGCGAAGAGGCGGTTGCGGTAGCGCGTCGCGTCCTCGTACCGCTCCTCGGCGGACGCAGTGCGCATCCGCTCCTCAAGCGAGCGCACGATCGAACGGGTGTCACCGGAGAGGAAGTCGATCACGCCGTCGATCTGCTCGCGGTACTCGTCCTTCGAGATCGCCCCGATGCACGGCGCCGTACATCGCTCGATGTGGAAGTCGAGGCACGGGATCCCCGAGTGTCGGCCCGGTTTCGGCCCTTCGCAGGGCCGAAACTGGAAGACGCGATTGAGCACGTCGAGGGTCTCGCGCACCTTCTTTGCATTGGCGTACGGCCCGAAGTAGACGGTGCCCCGGCGATGACGTTCGCGTGTGAACATCACCCTCGGGTACTCGTCCGCGACCGTGACGGCGATGTACGGGAACGACTTGTCGTCCCGCAGACGCACGTTGAACGGCGGACGATGGCGCTTGACGAGGTTCTGCTCCAGATGCAGCGCCTCGGCTTCGGTAGAGGTGACGATGATCTCGATCCGGGCGATTCGACCGACCATGCGCTCGATCCCGAGCCGCCCGTCGCCACGGTTGAAGTAGCTGCGCACCCTTGAACGCAGCGACTTCGCCTTGCCGATGTAGAGGATCTCGTCGCCCTCGTCCCGAAAGAGATAGACCCCGGGTCTACGCGGGAGCGTCTCGAGCTGCTCTCGTACGGTTTCGGCCACGTTGGCTAGCGTATCCGTCGCATGTCCCGTCGCCTCCTCCCCCTCATCGTCGGCACCCTGCTCGCAGCAGCGGCTGCTCCCACGGCCTTTGGGGGCGGTCCCTCGATGGCCTTCGGTGCAGCGGAGGACGTCGTCCGCGCGCCCGATCTGGTCTCTGCCAAGGCGGAGATGACACTGTTCCGCCTCGCGGGGTTCTCGTCAATCCGCATCACCTCACAGTGGCTTCCCGGGCAGGTCGCTCCGACCGAGCCGGAGCTGACAGTCCTCCGCAACGTGAGCGCCGCCGCGCAGTTGTCCGGCGTCAAGGTCTATCTCTCCGTGTATCCCCCGGGCTCTCGCTCGACGCCCCTCACGCCCGAGGCGCGCGAGGAGTTCGCGGCCTATCTCACCGTGCTCGCGCAGCAACTGCCAGCGATCGACGACGTGATCGTCGGGAACGAGCCGAATCTCAACCGCTTCTGGCTGCCGCAGTTCAATCCGGACGGCTCGAACGCAGCATCGCCCGCGTATCTCGCCCTCCTCGCGCGGTCGTACGATGCGCTGAAAGCCGTCGACCCGAGGACGCGAGTCTGGGGTGGCGCTCTCGCACCCCGCGGCGTCGACCGACCCGGAACCGGTCGAGACACGCACTCGCCCGTCAAGTTCCTCAAGGACATGGGCGCCGCGTATCGCGCGAGCGGGCGCACGCTCCCGGTCATGGACGGCCTTGCATTCCACCCCTACGCGGACTCCTCGGGGCAGGCACCGGGCACGCCGCATCCGAAGTCCACCACGATCGGGCTCGCAGACTACAGCCGCCTGATCCAGACGCTCGGGAGCGCGTTCGACGGCACGGCGCAGGCCGGCAGCACACTGCCTATCCTCTACGACGAGTTCGGCGTCGAGTCGCAGATCCCGCCGGGCAAGGCCAAGCTCTACACGGGGGCGGAGCCGGCGACGACGCGCCCGGTCGACGAGGTCACGCAGGGCCAGTTCTACGGGCAGGCGTTGCAGCTCGCGTTCTGCCAGCCGAACGTCGTCGGAATCCTGCTCTTCCACTCTCAGGACGAGCCCGCGCTCGGCAGCTGGCAGTCGGGCGTCTACTACGCGGACGGGAGTCCAAAGACGAGCCTCTACGCCGTCCGTGACGCGCTCGCGCGGGCGCGCGGCGGTTCGATCGCCCGCTGTGACGGCCTTGCGCTCCAAGCCTCGCCCACGAAAGTCCGTTTCCCGACGCAGGCCGACCTGAAGCGCGGCTCTCGCTCCGTCCAATTCCGGTGCTCGCTCGACTGCGCCTGGGAGCTGCGCGCTTCGGCTGCGACCGGCGGCACGATGCGCGCCCGGGTCACCGGGTATGGCAGGGCCGGCCTCCCACTCGTGGCGTCACTCAAGGGGCGAAAGCTCGGTCGCGGGAGCATCGTCCTCACGCTGACCACGAGCCATCCCGTCAACCCGGGAACGCCCCTGTCGCGTGAGAGCCCGCGGCTGCAGCTCCCCTGAGTACGATGGAGCCATGAGCGAGAGCAACCCCGCGTATGAGCGCATCGAGAGCGTCGAGGTCGGGCAGTACGTTTCCTATCGCTTCTTCAAGGTCGATCCCGCGTGGCGCCGCCTCCCGGCGGAGGAGCGCGAGGCCGGCAAGGAGGCATTCGCCGAGGTCGTCGAAGAGTGGGCCGGGCGGATGCAGGGATTGCGTGCCTACAACGTCTCGGGAATCCGCCCGGAGGCAGACTTCTTTCTCTGGCAGATCACGGAACGCTACGACGATCTCCTCGAGCTTGGCGCCGCCCTCAACGGCACGGCCCTCGCAGGCTGGTTGACGACGCCGTACTCGTATCTCGCGACCACGAAGCCCTCCGTGTACACCGACAAGAAGCGCATTCGCCAGGGCAAGGTGATCCCGCGAGAAGCTCCATACCTCGTCGTCTACCCGTTCGTGAAGAAGCGGCCGTGGTACTTCCTCAGCTTCGAGGAGCGGGCCGACGCGATGCGCGAGCACGCCGTCGTCGGCGGCAAGTTCGTCACGATCACGAACCACACGACCTACTCCTTCGGGATCGACGATCAGGAGTTCATGCCGGCCTTCGAGTGTGAGGAGCCGGCCGATTTCATGCATTTGATGATGACGCTCCGCGAGACGGAGGCGTCACGCTGGACGGAGCGGGACACACCGATCTTCGTGGGTGCGCTCGGGCCTGTGCGTTCGGTTCTCGCTGCACTCGACGGCGCCGCCGTCCATGCCACGGCGGGCTGACCTCAGGCGTACGTGTGCTCTGTGCGCCACGTGCGGATGACCGCCCAGACGCACAACCCGAGGACGGCGAAGAACGCAATCGCATCGCCGCCCATCGGCGAGAGTCCGATGGCGGCCCCGATGTCGACGACAGCGATCGCGATCGCTGTATAGAACACCCGTCGCGACCGATCGGACCATGCTTCGAGGTCGCCCCGCCGCTCGCGCCAGACGAGGAAAAGAAAGAACGCGATCGCGAGGAAGAAGCCGATCCGCAGGAGGCCACCCGTCACCGCAAGCACGGGCTCGAGCGAGAGCACAACGACGACGGCCGCAATCAGGGCCACGATCGCGAGGCCGCGCACCGTCCGGTTCTCGTAGAAGCGTCTCACGCTCCGGTCATGGTGCCACGAACACCAAGGGCCGCGGCGACGAGTGCCGAGACCGCAAACCAAAGCAGCCGCCGCCGCGGATCGGCGGGCGCGTAGAACCACGGCGAGAGCACGACTCCGAGCGCAACGCCACCGTAGACGTAGTGCAGCTCGTCGGTCGCGCGGTAGCTCCCGGAGAGAAGAAGCAACCCGAGCGCTGCCTGCGCGATCAGCAGCGTCTGAGGCAAGGCGAGAAGGTGAATCGCGGCACCGCTGAGGAGCGCTCCTCGCCGGTAGGCAACGAGGCCGAAGAGTCCGGCGAACAGGCAGCCCGCGATCACGGCGTAGGCGAGGTAGCGGTGGGCGTCGACCACGCCGCCGAGCCTACGTGGTCTCGTCCACCCCATGCGCTAGCTGGCGCTCGTACACTGCTGCGTCGAAATGGCCCTGCGACTCGAGGATGAGCCCGTCGGCACCGAGTTTCCAGTCTTCGAAGCCGCTGACCCGAACGCGGTTGCCGGTTCCGCCCGGACCGGTGTTCGTGCCCGTGAAGGTCCAGTGGAACTCCACGCCCTCGTCCCTGAGCACGAGGTGATCGAACAGCACCTGGATGTCCGGGATTGCCGTCATGAAGCTCTGCGCGGCTTCCGTGATCGCGGCCCGTCCAATCGACGGAGATCCACCGTTGATCGTGAGCGACCCCAAGGGCGCGAAATGTGCAGCGACCTGCGTGGGATCCTCACTGCACCAGGCCGCCGCGTACCGTTCTGAGAACTGGCTGATCTCTCTTCGATCCATCGCGCGAGACCCTACCGTACGGGCTACGAGGACGACCACACGATGATGCGGTTCCTCATCTCGAGCAACGGAAGCGAAGGAGACGAAGTCGCTGACCGAGCGAGGCCCTCTCAAGGCGCGCCGCGTTCTACGCAAAGTCAGGCTCTGGGTCTACTAGTATCGCATTGTGGCCGGATTTACCGAGGATCTGAAGCAGGTGCCGCTTTTCAACGGTCTCAGCCAACGACAGCTGAAGACGCTCTCGCGGGGCTTCAAGGAGCGTACGTTCGGCCCTGGCAGCAATGTCGTGAGGGAAGGCCATATGGACGGGGTTGGCTTTTTCGTGATCGTCGAAGGAGAGGCATCAGTCAGCGTCGATGGCAAGACGCTCGCGACGATCGGCCCCGGCGACCATTTTGGAGAGCTAGCGATGATCAGTGAGCAGGTCCGCGCAGCGACCGTTACCGCGGACACGCCCCTTCGGTGCCTCGTGATGGCCTTCTGGGACTTCCGGAAGTTCGCCAAGGCGAACCCTGACGTCTCGTGGAAGCTTCTTCAGCATCTCGCGACCCTCCTGACGGAGAACCGAGCACGCCAGGCGAAGGCGTTCAGTCAGGCGATTTGAAGCCAGGGAGCCGGGGCAACGAGGCGGCGTCGTCACGGCCGTGATGCGCGGCGTCGAGCCGGATGCGCACGCCGCTGACGTCGTGGCAGCGCGCCTCGTAGGGCAATGTGAAGCCTCGCGTCGGCGAGGTGCAGCGTTCGACCACTGCCTGTCGCGGCAAGCCCGGGCGAGGCTTCCTCGCCTACGGCTCGGCGGCGCCTAGCCCCTGCACGGGGGACATCTCATGCGGATGAGAGGACTTGAACCTCCACGTCCTTACGGACACACGGATCTGAACCGTGCGCGTCTACCAATTCCGCCACATCCGCGCGCCGACGATTCTAGCCGCCGCGGCCGCTTCGGGCATGCTGTATGGAAACCACAACGCCCGCGCGACGTCACAATCCTCATGATCCGCCTTCTCGGACTCCTCGCAGCCCTCGCACTCCTTGCCTTCCCGGTCACCCGAGGCTCATCACCCGCGCCCGAACGCAGCGAGGCGCTCCGCGAGGTCATCGTCACCCTCGCCTCTCCCCCGCTCGCGGGCAGAGAAGATGCCGCCAACCGCGCTGCCGTCGACCGCGAGCAGGCCCGCTTCGCGTCCGAGCTGCACACAGCGATCCCCGAGGCAACGATCCGCTGGCGCTACCGACTCGTGCTCAACGGCGCAGCGGTCGTCGTGCCGGAACGAGCCCTCGCGCGGCTCTCGCGACTCACGAACGTCGAGTCGGTCGACGCCGGCGCCTCGTACGCCGTAGCCACGGTTTCCGCAGCGGACGTCCAGCGTGCCAGCAGGCGCTGGCAGACCGGGCTCCCGAATCGTGGCGACGGAGTAAAGATCGGGATCATCGACGACGGGATCGACCAAACGCACCCCTACTTCTCACCGGCGGGGTACACCATGCCCGCCGGGTACCCGAAGGGCCAGACCGGATACACGACCGCCAAGGTCATCGTTGCCCGTGCGTTCGCGCCCGCCTCGACGACCTGGCGGAACGCGCGCCTTCCGTTCGACGCCGAGCAGTCCGAGCACGGAACGCATGTCGCGGGAATCGCTGCGGGGAACGCCGCGACGGTCGCGAACGGAACATCGATCTCGGGCATCGCGCCGCGCGCATATATCGGGAACTACAAGGCGCTCTCCGTCCCGACCGACTCCGATGTCGGCCTCGATGGGAACGCCGCCGAGCTCGTCGCGGCCATCGAGGCGGCAGTCGCCGACGGCATGGACGTGATCAATCTCTCTCTCGGCGAGCCCGAGGTCGAGCCCACACGAGATCTCGTCGCGCTTGCTCTCGACGGAGCGGCGCGGGCCGGTGTAATTCCCGTGGTGGCAGCGGGCAACGATTTCGACGCGTTCGGCAAGGGCTCGTTGTCCTCGCCGGGATCGTCGGCGCTCGCGATCACCGTTGCCGCCGTGACTGTCCCCGACGCGAAGGGCAACAGCACCCTGGCGGACTTCAGCAGCTCGGGGCCGACGCCGCTCTCACTGCGGATGAAGCCAGACGTGAGCGCGCCGGGCGTCTCGATCCTTTCGTCTCTCCCCGATGGGCGCTACAGCTCCTGGTCGGGAACGTCGATGGCGAGCCCCCAGGTCGCCGGCGCGGCCGCGCTCCTCCGCGAACGGCACCCGACGTGGCCCGTGTCCCTCCTGAAAGCCGCACTGATCGGCTCCGGCGACACCGTCCGTGTCGGCGGCCAGGCCGCTCCGCCGACGCGCGGTGGCGGCGGTCTCATCAACCCCGTGCGAGCCGATGTTCCGCTCATCCTCCCAACGCCCGCCTCGCTCTCGTTCGGGCTCGTGGCTCCGGGAGTGAGCACCCCCGCCCAACTCGAGATCTCCGATGGCGGCGCAGGAATCGGAGTCTGGGATGTCGCCGTCGAGACGGTCAGTGCCGCAACGGGGGCGACGCTCGTCGTCCCGGCCACCGTCTCTGTGCCCGGAGTGCTCGCGATCACGGCGAATGTCGATCCCAGCGCGACGGGCGGCGACTTCTCCGGGTTCATCCGCTTGACGCGGGGTGCCGACGTGCGCCGGGTCCCGTTCTGGCTCCACGTCAGCTGGCCCGCCCTCGCTGCAGCCACGCCCACCTCACTCACCACGCAGCGTCTCGTCAGCGGTAACACGAAGGGGAAGCCGTCTCGCGTCTCCCGGTATCGATATCCCGAGGTTCCCGTCGACGGCCCGGTGTCGGCGGTGCTCCTCGGGCCCGAGCAGGTCTTCCGGTTCACGCTGACCCGACCGGTTGCGAACTTCGGCGTCGCCATCACGCGTCGCGGCTCGGGCGTCCGTGTCGAGCCCCGGGTCGTCGCTGCAGGGGACGAGAACCGGCTCACCGGCTACGCCGCGCTTCCGCTCCACCTCAACCCCTACCTGGCGCAGTTCGGCGAGCCAGTGCTCGTCGCGGGTGCGCTGCGACCGCAGCCGGGGCGTTACGACATCGTCTTCGACAGCGCTACGACCGCCGGCGCCGGTGCCTACACGTTCCGGTTCTGGGTCGACGACACGCGACCACCGTCGGCGAAACTCGTGCAGACCCGCCTCAGACGCAGCGCGCCCGTGCTCGTTCGGGTCTCGGATGCGGGTTCCGGCGTTGATCCGGGAACGGCAGTGGCCACGATCGACGGAAAGGCACAGGCGACGTCCTGGAAGGACGGCGTGCTTCGAATCGCGACCAAGGGGACATTCCCGGGGACGGTCAAGCTCCGCGTTCAGATCTCGGATTACCAGGAGTCGCGTAACACGGAGAACGTGCCGCCGATCCTGCCGAACACGAGAGTGCTGAACGCGACGATCGTGATCCGCTAGAAACGCTAGCGCGGTGTTTCGCGCTCCTCCGTCGTCGGCAGCGCGTCGAGGTCGGCATGGACGCTACGCACGAAGTCGTCGTCGTCGCTCGTCGAGATCACGGTCAACTTCGCCTTGCGCTTCTCGCGGTCGCGCAACCGGCGGGCATCGGCGCCGGCGAAGCGCTCGAACCTCGGCCACTCGGCGGCGACAACGACACCGATGCCGATCGCGAGTAGCACGATCCAGGGCCAGGACACACAGTAAGTGTACCGCCGCTACGATCTCATCCGATGCGCCGCCTGATCCGCCTCCTGCCGGTCGCCCTCATCGCAGCGGCTTTCGCGCCGACAGCGCAAGCGCAGGTCAAGACGCTCACCTTCACGGTAGGACCGATCTCCGTGCCCGCCTACGGCGTCGCGACGCAACCCGCTTCCGCGCCATCGCCGAAGGAGGATGGGTACGTCGTCGGGATGAAAGCCGAGATCGTCGACGCGAAAGGCGTCGTGCAGGGCCGTGACAAGGTGATGCTCCATCACATCGTCTTCGGCAAGGTCGGGACGCCCGACGCGACCTGTGGGGGTGGCGCAGAGCGCTTCTTCGCCGAGGGCGAGGAGCGCCTCGCATTCGATCTTCCCAAGGGCTACGGCTACCCGAACAAGGGCACCGACCGCTGGTATCTCCTCTACATGCTGATGAATCACAAGCCGAAGGCTCTCGACGGGTACGTCCGCTACACGGTGGAGTACGCAACAGGTGAGGAACTTGCACCGGTGAAGCCGATCTGGCTCGACGTTCGGAACTGCAAGGGCCTCGATCCCTCGTACGACGTCCCGGGCACGGGCAAGCGCTTCTCCGCTGCGGTCGAGTCGACGTCGTGGGTCTCGCCTCAGAGCGGCCGCCTCGTTGCAGGCGGGGGCCACCTGCACGGAGGCGGGATCCGCCTCGACCTCGTCAACTCGACGTGTGGCAAAAGGCTCTTCAGCTCTGAGCCCACCTGGGGTGGCCCCGTTCCCAGGCCGATCCTCCACGAGCCAGGCCCGACGAAGATGTCGCAGTTCCTCTCCGCCGAGGGGATCCCCGTCGCAGCCGGCCAGCGCCTCACACTGAACTCGGTCTACGACAACGGCGCCCCGCACACGCGTGCAATGGGCATCTTCATCACGTACCTCGCCCCGGGACCGGTGACCGGGTGTCAGCCGACTCCCGCGCTGACCGTCGACCGCGGCAAGCCCTCATACCCGCCGTCGTTCTCGTTCCCGCTGCCAAAGCAGCCGTCCGGACCGCTCGCACGGAACGTGAGGTCGAGCTGGGTCGGCGACAACCGCTACCAGTACGAGCGGATCTCGATCCCACTCGGAACGCTGTTCTCCTGGAACTTCATCGGCACGCGGCAACACGATGTCACGCTCGTCCGCGGACCCGTCGGGTTCTCAACGCCATGGACGCTCGTCGGGACGTACTCGCGCACGTTCACGAAGCGCGGCACGTACGAGCTGTTCTGCTCACTGCACCCCTCGCAGATGACGCAGAAGATCATCGTCCGTTGAACTGCGTCTGATCCCGGTCCTCAGGCGCCCACCCAGATCTCCATCGCGAGATCCGCGAGCGGCACGCCTCCCGCGGGAGTGACGAGCCACGTGTCCTGCATGTAGAGACAGTCCTCACCGTTCGCGGCGATCGCGTGCGGGTGCATCGAGAGCACCATGTTCTCCTCCAGCACGACGTCGGAGCCCTCCCCCACCTTCGGAAACTCGATCATCGTCATGCCGATCGAGTGCCCCGTGACATGGCCGAGGTGGTAGCCGCGATCGCTGAAGCCCTTGGAGACGGCCATGTGCACGTCGTGGCAGGTCGCCCCCGCGTGCATCGCGGTCTTCGCGGCGGCGTAGTACTCGAGATAACCCTCCAGCATCCGCTTCGTCTCGTCGGACGGCGTCGCGTCGGCGGCACACACGGCGCGTGACACCTCGACCCAGTGCATCCCCGGACCGGCGACTTCGAGGGAGGGCAGGACGAACCCGCCGAGAACCTCCTCCTTTCGGGCGATCTTGAACTCCGGGCGCGCGTACGAGTCGGTCCCGGTGAGCACCATGTTCATCGTCAGGCGCCCACAGCCCTCGGCGATGAAGAACTCCTCGGCTGCTGCCATCACCTCGGCGGCCGACTTTCCGGGTGCGTACGCCTCGTGCCAGATCTCGAAGCCCCTCTGGTTGATCCGCACCGAGTCGCGAACCGATTCGAGCTCGGCGTCGCTCTTCACGGCACGGGCGATGTCGAACTCGACATCGAACGAGACCAGATCGAGCCCGGAAAGAGCCTGGTAGTCCCGCACGGCCATGATGTAGTCGAGGCCGTAGACGCCGATCCGGTTCCAGCCGGCACCGCGTGCGTGATCGGCGATCAGCTCGCCGGGCCGCGCGTGGAAGATCTGCTCGAGCGGCGTCATGCCGTGCTCGCCCACGTACCGCGCCTCCGTCGGGAAGGCGACGAAGGCGTCGCCGTCGGCCGGGAGGACGACGTACGCGTAACGGTGCACGATCTGGAAGCCTGACATGTACGTCACGGCGCCCTCGAAGCCGCTGTACTCGTTCCCGGAGACGATGAGGGCATCGAGCCCGTGCTCTCCCATTGCCGCTCGCGCGTTTGCGTGACGGCGCTCGAGCTCGGCCGCTAGCTCCATGAAGCTTCAACTCCTTTGATCAGCGTGGTGATCGTGTCGTGGAATGGCGTCGGCACCCCGAGCTCGCGCCCGAAGCGTGCGATGCCGCCGTTGAGAAAGTCGATCTCGGTCGGTCTGTGTGCCTCGACGTCCTGCAGCATCGACGCCTTGTGCCCGTAGGCGATCTCCGGTTTCGCCGCGTGGTCGATCAGCTCTTCCGGGTCTGCGTCGAGCGTGATCCCCTGCGCCGCCGCCACGGCCTTTCCCTCGTCGACGAGCCCCGAGACGAGGGCTCGGAGATCCGGTCGCTCACAGACGCGGCCGTGGGTCAGGCCGGTGAGCGCACCGATCGGGTTCGTGGATGCGTTGAAGATCACCTTGCGCCACTGGGCGGGCCGCGCATCAGCCACGGCGGCCG
>Ga0163153_10003376_pt1 | contig 21479 bp, 19 predicted proteins | sample OliLakLV19MP6IB1_FD_148629 | JGI IMG/M metagenome (GOLD analysis project Ga0163153, IMG submission 148629) | Freshwater microbial mat bacterial communities from Lake Vanda, McMurdo Dry Valleys, Antarctica - Oligotrophic Lake LV.19.MP6.IB-1 | ecosystem: Environmental > Aquatic > Freshwater >...
TGGCGTCTCGCCCATGTTCATGTCGGCGGAAGATATTGCAAAGGGTGTAGGGGGGCTCAGAGAAATACTGTCTACCCAGTCTTACCTTGCGCCGGAGTATCAAACCCGTAACGCGGTGACCTGAGCAAATAAACTTCCTGTTTTCGGCCAACGAATCGTGAGCAGGTGCGTAATGACTGAGTTCAGAAGCTGTTACCAATCTCTGTGACAGGTCCGGAAGCTGCTCGCTCCGAGTACCACACCACGCCGTCCTTGATCACCACATCAACATAATCGAGCACCTCGATATTTCGCAATGGATTGCCGTCGACAATGATGATGTCGGCCATTTTGCCCGGCTCAATCGTGCCGATTTCTTCATCTAGGCCAAGTATTTGGGAATTGGTTTTGGTCGCTGCAGTTATCACCTCCATGGGTGTCATACCGCTTTCAACCAGCGCAGACATCTCGCGCCACATGGCTTCGGTATGCATGTTCAGCGGTGACGCCGCATCAGTACCGACGCCGATTTTGACACCACCCTCGATAAACTGCCGCGCTGCAATTCTGGAATTGCGCATCTCGCGGCCGACTTCCGCAAAATAAGGCAGTCGCTGGAAATTCTCCACTGATGCGATGAACTCCGCGTAGATATCAGTTGGCATATCCTTTTTGTAAACAGGGTCGTAAAGACGTTCAGGAAATTCCACGCTAGCCGGATACACCCAAATGCGATGCGAAATGGTTTGTACGATTGGGATATTGCGGTGCGCAATCTCATTGATGAGCGCCTGATCATAGGGTGGATTTCCAGCCGAGCCCACGTGTTGGAACACATCCACCCCCGCGTCGATAGCAAACCTGATTTTTTCTGGTTCATACAGGTGCGCATGCACCTTAATGCCGGCTTCATGGGCCACTTCGACAACCGCTTGATAGTCTTCCGCTGTTAAGCCTTCCCATACCTTGATAACGTCCACGCCACGCTCGATCGATTCGCGCGTTCGTTGCGCAGCCTCGCGCGGTGAGTTGATGATGATTTCGTACTCGTCAGGAACGGTGTCGTAGTCGATGCGCGTAATCCAGGGGCCAGACAACAGCAGGCGCGGGCCAGGGATTTCGCCACGACGTATCCGCTCGCGGAAAGCGAAAGCCCGAAACGGTGCACCGAGATCAAGCCCGCTAGTGACGCCGGCACGCAGCATTTGCTTGGCGGCAATGGTCATGAAGTCTTCGAGCCGCTCCATGCCGTTCATGAATTCATACATTCGCGCATAGGAGCCGTGGCCAATCAGGTCGATGTGAATATGCGCATCGATAAGCCCTGGCATCACGGTTCGCCCGCCGGCGTCTATGACGATGGCTTGTTCTGGTATCGCAGTGTTGTCGCGGTTCCCTACCGCCGTGATCCGGCCGTTTTCGAAGATAACCACACTGTGGTGAATCGGCCCGGCCTGGTGGCCGTCAAGTAACATGCCGCCGACGATAGCGACAGGTACGTCTGGCCGTAATTCCTCTTGGGCGTGAGAGTGAATGGGAACAAAAAACAGAATCAACAGCAGAAATCTGGATGGCATCAGCGTGGCTCTTGAAGGACAGCGCATATTATAACGTTTGGCCATTCACACGGTCCGATCGAATGTCATCAAATTGACCATTGACGTTTTCTGCACTCCCAGTCTGATATTGTCTCAGAAGATACAGACAGCAATCGACGCTGGATTGGTAGAACTCATCAGAGGACAGGCAATGAAACTCAAACTCCATACCATTGTATGCAGTACGCGACCAGGTCGTGTTGGCCCCCACATCGCCAAGTGGTTCCATGAACAAGCAGTCAATCACGACCTGTTTGACGCTGAGTTGGTGGATATCGCCGAGTTCAAGTTGCCGGTTTACGATGAGCCTGAGCATCCTATTCGGCAGAATTACCAGCATGAACACACTAAAAAGTGGGCCGCGAGTGTGGCTGCTGCTGACGCCTATGTATTTGTCACGCCAGAATACAACTATGGTCCGCCGCCCTCGCTGTTGAATGCTTTGAACTACCTTTATAAGGAGTGGAATTACAAACCCGCCGCTTTGGTCAGTTACGGTGGGGTTTCTGGCGGTTTACGCGCAGCACAAATGGAAAAGCTCACCCTGACGACTCTGAAAGTCATGCCGATAGTTGAGGCGGTTGTGGTTCAGCATGTTACTGATCTGTTCGATGAAAAAGGCACCTTTCAAGCCACTGATATTCACGAGAAATCGGCAGAAAAGCTGCTGAATGAATTGCATCGGTGGGCCATGGCGCTGAAGACGCTCAGGTAATTCTGGCGCCTTGACTGCAGGAGGCCGCCGGGATGGGAGGGACTAAGCGGGTTAACGCACGATCTAAGCGAGATGAATGGTCTATGATGGTCGCTGGCTGCCGTCGCTCCGTAGCTGCCAAGCCATTTATTCAGCAGATCAAAGGAACCAAAAAATGGGCAGAGGCAATGAGCGGCGACGACACTTGAGTGCACTGTGAACCGATACGTCCACAAGACATTGGTGCTGGCTTTGATCGCGACGATCCTGGGTTTGATCGGCTGCGGCCACGTTGCAACCTTACCGGTCGCAGCCGGCAGCGGCCCGAACCCCACTCTGCCGCCGCCCGACAAGTCGCTGTTTCCAACAGTTAATATCGCGCTTGCCAGAGGTTGGCCCGAGGGTCAAACCCCCATGGCCCCAGCCGGCATGCGTGTGGTGGCCTTTGCTGATCAGCTCGAACATCCGCGCTGGATCTATGAGTTGCCAAACGGCGATATCCTGGTAGCCGAGACCAATGCACCACCGAAGCCGGACGACGGCAAAGGCATACGCGGCTGGTTTCAGGGTCTGGTGATGAAGCGCGCGGGCGCAGCAACGCCAAGCGCCAACCGGATAACTTTGCTGCGCGACGCGAACGGAGATGGAATTGCGGAGATGCGCAGCACGTTTATCGATGGGCTGTCATCACCATTCGGCATGTCATTGGTCGGTGAGGATCTTTACATCGCCAATACCGACGCGCTGGTCCGTTACCACTATCAGATGGGTGACGAGCAATTGAATGGTCCAGCGACGCAAGTAACCGAGCTGCCTGCCGGACGGATCAATCACCACTGGACTAAAAACGTCATCGCAAACTCCGACGGCACCAAGCTGTACGTCACTGTCGGCTCGAACAGCAACATCGGCGAAAACGGCCTGGCCGCCGAACAAGGTCGCGCTGCGATCTGGGAGGTCGACGCAAAATCCGGCGCCCATCGATTATTTGCTTCAGGTTTGCGCAACCCAAACGGCATGGCCTGGGAACCGGCAACCGGAGTGCTGTGGACCGTGGTCAACGAGCGCGATGAAATCGGCAGCGATCTGGTACCTGACTACCTGACATCGGTGCAAGACGGTGCCTTCTATGGATGGCCTTACTCGTACTTCGGCAACCACGTTGATGAGCGGGTGCAACCCCAACGTCCTGACCTGGTCGAGCGCGCGATCGTGCCTGACTACGCGCTTGGTCCGCACACAGCTTCGCTGGGACTTGCGTGGTCGGCTGGCAACACGTTGCCGAACTCACTACCCGACGCGTTCGGCGAGGGCATGTTCATCGGCCAGCACGGCTCGTGGAATCGAAAGCCCTTCAGTGGTTACAAGGTGGTCTTCGTGCCATTTCTGCATGGCCAGCCAAACGGTCCGGTGGTTGACGTATTGACGGGATTCCTCAGCGACGGCGGCGAAGCATACGGACGGCCGGTCGGTGTTGCGATTGATCAAGGCGGCGGCTTGCTGGTTGCCGACGACGTCGGTAACATCATCTGGCGGGTGACCGCTGCAACGCCCATCGCGGACTGAATTATCCCGGAGGAAATATGAGCAAGCCCACAAAACACACTTACCTGCAGGATCCGGACGGCGAGCGATTACCCATCAAGCTGGAAAATACTACTAATGGCGAATACTTGCCGCAGGTGCTGCCAGAACACGTTTTATGGGGCAAGGCGCTGGCGGAAAAGTGGACTGGAGAAAACTCCAGAAAGTCCGGGCAAGGGCGTCGCGATTTCCTGGTATCTCTGAGTGGAGCGGCCACCTGCCTGCTGGCGATGAACCATGCCAATGCCGCGGCGGAGATGACCGGCGGGGCCTTCGAGGTGCCCGGCGAAGCCGCTCTGGATCAGGATGCTGCGAATGAAGTACTGGCCAAAAAGGAATTCATCTTTGACATTCAGACCCATCATTTCAACTCGGTAGAGAGCTTTGCAGAAGCTACGCCTTGGTCACAGGCCATACTTGAAACGGCCAGGACTACCGGCTGCAACGTATTGCCAGACCAGGAGTTTGGTCACATGAGTTGCACTGATGCGCGTGCCTTTGTGCGTGAAATTTTCCTCGACAGCGACACCGGTGTGCTGACTTTTGTACCGACTTCTGAGTCGAAAATGCCTTTAAGCCATGCTGAAGCCAGCGCGACGCAACAGATCGTCAATGCAATGCCCGGCAACCAGCGCCTGTTGTTGCATGGCCGGGTGATCCCTAATTTACCGGGGGGATTTAGAGCGCATGGATGAACTGCAGGAGCGCTGGGACATTTCCGCCTGGAAGACCTATACACAATACGGCGAGAGCAAAGAGGGTGGTTGGTGGTTGAACGACGCTGGTGCCGGTCGCGCCTTTCTGGAAAAAGTCCGTGCATCGGGCATCAAAACCATCAGTTGTCATAAAGGACTGCCGTTGCCTTTTCCGCTTATGAGTGACGGAAATCTCGAGTATCGTTTTTGCCAGGACGTGGGCCCGGCGGCCGCTGAGTATTCCGATATCAATTTCATCATTTTCCATTCCGGCTACGATCCCGCCATGCCCGAGGGACCTTTTATTCCGGGCCAACCCAAGTCAGGTAGTGACACCCTGGTGCAATCCGTGCTGGATGCCGGCCTGGGCAGCGGTTCCAATGTTTATGCTGAGCTGGGCTCAACCTGGTGGGAAGTCATGAAACGGCCTGACCAGGCTGCGCACCTGTTGGGTAAGCTGCTGAAGTACGTAGGTGAGGACAACGTATTGTGGGGCACTGATTGCCTGTTCTATGGCTCGCCACAGGATCAAATCCAGGCTTTCCGGACTTTTCAGATTTCGCAGGAGTTTCAGGATAAATACGCCTACCCGGCCATCACCAGTGAGATTCGGGCCAAAGTTTTCGGCTTGAGTTCTGCCCGAATTTATGGCATCGAGCCAGTGAGCAAAGATGGCTCGCTTGTCACCGATTCAATCGGCAAGGCAAAGTTGAATTATGCCCAGAACCCCGACCCAAGCTTTCGAACCGATGGGCCAAAGAGCCGGCGTGAATTCTTTGCACTGGCAAGGTCAGGTCATTGAAAACTTAATCAGAGCTTTCTTACCTGCAGGCTGGTGATTCTGGAGCAAACAGCAATTTTTAGCTGGCGTAACAAGTTAATGGCTGTGTTCCAGCGAACGATAGCCGATTCGGTCACCACCAAAGGTGCCGATCCATAGTTCACCACCCACTGAAAGCGCCATGGTTATATTGCTGAATTGCGCGATGGCCAGGCTTGTTGCCAGCGCTCGGCCTTGCATTGATTGGGGGTTGATAGCCCAAACGGTAAATGGGCGCGGACAGCTCGCAAACTTGCCCAGGTCAAATTCCTGCGACAGATCCAGGTTGCCGCAAGAAGGATCTTCAAGGTTCATGCCCGCAGTGATCAGCTCCCCTTCGCTGCTCAGGTGCAGGTTGTCAGGTATAAAACCGAACGTTTTAGTGCGCCGCAACACACGTGCCGGATCGGTATTTGAAAAAGCCGTGACGTTAAACATTCCGGATGATGCAACAAAAAACTCTGATCCGTCCGCAGACACTTCAATACCATTGGCGTAAGGCATTCCGCTGCCCTCAATTTTGGTGAACCCGCTTTCACCCGGTAGCCACTTGAAAACGCCGCCAGTGATTTTTCCGGCGAGCGCCTCATTAATGGAAAAGCCTGTGAGCAAGGGAATCGTCACCAGCAGCGAACCGTCAGCCGCGGAAGCTACGCTATTGGCAGCCATACCATCGGGCGTCAGAATGCATCCTTTCCAGTTCAGCACGGGCATATCGCCAGTAGCGTCGATCGCAAAAACCTCGATGGCTTCACGTGCGCCATGCCCTACAACATACAAGGTCGAATGCCCTCCTGTGTTGGGCTGCACGTTTAGGCCATGGGTGACAAAGGCGCTTAGGTCCGGAGCGCCGGGACAGGCAGGGTAAAGACCCAAGTCCTGTTGAGTCTGAACTCCATCAGTTGGATAAAGTACAGACCAGGTTTTCGCCCCGGCGTTGACCAGGTAAAGCGCCCCACCAGCGCCCATGCCACTTGAGATGATCCAGTTTGAATTGGGGACAAGCACGAGGTCTTCGGGGTTAACCAGGCCGCAAACAAATGCGTATTCGCCCGCTGAATCGCAGTCTTCAGCCGCGAACACGGCGCCTGACCAGCAAAGGCACACAACGAGCGCAAACAGCAGCGGCTTGGAAGATAGAACTGCCAGTAAAACTCTATTCATGAAATGGACCTTTTAGGCGCGCCGTGTAACGACAGGATTTGGGGTGCTTTGATGCTCAAGATTAGCAGATCACCAGCGATGAGATGCCAAAGGTTTGGCTGTCGTATGCTTCTTGTTCGCGGTTATTCAGAGAACAAAAATAATGTCCGGCTTTGAGATTCTCACCATTACATTCGCCCTCATCCTCGGCTTGGGCGTGGCGCAGGCTTTACGTGGCAACTCGTCGTAGTCAACGGGCTTTTTGCAATTGTTGCGATACTTACCTACAGCGCGACTAACGCACGCCTGCGTACGTTGCTGCGCATGGTGCTGATCGCGATGACGATTTATGGATCTTTAACGGTGTGGACAACACCCAGCCTGGAGATGCCGTTGTAGCATGATTCCGAATCTGCACAAAACAATAGTCATTCCGCCGACCAGCAGGAGGCTTGAGAAAGACTGCTTCAAACTACTGAATATGCGGCAAAATATTTTCCAGAGAAAAAACTGAGATCTTCCTCATGTGGGTCCGCACCCAGCCGATGAGACTGTGGGCAGCCGGTAGCTTTGCCATTCGGTCCGGCCCCGGTAGCTATGGGAGGAATCACACATGAATCGCTTAAACAGGGTATTTGGCAGATTTTTTGGAATCGCTGCCGCCTTACTGATCGGAATATTCTTTGTACAAGTAACGGCAGATGCAGATATTGGCCCCGACCCGAAAACGAATGCTCGTCACAGCAGAATCGTCGGCCTTTGGGATGTTGAGGCAACCATTACCAACTGTGCCACCGGGGGAACACTCACCTCGTTCCTGGCTCTTCACAAGTTTGAATTCGGTGGCACCGGGCAGGTCGTGCCAGCGACGAATCCGGCCAGCCTGTCGGCACCTATGATGATCTGGAGCCACGTGAAGAAGAACGACTATCTCATGTCGGCCAAATTGTTTCGATTTGATGGGGCAGGAACCTACATTGGCTGGGTCGTGTTGACCAATGAAGTGTCAATCAACGAAGCCGCCGACGAATACGTACAACTGTGGCGTCCGATGCAACGCAGCAAGAATTCTTGCGTTTGCTGCACACAAACTATCGAAGCGCTGCAGAAGCCAGCGTCTACGATAATTGTCGATGTGGGTTGTCTATCTGGTTGCAGACAGCCTGTTACCATACTGCTTTCATTTAATATAGTTGAAATCGAACAAAGGAAAACTGTATGAAAGCTTTGGTTTGCCATGAATATGGGCCGCCTGAATCACTGGCTCTTGAGGAAATGCCTGATCCTGTCGCAGCGGCGGGAGAGGTGTTGGTTGACGTTGCTGCAGCCGGGATGAATTTTCCGGATGTGCTGTCTATCGCTGGAAAATACCAGATCAAGACGTCTCCCCCGTTCATACCTGGCAGCGAAGCCGCAGGGACCATTATTGCGCTAGGTGAAGGTGTGAGTCGCTACGCTGTCGGCGACCAGGTGATCCTGCTGCCAAGGAGTGGTGCGTTCGCCAGTCGCTGTGCGGTGAGCCAGGACATGGTGATGCCAGTACCTGCGGGATTGAGTCTGGAGCAGGCGGCAGGTTTTTCGGTTACTTACGGCACCAGCTACCACGCGCTCAAACAATCGGCTGAGCTGCGTGAAGGTGAAACCCTATTGGTGCTGGGCGCAGCCGGTGGGGTGGGTATCACAGCAGTTGAAATTGGCCACGCTATGGGTGCCAAAGTCATCGCCGCAGCCAGCAGCGATGAGAAGGTTGCTTTTGCCATGGCAGCCGGCGCGGATCACGGCATCAACTATAACGAGGCCTCGTTGCGGGATGTGCTCAAGGAACTGACGGGTGGTAAAGGTGTGGATGTCGTGTATGACCCGGTGGGTGGCGACATCGCCCAGATTGGTTTGCGTGCGCTGGGATGGCAGGGACGGCATTTGGTAGTCGGTTTTGCGTCGGGCACCATCCCCGATTTTCCAGCCAATATGGCCTTGCTCAAAGAAGCACGTATCCAGGGGACATTATGGGGTAACTGGGTGGCACGCAATCCGCGCGAACATTTGCAGAACATGGCTGAACTGGCTGACTTGATCAAAAATGGGACACTGAAGCCACAAGTGACCGCGGCCTATCCCCTGGAAAACTACCTGACCGCTTTTGGTGAAATAACCGGTCGCAGGGTAATGGGCAAGATTGTATTGACCATGTCCTGATCAGGATTTTCAAATCGCATAAATAAAAACACCGCCGAGCTTGCACAATGATGTGGTCTGGGCGGTGTTTTTTTGCTCTGCGACTGATGCGTTGGTCTTCGCTGATTTTCCCTTATTCCTTTGTCTGCGAAGACGCATTCTTACTACGCTGGGAACTATAGCACGATAATAATTCCCCGGTCATCAAATAGTTACGAGATACCCCATCGTATGGTACTTGTACGGTAACAATCTCCGGGCAGGGCCAATAAAATTCAGACACGAAATACGATGCATCAATCTGGTGCATTTGCCGCTGACATGCCCTATGTGTGCGCAAGCTTGCCTCATCTTTCTGCCATGTTCGGCGCATTCTGCGCTCGCGAAATAACAGCCATCTGCGGATTCCCTTACGACACAAGGCGTCTTGCTGTGCTGGCACGAAACCTGCATCTACAGATTCAGTCATGCATGGCATCTGGAGAAGCTGAATGAAACTGATTACCGCAATTATCAAGCCCTTTAAGTTGGATGATGTACGCGAAGCGCTGCACGAGGTGGGAGTGAACGGCATTACGGTCTCTGAAGTGCGCGGCTACGGTCGGCAAAAAGGTCATACCGAGTTGTACCGGGGTGCTGAATACAACGTCGATTTTCTGCCCAAACTCAAACTGGAGACTGCGGTCAGCAGCGATATGGTCGAACGGGTTGTGGAAGCCATCATTCAGGCCGCTACCAGCGGCAAAATTGGAGATGGAAAGATATTTATCTCCAGTCTGGAAGAAGTAATCCGTATTCGCACCGGTGAGACCGGTGCGCAGGCCATTTGAGGGGATGATGAAAATGATGAATTCGAGAAAACTGATGATAAGACTGAGCGCATTTGGGCTGGCAGCCATTCCCGGAATTGCGCTGGCTGAGGATGTGCTGGATAGCGGCGACACCGCCTGGATGATAACGGCAACAGCTTTGGTGTTGTTCATGACCATTCCAGGTCTGTCGCTGTTCTATGCAGGCATGGTGCGAGCCAAAAACGCCCTTTCGGTGATGATGCAGTGCTTTGTGATCACCTGTGCGGTAAGCGTTTTATGGGTGATGTATTTGTACAGCCTGGCATTTGGCAATGATGTTGGCGGCTTTGTAGGCGACCTGAGCAAGGCCTTTCTGGCAGGTATGACGGTGGATTCGCTCAGCGGCACCATTCCCGAGTCGGTGTTTTCCGTTTTCCAGATGACCTTTGCCATTATTACTCCGGCGTTGATTGTCGGTGCTTTTGCAGAACGCATGAAATTCTCCGCCATGTTGCTGTTCATTATTCTGTGGGTGAGCCTGGTCTATGCACCGATAGCCCATTGGGTTTGGGGTGGTGGCTGGTTGAGTGAGAAAGGTGTGCTGGATTTTGCCGGGGGCACCGTGGTGCACATCAACGCCGGTGTGGCGGGATTGGTGGCAGCGCTGGTATTGGGCAAACGTCGCGGTTATCCGAACCATCCGATGAAGCCCAGCAATCTGCTGCTCACCATGGTGGGTGCGGGCATGCTGTGGGTGGGTTGGTTTGGCTTCAACGCGGGCAGCCAACTTGCGGCAGATGGTGGCGCTGGTATGGCCATGTTGGTGACTCAGGTTGCTACGGCTGCAGCAGCACTGACCTGGATGGCTTTGGAATGGATACGGTATGGCAAGCCCAGCGCGCTTGGCATAGTTTCCGGCGCCGTGGCGGGCCTGGTTGCCATTACACCTGCGTCCGGTTTTGTCGGACCCATGGCTGCGCTGGTTATCGGCGCTGCTTCGGGCCTGGTGTGCTACTTCTTTGTGGTCAAGGTCAAGCAGAAGATTGGCTACGACGATTCACTGGATGCCTTCGGTGTGCACGGTATCGGCGGTTTTGTTGGTGCCATCCTTACCGGTGTTTTTGTTGATGCAGGGCTGGGTGGTTCAGGTTTGGCCGATGGCGTAAGCATGGCGGACCAGGTTCGTGCCCAGTTCATTGGTGCCGGTGCCACGATTGTTTACTGCGCGGTCGTTAGTTACGTGTTACTGAAACTGATCGATGCAGTGATTGGACTGCGCGTTACCGAGGAACAGGAAGAAGAAGGTCTGGACCTGGCGCAGCATGATGAGCGTGCCTACAACCTGCATTAAAGAGTGTCTGTAATCCAGCCGACGGTGGCTCGGCTGGATTACAGAAAATGGTTCTGTGTGCCTTTAGGCCCGGTTGATCCGGGCCGTCTTTTTAGGTCGCAACAAGCGACCGCTATGCCTGATGGACCTTTAACTACGTCCTCCCGGACTTGCCCTCAACCCCGTCCTCCCGGACTTGCCCTCAACCCCGTCCTCCCGGCCTTCCCGTCAACCCCGTCCTCCCGGACTTGCCCTCAACCCCGTCCTCCCGGACTTGATCCGGGATCCAATATACGTTTGATCTTTTATTCACGCATGGATCCCGGCTCCCTGGATCAAGCCCAGAGCAAGCGTAGCCCGGCATGACGAAGTGAGAGCGTCATCACCTGTCCGAATGCCCAATGCGCCAGGGAGAATCCGGCATGGAAGACTCTTCAGCAACATCCAGAAATGCCCGTGCTTGCGGCGACGAATACTTGCCGCGCCGCATCACCACGCCATAGCTGCGTTTTGGAAAATAAGCGCTCATGTTTTTGGCAACCAGCTTGTCGTCTTCCCGCAGACAGATGCCCGTGACGATGGAAATGCCAAAATCCAGTTCTACGTAGCGCTTGATGACTTCCCAGCCACCCACTTCCAGGGTGACATTGAAAGGCACCTGGTGTTGTTGGAACACTCGGTCGACCATGCGCCAAGTGGTTAAACGCCGCGGCGGCAAGATCAAACCATAAGGCGCGATATCTTCGATGGTAATACTGTCTTTGTCCGCTAACGCATGGCCAAGCGGCATGATCAGGGCCGGTTCAAAGGAACAGATTGGTTGATAGCTGATGTCCGAAGGTACATCCAACATGGAGCCAATGGCAAAATCCACTTCATCATCACGGATCATTGCCAGGCCATCGCGGCCGGTCACATTGCGCAACTGCACATGGATATTGGGGAAATTTTCGCGGAATTGCGCCACCAGTCGGGGTAACAGATAAATAATGGTGGACTCACCCGCAGCAATCACGACTTCGCCGCTTTCCAGATCACCGCGAATTTGTCGGTTGAAACGATGGTTAAGAGACTCCAGGCCATCAATCAGCGGCTGGGCCATTTCGTAAAGCTCCTGGCCTTCACGGGTCATGTTGATGCGTGGCCCATGGCGTTCGAATAGCATGGTGTCCAGTTCGCGCTCCAGCGCCTTGATTTGCAGGCTCACGGCCGGCTGGCTGAGGAACAATTCTTCCGCCGCATCGGTCATTTTGCCGCTCTTGGCCACGGCACAAAAAGCACGCAATTGTTTCAATTGATTGCCCTTATAATAGAAGCGTGGGCTTTTATCGTTCATTTTCAATCGCTTATTAACATTAACGTTGCTTATATTAAACATTGAAATATTTGTCTTGTCAAAGATGAAGCGTACGACTTACCGTCAAGCCTGAAGCTGTAACTCTGCAACAAAAATGCTTTTGCTTCATTTAATTGAATTCGTTGAACAGGATACCGCCATGAACACGGAACACGAGATCAAATGCATACAAGCTGACTGGAACACCAACCCACGCTGGAAAGGCATTACCCGGGGTTATTGTGCAGCCGATGTGGTGCGTTTACGCGGCACCGTGAAAATTGAATACAGCCTGGCGCGCCAGGGTGCGGAAAAACTCTGGAAGCATATGGCCACCGAGCCTTTTGTCAATGCGCTGGGTGCGTTGACTGGCAACCAGGCCATGCAACAAGTGAAAGCTGGCCTCAAGGCCATTTACCTTTCCGGCTGGCAGGTAGCGGCGGATGCCAACCTGGCCGGTGCCATGTATCCGGATCAATCCTTATACCCGGCAGATTCAGTACCCAGCGTGGTGCGCCGGATTAACAACGCGCTGCAACGTGCAGATCAACTGCATCACGCTGAAGGCGATGACTCAATCGATTGGATGCAGCCCATCGTAGCCGATGCGGAAGCCGGCTTTGGCGGTGTGCTCAATGCTCACGAATTGATGAAAGCCATGATTGAGGCCGGTGCGGCCGGGGTTCACTTTGAAGACCAGTTGGCTTCAGCCAAGAAGTGCGGGCACATGGGCGGCAAGGTGCTGGTTCCAACCCAGGAAGCCGTACAAAAACTGATTGCTGCACGTTTGGCTGCTGACATCATGGGTGTTCCCACCGTCCTGCTGGCGCGTACCGATGCCATGGCCGCTGGCTTGATCACTTCCGATGTGGATGAATACGACAAAGATTTTGTCACCGGTGAGCGGACTGTGGAAGGCTTCTATGAAACCCGTGCCGGTATCGAACAGGCGATTTCACGCGGATTGGCCTATGCCCCGTATGCAGACTTGCTGTGGTGTGAAACCGCCACCCCGGATCTGGAGCAGGCGAAGACCTTCGCTGAAGCCATTCATGCGAAGTATCCCGGCAAACTGCTTTCTTACAACTGTTCACCCTCGTTCAACTGGAAAGCCAAGCTGGACGACGTGACCATTGCCAAGTTCCAACGCGAGCTCGGCGCCATGGGTTATAAGTTCCAGTTCATTACGCTGGCCGGTTTCCATGCACTCAACTACAGCATGCATACCCTGGCACGCGGTTACAAAGACAGACAGATGGCGGCTTACGTGGAGCTTCAGGAAGCGGAATTTGCTGCCGAGCAGTTCGGCTACACCGCAACCAAGCATCAGCGCGAAGTGGGTACCGGTTACTTCGATACCCTGACCCAAGTAATTGGCGGCGGGCAGTCTTCACTCTCGGCCCTGAGTGGTTCTACCGAAGAGGAGCAGTTCAAAAAGGCGGTGTGATACCGAGACTGTTTTTTGCCGTTGAAGGGCCGCGCAAGCGGCCCTTTTTTTCTTGTAGGAGCGCGCCATACGCGCGATTGGCGGTTACAAAGGGTCGCCCGCAAAGCAGGCTCCTACATGGGCAACACCAAAATGGCGCGGAAATCATTGACGTTGGTATGGGTCTCACCGGTAACCAGCAAACTACCCACCATTTGCAGGAAGGCAGCGGAATTGTCCTGATCGAGGAATTCTTCAGCATGCAGGCGAACCTGTTTGGCCCGCTGCAGAATATCCGGATCGATCTGCGCGCCTGCGTGTCCGCCCACACCATCAAAACCATCGGTATCCGCCGCCAGGGCCCAAATGCCAGGTTGGCCATTCAACTCGATGGCCAAAGCCAGTGCGTAACAGGAATTGCGACCGCCGGTGCCAGGTGATGGCCCCAGGCTGAGGCTGGTTTCACCACCGGACAGAAGGCAAATCGCTTTACCCTTGCGCAGCAACTTCCTGGCCAGCTTGGCATGTTCCTCGGCCAGTGTCACCGCCTCGCCCTGTACCGCATCGCCCAGCATCAGCACATCAATGTTCTGCTGCCGGCATACCGCCTCGGCGGCTTTCAATGCCGTCATGCCACTGGCAACCACTCGGGAAGAGCTGCGATGTGCCTGCGCGTGTATGCCATGATCTTTGTGGTGTTCACCTTCCAGCGCTTTGGCAACCGCTGTTGATGGATTGATACGATAGCGCTTGAGTATGGCGCGTGCATTCGCCCGGCTGGACGTATGGCGCAGGGTGGGTCCGGAGCCGATCAAAGCCACGTCATCTCCCGGCACATCAGAAATTGCCAGTGTCACCAGGGGTGCCGGGCAGGCCGCTGCCAAACCACCACCCTTGATGCGGGAAAGGTGTTTGCGAACGCAGTTGATCTCCTGGATGGAGGCGCTTGATGCGAGCAAGTGGCGAGTGATTTCGCGTTTTTCCTCCAGCGATATTTCTGCCACCGGCATGCACATCAATGCGGAACTGCCGCCCGACATCAATACCAGCAACAAATCATTCTCAGACAGGTTCTCAGCCAGCGAGAGCGCCGCATGGGCAGCCGCGACTGAGCTTTGGTCAGGTACCGGGTGGCTGGCAAACATGAGCTCGAATCCGGTCAGCTCGAGCGCATTATCCTTATGGGTGTTGGGAGCAATGATAAGGCCGGTGGCCTTTTCGCCGTAGTGCGCGCGAGCAGCTTTGGCCATGGCAATAGCTGCCTTGCCGCAGGCGATGACTTGCAGATTTCCTGCAGGTAAATCAGGCCAGTTGCCGGCCAGGCACTGTTCGGCTTGTGAAGCCGCTACTGCCGTATTGAACAGCCCCAGCAGGAATTCATTGGGATTAGAGATCATAGGGTTAAGATACCGGGATGCCGCCAGCACTGGCTAGTCCAAGCGAACTGAAGGCCCAAAATGCTCCCGGCACATGCCGGGAGCAATGCAGGGCAGCCGCGCGCGAAAGCAATCAGGCTGTGCGCAAGTCTGCCGGTAACGGCAGGGTGCGAATGCGTTTGCCGATCGCCTGGTAAATGGCATTCAACAAGGCCGGCGCATACGGTGGCACACCCGGCTCGCCTACGCCGCAGGGTAGTTCAGTCACATAGTCTTCAACCAGGTGTACGTGGATATCCAGCGGGCCCTCACTCAAGCGGGTAACCCGGTAATCGTTGAAGTTGGACTGATCCACGGCGCCCAGGGTGGTGGTGATTTTGCCGAAACGAGCAATCGAATGGCCAAACGTACAGGCACCCTCCATCTGTTTGCGCACGCCTTCCGGGTTGACGTAGCGGCCGCAATCGATAGCCACATCAACACGCGGCACCGAAAACTCGCCGTTTTCGCCGACTTTCACCTGCACTGCGATGGCCACGTAGCTTTGGAATGAGCGGTGTGCCGCCAAGCCGATGCCAGAGCCTTCAGGCAATTGTTGGCCGTAGCCAGCTGCCTTGGCGACAATGCGTAAGGTATTCGACAAGCGCTTGGGCGATATCGGATAGTCCGCCACTGGGTCACCGTAAACAGTGTCACCTTCAACGCCATCTTTGCTCAGATCCATGACCTCAGCATCGCCAATTGTCTCAAGCAAGAATTCCAGCGGATCGCGACCTGCCGCTGCTGCCAGTTCATCGGCAAAGCTGTGCAGCGCAAATGCATGCTGGATGTTATTAACCGAGCGCAGCCAGCCAACACGGATCATGGCGGGTGCTTTGCAGGTTTCCAGTTGCAGGTTGGGAATAGTGTTGTAGGGCATATCCGTAAGCCCAAGGGCAGCCTCAAAATCAACTGGGCCATCCTGCGCTGGATTCCACAATGCCATGATGCTGGGAGATGCCACGCGCTGTTGCCAGGCTATGACTTTGCCGTCTTTGTCCAGCGCAGCTTTGGCGTACTGGGCACTGGCCGAGTGGTAATAACCGTGCTGGATTTCGTCCTCGCGGCTCCACTGCACGCGCACCGGAGCACCGATCGCCTTGGACAGGATGGCGGCTTCGCAGGCGAAGTCGGGTTTGGATTTACGACCGAACGCGCCACCCAAAAGCGTGATCTGACATTCAACATCCGCTATTTCCAACCCCAGTGCTTCGGCTACATATTGCCGGGTTTGCAGCGGTGCCTGGGTCGAGGTGATGATTTGCACAGGGCGTGAATTGGCATCGACCAGAGCCACGGGTGGCTCCATGGGTGCATGCGCCAGGTAAGGCACAAAATACTCTGCCTCAACTACTTTGTCGGCCTGGGCAAAGGCCAGGTCCACATCACCGCGTTTGCGGATCACCGTTCCGGGCTGTTGGCTTGAGGCTATAAGCGCGGCATCGTAGGTGCTGGAGTCATGCCCTACAAAAGGGCCAGCATCCCATTCGATTTTCAGCTTCTTGCGGCCTTGCATTACCGACCAGGTATTGCGGCCAATTACGGCCACACCACCCAAAGCGCGAAACTCTGCCGGTTTGTCATTCGGCAGGGCAGGAATCTCGATCACCTGCTCCACGCCTGGGACCTTCAGCGCTTCAGTGGCATCGAAAGATTTCACTTTGCCACGGTAAACGGGTGGCCGGGCAACCACGGCGATTTTCATGCCGGGCAGGGTGTAGTCTGCTCCGTAATCAGCACCACCGGTGCTCATATCAAAGTTATCGACTACCGGCATATCCTTGCCGATATAGCGCCACTGCGATGGGTCTTTCAGTTTGGGTTTTGGAGCATCCGCGCCGAAAGGCACGTCGATTTCTGCAGCAATTTCGACCACCTCGCCAAAATCCAGCGAACGATCAGTGCCGCGATGGTACAAGCGGTGATTCTTGGCATAGACTTCGCTGGCATCCACGCCCCATTTCTGCGCTGCGGCTTTTTCCAGCACTTCCCGGGCTGAGGCGCCGAGTTCACGCATCACGTTAAAACCGTGGCGAGTACTGCGTGAGCCATCGGTGTTCTGTTGATCCTTGCCTGCCGGATCGTACTTGGTTGCATCGCCTGGAGCCTGCCAGATTTTCACCCGGCTCCAGTCGGCTTCCAACTCCTCCGCGATCATCATGGGCATGCCAGTGCGTACACCCTGGCCCATTTCCGAGCGACTGTTGGTGAGCGTGACGGTGCCGTCTGCAGCTATGGCGACGAAATAGTTGGGCTGAGCCGTGGTGGCTCCAGACATGGCAGCGAACAAACAACGCGGTGAAATATGCGCACCTAAAATAAAGGATGCGCTGAGTCCTGTGGTTTGCAGGAAGGAGCGGCGGCTTACTTTGCTGATAGTGGTCATCTCAAGCCTCCTGTGCGGCGACTTTGATCGCCGAGAATATGCGCTGGTAAGTGCCACAGCGGCAGATATTGCCATCCATGCCGCGCATGATCTCTTCGTCCGTTGGCTTAGGGTTGGCGGCCAGCAACGAGGCCGCTTGCATGATTTGCCCGGATTGACAGTAGCCGCATTGCGGCACATTTTCTTTGCGCCAGGCCTTCTGTACCGGGTGATTGCCTTCGGGGTGCAAGCCCTCAATGGTTGTGATGGCCTTGCCAGCGGCTGCGCTGATTGGGGTTACGCAGGCTCGTACGGCAGTGCCGTCGAGATGCACGGTACAAGCACCACACAAAGCCATGCCACAGCCAAATTTTGTTCCGGTTAGCTCTAGCTCGTCTCGCAAGAACCAAAGTATGGGCATTTCCGCATCGCCGTCAAACTCACGGGCACTGCCATTAACCATCAAGGAAATCATGTGTTGGCTCCTGTGTTGAAGGAAATTTTGTAATGTCGGCAAGTTGGATATCCTAAACTGCGTTGCCGCCAAATACGAATACTTACTTTTCTCCTGCCTTGGTTAAGAGACGCAACAGGCTGGAGGTGTCCCAACGGCCGCCTCCCATGGCCTGCACTTCGGCATAAAACTGGTCAACCAAAGCGGCCACTGGCAGCAATGCGCCATTGCGGCGTGCTTCATCCAGCACCAGGCCAAGGTCCTTGCGCATCCAGTCAACCGCAAAGCCGAAATCGAATTTGTCTGCCAACATGGTGGGTGCGCGATTTTCCATCTGCCAGGATTGCGCAGCCCCTTTGGAGATTACCTCAAATACCTGTTTGCCATCCAGCCCCGCCTTTTGCGCAAACTGCACACCTTCGGCCAGACCTTGCACCGTGCCGGCAATGCAAATCTGGTTGACCATTTTGGTCAATTGCCCGCTGCCCGATGGGCCCATATGGGCTTGCATGCGGGCGAAGCAATCCACCAATGGTGCAATACGTGCTATTGCTGCCGCATCGCCGCCCATCATTACCGTCAATTGGCCATTTTCGGCTCCAGCCTGACCGCCGGAAACGGGTGCGTCGACAAAATCGAAACCCGCTCGCTGCGCCGCGGCGCTCAATTCCTGCGCCACTGCAGCCGAAGTTGTGGTGTGATCAACAAATACGCTGCCGTTTGCCATGCCGGCAAAGGCGCCGTTTTCGCCCAGGCAGATTTCGCGCAAATCCTGATCCGCTCCCACGCAACTGAACACGACCTCGTTGCCTTCAGCGGCTTTTCGGGGGCTGGCGACGGCCTGTCCGCCAAATTGTTCCAGCCACTGCTGCGCACGAGCAGGAGTGCGATTGAAAACTGTGACCGCATGTCCGGCTTTCGCCAGATGACCCGCCAAGGGGTAGCCCATAACCCCCAGGCCGATAAAAGCAACTTTGCTGTTACCTTGTTGCCGTTCCATAGAGCAATATTTCCTTTAATTTTAATTTGCATAGAAAGGGGGCCTTACGGCCCCTTATTCAGCTCTGTTGATTTGTGCAGGTGTCGGAGCGGCCGCAGAGCGGACTCCTACGAATGCGCAATTTGCTGTAGGAGGCCGCTCTGCGGCCGACCCGTTCATGAACCAACAACAGACATCGGATTAATGTTTCAGAGCAACTCTATACCCAGGTACAACACCACGGTCAACAACAAGCCCATGTGAACCACACCTTTTACAGTGGTTATCGGGCCAGTTTTACCCTTGATGGCGTTTACTTCCAGCAGGAAGATCAAGCCAAAAACCGCTGCCAGTGAAACCACGCTTGCACTCATGACAGGAGTTGCCAGTTGCGCCAGGTGCACTGATGAAGCCATAAAGAAGAGCATGGGTATGGAGAACAGCGTATTGGTGCGTGATGCCAGGCCAGCTTTGGCCAGAGCGCCGGCTACTGCCGGGTCGGCTTCACCACCACCGTGTACCTTTTCTGCTGAAGCGATCGCGATTTTCTGTGCAGGCCAAATGATCAGCCACACATTCAGGAACATAATGATACCCAGAACCGCACCAACCATGATGCCGTAGCCATTGAGCTGCTTTACACCTAACAGGGCGATACCGCTGAGGAAAGTGAACATGGCACCCCAACGGAACCACCACACAGCCCGCGGGACCAGGTTGCGGAAAGCATCATTTTTGGTTGATGCTTCAGCTACTTTGAAAAATTCTCCTTGAACAAAATTGAAGTACCACAGCAGGCCAATCCAGGCCACGCCAGCGAACAGGTGTATCCACCTGATGATGAAGGCAAGGCCATTGCCCTGAAAAATTGCTAATTCCACGATTCAGCTCTCCCTATGTCGGCGTTTTATGTTTCAGTTTGGAGTTGCCAAGCGAAAGGCAACCCAGCGCATAGAGTACACCCGTTAGGCTCTTGTCCGAAACCCGAATTGTCCTGTAGGAGGCCGCTTTGCGGGTGACAATCGCGACTGACCCTTATCGCGCGCTGAGCGCATTCCTACAATCAGGTGTTTGAAGCGATACGGATTTCGGTTACGAAACGGTCATCATTAGCGGCCTTGATGGCCTGGCGGCGACCGCCGGCAACGATGGTGCATTTATGCTCAAAGTGCTCTTCACGCAAATGTGCGGCGTGCCAGCGGTAACCGACAAAGCCGGGTAAGGCGCCCACTACAATGACCATGAAGATCAAAACGGGAATTTGTAATGCGGGCCAATCAGCCAAAAGGCCAGCCAATTCGGCCACATCAAACATCAGGGTAGAAGCGGCCACCAGGAACAATGTAGTCCAGCCCAGCCCGCGTCGAACCGCCCAAACCGAGGGCACCAGGAAAGCCAGCCAGGAAAAACCGCGCCGTACCGCTTCGTCGCCGTATTTGGGGTGGTGATAGACGTCAAAAACATGCATCGTTTTCAGTCTCGCGTCAGCTACTCAAGCTTATTCACCAATTTGGTGGCACGTTTACACAATTTAAAGGGTGAGTCGTTGCTTTGGCTGAACCCCGCTTACCAGTCTTTCAAAGGAAACTCTACCGGACTGACCGGCGGCCACGCCAAGCCGGAGTCTTGCAGCATACTGGCAAATACCGGAGTCGCCTCCAAATCAAAGGGTGCGCCACAAGCACAGTAATAAATACTCTGCAGCAATGCAATGTAGCCGAATGGCCTGCGATCCATCAGACCAGCCAATCGATTGGCTTCGTTGCGTTGACCACGCTGTGCAGCGAGTCTCAGGGTGGTTTGATCGTCCGGCCCAAAGCCTTCAATGAACTGGGCTTCGTAATCCGCCGCCATCGCATCATCGCCCTCAATGGCTGCTATCGTGGCCAGTGACAGTAGCCGATCTGATTCTGTTGGTGTGCGCTGCTGAATGTTGCTTCTGGCTTCGGCAAATTTCCCTTGCATGGCCAAGGACATGGCAAGGGTTCGCACCAACCCGGGATGTTGTTGAATGGTAAGTCGCTGCTCGGTAAAGCGCTGCGCTTCATCCCATTGTCCTAACCACAACATGGATGCTGCGAGGTGAACAGCAGCGTGCACCTGCAATGGATCACAAGTAATGTTGCGCAAATAGGCCGCTTTGGCCAGCGCGCCATCACCGAAGGCGGCTGCAGCCAACTGAGCCCAAAGTGCCGTTTCACAGCCTGGCGCCTGCAAAGCGCGCTCACTTAAGATTTTCAAACCCCGCCAGTTACCCAGAAACAAGGCCCGGTCAAATTCAGCAGCCTCGCGCTGGCTGTCGTCTTTGGCATAGCGAATGGCATTGTCAAAATCGCTGCGTAAATAGCCCGGGGCAAATTCAGCATCGGCCTGGGTGATATTGCCATCCAGTTTGCCGCTGGCCCGGTTAATCAGAATGTGACTGAACAAGTATGAATGGTGGAAATATGCGTCACTGAATGTCGGGTAGATATGGATTGCATCTTCAAAATTTTGATTGGCCTGGCGCAGCAAGCTGACCTGATTGGTATTCCGATGGGCCTGATTGTAGAGGCCGATGCCTTTTTGATAGGCAATGAAAGCATCCATATTACGCACACCCGCTTGCAGCATGCGCTGCCGTTGCGCATCATCAAGGACGATATTCAGAGCCGCTGCTACCTTGATAGAAATATCTTCCTGCACTGCGAAGGCA
>Ga0163153_10003378_pt1 | contig 21470 bp, 14 predicted proteins | sample OliLakLV19MP6IB1_FD_148629 | JGI IMG/M metagenome (GOLD analysis project Ga0163153, IMG submission 148629) | Freshwater microbial mat bacterial communities from Lake Vanda, McMurdo Dry Valleys, Antarctica - Oligotrophic Lake LV.19.MP6.IB-1 | ecosystem: Environmental > Aquatic > Freshwater >...
CCTGCGGGGACGCCGCCACCAGTCCATCGCGCGACTTGAGCGCCTTCCAGACCTCGGCGAGCATCTCGTGCAGCAGGTTGCCGCGGTCGCGCGGGTCGAGCCCGAAGCGGGGTGTCTCCAACGGCTTAGAGCCCACCCGGCGGTGCGCGTAGCCGCGGAACGGGCAGGCGGCCTGGTCGCGGAAAAGACCGGTGCCGCCGCGCTGCGCGGGCGACGTGATGGCGGGCGCGCGCGCGTCGTCAAGGCTTTGGATGTGACCGGCGCGCCGAATCGCATCGCGCAGCAAGGGCAGCATCGCGACGCCCAGGGACGCGAGCGGCACGCGTGCAACCGATGCGATCAGCGGGCTCGGCGCGAGCTCGCTTTCCTCGCGCAGGCGGGCGTGGCTGAACACCACCTCCGCCGCGGCGCCCATCCAGCCGGCGGTGATGACGCGATCGAGCTCGAGGGAGGACCCCGGATCGGCCTGCGGGATGCCGGCGGCGCGTTGTGCACGCACCGGCAGGAAGGGGTTGGGACGCGCGGGCAGCGGCCAATCCTCGTCGGTCAGGCCCATCACCCAAAGGTGGTCGAACTCGAGCCCCGCCGATTCGAGCACCCCCAGCACCTGCACCGGCACTTCCGGCGCCTCGGGCTGGAAGATCGCCTCGCGCGCCATGCGCGCCAGGCGCCCGCAGGCATCGGGGAAGGCCATCTTCCCGGTCACTCGCTCGAGGCCGCCGAACTCGGCCAGCAGCGCATTCCAGCGCTCCAGCGCCTGGTGCTCGATGGAGTCGAGCGTCCGCTCACCGGGAAATCCCGCGGCCTTCAACACATCGGAGAAGAACATCGCCCAGTCCGAGGCGCCCTTGGCGCCGGACCGCGCGGCCTTGCGCGCGTCCCTGAGCATGGCCAGCCGATCGAGAAGCAGGCTTGCGCGCGCGCCGCGCGAAGCCGCCGCCAGCCGGATCAGCTGGTCGAGGCCGATCGCCGGCGCCGAGCGCTCGCGCAGGCGCACATCCAGCCGCGCGCGCACTTCCATCTCCGTTTCCGCGCCGCCGATGAAGGGCGAGCGCACCAGGCGGCTGGCCTGCTCGAAGGCGATCGCGGTGCCGGCGAGCGCGAGCACGAGGAGCGCGTCGCCCACCAGGGGGTAGCTCGAAAGCGGAGTGCCGAGGGAGATGTTGAAGGGCAGCGGATCGCCGTCGCCTTCGAGCGCGTGGCGCGGGCGCATTGCGGCCGCAAATGCCCGATGGACCCGCGCGCGCGAGCGGGCGAGGTCAGGAACCACGACGCCGATGCGCGGCGCCCGGCCGCCCACGGGTGCGGCGGCAAGCCGCGCTCGTGCCCACGCCGCCGCGGCTTCCACCTCATCCTCATGTTGTGTGAGCTCGACCCGCGCCACACTGCCGCCCGCGCAAGGCGCCGCGACGCGCATCAGCGCGCACCCCGACGCCGCAAGGGTGTCGAGGAAATCCCGCGCCTGCGGCGTGAGGATATCGAAGCCCGCGAGGGCCACGGCGACCGGGCGGCGCGAGCCGAGGTCGAGGCCCTTGGCCACCACGTCGGGAAGCCTCGCGGTGTCGGTCTGCCCACGGTCACGGGTGGCGCGCTCGTAACGGGCGGACCAGTCGAGCCAGGCGGCGAGGTCCTCGTTGGGCGGCCCGAAGCGGCGGGCGTCCAACCGCCATGCGTGCGCAAGATGCCAGGCTTCGCGGGCCTGGGAGGCAGCGGCGGGAGCGGAGAACACAGGCTCGTGCACGTGGCCGGCGCGGACCGCCTCGTCCCACGCCGCCTGCTCCTGGGCGAGGGTGAGCAGGAGTGGCGTGGACGCCCCACGCGGCGAATAAAGCGCGTCCTCCCACAGGCGGGCCACGAAGGCGCCGAACGGCAGGATGTCCGCGGTCTCCCAGGCCGCGAGGCCCGCGCGGTGCTGGGCGGCGTCGAAGTCCCGCTGCAACGCGCGTGCGAGGCGGGAATTGGGAGTGAGGATCGTGACCGCCGCGCCGCCGCCCACGGCCAGGCGGCGCAGCAGCTCGGCGCGCGATATCTCTGGGAGCTGCGGCGGCATGGGCCAATGATAACGGGCGCGGATTCTTACGGCTGTAATGGATTTACAGCTGTAATCCGACGCTGTGCGAAATCGCACGAAATCCCCCCGGTGCCGGGACTATGCTCGGGCCGAAGTGTGCAGTGCGTCACTGCGCACCGGAGCCAAACAATGCAAGGTCACAAAATCCAGCTTCACCTGATGCGGTACGCCACGGCGTTCGCGGCCGCATGCGCGCTCCTATTCACTTCGCTCGCCGGCGCGCAAGCCTTCGAATCCCATGCGGCCGCCCGTACCAAGATCTCCGACGACCTGAACCAGGCCATTTCCGCCAACAGTGTTGCCGGCATCAAATGGGCGAAGGAGACCTATTCCGGGCGCATGGTGAAGGTGCTGGTCATGGCGCGCCCCACCGTGGATCCGGACCTGCAATCGCTGCGCTCGGCCATCGTGTCGGCCGGCGGCAGCGTCTACTACCGCTATATCTCGGTGAACGGCGTGGCGGCGGTGGTTCCCGCTTCGCGCCTGTCCGACATCGCCCGCCGCTCCGACGTCGAGAGCATCTCGCCCAACCGCATGACGGCTCGCACCGGCAGCCTGCTGGAAAAAGCCACCGGCGCGGCCGGCGTGCGCGGGGCCGGCACCGCGTCGAACCCCACCATCGACGGCAGCGGCGTCGGCATCGCCTTCCTGGATTCCGGGATCATGGCCACGCACAAGGCCTTCGCCGGATCGTCGGGTTCGCGCGTGAAGAAAAGCGTGGACTTCGGCCGCGCCGACCCGCTGCAGCTCCTCGGCAGCTACGAATGGCGCGGCGGCTACGACCACAGCAAGTCGTTTTATCCCGGCAGCTCGTTCCAGCGCCAGCTGGAGGCGATCGTGAACACCCTCGGCGGCCACTTCCCCGATCCCAACGGGCACGGCACCCTGGTCGCCTCGATCGCCGCGGGCCGTCCGGTCGCAGGCGGCAACGACACCACCGGCATCGCGCCCGGCGCCTCGCTCTATGACGTGCGTGTGCTCGATGCGGATGGCGAAGGCGACGTGGCCACGACGCTGGCCGGCATCGACTGGGTGATCTACCACCGCAAGGAATACAACATCCGCGTGATGAACGTGAGCCTCGCGGCCGACTCGACCGAGAGCCACCTCACCGATCCGCTGTGCCGCGCCGTGCGCAACGCCGTGGCCGCGGGCATCACGGTGGTTGTTGCGGCGGGCAACTACGGCGTCGGGCCCGACGGGCGCGAAACCTACGGCACGATCAGCTCGCCGGGCAACGAACCCGCGGCGATCACCGTCGGCAGCGCGAATCCGCGCGCGACCATCACGCGCGCCGACGACGTGGTCAACAAATTCAGCTCACGCGGGCCGACCCGTGGCGGCTCCACCGACATCGCCGGCATCCACCGCCCCGACAATATCCTCAAGCCCGACCTGGTGGCGCCGGGCAACCGCCTGCTCGGTGCGGTCTCCACCGACGCGGTGGGACTGCTGAAGTCCCAACTCGCCCTCGCGTTCCCCGCCCTCGTCGTGCAGTCGGGCTTCGGCACCGGACTCATGGGCGCCAGCGGCACGTCGTACGCCGCGCCCGTGGTCGCGGGCACCGTGGCGCTGATGCTGCAATCGAACCCCGGCCTCACGCCCCCGCTGATCAAGGCGATCCTGCAATACACCGCGGAACCCCTCTCCGGCTTCAACCTGCTCGAGCAGGGCGCGGGCCTGGTGAACGTGCCGGGCACCCTCGCGGTAGCCAACGTGCTGGCGCGCGACATCGCGACGCGGGTCGACAACAACAGCCTGCGCGCGGGCGACAACCTGGTCGCCTCCGGCAAGTCCTTCCCGCCGGCCTCCTCCACGATCGAGGGGCGTTCGTTCCCGTGGAGCGGCATCACCTACTTCGGCGGGCGCCACGTGATGGGCGGCTCGGCGCTGCTGCGCAGGTTCCAGGCGCCCTATGACCCGGCGCTCAACTGGGTCGGCAGCCGTGTGCGCGCCATCGACATCGACACCTTCAGCGCCAGCAACTACACCTCCGGCTTCGAGGAAGAAAGCGCGGGCTCGCGTCCCCTCGTGAGCGGCGGCGTCGTGACGCTGACCTCCTTCCTCGGATCGGGCAACGGCATCTTCACGCCGGTCCCGGTGCTGGCCTCGGGCGTGGTCTCCGGGCTCGGCATCGTGCTTTCCGAAGGCATCGTCCTGTCCGAGGGAATCGTGTTGTCCGAAGGCATCGTGTTGTCGGAAGGCGTCGTGCTCTCCGAAGGCGTGGTCCTGTCGGAAGGCGTCGTGTTGTCCGAGGGCGTGGTGCTGTCGGAAGGCGTGGTCCTGTCCGAGGGCGGCGCGCTTCGCGTCGACGGCTGGGCCGACATCCTCCCGGGCGAATAACCGGTCAACTGCGCGGGGTACGCCATGGCAGTCATCGACATGAAGGACTACGGCCAGTCGGCGAAGCTTTACTGGTGGACCGTGACCGCGCTGGGCTGCCTGGCCTTTGCCGCCGGGGTGACCGGCGTGCTGCGCATGGAGCCCGCGGCGATGGCGCAGGTCCTGATCGGGACCGCGGTCGCGGCGCTGGTGGGGTTCTTCCCGGTGCGCATCCCCAACTCCAAGACCTCGATCGCCGGCGCCGAGATCTTCATCTTCCTGCTGCTGCTGGTGCACGGCCCGGCGGCGGCGATCCTTGCCGCATCGTTCGAGGGGCTGGTGGCGTCCTGGCGCACCTCCAAGCGCTGGACCAGCCGGCTGGGCACCCCCGCCATGGCGTCGCTCGCGATGCTGGCCTGCGCCTCGGCCTTCGAGGGCGCACGCCCCCAGATCAGCACCAACGGCATGGCCTCCTCGGTGCTGCTGGTCTTCGTGATGATTTTCGCGGGGCTCTACTTCGTCGCCAACACCGTCCTCACCTCGACGCTGATCGCGCTCAAGAAGGGCCAGCCGTTCACGCCGATCCTGTGGATCCGCAAGATGAGCTGGATCGGCCTGGCCTACGTCGCCAGCGCCTCGATCGCGGGCCTGCTGTACATGAGCTTCGAGCGTTTCGGCCTGTCGGCGCTGCTGGTGGCGGTGCCGGTGATCGCGATGTTCCTCACCACGCTGCATTCGTATTTCCAGCGCAAGGAATCCGACGAACGCCATGTCGAGGAGCTGAGGGCGAGCGAGAGCCGCTTCCACAGCGCCTTCACCCACGCGGCCATCGGCATGGCGCTGGTGACCACCGACGGGCGTTTCATCCAGGCCAACAAGTCGTTCTGCGAGATGCTCGGGCGCGCCAATCCCGAGCTGCTGGCGATGAACATGGGCAGCCTGGTGAACGCCGCGGACCTGGAGAACCTGCGCGGCCTCGTCGACAAGCTGGTGCTGGGCGAGCTGCAGAGCATCCATACCGAATTGCGCGGCCTGCATCGCGACGGCTCCGACGTCTGGATGTCGCTTAACGTGTCGCTCGCCCGCGACTGGGAATTCCGCACCCATAACCTGATCGTGCAGGCGCAGGACGTGAGCGCGCGCCGCCGCGCCGAGGCGGGGCTGTACCACAACGCCTACCACGACAGCCTCACACAGCTTTCCAACCGCACGCACTTCAACGAGCAGCTGGTGCGCGCCATCGCGCGCGTGCAGCGCCATCCGGAGCAGCGCTTCGCGGTGATGTACCTCGACTTCGACCGCTTCAAGATGGTCAACGACTCGCTCGGCCACAAGGCCGGCGACGAGCTGCTGGTGAACCTGGCGCGGCGCCTGCAGTCGGTACTGCGGCCGACCGACCTCATCGCGCGCCTGGGCGGCGACGAGTTCGCGATCCTGCTCGAGGACATGCCCCGCGAGCGCGATGCGGTCGACCTCACCGAACGCATCCAGAAGGAGCTGCAGCGCCCGTTCCAGTTCGGCGACATGGAGATCATCGTCACCGCCTCGATCGGCATCACCTTCAGCTCCAACGGCTACCAGACCGCCGAGCAGATCGTGCGCGATGCCGACATCGCGATGTACAAGGCGAAAAGCCGCGGCAAGGCGCAATACGCGCTCTTCGATTCGAGCCTGCACGAGCACGTAGCCTCGCAGCTCAAGATGGAAAGCGAGCTGCGCCGGGCGCTGGGCCAGGGCCAGATCTACCTGCACTACCAGCCGATCTATTCGCTGCGCGACCAGAAGCTGATCGGCTTCGAGGCGCTGGTGCGCTGGCAGCACCCCGAGCGCGGCGCGCTGGAGCCCGCCACCTTCATCCCGACCGCGGAGGAGACCGGCCTGATCGTGCCGCTTGGGAACTGGGTCCTGAACGAGGCCTGCCGCCAGCTGCGCGTCTGGAAGGACGCGCACGGCCACACCGGGCTGCAGATGAGCGTCAACGTCTCCAGCCTGCAGCTGACGCACCCCGATTTCGTGGCGCGCGTGCGCGAATCGCTGCTCAACGCGCGCCTCACGCCCGCCGAGCTCACGCTCGAGGTAACCGAAAGCGTGCTGATGGACGGCATCGAAAACGCCGTCTCGACCCTGAACGAGCTGCGGCACTTGGGCGTGACACTCAGCATCGACGACTTCGGCACCGGCTACTCGTCGCTCAACTACCTCGCCACCCTGCCGATCGACGCGCTGAAGGTCGACCGCTCGTTCATCGGGCGCATGAGCGAGGACGGCGAGGGCAGCGAGATCGTGAAGGCCATCTTCAAGCTCGGCCAGGCGTTTTCGAAGCAGGTGTTCGCCGAGGGGATCGAGACCGGCGACCAGCTCACCCGGCTGCGCGCGCTGGGCTGCGAATACGGACAGGGCTACCTGCTTTCGCGCCCGGTGGACGCGGAAAGCGCCGGCGGCTTCGTCGCGGGCGCCGGCCGGCCGTTTGTAGTCGGGTAGGCTGGTCGGCAGGGGCCGGCTGCGCCGGCTGAACCTTGGGCCCGCCGGCGGGCCCCATCCTCATGCAAAAAACCACGACGTTCCTGGGGGCGTTGCTCCCCTTGATCGCGGCCACGGGCGCCGCCGCCATCGGCCTGCTCGAGACCCCTCCCGAACCCGCCGCCACCGCCAGCGGGGCCGCGCTGGTGGCCGGCTGGCACTGCAATGCCTCGCGCATCGAGATCCAGTTCGACGAGCGGCCCCGCCTCCTGGCCGCCTACGGCACCGACCGCCCCGATACCGAGGGGGTCTGCGGCAAGCGCAACAACGGCTTCGGCCTGCTGGTGAACTGGGCGGACCTGGGCGCCGGCCGCCACACCGTGCGCGCCTTCGCCGACGGCGTGGAGTTCGGCAACCGCGAGGTCACGGTGGTGGACCTGGGCGGCATCTTCCTCACCGGCAAGGCGGCAAACGTCACCGTGAACGATTTCCCGTCCGAGGGCCGCGCGCTGGTGCTGGAGTGGCGCGAGGGCGTGCAGGGCTTCGTGGCGAAGGAGCTGCGTTCGGCGCCCGAAATCTCCGGCATCTGGAACGGCGCCAACCTCGAGAAGAGGCGCAACTGCGCCGCGCCACAGAACAACGGCGACCGCGGCACCTACGCGCAATGGAGCGTGACCTACGACACCGTGGGGGATTCACTCAAGATCGTGGAAACCGGCATCACGGGGCTGTCGTGCACCTACTTCGGCCTCCTGCGCTTCGCGGGCAACCGGCAGGAATGGGTCGACGGCGAATACACCTGCACCGACGGCAAGACCGGCGCCTTCCACTCCACCGACATCCTGGTGGCCGGGACCGCGCTGTCCATCCGCCTGGCGATCAAGCTTACGGGCTCCGAGAGCTGCGACATCGACGCGATCATCGGCGGGTCGCGGTTCTGACTTTGCGGTTCCCTGCTTCAATTACAGCCGGAAACACAGAGGTCACGGAGGAAAAGCTTCAGGGCAGAACCGGACGCTTCAGTGTGAGTTCAATTCACATCGACCTGGAAACACGCGCAACGCAGGGCGCTCAAGCCCGAATGGCGCGGCTGACGTTGGGCTCAGGATCGAAGGCATCAGAGGTGGCTGGCGTTTGAGAGCTGCGTCGCTGCATCCTGCACGCCCGACCCAGATGACGCGGCGCCATCCCACCTCCAACGCCAGCCACCTCGGGGGGCTTTGCCCTCATTCATTCTCGGTTGCGCGTGTGTCGAGGTCGATGCGCATTCAGTTCACGCAGGTGTGTCCGGTTCTGCCCTGAAGCTTTTCCTCCGTGACCTCTGTGTTTCCGGCGGTAGTCTTCGAAATCAGCGTTTGAGCGGCAGCGTGAAGACGACACGCGCGCCGCCCTCCTCGCGCTGCTCGGCGCGGATCGTGCCGCCATGGGCTTCCACAATCGCGCGGGCGATGGCCAGGCCCAGTCCCGCACCCTTCCGGGCGCCGGGATTTTCGCCGCGCTGGAACGATTCGAACACCTGGTTCTCGGCGCCTTCGGGCAGGCCGGGGCCGCTGTCCGCCACACTCACCCGCAGCTCGCCTGCCTCGACCCGCGCGGCGATGGTGATTGGTGTTTCGGCGGGCGTGTGTTTTGCCACGTTGCCAACGAGGATCGCCAGCACGCGCTCCATCAGCGGCCCATCGACGGAAACGGCGGGAAGGTCCGCCGACACATCCACCGTCGCGGGGTGCATCGCGAGCACGCCGGAAAGCGGGACCAGCGCGGCATCGACCAGCTCGCGGGGCTTGCGGCGTTCCAGCTGCAGCTTGAGGTCGCCGCTGTGGATGCGCGCCATGAGGAGCGCGTCGCGCGCCACGTCGACGTAATGCACCCGCTCCAGCGCGGTCGCCACCAGCGCGGCAAAAATTTCGACCTGGTGGCGCTGCTCGGGGATCATGAGGTCGCGCGAGCGCTCGGGACGCACCGCCAGCACGCCGCGCGTGCGGGTGGGCGACTTGAGCGGGATGAAGAGGTGTTCGTTGGTGGCGAGCGTATCGGTGCCCGCGCCCGCCTGCTTGGCCTGGTCGTACGCCCATTGCGCGGTGGTTGCGTCGAACGGGTTCGACATCCCGTGCGAGGTGGGTGAAACCAGCGCGCCCGTGGCATCGGGGACCAGCACGGCGACGCGCCCGCGGAAGTAGCGCGAGAGGAATTCTTCGGTGAGCTTGACCACCTCGCCGGTGCCCTGGAGCTGCGCGAGGTCGCGCGCGAACTCATAAAGCGTGCGCGCGCGTTTTTCGCGATGGGACGCGACACGCGCCTGGAAGCGGATGGTGCCGGCCAGCTGCCCGATGATGGCTCCCACCGCCAGCATCACCGCGAAGGTGAGGTAGTACTGCGGGTCGTTCGGGACCAGGCTGTAGCGCGGCGGCACGAAGAAATAATCGAACGCCAGCACGTTCAGCCCGGCCGCGACGATCGCCGGCCCGCGGCCCCACTGCACACCCACCAGCAGCACCGTGAGCATGAAAAGCATCGCGATGTTGGCCAGGTCGAAGCCCGGAGCCATCGCGGCCAGCACCAGGGTCGTGAGGGCGCTGGCCGCCACCGTCCACACGTAACGCAGGCGTTTTTCGGCGCGGCGCGGCGCGGCGGGCGCCGGCGCCTTGAACGAGGGCAGGGGCGCGGCCGCGTCCGGCTCGCCGCGCCCGATCTCGATCACGTCGAAGCGGTCGCTGGCCGATGCAATTGCATCACTCATCGTGCGCCGCATCCGCAGGCGTTGCGTGTTGCCACGCCCGACCACCACCGTGGAGATGTTCTGGTCGCGCGCATATTCGACCAATGCCTCGCAGATGTCGTTGCCGGTGAGGATCGCGGTGGCGGCGCCGAGCTCCTGCGCCAGGCTCACCACCTTCAGGATGCGCGCGCGCTCCTCGTTGGGCAGGCGCTGCAGGCGCGGCGTTTCCACGTAGACCGCGGTCCACCGCTCGTCGAGCTGGTTGGCCAGCCGCGCGGCGCTGCGCACCACGTGTTCGGCCCCCGGTTGCGGCCCGATGCAGCAGAGCACGTGCCCGTGGGTCTTCCAGGTGGCCTTGATCGACTTGTCCGCGCGGTAGCGCCGGACTTCGTCCTCCACCACGTCGGCCACGCGGCGCAGGGCGATCTCGCGCAGAGCCAGCAGGTTGCCCTTGCGGAAGAACTTGCGCCCCGGCCCCTGCTCGACGTGGTCGGTGGGGACCTCGCCCGCCTCCAGGCGGGCCAGCAGCTCGTCGGCCGACATGTCCACCATCACCGTCTCGTCGGCGGTGTCGAAAAACGTGTCGGGCACGGTCTCGCGCTCCGGGATGCCGGTGATTTCGGCCACCACGTCGTTGAGGCTTTCCAGGTGCTGGACACTCATCGTGGTGAAGACATCGATGCCCTGCGCCAGGACCTCGTCCACGTCGTTCCAGCGCTTGGGGTGGCGGGCGCCGGCCGGATTGGCGTGCGCGAGGTCGTCGATGATCGCCACCGCGGGCCGGCGCCTGATCACACCGTCGAGGTCCAGCTCTCCCGAGGCGAGCGAGGGCAGCACCTCGAAGCCGGCCACCGCCGTTTCCTCCTTCGCGGCGCCGTGCAGGTCCACGTGCGCGATCACCACGTCGATTCCCGACGCACGGATGCGGCGTGCCGCCGCGATCATGGCGTCGGTTTTCCCGGCGCCGGGGAAGGCGCCCACGAACACCTTGAGCTTGCCGCGAGTGCTGGCTTCAGACATGTCGCATTTTAGCTGGTCTAGAATGGCAGCCATGGAAGACGCATTGTTCCTGGCACGCGCGCAGTTCGGCCTGAACATCGGGTTTCACATCATGTTCCCGACGCTCACCATCGGGCTCGCGTGGTTCCTGCTCGGCTTCCGCCTCACCTACCACCGCACTCGCGACCCGGCATGGCTCGCGACCTACAAGCTGTGGATCAAGGTGTTCGCCCTGTCCTTCGCCATGGGCGTGGTGTCGGGCGTGGTGATGTCGTTCCAGTTCGGCACCAACTGGCCGAAGTACATGACCACCGTCGGCGCCATCGCCGGGCCGCTGCTCTCCTACGAGGTGCTCACCGCGTTTTTCCTCGAGGCGACCTTCCTCGGCGTGATGCTCTTCGGCATGAACCGGGTCCCGCCGTGGGCGCACATCGGCGCCACCGCCCTGGTGGCCTTCGGTACCACGGTCTCCGCGTTCTGGATCCTCGCGCTCAACTCCTGGATGCACACGCCCACGGGCCACGTGATGGAAGGCGGCCAGGCCATCGCCGCCGACTGGGTGGCGGTGATCTTCAACCCGTCGTTCCCGTACCGCCTCACGCACATGCTGCTGGCTTCGGGGCTCACGGCGGCCTTCGTGGTTGCCGGACTGTCGGCCTGGCGCTTGCTGAAGGCGAAGGACGCCGGCGCGTCCAGGACGCTGCGCGCGGGGACGATGGTGGCCGCCGTCCTCATACCGATCCAGATTTTCGTGGGCGACCTGCACGGCCTCAATACGCTCGAGCACCAGCCGGCGAAAATCGCGGCGATCGAGGCGATATGGAAAACCGAGCGCGGCGTGCCGCTGGTGCTGTTCGCCATCCCGAACGAGGAGAAGCGCCGCAACGACTTCTCCATCGAGCTGCCCTACGGCGCGAGCCTCATCCTGCGGCACGACGCGAAGGCGGAGCTGAAGGGCCTGGACGCCTTCGGGGCCGATCGTCCGCCCGTGGCGCCGCTTTTCTTCGGCTTTCGCCTGATGGTGGGCATCGGCATGATGATGCTGGTGGTTTCATGGGCCGGCGCCTTCCTGATGCGCAAGGGCCGTGCCCCGCCGCGCTGGCTGCTGTGGGTGTTCGCGGGCTTCACCTTTTCGGGCTGGATCGCCACCCTGGCCGGCTGGATCGTGACCGAGGTGGGCCGGCAGCCCTGGCTCGTCACCGGCATCCTTCGGACGAAGGATGCCGTGGGCGACATCAGCGGCGCGCAGCTCGGCGCCAGCCTCACCGGCTACATTCTGACCTACAGCTCCATGTTCCTCGCCTACCTCATCGTGCTCACGCACATGGCGGGCAAGGGCGCGGTACAGGATCCGCCGCCTTCCGCGCACGCCGCGGTCGTGGCCGGCACGGCGGGGGCGTAGATGGACCTTCCGCTCGCGTTCCTCTTCCTCATGGGCCTTTCGGTCCTGCTCTACGTCGTGCTTGACGGATACGACCTCGGCGTCGGAATGTTGATGCCGGCGGCAAGCGACGAGGAGCAATCGGTGATGGTTGCCTCGATCGGCCCGTTCTGGGATGCCAACGAAACCTGGCTGGTGCTGGGCATCGGCATACTGCTGGCGGCATTCCCGGTAGCCCACGGCATGGTGCTGGGTGAGCTCTACCTGCCGGTGGTGGCGATGCTGATCGGCCTGATGCTGCGCGGCGTGGCCTTCGAGCTGCGCATGAAGGCGCTGGGCTGGCATCGCGAACTCTGGAACTGGCTCTTCTGGGCCGGCTCCTTCATCACGTCGTTTTTCCAGGGCGTCATGCTCGGCCGCTACGTGATGGGGTTCGAGGCCGGCTTCTTCTACTGGGTCTTCGCCGTGCTGGTGGGCGCAAGCCTGTGCGGGGGCTACGTGCTGCTGGGCGCCACCTGGCTCATCTTCAAGAGCGAGGGCGCGCTGCAGAAGAAGGCCGTCGCCTGGGCGCGCTGGGGGCTGCTGTGGGTGGCGCTGGGCGTGCTGCTGGTGAGCCTGGCCACGCCGCTCATCAGCGAGACGGTGCGCGAGAAGTGGTTCACCTTCCCGCGCGCCTTCTTCGTGATGCTGCTGCCCGCGGCCACGGTGGCGGTCGGTGCCTGGCTGTGGATCGCCACGGGGCGCATGAAGGCCGGCGACCTCTCGCGCGATTGGCGTCCATTCGCCGCCGCCGCGGCGATCTTCACGCTGGCCTTCCTCGGCCTCGCGTACAGCATCTTTCCCTACGTGGTGATCGACCGCCTCACCGCCTGGGAGGCGGCCGCGCACCCGAGCGCGCTGAGGGTGGTTTTCATCGGGGCCATCGTGGTGCTGCCGTTCATCCTCGCCTACACGTTCCTTTCCTACCGCATCTTCCGCGGCAAGGCCCGGGCCGGGCTCTACGACTGACCTGCGCGCCGTCGATTGAGCGGCCTCGGTCCGCTCGGATCAGCGTTCCCGCTGCCGGTCTTACTTCTCCAGCAGTTGCTTCTTCGCCTTCACGTCTTTCCAGTCATCGGCATCCGGGGGAGCGGGCTTGCGCTCGACCAGCGGCTTCCAGCCCTTGGAGAGTTCGGCGTTGATGACGATGAACTCCTTCTGGTCGGCCGGCACATCGTCCTCCGCGAAAATCGCCTCCACCGGGCATTCGGCCACGCAAAGCGTGCAATCGATGCATTCGTCGGGGTCGATGACCAGCATGTTCGGCCCCTCCCGGAAGCAGTCGACCGGGCAGACGTCCACGCAATCGGTGTATTTGCACTTGATGCACGACTCGGTCACCACATAAGTCATAACGCGTCTCGCTGGGGATTGAGGTTGAACCGGCCGCTTGAATGCCGCGAATGAGCCGCCATGTGAATTTTATCAGAGCGCCATCCGGCGCCCAACCCGGGGCTTTTGCCGCGCGGGGCGGATTGGTCTAGCATTGGGCATCCGATCCGCCCCGTGAACGCCCCCCGGGTGGAAACCCCCAGACAAGATCCGAGGCCTCCAGTGAGCGAGAAAATAGTCCATGTCACCGACGACACCTTCGAGCAGGAAGTGCTGCAATCCAGCACCCCGGTCCTGGTCGACTACTGGGCCGAATGGTGCGGCCCCTGCAAGATGATCGCGCCGGTGCTCGACCAGATCGCGCAGGACTACCAGGGCCGCCTGAAGGTCGCCAAGCTGAACATCGACGAAAACCAGTCGACCCCGCCCAAATACAACGTGCGCGGCATCCCCACGCTGATGTTGTTCAAGAACGGCGCGCTGGAAGCGCAAAAGGTCGGCGCCCTCTCGAAAACGCAGCTCGCGGCCTTCATTGACAGCAATATTTGAAACCGATACCCTGCCTTCTGTCCTGGCTGTTCGCTCGAACAGTCTCCTGAAAGCGTCTCGCGGCACCCCCTTCGCAGCCAGGCTAATCCAAATCCCCTGAGCGTCTTCGCCGGCCCGTGTGGTCTCCCGGGCCCGTCACCAACACACCACCACTCCAGGCAGCTCCATCGGCATGCACTTATCCGACCTCAAGCTCAAGCCCATCACCGAGCTCGTCGAGATGGCGAACACCAACGAGCTGGAAGGCGCCAACCGCCTCCGCAAGCAGGAACTCGTGTTCGCCCTCCTCAAGCACCAGGCGAAAAAGGGCGAAGCGATCTTCGGCGACGGCACCCTCGAAGTGCTCCAGGATGGCTTCGGCTTCCTGCGCTCGCCGGATACCTCCTACCTCGCGGGCCCGGACGACATCTACGTCTCGCCCTCGCAGATACGGCGCTTCAACCTGCACACGGGCGATTCCATCATCGGCGAGATCCGCACGCCGAAGGATGGCGAACGCTACTTCGCCCTGGTCAAGGTGGATACGGTCAATGGCGAGCCGCCGGAAAACGCCAAGAGCAAGATCCTCTTCGAAAACCTCACGCCCCTGCACCCGGACGAGCCGATGCGGCTCGAGCGCGAAATCAAGGCGGAGGAAAACCTCACCGGCCGCGTGATGGACATCATCGCCCCGATCGGCAAGGGCCAGCGCGGCCTGATCGTCTCCCCGCCGAAGGCCGGCAAGACGGTGCTGATGCAGCACATCGCCCACGCCATCACCGCCAACCATCCCGAAGCCGTCCTCATCGTGCTGCTGATCGACGAGCGCCCGGAAGAAGTCACGGAGATGAGCCGAACCGTGCGCGGCGAAGTGGTCGCCTCCACCTTCGACGAACCGGCCACGCGCCACGTCCAGGTCGCCGAAATGGTGATCGAAAAAGCCAAGCGCCTGGTCGAACACAAAAAAGACGTCGTGATCCTGCTGGATTCGATCACCCGCCTCGCCCGCGCCTACAACACCGTGGTCCCGGCTTCCGGCAAGGTGCTCACGGGCGGCGTGGATTCCAACGCCCTGCAGCGGCCCAAGCGTTTCTTCGGCGCCGCGCGCAACGTGGAAGAAGGCGGCTCACTGACCATCATCGCCACCGCGCTGATCGACACCGGCTCGCGCATGGACGACGTGATCTACGAGGAATTCAAGGGCACCGGCAACATGGAGATCCACCTGGATCGCCGGATGGCCGAAAAACGCCTCTATCCCTCCCTGAACGTGAACCGTTCCGGCACCCGCCGCGAGGAACTCCTGATCGCCCCGGAGATCCTTCCCAAGGTATGGATCCTGCGCAAGTTGCTGTTCGGCATGGACGAGCTGGAGGCGACCGAATTCCTGCTCGACAAGCTTCGTGCCACCAAGAACAACGACGAGTTCTTCGGCTCCATGAAAAAGGGCTGACAAGGGAAATTTCCCTGTCGGCTCAAGGACGTGGCCCGTGTTGGGGGTGCGGTAACAACCCCTTGCTTTAATTCACCTTTTCCGGGATAATTGTTGACTCTCGGCGGCGAAAAACACCAATTAGCTGCTAACACCCAAGGCGATTAGCACCCATGAAAGACGGCATTCACCCCAATTACCGCGAGGTCGTGTTCCTCGACACGAGCTGCGATTTCGGCTTCGTCACCCGTTCCACGGTCGCGACGAACGAAACCATCAAGTGGAAGGATGGCAAGGAGTATCCGGTCTACAAGATCGAGATCTCCGCCGAGTCCCATCCGTTCTACACCGGCAAGCAGAAGATCGTGGACACGGCGGGCCGCGTGGACAAGTTCAAGAAGCGCTACGCCCGCAAGGGCACCGCGAAGGCGGCCGAGTAACCACGGCCATGCCCCGGCAAAAGGCAGCCCTCGGGCTGCCTTTTTTGTTGCAACCCGGCCCGTGATCAGGGATCCGACCCCTTGGTCCTGACCCCCATCGCCTACGACGGCAGCCGCACGCCGCTCAAGTCGGCCCTGTTTGTGCTGGTCTGCCTGGCCTGGCTGCTGCCCGGCCTGGTGGGGCACGATCCCTGGAAAATCGACGAGGCCGTGGTCTTCGGCTCGGTCTCCGAGATGGTGCGCACCGGCGACTGGGTCCATTTCCGCCTCGCGGGCGAACCGTACTTCGAGAAGGCCCCGCTTTTCCTCTGGACCGCCGCCGCGCTTGGCACGCTGCTGGGCGGGCTGATGCCGCTGCACGACGCGGCACGCTTGGCCGCGGGGCTCTACATGGCGCTCACCCTGGGCCTGCTGTCCCTGGCGAGCCTCGAGCTGCTGGGAGAGCGGGCGGTGCGCATGAGCGTGCTGCTTTTCATCGGTTGCCTGGGCCTGTTGATCCGCGCCCACGAGATGACCACGGACCTCGCCGGGCTCACCGGGATCACCCTCGCCCTCTACGGGCTGTGCCTGTCCTGGCGCATGCCAACCGCGGGCGGGGCGGTGACCGGCGCCGGGATCGGGGTGGGGTTCCTGGGCGACGGGTTCCTGCCGCTCGGCATGTTCGTGACCCTGCTCGCGATGTTGCCGCTGGCTTCGGCCCACTGGCGCACGAAGCGCTACGCCACCACGGTGGCAGTGGCGCTGCTGTGCGCCGCGCCGATCGCCGCGTTGTGGCCCTTCGTCCTGCTGGTGGGTTCGCCGGCCACCCTGGGTGGCTGGATCGAATCCGCGTGGGCCGCCGGGTCGTCCTTCGACGGCCTCAGCATTCTCTACTATGTGCGCATCCTTCCCTGGTACGCATGGCCGGCGTGGCCCCTGGCCGCGTGGACCCTGTGGCGCGCGCGACGCACCCTCGCCGGCCGCCGCGACCTGCAGCTGCCGCTGGTGGCCTTCGTCGCCTTCTTCGTCACGATCTCGGTGTTCGGCGATGCACGCGAGGTCAATGCCATGCCGCTGCTGGTGCCGCTGGCGCTGCTCGGCGTGGCGGAGCTGGAAAGCATCCCGCGCGGCGCGGCGAGCGCGCTCGACTGGTTCGGGATGACGACCTTTTTCCTCTTGGCGGCGCTGGTCTGGGTGGGATGGGTCGCCGCCATCACCGGCCAGCCCGAATTCGCCGCGGCGTGGCTGCAGAAGGAAGTGCCGGGCTTCACCTACCGGTTCAATTTCATCGCCTTCTCGCTCGCCGCGCTGCTCACGCTCATCTGGATGGTGGTGGTGGCGCGGTCGCTGCGCTCGACGCGGCGCGCGGTGGTGAACTGGGCCGCGGGCATCACGATGGTCTGGATGCTGGTGATGACCATCGGCGTGCCGCTGGTGGACCAGGCGCGCAGCTATCGCGCGGTCTCCTCACGCATCGTCGAGGCCCTGCCGCCGGACTTCACGTGTGTCGCCCGCCGCGGCGTGGGTGATGCGCAGCGCGCGTTGCTCGACTACTTCGTCAACCTCACCACCATCCGCGAGGACCATCCCGCGGCCGCGCGATGCAAGGCGCTGCTGGTGCAGGCCACGCCCCTGCGCGTGCCCTCCCCCGGCCCCGCCTGGACCGAGGCGTGGCGCGGATCCCGCCCTGGCGATCGCAACGAGCTCTTCATCGTCTACCGCAGGTGAAACTGGTGTCAGAGACGACTTTCTGCTGCCGCCGGCGGGGACCGGAATGCAAAAGTCGTCTCTGACACCAGTTTTCACTTCATGCGTTCGTCGAGCAGCTCGATCCAGTGGCGCACGGGGACGTGGGCGCCGGACTGGATGTGCGCCAGGCAGCCGATATTGGCGGTGGCGATGCGATCGGGCTTGCCGCCTTCCAGCGCGCGGACCTTGTTGCGCAGCAGCTCGCGCGCGAGCTCGGGCTGCAGGATCGAGTAGGTGCCGGCGGAGCCGCAGCACAGGTGGCCGTCGGGCACCGGCGTGAGCGTGAAGCCCGCATCCACGAGGATCGGCTCGACCACGTTGCGCAGCTTGAGGCCGTGCTGCAGGCTGCACGGCGAATGGAAGGCGACCTTCTGCGCGGGCTTATCCTTCAGGCGCGCGGCGATCGCCCCACGCTCGGCATCGACCACCTGCGAGACGTCCTTCGCCAGCGCCGAGATCCTCGCGGCCTTCGTCGCATAGGCCGGATCGTCGCGCAGCAGGTGCCCGTAGTCGGCGACCATGGTGCCGCAACCACTCGCGGTGATCACGATCGCCTCGGCGCCCTGCTCCACATGCGGCCACCACGCATCGATGTTGGCCTTCACGAAGGCGAGCGCGTCGTGCTGGAAGTTGAGGTGGTGGGCGACCGCGCCGCAGCATCCGGCGCCCGGCGCCTCCTCGAGCGAAATGCCGAGCCGGTCCAGCACGCGGGCGGTGGCGGCGTTGATGGAAGGCGCCATGGCAGGCTGCACGCAGCCGGCGAGCACCAGCATGCGGCGCGTGTGTGGATTGCGCGGCCACGGGCCTTCCTCGTGCAGGCGCGGGATCTTGCGGGCGAGCGACGCGGGCAGGAAATTGTGCAGCACGCGGCCCATGCCCAGGGCCAGGCCGAAGAAACGCCGGTGCGGCAGCGTGTGCGCCAGCATCCAGCGCTTGAACCGCGCGCCGCGGCTGCGCGGCACCTTCTGTTCGACCAGCTCGCGCCCGATGTCGATGAGCTTGCCGTATTCGACACCGGAGGGACACGTGGTCTCGCAGGCGCGGCAGGTCAGGCAGCGGTCCAGGTGCAGCTGCGTGCGCCCGGTCACCGGCGAACCCTCGAGCATCTGCTTCATGAGATAGATGCGCCCGCGCGGGCTGTCGAGCTCGTCGCCCAGCAGCGTGTACGTCGGGCAGGTGGCGAGACAGAACCCGCAATGCACACACTTGCGCAGGATCGAATCGGCTTCGATTCCCTGCGGCGTGTCCTTGATCCAGTCGGCGAGATTGGTTTGCATCAGGTCGTCGCGAGTGTGCCCTTGCTCAGAAGTTGTACATTCGTCCGGGATTGAGGATGCCCGCGGGATCGAAGGCGGCCTTGAGCCGCTGGTGGATCTTGGCAAGCGCGGGCTTGAGCGGATGGAACACACCCACCGACCTGTCCCCGCCGCGGAAGAGCGTGGCATGCCCGCCGGCATGTTCCGCCGACGAACGCACCGCAAAAACATCGAGGTCCCCACACGCCCAGCGCAGGCCACCGCCCCATTCGACCAGCTGCGGCGCGCCGAGGTCGAATGGCTTGGCGGTCTGCGGCACCGAGATGCGCCACACCGGGATTCCGGGTGCAAAAAACGGCAGCCGATGTTCGCGCAATCCTTGCCAGTAATCCTGCGCGCCGGCGACTTCCTCGCCGCCCAGCTTCGCGCGTGCCGCGGCCACCGCGCTTTGCGCGCCCGAAAGGCGCACGCGCAATACGCCGTCCTGCCAGGACGTGGCGGAAAGCGGAAGCGGCAGGCCGGCCCAGTGGTTCGCGCGGTCGATGGCTTGCGCCTCGCCGATCTCGAATGCCAGCGTGGCTTCCGCCGTCGGGCTCGGCAGGACCTTGAACGAGATCTCGGTGATCACGCCCAGCGTGCCGAGTGCACCCGTCATCAGCCTCGAGACGTCGTATCCGGCGACGTTCTTGATCACGCGCCCGCCGAAGTTGAGGTCTTCGCCCTTGCCGTTGACGATGCGCGTGCCGAGGACGAAGTCGCGCACCGCGCCGGCGTAGGGACGGCGCGGGCCGGACATCCCGGTGGCCACGATGCCGCCGATGGTGGCGCCCCCGGCGACATGGGGCGGTTCGAAGGCCAGCATCTGCCGCTCCTGGGCCAGCGCCGCCTCCACCTGCGCCAGCGGCGTGCCGGCGCGCACCGTCAGCACCAGTTCCCGGGGCTCGTAGGCGACGATGCCCGAATAGGAGGAGACGTCACACGCTTCGCCCGTGGAGGGCGCGCCGTAGAAATCCTTGGAGCCGCCACCGCGGATCCGAAGCGGGCTGCCCGAGGAAGCCGCCGCGGCCACGCGCGCGCACAGGCCGGCGATGAAGTCGTTTGCCATGGTCAGAATCTCGGGATGTCGGGGCGCGGCATGCGCCCACCCTGCACGTGGGTGCCGCCCCATTCCGAGCAACGCCGCAGCGTCGGCACCGCCTTGCCGGGATTGAGGATGCCGGCGGGATCGAAGGCGGCCTTCACGTCGTGGAAGGCGGCGATCTCGGGCGCGCGGAACTGCACACACATCTGCCGAAGCTTTTCGATGCCCACGCCGTGTTCGCCGGTGATGGTGCCGCCCACCTCGACACACAGCTCGAGGATGCGGCCACCGAATTCCTCGCTGCGTTCGAGCTCGCCCGGCTGGTTGGCGTCGTAGAAGATGCAGGGATGGATGTTGCCGTCGCCGGCATGGAAGACGTTGCCGACGATCATCCCGTATTCGCGGCCCATCTCGACGATGCGATCGAGCACATCGGGCAGGCAGCGGCGCGGGATGGTGCCGTCGATGGTGTAGAAGTCGGGCAGGATGGTGGCGAGCGCGGTGAAGGCGCCCTTGCGCGATTTCCACAGCCGCGCGCGTTCGGCTTCGTCCGCCGCCACGCGGACCTCGCCTGCCCCGCAGCGCTCCAGCACCCGGCACACGTCGGCCAGCGCGGCGCCCGCCTCTTCCTCGCCGCCGTCCACCTCCACCAGCAGCAACGCCTCCGCCTCACGCGGGAAGCCCAGGGCCATGTAGCGTTCGCAGGCCTCGATCACCACGCGGTCCATCATCTCGAGCGCGGCGGGGATGATGCCCGCGCCGATGATTTCACTCACGGCTTCGGCGGCGGCGCGCACGCTCGGGAAGGCGGCAAGCAGCGTTTCGGTGCGTTCGGGAAGTGGCGTGAGCCGCACCTTCACCTGCGTGATGACACCCAGGTTGCCCTCGCTGCCGGTGAGGATCGCCATCAGGTCGTAGCCGGGCGCATCGAGCGCGCCGCTGCCCGCCTCGATCACGTCGCCATCGGAATCGATCGCGCGCATCGCCATGAGGTTGTGGGTGGTGAGCCCGTATTTGAGGCAATGCACGCCGCCGGCGTTTTCCGCCACGTTGCCACCGATCGAGCAGATCAGCTGGCTGGACGGATCCGGCGCGTAGAAAAGGCCGAAGGGCGCGGCGACTTCCGAGACCTGGACGTTGCGCACACCCGGTTCCACCGTCGCGGTGCGCGCCTTGCCGTCGACATCGAGCACGCGCCGCATCTTCGACATCACCAGCAACACGCCGTCGCTGCGGGGGATGGCACCGCCGGAAATGCCGGTGCCCGCGCCGCGCGAGACCACGGGCACGCCGCGCACGCGGCACGCGTCAACCACCGCGCGCGCCTGGTCCTCGCTTTCCGGCAGCGCCGCCAGCATCGGCGTCTCGCGGTGGGAGATGAAGGCGTCGGTCTCGAAGGGCTTGAGCCCTTCGTCATCGGCGATGATGGTGAGCGCGGGGCGGATCGCGCGCAGGGCTTCCAACAGGCCCCCTCTCGCCTGGGAGAGGGCCGGGGTGAGGGTCATCGCGCTCATCAGAAGCGCGGCAGGTCGGGGTGCGGGACCATGCCACCCTTCACGCGCATCGCGCCGTATTCCGCGCAGCGGTGCAACGTGGGGATGGCCTTGCCGGGATTGAGCAGCCCCTGCGGGTCGAAGGCCGCCTTGATGGCGTGGAACTGCACCAGTTCCGCGCCATCAAGG
>Ga0163153_10003380_pt1 | contig 21463 bp, 23 predicted proteins | sample OliLakLV19MP6IB1_FD_148629 | JGI IMG/M metagenome (GOLD analysis project Ga0163153, IMG submission 148629) | Freshwater microbial mat bacterial communities from Lake Vanda, McMurdo Dry Valleys, Antarctica - Oligotrophic Lake LV.19.MP6.IB-1 | ecosystem: Environmental > Aquatic > Freshwater >...
GCATGGCTTGTCTGAACCAAACGCCGGAGGAAACCTCGACTCAACGCGGAGCACTGCCCGTCTGATGCCTGCGGGTCTAGCCTTGCTGGCGCGGCGGATATCGCGGGGGTGGGTCTGATCGCATTCCCGACGCCGAGATCTGTACGGCTGAGACTATTATAATAACGCTTCCCGGTCGAAGCGGCCGCTGGCGTGGAGGATAAGGTGATCGGAAGCGTCCCGCACCGCACCGCGGTTGTACTCACGCTGCGCTATGATCAGCAAAGAAACTGTCCGGCGGGTCAGCATCAAGCGGCGTCAATCGAGGATCGAAGCGGAACCGCGTCGCGCAGTAGAGACAGAGGATCGAATCCGCCTCGCCCACTCGATTGTTTAAACAGCATATAACCATTTGAAATCACTGACAAATTTATTCTGACAACAAGGGAATTCCGACACTGAGACCGTCAAAAAGTTACGCTATTGATTTTAAAAGGAAAATCGCCAGAAAAATATTTCTGAGGTTTCGCCGACTATCGGGGTCAGTCGATCGATTTTTGCTCTCGCAGCGCCTGGTGGCGCACCCGATTCAGTCTCAAAAAGTACCGTCAGCGTAGTCTATCACGCCTCGCCAGAGCGGGCCATCCACCGCAAGGGAAATCGCAAACCGACAGAAGCGTCTCGCGGCAAGGCAACCTAGCCGCGCCATCATTCATGCAAGCCCCAGTCTCGTTCTGGATCGTTGCGTCGATTGTCGGCCTCTGGAGGAACCGTCTCGGAGTGTCGGAGCTGACCATCGGAGCCTGTCCAGTCAAACCTGACCTGCCAACCGGTGCTCTTCCCGCTGTTGCTCTTGTAGCCGATGACCTCCTTATGCACCGTGATGCCCGCCAACACCATCGAACCTGATCCGGTGCCCAAATTGGCGATAAACACGCTGTCGATCAGGCGATGATCCACAAGATCGCTTTCCAGAATCAGCGACGGGTCTTTGACCGCCTGCTCCCTTCTCCTCCGCTCCGCGATTTGCTTCCTAAGTTTGTCTCCTTCCGCGAGATAAGCCCCTGCAGCCGGTGCTTCCGTCGGCGTATTGCCCCTCTTCATCGGGAGGCGCCCGTCCTTGTACGCTAATAAAATCGCGGCGGCCGCATCGGGGCCAACCTCAAGAACGAGATCAAGCCAATTCCTGTCACGTGGGTAAATGTCGGCTCGCTCAGCCTTCGATAAAACGCCTCCTTCAAGAACGAGCCTTCTCGTCTTAATGGGCATGATGCCAGGTAGGCCGGCAAGGAAGTCCGTGAGAGAGTGCATCGCCGACCCCATTAAGTCATTTCGTAAGCCACTGACCGTAAGCTTCGACATCGATCATAGGAACGGTGCCACTAAACTGAAGCTGCGATATCAACTTAAACAAGAACGCCGTCGCCGGTTTGTTCTCGTTAACGAACGTATAGCTCGCCGCGGCTTGATCGAAGAAGAAATGGCCATGTGATGCGACGCAGCCGATGTCGAGCCTCCCATCACCGGTGTCGGCAACCAGCGCCTTCTCAAATGACGGTCCCAGCGCTGGACTCCATTCGCTCTCAAAGGTCAAGAGACCGCCCAGGATTGGGATCAACGGCTTCGCGGGATAAACGCCCTTCGCGTACGGAATGGGGAGACTCGTGCGATGCAGCCTGCGAACGCTTGCGACCTTTTCCTGCGCATATGCGACTAGGCCAGCGTCTGCCGTCTGCTTCGCCTCGAAAACAGCATAGACGCTCTCGGCGGGAATGATCGTCTCGTTTTCGTATGTGAAGATGAAGGGCGAATATTGGCGGTCGAAAATCACCACATCGATCTGCTGGCTGAAGTTTCCAAGACTGTCCACCACATGTGCCTTCGCCGCTTGGTAGCGCTTCGGCAAATACGTCTCCAACATGCTGATCCAGACATTCTCGCTGGCATCACCCTTCGTGCCCGGATGGTTGAACGACTTCCGGACGGTCGCGAGGCGCTGCTGAATATCTTCATGCAGCGACGAAAGAAGCTGAGACAGAGACCATTCGGACATAGGGAAACCTCACTGTGATTCTAGCGCCTGCCGTTAGGACAGCGGAAATTTCGGGCCGAACAGTTCGCGCCAGGCTCGCAACGCTTCGCCGTTCCGGCCGCGACGCACATGGTCGATTGCAAGAGTTGCTTCGCGCTCCGCCGCACGCAGAAGGTCGCGCGCTCGCGTCTTGCGCGCAGTGTCCATTCCGTTGCTGATCGCCGGGCCGAGGCCGGCAGGGTCAGGCCACTCATCGAAAATCCGGGCTGCGAGCGTTGCAAAGAACCCCTGAATCTCGCGGTCAAAGCTGCCGCCCCAGCCGCCATGTAGGCACTGGAGCGCCATGACCTCGATGAGGAACGAGGGTTTTACCGGCTTCTCACCGTGCTTCGGGTTGTTGTTCCAATATTTCACCATCCGCACGAGGCCCTTCCATTCGTTGGAATAAGCCTGATGCGCTGCGGTGGCCTCTGCGGCATGGGTTTGAGGGTTGGTCTCGATCCACTTGCCGAGTTCATTGTCGGGGATCTCGAAATCGTCGTCTTTATCGAACGCCGGAACGACATCGACGCTGATGACGCGATAGTCGGTATTGTCGTCAGCATCGGCCTTCACGCCGAAATCGACATTGATTGAGCGGTTCTGCTTCTTGGCCTTGTCACCATATTTTTCGACCAAGGCATTGTGAAAGTCGGTCAACACCACCGATGGCGTCTTCGAGCGGTAATGATCCTCCGATGACTTCAGAACGAAGAAGATATCGACGTCCTTCAAAGGCTTCGTTTTGGTCCAGCGCGCGTATGAGCCGGTCAGAAAGCTCCGATCGATCTTGAATTTGGTGTCGAGATAATCCCGCACTTCCTTCTGGCGCGCCGACGCGTTCGCCTGCTCCCTGTCGTTCAGCTCGAGACGGCTTTTGAATTTAAGGAACGCTTTATCGACCGTGAGCATCAGGCCCTCCTCAGATATGATGTGCTGGCGCCAAGGCCGCTGTGCTCAACCGTGGTGCCGAGGCTTTGCCGCACCATCCCGTCGGTCGAGCGCCCGGTCGTCTTGTTCCACCCGATCACATCGGGCCGGCCAGGTTTCGTGTGCAACAAGAACCGGTAACGAGCCTCGCTCGGAGCCAAGCCGGCCTTCCTGATTGCGTATTTGAGCTGTTCGGTGTCGGTCCAGAAATTGCCGTCGCCACCCGACCAGCCGTAGGAGATATCGATGTCCCATCGGAAAATCAGTGCATCGGTTTTCGGGTTGTAGATTTCCAGCTTTACGGTTTCGAGATCGCCAGTGTTCAGCCAGGTCTGAACGCCGCGCATGTGCGTTTCCCAGTCGCCGACGAACTCCGATGGATCGAGGCCGCTTAGGCGAATGACATCCTTCAGGCTCTTCAAGATGTTGTCCGCGACGTAAGTGACCGAGTGTGTGTAGGTGTTGACGGCGACGTTGGTCATGAGCCGAGAAACCCTTTCGGATCGAAAACAAGGGTTTGGGATTTTGTGGTCGCAGCCTCGTCAGTACTCGACACAGCAGCATTGAGATCGCGCGCCGTAATCCGGGTACTGTGTTTCTTGAGCGCGCCCTGAACCCAAGTGAGATCATCCGCCAGGCAAGGAAGCGAAACCCGCCAGTCCCCTTTCAGTGGATCGAAGCCAAGAGCATCCTCGTTGGCGTCAGAGCCCTCGACGGCATCGTCGTCATAGAGGCAATAGATCCGCGTCCGCGGACCATCACAGGTCACTGTGATCGCGGCATCCTTCGGCGCCTGATCCGCGATCACACTGGCGGCGACGCCGGCGACGGCAAGAAGCTCGGTCCGCGCATCGCCGTTCTTTCCCTCGGTCAACAGATCGACGATCGCCGTCCAGGTCCGTGAGGCGTCACGGTCCGGCGTGCTTTTGAAGGTGCGGCTGGCAACGGTGCTCATCACGCTTTGCCTCCCGACATACGTCCCGCCTTGGCGGCCCGCGCCGCGGCAAACAAATCCTCGATCGTCACGCGTTCCGGATTCATGGCCGTCTGCGGGCTGCTGGCCAAAGCGTTGGCCACCATCTTGCGGATAGCTCGTCCGTCGAGCCCGACACATTCGGCCGCGCAGCGGTCGAAACCCGGCGAGCTGGGCAACTTCGCGATGGCCGGATAGGTCTTACCGAGACCAGTCAGGCAATCTTTTAGGATAAGCCCGCACGCCTCACGATCCGGCAGGGGAACATGGACGACTAGGTCACAGCGCGACGTGAACGCCGCATCGACCGCCTGGGGGAAATTGCTGGTGGCAAGGAACAACAGGTTCGGATGCCGTTCGGCCAGCGCATCGAGCTGAACAAGCACGGCATCGGTCGCACGATGGATGTCGATCGGATTGGCTTCCAGGCTCATTTTCGACCGGTCGGCGGCAAGCGTCTCCACTTCATCGAGGAGTACAATGGTCGGTCCTGCGGCGGCGGCTTCGGCGATCGACTGTGAGAACAGCTCCGATACTGCACGCTGGGTTTTGCCCATCGCCGAACTGGTAAGCGCGTGCGGCTCGACTTCGAGCAGGCGGAACCCGCTGCCCGGAAACGTCTCAGCGGTACGGTGCGCCAACCCGCGAGCGAGAGAGGTCTTGCCGGTCCCAGGCGGTCCGACAAGCAGAATCACGCCGTGCAACGGAATGACACTACGGTCGACCTTGCCGCGCATCGTGAAGTTCAGCATCGCTTGAGAGAGGAGCTGGGCCTTCAAGCGCTCATCTAGGATGATCGAATTCCACAGGGCTCCGAGCGCGGGATCGGGAAGCCGGCGTGCGCGCTGGATGCCCTTTGGTTGGTTGAAATCCTCGTTCTGCACCGCCGTCAGCTTCTGCATCTTCGTTTGCCTCGTGCCGCCTGCGGCAGTGATTGAATGTGCCTCATAAAAAAGCCGCGCCCGGACAGGCGCGGCGCTGGGCGGTCAGCCCTTCGGCGGATTGGGATCGTGCCCGTGGCTGTCGCTCTGGCCGATGCGGCCATCCTTGTTATGGATGCGCAGTTCGGTTTCCTGATTGCGGCTCACCTGCCGGCCGTAGTCGATCGCATCCTGCTTCCTATCGAAATGTCCCGAGGCGCGCTCACCGCCGCCACGCTTAACATCCCACCCGCCATCATGGTTTGGCACCACATGATGGGTGTCAGGTCCACGCTTATCCGCCATATCTTGATCCTCTCTCAGGGTCATAAAATAAAAAGTACCGCTATTCCGAACTTAATATGGGAGGCGAAATGCGCGTTGTCAAGGACCCCATATATCGCTACTCTGAACATGATGATTTGGAGTATGGAGAGCATGACGTGTCGACGCCGCTAGGCGACAAGATCCGGGATCTGCGAAAGGCGAAGGGCTACACCCTCGACAAACTCGCTGAACTCGCTGAATCGAGCAAAAGTTACATTTGGGAGCTGGAGAACAAGAATCCGCCTCGCCCCTCGGCGGATAAAGTTGCCAAGATCGCGGCGGTTCTCGGCGTCACGGCTGACTACCTTATCGACACGACCGAGAAGGTCGGCGTCGAAGACGCCACAGACAACGCTTTTTTTCGCAAATACAGAAAAATGGACGCGGTCACCAAAGACAAGATTCGACGCATGGCCGACCTATTGGGCGACGACGAATGACGCGGCCGTTGTCACCCGAGCGCTGGGCTTTTGAGATCACCCATCTCCTGACCGCTGTGTTCGGGGCGGATCGTTTTCCGATCGATATTCCGGCGGTGGCACGGGAATACACGGCGCAACGATTTCCAGACGACCCGATTATTAGCGTTCAGGGTGAAAATCTGCCGGGTTTCGATGGTGCGCTTTTCAAAGCCCCGGCTGGCCGCAAGGGCTGGGGGATCATCTACAATAACCGGATCAGTTCGAAGGGCCGGATCAACTTCACGCTGGCCCACGAGTTCGGCCACTTCCTGCTGCACCGGGCGGCGTATCCGAATGGCTTCCGCTGCGGTGAACAGGATGTGGTTCGCTGGGATTCTGAATATGGACAGGTAGAGCACCAGGCAAACGTGTTCGCTGCAAACTTCCTGATGCCGCTCGATGACTTCCGCCGCCAGATCCCGGAAAGGGACAAGGTCGATCTCGACATGATCGCCCATTGCGCGGATCGGTATCGTGTTTCCCTCATCGCTGCGACATTGCGTTGGCTCAGTTATACGCAGAAGCGAGCGGTCCTCGTCGTATCTCGCGACGGTTTCATTCTTTGGGCCCGTTCAAGCCCATCCGCGCTGAAAACCGGTGCGTTCTTCCGCACGTCGGCAGGACCGATCGAGATTCCCGCGACATCGCTTCCCGTCAAACAGGACCTGCTCATTGATGGCAGGGCGACTATCGATCATGGGGCCGGTGTCTGGTTCCGAGAACCTGTGCGGGAGATGACGGTGTTCGCCGAGCAGTACGATTTCGCGATCTCGCTGCTTCTGCTCGATGACGCACGGCCGTTCGCTTCGTTTGAATCTGAAGATGAACCCGATGTCTTCGACAAAATGATGCCCCAGACTGACCGGCGCGAATGGTGACGAGGAAGTATCGTGCTCGATGAAGATTTGCGTCACAGCGCTCGCCGGCTAATGGCTGGTGATTTTCGTACCGGGGACCTAACAGGCTGTCGGGTTGACGAATTTATGCGGGTAGAAGACGGGCCGTCTTACGTTCACGGGTGCGCCATCAGCGTCGTCATGCGACGGCAGTTATAAGCTAGGGTGACGAGTGTCCACTCGGCGGCGACTTTCGCCAGACCACGCAGAGAGAAGCGTCTGAAGCCGATGGCGCTCTTGATAATGCCGGACGCGGGTTCGACGGTCTGCATGCGTTTTCGGCAATGGGCTTGGCTTGCTCTGTCTGCATTGCGCAGTCCCTCCATCGCAATGCCAAGGCCGATCTTGTTCCGATATCTAGCTAAAGCGATAAACACAGTCTGGCTGGGTTAAGAATCCCTGTCTGAGCTGGTCGGATGACGAGAGCAACTAAACTCTGCGCCGTAGATTTCCGCTTGTGTTCATGTTATGTTCTGATAGAGTTGCCAAACGGCAACACCGTCCCGGAAAGGACCAATTTTGGGACCGTTTGCAGGTAGGATGAATTCAGATGCTTGCGTGTCCCGAAACTCTGTCCCAAATGAAGCTCATGAAAATAGGCTATGTGCGAGCTTCGACCGACGATGAGGACCTGAATCAGCAGCGCCGAGCCTTGCGCCTCGCTGGCTGCAAGAAGATTTTTGAGGATCGGACTTCCGGCGCATCGACCAGGCGCCCAGGCCTCGACGAGGCGCTGGAACATTGCGGCCCGGACGGTGTTCTCGTGGTCTGGAAACTCGACCGCCTCGGCCGCTCCCTTTCTCACCTCATCACCATTGTCCAGGAACTGGGCGACAAGGGCTGCGGCTTCCAATCCCTCTCCGAGAACATCGACACGACGACCGATGGCGGTCGCCTCGTGTTTCACCTAATGGGCTCCCTCGCCGAATTTGAACGGGCGCTGATCGCAGAGCGCACCAAAGCCGGACTGGCCGCGGCGCGCATGCGCGGCGTCCAAATCGGGCGCCGGAAGGCGATGAATGCCGAACAGGTGAGACGCGCGCGCGCCTTGCTGGAGGCTGGCGAGCGTCCGGCAGATATTGCCCGCACGCTGCAGGTCGGGCGATCGACGCTCTATCGCGCACTCGACGTTCAACATGCCAGGGGAGGCCAAGCAGCATGAACGTGGCGCTGTCGAAACCGAATCCGCTTCGCAAGCCCAAGGCTCTGGACCTGGAGCCGATCCGTATTGAATTGGCCCGTGCGCGGATAATGGCGCGCGCGTGGTCTGAAACTATCCCCGAAACACGGCGCACCGGCCACGCTGCGAGGTTCGCGCGCGCCGCCCTGGAGATATTCGCCGAGGAAGTCGCGCCGGGGGTGAAATTGAGCCCACCCTTCGCGACTACGAAAGGTAAGCTGGACGCCACGGCGAAGCAACTGGCCGACTCGATGGGCCGCCTTGCGGCCGCTCTGCCTATCACGGAGGGCTGCAATGCCCTGACCAGCCTCTACACGACCCTGCTGCCCGGCAAGGAGCGCAGCTCCCTTGGCGCGTTCTACACGCCTGCCGCATTGACCCAGCGCCTCCTTGATCTGGCAACCGAGGGCGGGGTTGACTGGAAAACGGCGCGCGTGCTCGATCCCGCCAGCGGTGGCGGCGTTTTTCTTCTGGAAGCGGCCGCAAGGATGCGCGCCAGCCTGGCAGGCAGCGAGCCCGCCTTCATCCTCGCCCAGCTCGGCACCCGCCTTTCCGGCATGGAGTTGGACCCGCATGCCGCCTCTCTCTCGCAGGCCGCCTTGGAGATCACTCTTGCCGACCTCGCACGGGCCAGCGGCCGCGAGGTGCCCGTATTCGTCAAGGTGTGCGACACGCTGGAAGAGCAGGCGCATGCGATCTACGACCTCGTTGTCGGCAATCCGCCCTATGGTCGTGTACAGCTGACGGCCGCGCAGCGTGTCCGCTATGCCCGTAGCCTTTACGGCCATGCCAATCTCTATGGCGTGTTCACGGACATCGCGCTGCGATGGACACGCCCCGGCGGCGTCATCGCCTACCTCACGCCGACGAGCGTGCTGGGCGGGCAGTATTACGCAGCGCTCCGGCAATTGCTGGCCGAGGAAGCTCCGCCCGTCGCCATCGACTTCGTCCATGCGCGCAAGGGCGTCTTTGAAGACGTGCTGCAGGAAACGCTTCTCGCCCTTTATCAGAAGGGCGGCGCCCGCACGCGATTCCAAGTCCATTACCTCAACGTCGACAGCGAGCGGCAGGCGCGGCTCACCAAGAACGGCAAGGTGGGCCTGCCCGCCGACGCGACCGCACCCTGGCTCGCGCCGCGGGAACCGGCTCACGTCGCGCTGATCGCCGCGGCCGAAGATCTGCCGTCTCGGCTGGCTGATTGGGGCTATGAGGTTTCGACCGGCCCGCTCGTATGGAATCGCTTCAAACCACAGATGCGCGCCAGAGCCGGTCGGGGCCTTCATCCCCTCATCTGGGCCGAAGCTGTGACTGCGGACGGCCGTTTCGTGTTCCGCGCAGATAAGAAGAACCATGCTCCCTTCTTCAAACCTGAAAAGGGCGATGAATGGCTCGTTGTCAACCGGAGCTGTGTACTGGTCCAGCGCACCACCGCCAAGGAGCAGCAGCGCCGTCTCATCGCGACCGAGCTGTCCCAGGAATTCATAGAGACGCATGGCGGCGTCGTCGTTGAGAACCACCTCAACATGGTCCGTGCGATCGGCGCGCCGAAGGTATCGCCCGCCGCCGTGGCCGCCGTGCTCAATAGCGAGACGGTCGATCAGGTGTTTCGCTGTATCAGCGGGAGCGTCGCCGTTTCCGCCTTCGAGCTAGAGGCCATCCCTCTGCCCCCGGCTTCCGCCATGGCCGCGATTGAGCAGCTGGTCCGCCAGGGCGCGACGCGGGCCGCAATCGAGAAGGCCCTGCGCGACGTCTACGGACTTAAGGCATGAACCTCCCACCACTCCTAACTTGGGGCGATATTCATGCCCGCCTGCCGGTGATTTTCCCTGAAGGGTCCGCCAATCGGGATCACTCGATTTGGGAGATTTCGGCGAAAACCATTTTCGTCATGATCTATGCCGGTGCCGTGGAAGGAACAGACAACTGGATACGCCCGGATCAGGTCACCCGCATGACCGACCAACAGGCCGGCCAAGCCGACGACGACGCGCGGCTGGAGTGGGTGAAGGCATCGATCCGGCCGAGCAAGGCGGACGTGCCGGGCCGCTGGTATGCCGTCAACACGCGGGAATCGATCCGCGATGACACGATCCGATATGCGCTTATCCAGAACGGTGCGGTGATCGAGCGGCCTGGATTATCGACGACGTCGCCGGCCGGGCGGTACGCGCTGCAAGCCGATTTCGCGGCGCTGCTGACACCAGATCTGGACGAGGCAACATTCATCGCAAAGGCGGCCGCCTGGCGGGCAAAGCACCTTAACGCCGGCGCGCTTGCTCGTATCGCTATCGTCCGCAAAGGCGCGGCCGGCGGCGGCGAATATGAACTCGTTACGTTTCCGAACGGCGAAACCCGCCGGATGACTACTGGTCCCAGCGCGGACATCTCAAAGGCCGTTATCGAGGTCTTTGCGCCGAAATTCCTTAAGAAGCCTGGTGTGATCGCCTTGAGCGAAAGCGGCAACAAGGTTGTCGCGCGGGATGACGAACTGGCCAAGGCGATCGGCCTGACGATCCCGGCCGACAAGAGCCTGCCCGACATTGTGCTGGTGGACTTGGGTCCCGCCCATCCCCTGCTGGTCTTCGTCGAGGTGGTACACACCGATGGGCCGGTGAACGAAGCACGCAAGACCGCTCTGCTCGAGATTTCGGAGGGCGCCGGGTTTCCATCCGAACACGTTGCCTTCGTGACCGCTTATCTTGATCGTGCTGGACAGCCCTTCCGGAAGACGGTCAGTAGCCTCGCCTGGGGCAGCTACGCATGGTTTGCCTCTGAGCCGGACAGCCTTATCGTCTTCAGCGGAAAGCCGCTCTCGATTGAGGGCAGCTGAGGCAGCTCGGCGGCTCTGGTGTGATGTCGCGAGACGGGCCTGACCCGTGTTGCGGAGACGCTGCGGGACGCTATTCTCTGGTCTAAGATCAAAAACCGGGGTTACTACGCCATGCGGTGTCCGAACCTCTTGGCAAACCACAAAGTTTTGCCGAATGGTTACAAGAAGAAACGCAATGTGATCTTGGGGGGACGCCGCTTTGCTCGAACGTATCCAGTTGCTACGAAATATAGGTCAGTTCGATTCAGTAAATGCAGGCGCCCAACTGCCGTTCGCGCGACTTACGCTTATTTATGCGGAGAACGGGCGCGGCAAAACAACGCTCGCCTCGATCCTCCGTTCGCTCAGTTCCGGCGCCTCCGAGCTTGTTCTGGAACGACATCGACTAGGCGCCGCTAATCCTCCACACATCGTACTCGGCTTTGCAGGCGGCCCGATCCAATTTCAGAACGGCGCCTGGTCAGCCCCGATGCCGGAAATCGCAATCTTCGACGACGCGTTCGTGGCGGCCAATGTCTGCTCGGGCGTCGAAATTGCCGCCGGCCATCGCCAGAATCTCCATGAGCTTATCCTGGGTGCGCAGGGCGTCGCCCTCAACGCAACGCTGCAGGTCCACGTTGCGCGGATCGAGGAGCATAATCGGGCGCTCACCCAGAAGAGCAATGCAATCCCGGCCGCCGCCCGTGGGGACATCAGTGTCGATGACTTCTGCGCTCTTCCCGGCGATCAAGACATAGACGCGGCGATTGCCGCTGCTGAACGAAATCTCAGCGCCGGGAGGTCGGCCGACGCCATCAGACAACACGCCGACTTTATGCAGCTCTCACTGACTGCCTTTGACGTCGCTGGACTGAACAACCTTTTGGCCCGTTCACTTCCTGACCTTGAAGCAGAAGCGGCTGCCCGCGTGCGCACGCATCTACGCAGCCTCGGTCGGGGTGGTGAAACTTGGGTCGGGGACGGGATGGCGCGCATAGCAGTGGCCTCAGAGGGCCACTACCACGAGGTCTGTCCCTTCTGTGCCCAGGACTTGGCTGCCTCGCCTGTGATCCGGCACTACCAGGCATATTTCAGCGATGCCTATGCGGGGTTGAGAGAGGCCATCAACGAAGCCGGCCAAGGCATCAACACCATGCACGGCGAAGAAGTGCCGGCAGCATTTGAAAGGGCCGTGCGCGTTGCAGGCCAGAGCCGCACATTCTGGACCGCCTTTACCGACGTTCCCGAATTGAACGCCGATACCGCCGCGATCCTCCGCGCCTGGACCGCCGCGCGGGAGGCCGTTCTAACTACGCTGCGCGCGAAGGCCGCCGCCCCCCTCGACCGGATGGAGCTGGCACAAGAGACCATCGCGCTGGTCACCGAATATGATGCGCACCGCGCTGCGGTCGCCACGATTTCGAATGCGCTCCAAGCCTGCAACACGCCGATCGCGATTGTGAAGGAGCAGGCAGCCGCGGCCAATCTCGCCGCGCTGACCGCCGACCTCACGCGACTGCAGGCCGTCAAGACCCGCCACAGCGACCCGGTCAATGCGCTCTGTGCTGACTATGTCGCCGAAAAGGCTGCGAAGACTGCTACCGAGGGCCAGCGCAGGCAGGCCCGCACGGCTCTCGATAATTATCGTCAAAACATCTTCCCCGCCTATGAAGCCGCCATCAACACCTATCTCCAGCGCTTCAATGCGGGGTTTCGGCTGGGCTCCGTAAGCCCTGTCAACACGCGTGGCGGATCGTCGTGCAGCTATAACGTCGTCATCAACAATGTCTCGGTAGCGGTCACTTCGGGCGCGGGCCCAGCGTTCCGCAATACCCTCAGCGCTGGCGACCGCAACACCCTCGCCCTCGCCTTCTTCTTCGCTTCGCTCGACCAAGATCCGCAGCTCGCCCACAAGGTCGTCGTCATCGACGATCCCATGACGAGTCTGGACGAACATCGCGCGTTGACCACCGTCCAAGAGATGCGGAGGCTGCTCGCACGGGTGAGTCAGGTCATCGTGCTTTCACACTCCAAGCCATTCCTATGTCAGCTCTGGGAGGGTGCCGATCCCGCAGGCCGTCAGGCGATCCTCATTCGACGTGACGGGACCGGCTCCACTCTCGCCGCGTGGGACGTCAATCAGGACTGCATCACCGAACATGATCGCCGGCACGCGCTCGTGTCCGCCTATTTGAACGCGGGCGACCCGGCGGTAGAGCGCCGAGTGGCGGCGGCGCTACGCCACATCCTGGAAGCCTTCATGCGCGTCGCTTATCCAGCGGCATTCCCACCGGCAATGTTGCTCGGGCCGTACCTTGGAATTTGTCAGCAGCGGGTCGGGCAGCAGAATGAGCTTCTGGTTCAGGCCGATATCGACGAACTGCGGGCAATTCTCGTCTACGCCAACCGCTTCCATCACGACACAAATGCAGCCTACGAAACCGAAGCGATCAACGACCAAGAGCTGACACACTTCTCCACGCGTGTGCTCGCGTTCGCGAAGCGCGGGTAGACGGCGATGACGATCGACGTGTGGGATGTCGCGACATTCGGCTCCGCGCTCGCCGCGCAGCTCGCCGCCAATGCCGATGTGATCCGCGACTATCTCCACACCGATCACCAGATCTTTCTTTCTCATGACCTCGGCAGCGGAGGCGGTCGCGCCATTCTCCGCCCGGAGAACCCTTATGCCGACGATTTCTACGCGCTGAAGAACACGATTGGCCGGGAGATGGAAGCGCGCGGAATCCGCGCTTTTCACTACACGAGGCTGACCGACGACGAAGTGGCAAGCCTGTCGCGGAATGGCCTCCATCTCTCGACGCCCGAGACATTGCAGGACCGCCTTGACGCCGTCGTCGCGTCCGCCGGCCTTACTCAAGACCACGCTGAAAAGCTCCATGCGGCGAGTCCGTTTCACAGCGACCAGCTCGAAGCGAGGTCGGGAAAGTTCTGGATGGCGTCCCATCCCATAGCGATCGACAATAGCGGCGTTGCGCCACTGCTCGAACGCTGGGGCGGCGAAGTCGCATCGATGTGGTTACAAGATGACGCGCTCTCTTCGCCGCTAAAGACCCTCGGCAAACCCCGCATTATCGAGGTGGCTGTACCACTGAGCGCTACGAGGCACGGTTACGATGCCGAGATGGCCGTCATCGCGAGCTTTGCACGATCGCTCGGTTCAATTCCCAGCAAGTACGCCTTCGATCTTTTCATCGAACAACCACTCCCGCCGACCGCAATCTTGACCATACACAGTGCGGGCGAACAAACCTTCGAGGCCATAGGTCGGGGCTATCCGGCGAGGTTTATCGACGTTGACATCGGAAGGTGGAAGCAACTCACGGGCGAGGACGACTAAGCCGCGCTCGCCCATGTCCGCTTCAGCCACGTCCTATCCTGTCAGCCCACCTGCTCGACCTGGAGCGTGTCGGCTGGCGGCCGGCAACGCGGGACTGGCCGGAATCCTATGCGATCTTGACGACGACGGCGAACGTCGCGCCATCACGATCGCCTGATCGCGGCGCTACGCCGCGATCAGCGGATGGCCTGACTTGCCCCCATGCCGGAGAGCGGCCTGCTCAGACCCTTGTCGCCCAGCACCTTCAAGGTCGCACGCTTGCGGGTGAGTTCGAATATACCTGAAAGCGGGGAGACATGAAGGAAAGGCCAGCGCGTTGAGTCAGGAATTATCGCGCATCTGAGATGCGGGATAATTCTCGCCTCTCGTTAGCTATTGGCGTTCAGCGCCACAAGGTAAGGCCAGATCACCGTGGCCACCGCTCCACGCTCAGCCTGTCTGACAATCTCATCCGGGGTTGTCTTGCGGTGGCGCAGCGCTTACCGCCGTCACCCCGGCCTCTCGAAGTTCCGCCAGACGCGCCATTCCGCGCGCTGTCGGCACGGCACGGACGATTTGGCGTTGTGAAACGGGCTTGCGCATTGATACGAAACCTCGAAACAAAGGATCCACAGTACGAGGATTTGTATCCTATATCGAAGATGCAAGGAATCTAACCGCGGTTTGGAAATACGGCCTGTCGCCAACCCAGGCGACGCTAACTCGCGGAAACCTAAACCGCAGACATACCGACAACGGTCGAGTGACGACCGTGGCCCCAGCCTCGGTCAGTCGGCCCAGTGGACGGCACGGATGAATTCATCGCACGTGAGCTTGCACAGCGCGAACTCTCCCGCTGGAATGGACCGCCCAGCCGCTGGGCGACCGTCTCGCTGGCAAGATAGAGAATGTGGCCGCCAAAATCGAAGAATACATGCGCGTTGGCGCGCTTCCATTTCTCGATAAATTGAACGCTGCGCCCCATCCAGCGCATCACCGAGAACGTCTTCCCGTCGAGTTCGACAGGTCGCTTTCCAAAATCCATCGAGATACCGAAATTATGCCCGAGAAAGGAGTCGTCGCTGTGGATGTGAACCAGCCAGAACATCCGGTGCTCTTGCCGGTAGAAGGTCTCCCGTGAGGTGCGTTCGTCCTCTGAGATGGAGGAATGCTGTAGCTCCAGCACCGTCACCTTCGGCGTGCCGGCACCATATAAGACGTCTGCTCGGTGACGTTCGCCCGTAGCGCCGTCGACCAGGCCGATCTCGCGGCGCGAAAGATCAAACCGCTCCTTCCAACCGAGATGCCACGGTCCTTCGGGTTCGCTCCACGGGTCGCAATCGCCAGCCTTATGCCGCCAATGCGGGACGTTCTCGACCGGCATCACTGCGCTGAGAAGGCCACCGCAATCACGGCAGGTCGTGCGTTCACCCTTTGCCAGCGGCGCGCGCTTCTCGCCATCAACCCAAGCATACAACATCAGTCCGCCCCTCCGGCGGCCACTTCAGGCAATCGTCTCCATCCGCAGTCAACGCATGCCGAGTTCGAGTTTCTGCAACATCTTGCAGTATTCGGCGCAAGGAACGTGTTGCTCATAGTCTTTGCACATCTGCCCGATCCGATTTTTTGCAAACCCGATCGTACGGTTTCACGTCTTTACTGGAAACCGGCCCTGAAGGGGAAAGCCTTCCCCTGCGCCCGAGCCTACGTCTCGGTCGACCCCTTCTGCGGGGCCTGCCGCCCCGCAACGCCCCGCTGATCGCCGCTCGACCTTCACCGGCTTCGCGCGTTCGTGCCCTTCGGCGCATCGAGAGTGAGAGTGCGGCCGGGTTTGCCGTGACGGGTTGAGGATCGGGAGAGTCGCTCCCGGCGCCCGTCGCGGAGAACCGCGATGCCCAGACAGTCCACCCATACCCGTTCCGGCTCCGACCGGACGAACCTCTATGACGACATCACCAGCAAGATCATCGCCGAGCTGGAGGCCGGACGTATCCCCTGGGTCCAGCCCTGGGGCACCGCGGCGGCGAAGGCGCCGCTGGCCATGCCGCAGAATGCGTCAACGCACCGTCGCTACTCCGGGATCAATGTCCTGATCCTGTGGGGCGCGGTGATCGAACACGGCTTCGCCGGCCAGAGCTGGCTGACCTTCCGCCAGGCCCTGTCGCTCGGCGGAAACGTGCGCAAGGGCGAGCGCGGCACGACCGTCGTCTACGCCGATCGCTTCATCCCCGACGACGAGAAGAAGCGGGCCCGCGAGAACGGCGACGAAGCGCAGGCGATCCCGTTCCTCAAGCGCTTCACCGTCTTCAACACCGACCAGTGCGAGAACCTGCCGGAGGAGATCGCCGCCGTCGCGCCGCCGCCTCCACCCGGCATGATCGAGCCGCAAGCCGAGGCGCTGATCCGGGCCACTGGCGCGGATTTCCGCATCGGCGGCGGCCGCGCCTTTTACAGCCCACCGCACGACTTCGTGCAGGTCCCGCCTCCGGCCGCCTACTTCGAACCGATCAATTGGCACCGCACCGCCTTCCATGAGCTGGGGCACTGGTCAGGTCATCCCTCCCGGCTCGGCCGTGACATGGTCGGTTCCTTCGGCTCCAAATCCTATGCGCGTGAAGAGCTGGTAGCGGAGATGGCGGGCGCCTTTGTCTGCGCCTCCCTCGGCATCACGCCAACAGTGCGCCATGCCGACTATATCGGCTCATGGCTGGAGGTCCTCCGCGAGGACAACCGGGCGATCGTTCGGGCCGCGAGTCAGGCCAGCAAGGCGGCCGATTTCATCCTCGGCTTCCAGCCGTGCATCGACCAGCAAGCGACGGCGGCATCGGCGGATGACCAGCAGGAAGCGGCGTGACAGGCCACGCCGAAACGTGGAGCCGGGAATACGCTTCTCCGGCTTCCCGGTTCTGCGGCCAGGAGAGTGAGAGGAGTGCCGGGTTTTCGTGACGGGTTGAAGGTCGAGAGAGAGTCTCTCGGCGCCCGTCGCGGAGACTACCCCGATGGCTACTACCGTTCAGAAAATCACCCTATCGTCCTCGCGCGACATTCCCTTCAACAAGCTGGTGCTCAGCCAGTCCAACGTCCGGCGCGTGAAGGCCGGCGTCTCGATCGAGGAACTGTCCGAGGACATCGCCCGGCGCGGCTTGCTTCAGGGCCTCAACGTCCGGCCGGTGCTCGATGCCGAAGGCGCCGAGACCGGCATGTTCGAGGTCCCCGCCGGCGGTCGCCGCTACCGGGCGCTCGAACGCCTCGTCAAGCAGAAGCGTCTCGCCAAGACCGCACCCGTGCCATGCATCCCGAAAGCCGCCGATGCCGCCACCTCGGCCGAGGAGGATTCCTTGGCGGAAAACGTCCAGCGCGTGGCTCTGCATCCGCTCGATCAGTTCCGTGCCTTCCTGGCGATGCGCGAGAAGGGTCAACCCGAGGAGGACATCGCCGCGGCCTTCTTCGTCCCGGTCAATGTCGTGAAGCAGCGCCTGCGCCTTGCCGCCGTCGCTCCGAGCCTGCTCGACCTTTACGCCGAGGACGGCATTACGCTGGAGCAACTGATGGCGTTCACCGTCACCCACGACCACGCCCGTCAGGCGCAAGTCTGGGAGGTGGTCCAGCGCTCCTATAGCAAGGAGGCCTATCAGATCCGTCGCATGCTGACGGAAACGACGGTCCGCGCCTCCGACAAGCGGGCGCAGTTCGTCGGCCTGGGCGCCTATGCCGAGGCCGGGGGCGTCGTCATGCGCGATCTCTTCCAGAACGATGATGGCGGCTGGCTGGAGGATGTCGCTCTCCTCGACCGCCTGGTCGCCGACAAGCTGAAGGTGGAGGCCGAGGCCATCGCCACCGAAGGCTGGAAGTGGATCTTGGTCGCGGTCGAGACGCCCTATGGCTACGACCACGGCCTGCGCGATCTCACTGGCACCAGCGCCGATCTCAGTGTCGAGCAACAGGCGACGATAGAGGCGTTGAACGCCGAATACGCCAAGCTCGAAGCCGAGTATGAAGGCGCCGACGAGCTGCCGGACGAAGTGGATGAACGGCTTGGCGAGATCGAGACGGCGCTGGCCGTCTTCGACGATCGCCCTGTCATCTACGACCCCAGCGACATCGCCCGTGCCGGCGTGTTCGTCAGCATCGACAGCGAGGGCAAGCTGTCGGTCGATCGCGGCTATGTCCGCCCCGAGGATGAGGCGCCGGTCACGGTGGATGGCGAAAGCGATACCGGAGCCGAGGGCACGATGCCCGAGGCATCCGACCCGTCAACGCCGATGGTCCAGCGCGCGATCATCACCATCGGCGGTCAGGTCGAGCCGGAGGACGATGAGGACGACGTCATCAAGCCGCTGCCGGAGCGTCTGGTCACCGAGCTGACCGCGCATCGGACACTGGCCTTGCGCGACGCCCTCGCCACCAATCCGCACGTTGCTCTGACGGCGCTGCTGCACAAGCTGGTGCTCGACACCTTCCAGCGTACTTCGTCGTCGGGCGGATGCCTGGAAGCCTCGGTCCGTCACGTCTTCTTCTCCGTTCAGGCCGCCGACCTGAAGGACAGCCCGTCCGCAAAGGCCATCGCCGCGCGGCAGGACGACTGGAAGACCGATCTGCCCGCCGACGAGGATGCGCTCTGGGATTGGCTGGTCGGCCTCGACGACGCCAGTCGCTCGGCCTTGCTCGCGCATTGCGTCTCCTACGGCGTGAACGCGCTCTACGAAAAGGTCGACCGCTACGGCGGCGCCGGGCTTTCGCAGCACGGCCTCGAACGCCGCCTGAAGCACGCCGATCGTCTGGCGCGCGCTGTGGGTCTCGACATGGTCGACGCCGGGTGGCGGCCGACCGTCGACAATTATCTTAGCCGCGTCACCAAGCCCCGCATTCTCGAAGCGGTGCGCGAGGCGAAGGGCGAGCAGTCGGCCCAGCTCATCGATCACCTCAAGAAGGGCGACATGGCGCGGGAAGCCGAACGGTTGCTTGACGGCGCCGGCTGGCTGCCCGAGCCGCTGCGCCTGGCCGACATCGAGACCGCTGCCGATATGCCGACTGGAGAGACCGAGGCGTTGCCCGACTTCCTCGCCAGCGATGACGAGGACGCGGCAGTCGAGACCGAGGACGACCCGACCCGCATGATCGCGGCCGAGTAGCCTTGTGCGGGGCGGTTCCGGCCGCTCCGCATTCGTTTTCATCACCAGATTGATCAGAAAGCCCGGCCCCTGCCTGACAGGGATCAGCCGGGCTTTCGACGTTTCAGGAGCCTCCGATGGCTGACTACTTCACCCACTTCTCGTGCCTGCTCGATGTCGGCACACCCGACATCGCTGCTCGCGCCCTCGATCTCTACAATGCGCTTTCCTTGGCGGGCGCAGAGGAAGACCCGCCATCCGATGGCTTCCTTCTCTCGATCCAGCCGGAGCATGGCGGCACGCAGCTCTGGATGCGGGACGAGGCAACTGGCGATCCCCAGCGTGTCATCGACTTCGTGTTGGTGTGCGCCAAGACCTTCGGCCTCACCGGCCGGTGGGGCTTTCAGTGGTCCAACACCTGCTCGCGCCCGCGCGTCAACGCCTTCGCAGGCGGCGCGCATGTGCTCGATCTCGACGCCGGCGAGACCGTTGCATGGATCAGCACGCATCGCTGGCTCGCCGAGATGCTCGACGCAGGACAGGGAGGAAAACCATGAGCATCCCCCACCATGCCCGCGCCAACTTCAACACGCTGCTGCGCGCGGCAGAAGACGGCAGTCTCGCCCTGATGGAATGCACGGACACCGTGACCGGCGAGCCGCGCTATGTGATCTGCGCCGTGAGTCGGGACGACGGCGACTATGTGTTCACACCGTTCGGCCATCTCGCGGACGGAAATCCCTACGACGTTTATCGTCCGCCAGAGCCGTCCGGCGAGATCAACGGCGCCGCGCCCGGCTGACCGGCTACCAGACGGCGACCTCCCATTGTCCATTGACGCGGGCGAAGCCGACGGGGCGGTTCTGCGGCGTCGCGTTGGGCTTGCTGGCATCCATCGTGAGTTGCGTCATGCAGGTGACGCCCGGCCCGACGCCGCCCGGCGAGCAGTCGCCGAGTTTCAGCGTCGCGCTGGCAAGCGACGTGCCCGTGAACAGCTTGTGACGCCGAACCGCCGCAATCGCTTCCTCTTCCGTTGGCTGCGCAACGCCGGCGGCTGCCGCTGCCGATACTCCCGCCGGCGCAAGGACGGGACGTAGAGAAAATCCAGCTCCGAACCCTATCACCAGAGCCACCATGGCAATTGCGATCACGCTGCCCTTCATACTCCGCCTCCTTGCGACTGACCTTATCTCGATGGGGCGGACGCAACTCGGCCGAGGGCAGGATGAAGCGCGTGCCTTGCGATGAAGGCCCGAGTCTACCGCCATGCGCCCGCGACAGAAATAGCCTTCGGGCCGGCATGCCGGTTATCGTTCTCGCCCTGACGCTCACCTCCCTTTCGATCCCATGACGGCTCGCTTGTCTGGACGCGGCGTAACGCCGGTCAACGGGCAAGCCGTTACCGCATCGCCATCCGGTCTCGCGTGACCGACGCCGCCTGACCGCGCCCGGCCGACAGGTCGCCGCAATGGGATCAGGAGGTGACGGCGATGTGCAGGGTTTTGAACAAACGGGAGGTCGGCGTGCCTGTCGGGGCCGTCTACATCGGCCGGAGCAGCAAGTGGGGCAATCCGTTCCGCATCGGCCCCGACGGCGATCGCGCCACCGTCATCGCCAAGCACGAACGCTGGCTTGCCGATCAGCATCATCTGCTACGGGCGCTCGACGAGCTGCGCGGTCGCGATCTCGTCTGCTTCTGCGCGCCCTGGCCTGCCACGGCGACCTGCTGCGCCGGCTCGCCAATGCCAGCCGCGACGAGCGGATCGGGTGGTGGCGCGGCGTCAGGCACGCGGCCTGAGAGGAAGAGGGAGGCCGGGACGGGTTTGAGCCGACGGGGTCGAGAGAGAGCGCCCCGCGGTTCGATCCGTCCCCGCTCTCCCGAGGCTTCACACCATGACGACTTCTTCCACTGCCGCGTCCGCCATTCCGGCCGCGCGCCTTCCCGCGCCGCTCGACGACGCTGACCCCGCCGCTCGCATTCTTGCAGCCGCGCGGCTCATCCTCCCCGATCTCGAACAGGGCCGTCGCATCGACGCGGCCATGCTGCGTAAAGCGATGGAGACCGCTTTCGGCGCCTCCGACGCGTCCGGCGCCTGGGACTGGAAGACCGCTTACGACGCCTGCGAGGCGGCGACGGTCCTCTTCCTGCGCAAGTTTGGCCCGGCGATCCGCGCCAAAGCCGCGTCGCCCACCGCCATGCTGCCGATGCTCGGCAAGCTGGCGGGCCTTCTCCCCACCCACACCCGCCGCTCCGAGGAGAGCCAGACGTTCCAGCAGTTCTCGACACCGATCGCATTGGGGCTCGCGGCGAGCGTTGCCGCCGCGATCACATCGGCCGACCGCGTGCTGGAGCCGTCGGCCGGCAGCGGCCTGCTCGCCATTCTGGCCGAGCTTGCCGGTGGATCGCTTGTCCTCAACGAGCTGGCGAAGACACGCGCCGGGCTGCTCGGTCACTTGTTCCAGAAC
>Ga0163153_10003386_pt1 | contig 21457 bp, 19 predicted proteins | sample OliLakLV19MP6IB1_FD_148629 | JGI IMG/M metagenome (GOLD analysis project Ga0163153, IMG submission 148629) | Freshwater microbial mat bacterial communities from Lake Vanda, McMurdo Dry Valleys, Antarctica - Oligotrophic Lake LV.19.MP6.IB-1 | ecosystem: Environmental > Aquatic > Freshwater >...
TATTTTGTGAGTCGGGATCGACTTCGGCAAAGATTGGCTTCGCGCCCACCAGAGCTACTACGCTGGCCGAGGCCACAAAGGAACGCGGGGTTACGACAACCTCGTCGCCCGGACCTATCCCGAGCGCCCGCAGAATAAACTCGAGGGCGACTGTCCCATTTGACAATGCGACGGCATGCGAAACCCGGCAGTGAGCTGCAAACTCGCTCTCGAATTGACGCCCTTCCTCACCGGTCCAGTAGTTGACTTTCCCGCTCCGGAGAACGCGCTCCACCGCCGCAATCTCGTCGTCCTCAAAGCAGGGCCACGAGTACACTGGGTTTGACCGGACCGGTGCTCCGCCATCAATTGCAAGCTTACTCATCGAGAGGATCTCACTTCGATTATTCCGGCCCAGTACGGGACGTATTCTTCCCGCCGAATCTTTCCATCGTTGCTTGGCCGGGCTGATTGATGCCTTCAGACCGCCAGACCTTTACCAACGTCATCCAGATTATCTTCAGATCCAGCAGGAAGCTCTGATGATCAACATACCAGGCATCCAGTTCAAACTTCTCCTCCCAGGACAAACTATTGCGACCGTTAACCTGAGCCCAACCGGTTATGCCTGGCTTAATCTCGTGACGACGCGACTGGTCCAGAGAGTACAAAGGAAGATACTCCTCCAGCAATGGGCGGGGCCCCACAATGCTCATATCCCCTTTCAAGACATTGAAGAGTTGAGGAAGCTCATCCAAGCTGGCTGCCCGGAGCCATTTTCCAAATGTGGTCAATCGTTCATCATCGGGGATTAGATTCCCCCGCGCATCCCGCTTGTCCGTCATCGAACGAAATTTATAGAAACTGAAGATTCGCTCGTTCAACCCAGGTCGTCGTTGCACGAAGATCACGGGGCGACCGAGTTTCACCACGACGGCTGTTGCCAATACCAAGAGTAGCGGCGAGGTAACCGCCAAAATCAAGCCAGCAATGAGACAATCAAACGCCCGTTTCGCAGCACGTCTTTTCCTTCTATTCTTAATGTTCGCAGCTCTCTGCGCCGAGACAACCCGCGATCCTTCTTCCAACCAAACCGCTTCAAGAATCTCAACGAATTTTGCCGCAAGGAATCGCCTGTCGAACTCACGTTCTGCCACCGCGCGCGCTCGAACACCCATCGCCTTGGCAGAAGCGCGATCGGCCGCAAGGCATTCCAAAGCGTCAGCGAAGGCCACAGCGTTGTCAGGTGGAACGACAATGCCGCACCCATTCGATTCAATGATTCCCGCAATCCAGCCTGGATAGTTGTTTAAGACCGGAATACCTGCTGCCAGGTAGTCGAAAAATTTATTGGGCGATGTCCCGCAATAGAAGGCAGGCACATTCGACAGCACCATTAGACCAACATCAGTCGAACTCATAAGGTCCGCCAGTGCATTCTTCGGAATGGGAGGCAGAAATACTATGTTGCTTAGCCCCTCAGTTCTGGATCTCTCAACTAGTGCCGGTTTCAACTTCCCGTCACCGACAAGGAGCAGCTTAATGTCGCTGCGTTCACGCCGATTCAGTTCGATTGCGACATCAACTATGGCTGACAGCCCATTGGCTACACCATGCGTGCCTGCGAACACGGCCATCAGATCATCGGGCGCCACCTCGCCAGGGCGCCATGTCGCTTTACATTCGCGACCAAAGATCGCGAGATCACAGCCATTGGGTACCATCGATACTTGGTTTGGCGATATGCCGCGTTTAATAATGCCCTCCACCATCCCGGGCGAAAGGCCTATGCACGCACGTGCCGAATGATAAGTGCACCACTCCAACGCACGCATCATCCAAAGCACCATTGGATTCCGGATTACTCCCATCGCGCGAGGAAGGTCGGGCCACAAATCCCGCACTTCAAATACAAATGGCTTCCGCCGTAATAACGATGCCGCAATACCAGGAATACCGGCCGTTAACGGCGTAGATGTGGCAAAAAGAACATCGTACTTCTCTCTTAAGGCAAGGCTGATACTTCGCCTCGCAAATTTGAGGAATATGAGACCACGATGCGCAAAGCTTTGGCTGTTTGAATACGGAAGATCGAACTCTACTACATCAATATTATCTACTATGCCGCGACGAGCGCCCTTTGTGTAGGGTCCTGTTATCCCCGTATCCGCACCTGCGTATGCACCGCAGACAATGGTAACTTGATGCCCGCGCGCCACCAGTTCACAGGCCATCTCGTATGAACGAGTGCCAGTAGATCCATTCGGAGTCGAAAAATGCTGGTGGTAGTATAAGATGCGCATTGCTAAGGCAAAGTAATAATCGTTGTAAGCACTGCCGGCGCTTCGCCTATTTCAACCTCCAGAACCGGCGTGGCGGAGCTTTCCAGGTAGTGACGCGATTCCCAGCCGTTTTCGAGGCTCATGCGGAGAATCGACGCGCCGCTTTCCACCCTTATCGTTGCATGGGATGAAGTACATCCTGTTTCGTTAAGGGACCAATCCCCGGAAATCATGCGCCATCGTAGAACCGCCCTCCGCCTGAATCCATGAACGTGGTCCGTCACTGAAAGAGTGTTTGCCTTAAGAGTTACGATCCGCTTGTGAGACCCCCCCCATTCATCGGAATAACCTCCGGCCCAGGATTGGCCATCTGCATTCTTGATAACCACATGCGACCCAGCGACCTTTGTCCAGGCGCCATACAGAAAGCGGCCCAGCCGCGGCATCTGATCGTGATCGTCAAATTGCACCGTATTGTGGCCGGCCACGCTGGCAAGGGTCAAAGCGATCCCTTCCCGCTGCGCATAAGAGTAAGTCCCCCCATCCCGGAGAATATTTTCCCCCTTCCACCACAGATCGATGTGAAGCGAATCAGATTGGTTCGGCCGGAATCTTGCGGTAGGCGCCCGCACCAATACTCGGCCATCAGCGTTAGATTCGCTGCACAGAATGATATAACCTCCCTTCTCAAAAACGTGGCTAGCTCGATCCAGTAGCCATGGTTTTTCCAGCAATTTTCCCCGGAGCCCCAGCCACAGCAAGGGCTCGTCCCAAGGACCGCATGCTAGCGCTCTTGATCCAAGGAATACCACCGAAGACAATTGGAGGCTGGGACGGAAATCGCGGTAGTCGGCAGGACCTAGACGATAAGGCAATGTGCCGTCGTTACCGCCAAGATTAGGACCATCGCCACTGGAAAGTTCGATCATCGCGCCGAACCACCGTACTGCGGCGCAGGTTTTGGAGTAGAACGCTGACCTGAATGGACTCTCGTTGTATTGATGGCGAAACGCTTCCGCAAGACTCAACGTGTCTAGCATCATGCGATGATAAGTCAAGGAATGCTGTGAGAAGGTGCCATCCTCCAACACCAGATGGTCGACCAGGCCTTGCAGTAGCTTCCTGCCCTCCTCGCGCCATTTCCTGCCTTGTCGCTGTGAGTTTCCGTCAGCATTTCTGGCGAGCCATCCCCCACCTATAAACAGGCCCGCAGCTTCGCTGGTACCGTGATTGTTGTCTTGACCGATTGCATAGAACATCGTCAACGCGATGCGACGGCAATGGGCTTCAACGAAAGGAACAAGGGCTCTTACAGCGTTGCGTTCGGCCCCTGCCAAGTGCAAAGCCAACAGCGTGTTAATTAATCGAATGGAAGTTTCCTGGCCACACTTCCAGTTAGGCCCTGTGTTGGGAGGATTTGATTGCCACCAGTCCTCAATCCACTGCTGAAAGGCCATCAAAAAGCGATGATCGCCACTCAGTCTCCAAGAGCGCACAAACAGGGGAGCCCACATGAATCGAGACAACTCCCAGATGACCTTGATGTCTCCTACATGTGAGGCGAAGTCCGGGATCCGGCTCCAGTGGGTCGAGGATTGCGGGTGTTTCACGTTCAAAAACGGGTTCAAGAACCAATTGGGTGGATTGCTGACGGTCCGAGGATGCCAAGAGAAATAATCTGTCGTTCCCGCCAGTAGTCGTGTCGCTTCGGTCACAGCGGACAAATCGACGATCGTTGGGCGGGACGGCATAGGAATAGAGGCTAGGTCGAGACCTAGCATGGCGGAATCGTGCACGGGGAGACGCCAGCGGTAATAGCCCACGCGTTTTAGAACGCGATAAATCACCACCCGCACCACATTGCGGGTGCCAATCCTCAGCGCCGTTACAAAGTAGATCGTCAGTGACTTCAAGTACGGCTTAAGCCGAACGTCACCTGCCACGCTCATTGAGAGTTTCCGACAACTCTATGGTTGTGCGAGACACCTCGAAGATCTCTTCGGCCGGTATCGGCGACTCGCCACCCGTCTCGATTGCCTGCAGAAAAGCCTCGATGCAGACCGCATGCCCTTTGTCTTGCCGCCAGGTGCGAAAACTCCTAAAACCCGGCCAGCCATATCCACGCAACACACGGAAATTGTCCAGCTGCAACACTCGCCCCTCGACAAACACCTCAATACGCTCTTTGGCAAAGGTCCGATGACCATTGGCATAATACTGAATCGAAGCGATCGATCCGTCCGCAAAATCTAAAGAAATATGGGCGGTATCCTGGCTTGCCGCAGCACTACTATTCCCATGCATCGCCACCACGCTCGCCCTAGTGATCCGTGCCCCCACCAGAAAACGAGTCAAGTCAATAAAATGGCAAGCTTCGCCGAGTATCCGACCTCCGCCAACCAGTGGATCCTGAGTCCAATGGCCCGGAGGTATGGCGCCCGCGTTTATCAATAGGTTCAGCGATTTGGGACCATGACTCTCCAGCAACAAATTACGCATGTGCCGCACATGGGGAGAAAATCGGCGGTTGAATCCGACCAGAATGATCGGGCTATTTCCCTTGGCTGAGGACTCGCGATAGGCGGACTCCACTTCGGCCAACTGATCTCGGCTCAAAGCCAGCGGCTTTTCGACAAACACATGCCGCCCGCTGCGCAGACCCTCCGCTGCCAACTTCGCGTGGCTGTCGTGCCGCGTTGCGATGACCAGCGTATTGATCTCCTTTTGCGCAAACAGCTCGGCAATGCTGGTAGACGCCTTAGCAAAACCAAACTTTCTACCGTAATGAACAGCGTTCAAGCCATTTGAGGTCACTAAGGTATGAAGTTGTGCATGTGCGGCCGCCAGCGCCGGAATCAGCATACGCCCGCCATAGTTTCCTGCCCCGATACAACCCACAATCGGCTTTCCAGTGAGGAGAGGCTTGGCGCTGTACAGTGAAATTGTTTCGGAATTTGGCAAATTCTCCGTCGATTCCGGGTACTGCAACACGATGCCCAGCGAAGGCTCCGTGCTTGTTAGGAGCATATAGGCTTCCTCCGCCCGGTCTAGAAGAAACCTGTGAGTGATCAGTGGTGCGACATTCAGCCCACCGGCTGCCATGAGATCCAACACAGCCTCGAAATTGCGCTGCGCGGTCCAGCGCACAGCACCGACCGGGTAGTCGTGGCCCTTTTCTTCGTACTCCGGATCGTAACGACCGGGCCCATAAGAGCAGGAGACCTGAAAAGTAAGTTCCTTCTCGTAAAATTGCGCTCGACTCAGTTCCAGACCCGTAACTCCAACCAGCACAATCCTGCCGTGTTTTCGGCACATCTTGGCGGCCTGCGAAACCGGCTCGGAACTGTCCGTGGACGCCGTGATGATCACAGCGTCAACGCCTCGGCCACGGGAGAAATCCATGGCACGCGCCACGAGATCATCACCGAGGGACGGATTCACGGCATAGGCGCCAAATTGGCGTGCCATCTCCAGTCGCGTGGGATCGTAGTCAACGCCAATCACCCGACAGCCCTGCGCGCGCAGCATCTGCACGGTCATTAGCCCAATCAGACCCAAGCCTGTCACTACGACAGTTTCGCCTAGCGTGGGCTGTGCCAACCTCAGGCCCTGCAGGCCGATGGCGCCCAGTATCGCGAATACGGCAGATTCATCGCCTACGTTCTCAGGGACCAACACGCACAGGTTCTTGGGCACGCTCACTATGCTGGCGTGGCTACCGTTGGAGACCACCCGGTCGCCGGGCTTGAATCGGGGAATGTTCGCGTCTGCTTCAATCACCGTGCCGACATTACAATAGCCCAAGGCCCGAGGCTGGTCGAGTTTGCTGCGCACGGCATCGATCGCGCTTAAGAGGCCATCAGTGCGCACTTTGTCGAGTACTAGCTTGACCTTGTCAGGTTGTTGCCGGGCTTTGTCGATTAACGAGGCGCGCCCGAAATCAATCAACATGCGCTCGGTGCCCGCGGAAATCAGCGTGCGCCGCGTTCGGATGAGGACATGCCCTTTTTGAAGGCCAGGGACTGGGGCGTCCACAACTAGCGTTTGGCCGGTGCCTAGATTTTGAAGTACTTGTTGCATCAATCCGTACCCTGCCGAGCCTGGGCCACCAATACATCCTTCTCCGACCGGCTGGGGTAATTGATCAGAACCGCCCTAAAGCGGCCCTTGAATATGAACAGGCTGCCGGCGGCTGCACCGATGACTCCCATCGCTTTGATCAATGCAGCAATATCCATTAGAGAACCAGCACCCCCAATAACGGTAATCGGAAGATGTGTGGCTTCGCGCACCCGTCTGACGAGGTCAAGATCATACCCTTTCATCACCCCGTCACAATCAATCGAATTGATCACCAGCTCGCCCGCGCCCAGGCGTTCTGCGGTCTTCGCAAACTCCACAGGAGTCAGGCCCGTAGGCGTCCTCCCGTTTTGGATGAACAGCTCGTATTCTTCTTGCGACTTGATCTTTTTCACATCCATCACAACCGCGATGCTCTGGCTACCGACGACCTCAGCGGCCTCTGCGATGAACTCGGGGTGTGAGATCGCGGCTGAACTGATGGCAACCTTCTCGACCCCCAAGCCGATGATTCTTTCGACGTGCTCTACCGTTTTTACGCCGCCACCGTAGCACAACGGCATCCGACACTCGGCGGCAAGATTGCGGATAAGCACATAGTCGGGCTCCTTCTGTTGGACGGAGGCATCGATGTCCAATACGATGATTTCATCGACTTCCTTTTCGTTGAAGATCTTAACCGCATTAATAGGGTCTCCCACGTACTTGGACTTCTCAAAGTTAACCGTTTTGACCAAGCCACCATTCCTGACCAATAGGCAGGGCGTAATTCGTGGTCTTAGCATGCTTACAGGTCGGCGAAGTTCTTCAGGAGCTGAATGCCCCATTGATGACTCTTTTCCGGATGGAATTGAACACCATGAATGTTCCCGGCACGCACGCTCGAGGCAAAAGTGCCGAAGTAGTCGGTAACTGCGAGAACCATCTGCTCGGATTTCTGCGCAAAATAATACGAATGCAGGAAGTAGAACCTGGATGATGGCCCCAAACCCCTGAATAGGCCTTCGTCGATGCGGGGTATCACATCGTTCCAGCCCATATGCGGCAAGTACGCCTTTGGAGACATGGTTGCAAGATTGAATTTCCTGACGTCGGCATCAATCCATCCGAGTCCTCCAAGCGAGCCTTCTTCGCTCCGTTTGGCCAAGATCTGCATTCCGACACAAATGCCCAGCACGAGCCTCTTATGGTCCAGCACCAGCTGATCCAGCGTCTCGCGCATTCCGGATTTATCCAGAAGTGCCATGGCCCGGTCAAACGCCCCCACTCCTGGAAGGATGATTTTTTCCGCCCCCGAGAGCTCGTCCGCCGTGCTCGCGACCCGAACAGAAATATTTAGGCGTTTGTAGATATTACAAATCGCTTCGATATTTCCAAGACCATAGTTGACGACGCAAATCATCTTTTGATGGCCCTCTCCAGACCCATCAGTTGCATGACACGCGCTCCCATTTGAAAAAGACGCAACTGATTCCTATAGTCTCTGAAGGACTTGTTTGGTGCATCCATATAGCCCTGCAGCTCGGCGACCGTTATTCCCAGCTTGGTGGCAACATACTCAAAATCTTGAGCGATCGAACGTTCGTCAAACGATGAGCCAGAAAGCTCTGTTAGCGCCACTCCCCTTGTCATCTGTCCCGTCAGAATCAGACTGGAAAAGTGAACACGTCGTGTATCAAATCCGAACTTTCTAGGAAGCCAGTATCCTTCATAGAACTTGGTAAATCGTGATTCGAAATGCTTCTGCGGATAGATCTGCCACCCGAATTGTTCGATCAGAAGCTTCTCGGCATCCTTCTTGACATAAGAGATGCAGTCCAACGGCTTTACCACCTGAATTCTTTTAAAGTATCTCAGATAGACCTTGTGTCTCAAGATTCCAGACAACGGAAAATTGACAAGGGAAACTTTTCCGAATTTTCTGTGTATGTCGAGGATTTGCCACAAATCCGTTCCGTAATAAAAGAAATCCAACGGATTCCTCACACATTCGGTGGATACATTGCCGCCAGTCAGGATATATTTCACGCCATGCTTTTCAGCAAACTTATACATTGTTGCGAAAAAAGCGTGATCCTGAGGTAGATCGATGTGAGGAACTCCTGACTTGAAGAAGGCCAGCTGAAGATCGCGCATCTCGTTCCAGTCAATAACCTCCGTATACAATTCCAATCCGAGTTTGTCGACCAGCTTTTCAATATTGTTTACTGCGATCTGCGAGTTCCAGCCCCCGTCCACATGGAACACGAGAGGGCGCAAACCGAGCTGTTGTTTTGCGATATAAGTTAGGTACGAGCTGTCCACCCCACCACTCATTCCTATGATGCAATCGAAATCTTTCCCAGTGCCTGTCTTCTTGATTTCATCAATCTTCTTCTGCAGAGCTTCCCGACCCGCTTCGTTCGGGTGCCAATTTGGTCGCGTCCATTCTTCAAAAGTATTGCAGTGATCGCATACCCCTTTATCGTCAAAGGTGATGCCAGGATCGGTGGTGTCCATAACGCAGTTTGTGCAAAGCTGATAGCCGCGGGCCCGCAAGTATGGACCTCGCTGACTTCTAATTTCCCGAACAATCTTGTGGGTGTCCTTGGCGGCTCGCCAAATTCCTTTGGCCGGCACCTTATCTATTGCGGCGTGCCAATGGTGCGAAACCTTAATAGAAGGCTCGTAGTAAATGCACAGTCCTTTGTCGGCGAGCTGTTTATTGAGAAAGAACTCCTCGTGCATTAGAAATGATGGGGCCCATAATTCCTCGAAGTGGCGAAAAAATTCCGGCCCCAACAAGTAACAGGCTCCGTGACCCTGATTAATTTCCTGGGCGATCCTGTGCTGGGTCGTGTCCGATCGACTGGTGAACCTTTGAGTCCACTTGGACAATCGCCGCAATGCCATTGCGAGGTAGTAGTTCAGATAGTAAAGATCGTAAATGAGCTCCCGGCTCCTTCCGATCTTCTTGATGACATGCGGATTCTGATGCACGCCGTCCAATGTCACGATGTCCGGAGAAACTACTGCATACCTGCTAAAGACCTGCTCACATCTGTCAACTGAGTCTGCAAAATCCGCAGGAAATACCAGATCGTTATTCCCGACGGCCAAGTGTTGAAACTCTGGATGATGGCGTCTTAGATGACGAATTCCGTCATTCAAGCCCCTGAAATAGCCTTTGTTCTCCCTGTTCAATATCAGTTCGACGCTCTCGAACTCTCTTGGCAATGTCTCAAGAAGGCGAACATTTTCAGGATCAGAGTGGTTGTCCACAATGACGACTCGATATTCATGGGCGCCATTGTTCAGGAACGATCGCACCGCCTCCTGGGTGAAGGAGGAGTTGTTGTAATTGGTGCACACATATCCTATTTTCATTTTCTGGCACTTTCGTACTTCCACGCTCTCTTGTTATAACTTTTCGCATGGTATGTATTCCGATCGGAGATCATCAGGCACCTAATTTTGTTTCTTCATCCGAATCTTGAGTTTGTTTATTTCCAACACGATCCAGAGCAGAAAAAAGCTTATGTATATGCTGTTCCAAATCAATACACTGATAATAAACGAGGTATAAAAATACCCCATCATGAACACGAAGGCCGCGACCGTGAGCGTGGGCCTCCTATTCGTTAGCATTGCGTAGAAGGTCAGATGGAGAAGAAGCCCCGTCGCAAGCATAAACAACGTAGCACCAATGAACCCAAAATCCAAGATTAGTCCACGGAACATCGTGAAAATGTTCGTGGCGAGATAGTCGCCATAGACATAGTATTGGTCGAAAACCCCTTGAGGCACTATCTTGTCGCTCCCCATAAGTTTGAATACCGCCATGAAAGTATAGAATCCGTAAGTCGCGGCCTCATGTCCGTACTCCACTTCGGAGCGACCTCCCATCATGAAGGCAAACCAATCGGAGAATGCGTAGATATGGCCGGAAGAATAAGAAGCAAAGTAAGCGAGAAGTCGGCCGATCACGAAATCAGCATCTTCGCTCTCATACAAACCTCGCGACATGAAAGATATTGTCACAATGGGAAGTAGGATCGCGACATAGATCATTAGAGATCTGATGCTGCCCCGCTCAAACAAGCGAAGGTTACCCGCCGAAACGCGATAGATCAGTATGGAGCCATAAAACAGGAATATGCATAAGAACAAAAGTCCCTTCGCCGACTGGGTAACAGTCACAAATATCGAAGGCAAGAAAGCCGGCACAAGAATGAGACCTTGTTCAAGCTTTCCTCTGGCGGAGGAGTAGATGAAGCCACCAACACTGACTCCAGCGTAAGCCAGGACAAGGCTTAGCTGGCCAAAAATATTCACATTGACGCTCTCACTAGATCGCCGTTCTGCATATGTTGCGGAGCTTACGAACATATCGAAAATCAAATCATAGAGCGTAATGTCTTGGGCCAAAGAATTGATAACAAGGAATGCAAGAGACCCTAACGTGAAAGCATAAAAAATTATCTTTAGAAACGGATTGCCATAGATCATCACTACGGTCTCTTGCTTAGTGGAATTACTTTCGAAGGCCGATTTCCAATCAAATGCAAGAAAACCTATTGAGAACGCTAAGGCACAGACGAATATGAAGGCGATTGAATAAGGCTCCACAGGCACCCAATACATGATGGCTAAAGGAAAAAATGTGTAGCCAAACCAGAAAAGCCCAAACAGGCAGGCCGGGAAGACCCAAGTCCCAACGATTCGCCTAACAACATATGCCTGCCCCAGAATAGCTAAGCTGAGAAACAAGGCCAATGCTTTCTCGGCTACATCCATCACGAAGACGTGCGCAGTGAGTATCTTCGAACAACTAACGTAAGCAGCAGAATTTCGCTAATGGCAAAGCTGAGGGAAGCACCAACGCTTCCCAGCTGAGACGAAAGCAATGCGCAAATCGCAAGGTTCAATAGTCCCACCGCAAGTATCGATTGGAAATAGTAGGTTCTTTCTCCAAGCCGGTTAAGGCCTACTGTGCCAAACATGAAGTTTGAAACGCCGAAAAACACCGTCACCATCATCATCATCACCAGTGGAGCGATCTGATCACGGTCTGGAAAATCTCGCACGAACGGAATTCTGTTTCCGAGCGCGGCATAGACGACGCCGACAGAAGCAATGAGCCCGCTAAGTGCCAGGAGTTGCGGAGTGGTCAATCTGAGAATTTTCTTGAATGCGCCCCAGTCAGCGCCTTTGGAATCCTTTAAAGCCCGGAGGGCCTTCGGGAAGAACAACTGGTTGAGGGGCCGAACGCTGGCCTGGGTACTCTTAACCAGCTTCTCGGCAACGGAATAGACGGCAACTGCCTGCTGACTGCCACCTACCAGTTGCAGCAAAATTACATTAACGTCCCTGTAGAGCAGCACGGAAAAATTGCCTAAGAATATCTCCTTGCCATTCCTTACGAGTTGCAAAAGGTCAGACAACACAACGAACTTAAACCTCAAACCAAGTTTGGAAAATGCATACGCGAGAGACAGCAACCCTCCAAAAATGAAGCAAGAACCAATGACAGCTGGCACCATGTAATAGTCAGATGGTGACTTCACCAAGAAGAGTATAAAAGCGACACACAGCAGTCGACTGAGTACAACAAATGCGGCGATCGCGACATTTTTTTCGAGCCCCTGAAATAACCATGATGATTGGACGACATAACTAAGAGGAAGCAACATCCACCAAAGAAAAAGAAACAAATACTCTCTTCTCAGAAAAAAACCTGCCAGCAGTAGCGCAACGACGCAGAGACCCCATATCGCTATGCGGACGTAGAGAATCTCGCTGAAAATCCTGGATAGTTCCTCGATGTCTTTTTTAATGTCCAATCCGACTACTTTCGAAACGCCTTCGACATCAAAACTGTACAAAACAGCGCTCAATACCATGAGTATGACGGCCTCGGTTACGACGATCATGGAATAGAGGTCAAAACCAACTACACTCAATGCGTATGGAAATACAAATAGAGGCAATATCCCATTCGAAACCTGTATACAGCTCAGCGCAACCAGGTTGGTGAGGTCTTTTTTTCTCTGCAAGACAGAAATACCAGATTCAAAAAGATGCGCCGCATGTTATCCCTATCAGGCTGGACGGCGAGGAGCAAGGCCCGGAGCGGCCCAAAGATAAAAGCTAACCAATTGGCCCAGTACCACTTATCCCCAAATACCTCGCGTATCAATCACATCCTTGACGGCCAGTAAGGTGCGGTCAATATCGAAAAAATCCTGGTGATCCACTAGAAGCACTACGAGATTCGATGAACGTATAGCCTCATCAGCATTGGTGAGTCTGACGTGTTCGTATTTGGCCAAGCTTGAAGGGAGCGAATCGATGTGAGGTTCGACCAACCAAAGGGTATTGGGCAACTCAGCGGCGATTCGTTGAACAATCCTAAGTGCCGGGCTCTCCCGAAGATCGTCGATGTTCGCCTTAAAACTCAGCCCCAAGCAGGCAATATCGGAGCGAGCATGCTTGGAAGCTACTTGTCGGATCTTCTCAAAAATATAATCGGGCTTGCTGTCATTTACTTCTCGGGCAGTACGAATAAGCCGTGCTTCTTCTTTCGCAGCATCTACGATGAACCAAGGGTCAACCGCGATGCAATGCCCACCCACACCAGGGCCAGGATTCAGGATATTCACTCTCGGATGGCGGTTGGCCAGCTTGATGAGTTCCCAGACATTTATTCCGATCTTGTCGCAAATAACCGAAAGTTCGTTCGCGAATGCGATGCTCACGTCACGGAACGAATTTTCCGTGATCTTGCACATCTCGGCCGTGCGTGCATCAGTCAGGAAGCAGTCACCCTGTACAAATACTCTGTAAAGATCCCGCGCCCGCTCCGCACATCCCTGAGTTAATCCGCCTATCACGCGGTCGTTATTAATAAGTTCGGTAAGGATCTTCCCAGGTAGTACCCGCTCGGGGCAATGTGCCACACTAATGTCCGCCAACGCTCCAGCTTGCGGAGGAAAGCTTAGATCAGGCCTCGCCTCAGCAAGCCATTCTGCGACTTTCTCGGTGGTACCAACCGGCGATGTAGACTCAAGAACTACAAGATCTCCCCTCTTTAGACTCGGCGCAATCGACCTTGTAGCCGCTTCGACATAGGTTAAATCCGGCTTATGATCGTCCTTGAACGGCGTGGGAACCGCAAGGATGAAGGCATCGGCGGGTTGCGGCTCAGCGAACGCCTTCAATTTTCCCGCACTCACCGCGCCCCGCACCAAAACGTCGAGATCCGGTTCGACGATATGGACTTCTCCCCGATTGACGGTTCGCACAATGTGCTGGTCAGTATCCACCCCGGCCACCTGCACTCCACGACTTGCGAGCACTGCAGCGGTAGGTAAGCCGATATATCCGAGCCCGACAATACAAACGTTACCGAACCGATACTTCAATCAATATCGCTCCCACATAAGATCGCCGTGATTCTTTTCGCAGCCATGCCGTCGCCATAAGGGTTCACTGCACGTGCCATCGCCTCATATGCGTGCCGATCGTCGAGCAGACGACTGGCCTCAGTCACAATGTTCTTTCCATCCGTACCGACGACGCGAACAGTACCTGCCTCGACCGCCTCCGGTCGCTCTGTCGCGTCCCGCATGACGAGTACCGGCTTCCCCAACGTAGGCGCCTCCTCCTGAATCCCGCCAGAATCGGTGATGATAATCTCCGAATGCATCATAAGGTGTACAAACGGTAAGTAGTCCAAAGGTTCGATGAGGTGCACATGCTGCAAGCCACCGAGAATTCTGTTCACCGGCTCACGCACGTTCGGATTGAGATGAACGGGATACACGATTTGCACATCGCCACGGCCGGCCAGTTCCCGCAGACCCAAACACATTTGTTCAAAGCGTTCACCGAAGTTCTCACGGCGATGTCCGGTGACGAGAATTAATTTTCGGGAGGTCTCCAAGAAAGGGAATTGGGCATCCAGTCGCTCACGCAAGCCACCGTCGTCGTAAATACGACTTGAAATTTCGAGCAGAGCATCTATGACAGTGTTGCCCGTAACGTGAATCGTCTCATCTGCAACGCCCTCCCGCAGCAGATTGCTACGTGCGCCTTCAGTGGGCGCGAAATGAAGCGCAGCAACTACGGTGGTCAGCCGACGATTCATCTCCTCAGGCCAAGGCGATAACGGATTCCCGGTACGCAACCCTGCCTCAACATGTGCGACAGGCACTTTCTCATAGAAGGCCGCCAGTGCAGCCGAAAAACTCGTAGTCGTATCGCCTTGGGTAACGACCCAGTCCGGCTTCCACTCGCGCAGTACGGCGCTCAGGCCGCTCAAACATGCTGCGGTCACGCCGGTCAAATCCTGCCCTTCGCGCATTATGTCTAGATCGTATTCAGGAATAATTCCAAAAACGTCCAATACCTGATCGAGCATTTTACGATGCTGCGCGGTAACACACACTTTCACCTCGAGTTGGTGCGCTCTTTTAAGTTCGCGCACCACAGGTGCCATCTTGATTGCTTCCGGCCTTGTTCCAAAAACGAGGAGAATCTTCACGTTCGCCTACCTAAACTTCAAGTGGCGCCGCAGTTCCGCCAAGCGTCCGGCTTCCGAGGGATCGTTCCTGGTTCGTTCCACAGTATGGAGAACAAAAATCCAAAGCAAGGCCAAAAGTCCTGTCGTCAAACCGGTGAGCACTGCAATCAGTGTTCGCTTCGGCCGAGACTTTCTCTCCGGAGGCACCCCCTTATCCAGTACCTGTATCAGCGTCGCTTCTTTAGCCTCATCTATTCGCGCGATCTCGTACTGCCTGGCAAGAAGTTCGAACAAAGTTTCGAAGTACTTCACGGCCCGAAACTTCCTCAAATATTCCACGCCTTGCTCCGGAGCCTTGCCCATGGACAACAATACATCTCCCGGATCGCCGGAACCGCCACGACCAACCTTCGCAAGTTGGGCTCTTAGCCCCGCCAGTTCCTCTTGCGCGCGAAAGAAGTCGGGATTGTCCTGAGTGGCAAATGATCTCAGGGCTGAAATCTGAACTTCTTTTGCAACGATCTGCGCTTGTAGTCCCGCGGCCGCGGAAATGGTCAAACTCGCCTGACCCTGTGGATTCAGAATCTTCTTATCGACTTGAAATTTAGCCAAGTCCGTTTCGGCAGATGTAAGATCATCCTTCGCTTGCTTAAGCTGCCGCTCAAAAAAAAGTCGCCTTTGGCCGGCCTCTCCCAATGCCAGCCTTAGAGTGAGCTTTTCAAGCTCTGATATATATGCGTTCGCCATGTCTGCAGCACGTTGTGGACTTGTGTCGTCCACCGAAATTTTTATTACCCCGTCTCGACCGGCAGTAATCTCGACATTCTTCAAGAGCTCTTTGCGAGCATCCTGCAGGTAATCCTCGTCATACAATTTCTTGAGATCGAAATGCTCGATGATCGCATCGGTCACGGTGCGGCTTTTCAGCATCGCAACGAATATATCGCTAGGATTCTTGATACCCAACGCGCTCGAAGCTCCCCCGCTCAACGCGCCGAGCTGGCCGAGAATCGCCACGGCATTGGATTGGGATTGCTGAGGAGGCAGGAGTTTTGCTGTGGCGGTATACCAATTGGGTAGCAGCAAGGTGATGCCGGCCGCAGTCGCAGCGGCAAGTAACGGCAAACCAACGATGAGTTTCTTGTACTTGGCTAAAACGATAGCGATGTCAAGCAAGTTGATCTCGTCGTCCGAAATCGGTGAACGGTGCCCTGCTTCGCTGGATACCTGGCTGCGCCCATAATCAGTAATCGGTGATCGGGGACCGGCGGGGCCGGAAGACCCCGAACCGGAAGGCGGCACCGGATGGCCGGGGGCCGGGAATTCGTGATCGGGTGGGGATTCAGACATGAAGGCAGGGAATGGAGAACAGTGAACGGTTAACGGTTAACGGTGAATGGTGAATCGGGAGACATGAAGGCATGTGAATGGTGAACAGTGAATCGTAAATGGTGATTCGTAAACGGCCCTTACGGCATTTATGGGCGCAAGTCCGGTACGCCGCGGACAAGTCTTCCTGCTTCACGATATTAGCTCCCGCATTACGTTGGCTTCGCAAACATAAGTCGTCACTGAAACTCTCTACGTTCGTTTCCACGTGTCTTCGATTCACGGTATTTCCCCGTGCGCGGCGCGAAAACATGGTGCGCGATGTTCAGAAAGTTAATTCTGACGTCCCATACGATCAGGGAGGTCCAAGTGTGAAATAACGGCCCTCGCGAAATCGTCGAAATCGGCCAAGTGGTGTTGGCAGATTGCGTGGACGATAGCCCAGTCGATGGAACGGTAGTTGTGCACCGCGATGTTTCGGAAGCCTACTGCTTTTTTCAGGCGGCTTGCCAGAGTGCCTTCCAGAATTCCCGTTTGGACCATTGCGTCGAACGCTTCGCTCATGGTGCTGGGCGGACGAAGCTCTCCGCCGGCAATCATGTGGGCCCCGACGTCGACGCATAATTGCACCGCACGAGTCAGGTTCAAGGTAATGATGTCCTGAAGATCCAGGTCACGCACCAGGACATCAATGTCCTTAGGTCGCTTTTCGCGCACGCGGCGAATGCATCGGCGAAGGGATTCGAGTTTCTCCTCAATTACTTCCCGATCCATCGCCGCCTCCTTTCAGCCAGAATTCTCGAACGGTAGGGCATGAAATCGGCTTGTTCGTAGAGGTGCTTGCGGATCAGTTCGGCGTAGTGCACATCATCTCCCATGACTCGCCGGCCACGCGTGACGATCTGCCCGAGCAGCGGTTCGCCGACCGTTCGTAGATCGATAAGGTCAACCGGCCGGCCAAGCACGAAGGCCAGATCTTCGATCAGCTTCATCTTATCTTCGGCAGTGATGGGCCTGCCCGCGTCGACGGCGAGATCGAGGTCGCTGTCCGCCCGCGCGTGCCCAGTGGCCAGCGAACCGAACAGGATTGCCAAGCGTATGTCCGGATACCGGTCCAGGACCTTCACGATGGTTGTTTCGATCTGCTCAGTCATAGGTTGGGGTCACATAGGTTGGGGTCAGGCCTTGCCTTTTGCCCCATTCACGGTGCTCGGTCATGGGACTTCACGAGAGGAGGCAGGACTCGCGCAAACCGGGTGCGCGGTGCTCATTCTCCGGACTTTCTGAGCGCGTCCAGCAGTCGATTGAACTCCGGCAGAAAACCTCCCAGAGGCTCGAATACCTTCAGCGCGTCTTTTGCCCGATAGGTGTGCGACATCCGATTTATTGCATTGAGCATTTTCAACGGTTTCGAGCTGCTGCAATCCTGCCCCGAAATCATCCAGAAGCCACGATTCACTCATGAATCACCTCGGCACTATAAAGGTCAATAGTCGTCACCAGCGGCGCTACGCGGGAGGCCGGGTTCGAGGGCTGCGGGTCGAGCGAACAAGACTTATACAACGACAACCTCGCCATGCCGGCGCTTGCCCGGCTTTGCCTTGACGACAATTTGCACGTCGCGCCCGAGAATAAAGAGAAATCTCATCAGTCGCTCAAAGGAAAATCCGCCGAGGCGACCGCGCAGGAGAGCCGAGATCTTCGGCTGATCGATCCCGAGGAATTGAGCCGCCTCTTTCTGGGTAAGTTGCCGCTCACCGATGAGCTCGCCTATCCTTCTTGCAAGCTCGGCCCTGGCAAGGGGCGCCTCAGGGTCGACCAACCCGAGATCGGCAAAAACATTGCCACTACTCTGCTCGATCTGACCTTTAAGCTTTTTCATGATTTATACTCCTTGCGGTAGTGCTCCTGTGCGAGCGCCAGCCGCTGCCTGGACCAATGGGCTTCGCCCAGAAGTATCTTCAGCCATTGGTACCTGCCTCAAGTTTCAAAGACACTCCTGGGAAGCGCCGACTGACGGATGACGGAATGCAAGGTGCCAATGCGGATTTCGTCGTGATCGGGTACGACCACGGTCGTCGTCGTATCTGACCCGCGCCTTTGCATCACGACGTGGCTACCTTTGCGACGGACTTCGATGAAGCCGTGATCAGCGAGCAAGCGACAGAGTTCTCTTCCGGAGAAAACTCTGAGACTACCCAACCTCTACCTCGAGTTGCGTGATGAAGATTTCACCGTGCCGACGTTTGGCAATCTCTTTGGAGTCGGCGGTCTCAAGGAACAACTCCACTGCCTCGGTAAGGTTCTGGCGAGCTTCCTCTACCGATGCCCCCTGGCTGGCGACATCGAACTCGGGGCAGAGTGCAACATAACCCTTCTCGTCCCGCTCGATGATGGCCGTTATTTTCTGTTTCGTTCCCACGTTTGCTCCCCGGCTAACCCTTGACGTTCCATGACGTGACTACGCCACAGGCATTCTACGCAGAAACTATTACGAAGGCTAAGTCCGCGACGGTGTTGACTGGCGCCGCCGGAAGGACAAGAACGTGGGGAACATCACAAGCCAGAATCTCATACGCATTCGAGTGAACTACTCCGCTTAAAACAGTTCCAGGAGACCTTCGGCGTTATTCGCTTCGAGCGATATTACGTTCGCGTAAGCGTGGCGCAGTATCTGCTCTATCTGCTGCCTATTGCAGTTGCCCCGCCGAATCCATGGTCCAGCAAAAGTTTCATTCCGCGACGACTGTCACCTTACGCTCCCGATCGGCAGCAAAGCTCAGGCAGGCCTGAATATCTTCACGCGTCAGATAGGGAGGATCGCGGAGAATATCCTCGGCCGTCATCCCGGAAGCAAGATAGTCGAGAACGTCGTAAACCGTGACTCGCAATCCACGAATCGTCGGCTATCCGTTTCGCTTGCCCGGTTCCAGGGTAATGATGCCGTGATAGTCCATATCAGCCTGCAAAATCAAATTGCGTGGAAAGTATACGGCCTAAGCGCGGTGCGCAGTGTTTTCTCATGTGTAGAAATCGGTACCCGATCTGGCGGACATTGCCAGATCCAATTAGCTTGGATCTCACCACGAAGGGCACGAAGGACATCCTTTTCTATACCCCCTCGAGGGGTGCGAAGGGACACGAAGAAAAGCAGAGCACGTGTAGTGGCAGTCAATGACGAAGCGGAAGAGCCGGAATCAACAGGTGGCAACGGGTGGCCGGGTGTTGGGAATTCGTGACCCGGGGCGGGGATTCAGACATAAAAGTCGAGGACTGAGGGCTGAGGGCCGAAAGTCGAGGACGCAGGACTGAGGACGGGAGACTGAGGGCCGCCGGGGCCGGACGGTCCGGAACCGAGCGGATTGTTGTTATCTGTGAACATTGATAAAGGATTGGATTGCGGTTCTATTTCCGGCTGCGCCAATATCCAGGACGGCGGCTATGATGAGCGACCGCCAGAATTCGGATCTCTTCGCCAGATACAGCATAAATAAGCGCTTACGGAAAATGCCTCATGCCGTATCGACGTTTGCCGCGCCGTGCCATAAAGCGGTGATACGTGGAAACGGCGGTGAGGCCGAAGGACGAGGACTGAGGGGTGCCAGAGGTCGGGTGCTCAGACTTAAAGGCGGTGCTCGGGGCCGTCTGCGGCGGAAGAAGCCGAACCCGGTTGATTGTTGTTATCCGATGCCATTGTCAACTATCGTGAGTGCGGTGTCCAAAGGGATATCGGGCTGCGCCCATACGGCTCTGCAATAACCGGGCTGTGCCCATAACTCCGGGCTTCGCCAGGGTATTCGACCATAATCGTTATCGGCCATGGTCAGCTATCGTGACCTTCGAAAATAATCGACGCAACCACTGCCTTATTGTCCCATCCCGGATGCGAACCGCTCCGTCGCGAAGCGCCGAATCCGATCCACCGTTTCGACCAGATCGGAGGCCAGCCGCAACGCATCATTCAACACGTTCGCGAAATCTTCTGCATCTTCCATGTATTCGTGGACGAGCCTGTTGCGCAATTGCCGCATCACAATCCAGTCGTCGGGCCGGTCGACCAGTCGAAGCCGGTCGGCATGATTCAGGTTGTCGATTGCACTGCCTACGTTTTCGCCGGCCGCCAGTAGCAAGCGCGGCAGCACCTTGTCCATCACCGTGTCCTGCAGGCGCCCGAACCGGGCGGAGAATGCTTCAAGCCGTTCGGACAAATCCGCGTCTTCCGCCACCCGCCGGACCCACCCGCTGTCCACTTGCTCACCGGTCCGAAACAACCGCCCTCGCGTCTGCGTCAACAAGCCCGTTTCCTTTTCAGCTACGGTCAGAGACAACACCAGTTGCCGAACACCAGGATTGCCCTTTTCGGCGCTCATAACCTTACTCCCGTTCGCCGGGCCATTTCGTGAATCGGGAGCGGATGGGTGCTACCGTCGCGCAGGATGATGTCGATGCGTTGTTCTCCGAGGGAGCGTTGCAACTGCGCGGCGTATCGCGCAACCTGCACGCTCCTGTCCCGGACGATACCCGGTACGTCGATAAAAAGATCAATGTCCCCACCCCGACGCGCATCATCCACACGAGATCCGAAAAGATACACGATGGCCGACTCACCAAAGTGCTCCCGGGCGAGATCGCGGATTACGGCCAGTTGACGAGCGGGGAGGCGCATGGAAGATTCAGTACGCCTTCGCTGGATACCGGGCTTTGTCCATAACGGGGTGACGAAGGATCCCATTCGTCAGAATCCGGCACTGGCGTTTCGTTATCTGTAGACATACTCAAAGCGGCACTTAGCGGAGGACAAGAACGTGGGGAACATCACAAGCCAGAATCTCATACGCATTCGAGTGAACTACCCCGCTTAAAACAGTTCCAGGAGACCTTCGGCGTTATTCGCTTCGAGCGATATTACGTTCGCGTAAGCGTGGCGCAGTATCTGCTCTATCTGCTGCCTATTGCAGTTGCCCCGCCGAATCCATGGTCCAGCAAAAGTTTCATTCCGCGACGACTGTCACCTTACGCTCCCGATCGGCAGCAAAGCTCAGGCAGGCCTGAATATCTTCACGCGTCAGATAGGGAGGATCGCGGAGAATATCCTCGGCCGTCATCCCGGAAGCAAGATAGTCGAGAACGTCGTAAACCGTGACTCGCAATCCACGAATCGTCGGCTATCCGTTTCGCTTGCCCGGTTCCAGGGTAATGATGCCGTGATAGTCCATATCAGCCTGCAAAATCAAATTGCGTGGAAAGTATACGGCCTAAGCGCGGTGCGCAGTGTTTTCTCATG
>Ga0163153_10003387_pt1 | contig 21454 bp, 20 predicted proteins | sample OliLakLV19MP6IB1_FD_148629 | JGI IMG/M metagenome (GOLD analysis project Ga0163153, IMG submission 148629) | Freshwater microbial mat bacterial communities from Lake Vanda, McMurdo Dry Valleys, Antarctica - Oligotrophic Lake LV.19.MP6.IB-1 | ecosystem: Environmental > Aquatic > Freshwater >...
CAGCTCGGAGCCGTCGACGCCGCCGAATGCGACCGCCGAGAGCTCATCGAAGACGACGACCGCATGCGGCGAAAGCTCGACGTCGAAGCGGCCCGCGAGCTGCGAGATCCAGGCGAGCTCGTCGGGGACGGGAGCGATGACGGTGCGGCGGAGCCGTTGCAATCGGCCCTCGAGGTTGAGGAGCGTCCCGTCGCTCTCGAGCGAGCTCGTCGCCGGCAGGACGAGGTCGGCCCACCCGACGGCGAGATCATGGAACATCGTGATCGCGATCACGTGCTCGGCTCGCTCGGCGAGCGCGCGCACTGCAGGATCGGCTGCGGCTCCGTCGCCCGAGACGATCAGCAGCCCGATCGGCTCGGGGTTCGCGTCGTCGTCATCGGCCGCCGCAGCCCAGGCCGTCGCCACGCCGCGGCCATTCGGTGTCGCCGGCAGGTGGAACGCTCCACTGCCGGGCTTTCCTTCGAACCCGAGCGCGTGCGCGGCCTCCGCGAGTCGGGCGCCACCGCCTCCACCCGAGCCGGACCAGACGAGAATCGCGCGATCGGATGCCCGCAGCCTGCGGCCGAGCACGTTCCCGCTCTCGATGAGCGAGCGCAGGGCAGCGGCGGCGCCACCCGGGGCGGTGGCCTCGTTTCCGGTGGGGCCGTAGCGGACGATCTCGGCGCCGTTCCGTCGAGCAGCCTTGAGCCAGAGATCGACGACAGGCGCGCGGTCGGCGACATCGTCGTCACCGACGATGACGACGATCCCGGCCTCGGCGATCGAGGACAGCGGCAAGCGAAACGCGTCGAGCGAATCGGAGGTCGACTCGGGCAGCACTGCCGCGTGTGCACCGAGGCCTCCGCGCAGGAGACGCGCGAGCGCGTAGGCCTGCTCGACGCTCTCCGAGCCCGACAACGCCGTGACGGTGCGGGCGCCGGCCTCGCGAAGCAGCGTCTCGGCCCGGTCGAGGGCAGCGTCCCAGCTGACCGGCTCGAGTCCCAGATCTCCGCGAACGAGCGGCTCGGTGATGCGGTCCTCGGCAGTCAGGTGCGGGTACGTGAAGCGACCCTTGTCGCAGAGCCACCCGCCGTCGACCTCGGGGTGGTTGCGGGAGAGGACGCGCTTGACCTTGCCCTCACGCACCGTCGCATTGATGTTGCAGCCGACGGAGCAGAGCCCGCAGACGGTCGGCACGTTCTGGATCTCCCACGGACGCGCCTCGAAGCGGTACTGCGTCGAGGTGAGCGCCCCCACGGGGCAGAGCTCGATCACGTTCCCGGAGAACGGCGCGCGGTAGGGGTCGCTCTCGAACGTGGTGATCTCGGTGTGGGCGCCGCGGTTGCGCGCGACGAGCTGGTTGTCCTCGGCGACGTCGGATGAGAAGCGCGTGCACCGATAACAGAGGATGCACCGCTCGCGGTCGAGCGCGATCAGCGGCGAGACCGGAATTGGCTTCTCGAGCGTGATCTTCGAGAACGACATCCGCGTGTTGCCCGGCCCGTAGCGGAACGTCAGGTCCTGGAGCGGGCACTCACCGCCCTTGTCGCAGACGGGACAGTCGAGCGGATGGTTGACGAGGATGAACTCGAGCGTCGCGTTCTGACCCTCGGCGGCTTTCTCGGACGACGCAGCGGTCTTGACGACCATCCCGTCCTGTGCGGTGAGTGTGCAGCCGGCCTGAAGCTTCGGCAGTCCCTCGACCTCGACGAGGCACATGCGGCAGGCCCCGACGGGCGGGCCGAGGCGCGGCTCGTAACAGAAGACGGGAATCTCGATCCCGGCTGACGCTGCGGTCTCGACGAGCCCCGTTCCCTTCGGGACGGCCACGTCTCGATCGTCAATGGTCACGGTGACGAGTTCCCCGCTAGACATTGATCAACCCATCTATCGCTTTGCCCTCAGGCAAAGCGATGTGCATGGCAACCGGAGCGAGCAGGTGATCGAGCGACGACTCGCCGTGGAACGGGCAGCCGCCTTCATCGATGTGGGCCTGGAACTCGTCGCGGAACTTGTCGAAGTAGCTCATCACCGCGATCGCGTCGGAGTCGCCGAGCGGGCAGAGGCACTTGCCGTTGATGCGCTCGGCGACGGAGACGAGCAGATCCATGTCGGCCTGCGTGCCGCGACCATCCTCGATCTTCTGGAGGATGGTCGTCAGCCACTTGGTGCCGACGCGACAGGGTGTGCACTTCCCGCACGACTCGTGCTCGTAGAACTGCGAGACACGCACGGCGAGCTGCACCATGCAGCAGCGGTCGTCGAGCACGATCACGGCGGCAGAGCCGATCGCGGTGCCGGCGTCGACGAGCGAGTCGAAGTCGAGCGTGACCCTGTTCGCCTCGTCTGCGGTGAGGATCACCGTCGAGGAGCCGCCCGGGATCACGGCCTTGAGCGAGCGGCCGTCGGCGATGCCGCCGCCGAGCTCGTTGATGAGGTCGCGCAGCGGGTAGCCGTGCGGGAGCTCGTAGTTTCCCCCGTTGACGACGTTGCCCGAGAGCGAGAAGACGCGGGTGCCGGTCGAGTTCTCGACGCCGAGCTTCGCATACTCCGCGCCGCCGATCTCCATCACGGTCGTTGCCGCCGTGATCGACTCGACGTTGTTGACGGCCGTGGGTGACGCGTAGAGGCCGGCGATCGCGGGGAACGGCGGCTTCGTGCGTGGCAGGCCACGGCGGCCCTCGAGCGACTCGAGCAGTGCCGTCTCCTCACCGCAGATGTAGGCGCCCGCGCCGCGATGGACGACGATCGTGACGTCGCCGAGCAGGCTCTTCGCGCGCATCTGCTCGAGCGCAGCAACGAGCACCTCGAATTCCGCCTCGTACTCGCCGCGGATGTAGATGAAGATGTGCTTCGACTCGATCGCGTGCGCCGCGATCAGCGAGCCTTCGAGAAACCTGAACGGGACGCGGAGCATGATCTCGCGATCCTTGAACGTGCCGGGCTCCGACTCATCGGCGTTGATCACGAGGTAGTGCGGCTTGTCGATCTTGTCCGGCTTCGGGACGAAGCTCCACTTGCGACCGGTGGGGAAGAACGCGCCGCCGCGACCCCGGAGGTTCGACGCGTTGAGCTCGGCGATCACGTCGTCGGGCGTCAGGGCGCGTGACTTCGCGAGCGCCTGGAAGCCGCCCACAGCCTCGTAGTCGGCAATCTCGGTCAGCGCGTCGCCGTTTGTGCCGGCGAAGACGATCTCAGGCGTCGGGCTCATCTCGCTCCTTCCACTCGATCCCGCGCAGCTCGGCCACGATCCTCGAGACGTCTCCGGCCTGGACGTGGAGCCGGTGGCGATTGTTGACGGCGACGATCGTCGCCCAGCCGCAACCGCCGAGGCACTCGACGGTGCGGAGCGTGAACTCGTCGGTTGTGTCGCCGGCCTTCAGGCCGAGCTCGCTCTCGAACGCCTCGAGCACCTGCTGCGCGCCCTTGAGGCCGCAGGAGATGTTCGTGCAGACCTCGATCACGGTCTCGCCGACGGGCTCGAGGCGGAACATGTCGTAGAACGATGCGATCGAGAGGCAATACGCGGGCGTCAGGTCGAGGGCATCCGCAACGTCGCGGAACGCCTGCTCGGGCAGCCAGCCACCGCTTCGCTCCTGGGCGAGCTGCAGCGCGGGCATCACGGCGGAGAGGCTCTCGGGATAGCGGGCCCGGACCTCCTGGATCTCGTCGTAGAGACTCAGCGTGCTCACCGGTCGACCTCTCCCATGACGCCGTCGAGCGATCCAATGATCGCGATCATGTCGGCGATCGCCGCGTCAGTCATGCAGGTCGCCGTCGCCTGGAGCGCGACGAAGCTCGGCGCCCTGAACTTCACGCGCCACGGCTTCGGGCCGCCGTCGGAGACGACGTAGACGCCGAACTCACCTCGCGGCGACTCGACGCACTGGTAGACCTCGCCCTCGGGAACCATGTAGCCCTCGGTGACGATCTTGAAGTGGTGGATGAGCGACTCCATCGAGGTGTGGAGCTCCTCGCGCGGCGGCAGCACGACCTTGCGGTCGTCCGCGATCCACGGCTCGCCGCGCATCTCCTCGAGGCGGTCGAGGCACTGGGAGACGATGCGCACGGATTCGCGCATCTCCTCCATGTGGACGCGGTAGCGCGCGTACACGTCACCCTCCGGGAAGACCGGGACGTCGAACGAGACCTCGTCGTAGGCGAGGTACGGCATGTTCTTGCGGAGATCCCAGTTGACGCCCGAAGCGCGCAGGACGGGGCCGGACTGACCGAGCGCGATCGCGTCGTCGGTTGAGAGAAGGCCGATGCCCTTGGTGCGCTTGAGCCAGATCGCATTGCGATCGAGGATCGCCTCGTACTCGTCGATCGCCTTCGGCATCTTCTTGCACCACTCACGTGCCTGTGCGTAGAAGCCCTCCGGGATGTCCTCGGCGAGGCCGCCGGCCTGGAAGTAGCGGGTGTGCATCCGCGTGCCGCAGACCATCTCGAAGAGATCCAGCGTCGTGTCGCGGTCGTCGAACGTGTACCAGAACATCGAGATCGCCCCGAGTTCGAGAGCCGACGTTCCGAGCCAGACGAGGTGCGAGTGGATCCGCGTCAGCTCGGAGAGGCACATCCGCATCCAGGTCGCCTTGCGGGGCACTTCGATGCCGAGCAGCTTCTCGATCGCGAGCACGAACGCGAGCTCGTTGACCTGGAAGGAGACGTAGTCGATGCGCTCCGGGTAGGTGATGCACTTCCACCACGTCTTCTGCTCCATCGTCTTCTCGAAGCCGGTGTGGAGGTAGCCGATCACGGCCGAGATGCCCGCGACCATCTCGCCGTCGAGGTCGACGACGAGGCGCAGCACGCCGTGGGTGGACGGATGGTTCGGCCCGAAGTTGATCGTGAGGATGTCCTCGAGCGCGTGCTTCTCCGGGTCGACGATCACTGCCGTCGGAATCGGGCTCGGGATGCGCGAGCCCTCGTAGATGTTCGGCCTGTTCTCGAGCACAGACATCTCTACTCCTCCCCCGAGAACCGGACGGGCTCGCCGCCGATCGGATAGTCCTTGCGCAAGGGGTGGCCCTCCCAATCGTCCTCCATCAGGATGCGCACGAGGTTCGGGTGGCCACGGAAGACGATGCCGAACATGTCCCAGGCCTCCCGCTCGAACCAGTCGGCGGTGGGCCAGACGGGCACGACGCTGTCGATCTCCTCGCCGTCGTCGAGCCACGCCTGCAGCCGCACGCGAACAGGATCGTCGGCGAGCCTGAGCGCGTGATAGTTGACGGCGAAGCGTTTCGGCTTGGCGTCGGGCACGCGCGCGAGCCCTTGCGTCCCCGGGCCGTGCATGTCCCGGCCGGCGGGTGTGCCGATGTAGCCGGATACCCCGCGTGAGCCCCAACCGAGATAGTCGGTTGGCGTCAGGTCGGAGAGAAAGTTGAAGCCGAGTTCGTCGCGGATGAACATGCACGCCTCGACGATGCGCGCGGCGTCGACGACCAGGGTCGTCTCACCGTGGCTGCCCGTCATCTCCACGAGCCCGGGAACGCCTTCGTACGTCGTCACTGGGCGACTCCGCGAATCTGGTAGGCGGGTGGTACGCCGGCCTTGATCTTCTCGTGCAGCCGGACGATGCCCTCCATCAGTGCCTCCGGGCGCGGTGGGCAGCCGGGCACGTGGACGTCGACCGGCACGATCTTGTCGACCCCCTGGAGGACGGTGTAGTTGTTGAACATCCCGCCCGAGCTCGCGCAGGCTCCCATCGCGATCACCCATTTCGGCTCGAGCATCTGGTCGTAGACCTGGCGGAGCGGAGCGGCCATCTTGTGCGTGACGCGGCCAGAGACGATGAGGAGGTCGGCCTGTCGCGGCGACGAACTGAAGCGCTCCATTCCGAAGCGGGAGATGTCGTAGCGGGACGAGACGATCGACATCATCTCGATCGCGCAGCACGCGAGCCCGAACGTGTCGGGCCACATCGAGTTGGCCTGCGCCCACGCGACCGCTTTCTCCACGGTCGTGATCCCGAGAGCGTCCTCGATCCCGTCGATCTCCTCCTCGAAGACACCTGGCCCCTTGTTCGGCATCAACGTGCGCTCGGAGTTGAGCCCGGCCTTCGCCAGCGGGCGGTCACTGATCAGGGGGAGCTTCTTCATGTCCGTGTCCCCACCACGAAGCGGAGGAAACGAGCAGCAGGCCGCGTAGCGGCTGACTCTATCCAGCTAGTGCGGGCGCCCCCACGAACATCGAGTCGTGAACAGACGGTTCGTCGCGACCGCATTAGTGCCATTCGAGCGCTCCCTTGCGCCAGATGTAGACGTAGGCGACGAGCAGGATCCCGATGAACGTGAGGAACTCGATCAACCCGAACCAGCCGAGCGCATTGAGCTGGATGGCGAGGGGATACAGAAAGACGATCTCGATGCTGAAGAGGATGAACAGCATCGCCGTGACGTAGAAGCTGACGGTGAAGCGGCGATCCTGGGCGGGTGGCCCCTCCGAGACTCCGGACTCGAACGGAATCATCCGCTGTTTCGTGCGCGACGTCGGACGCGTCGCAAACAGGAACGATCCCATGATCATCGTGGCGGGAATCACCGCCGCGAAAAATGCGTAGATCAGAAACGGAAGCCAGTCCGAAAGCATGCGGGTCCCTCCCCGGCAGGGAGCAGTTGCACGAAACCTAGCACCTGGCCGATTCATGCACGAGATCATGTGCAAGCGCACTACCCATCGGGAAACACGTGTTACAAACTCGCTCCGTCTCGTGCACCGGAGACCGTTCGGCTAGTATGCGTGCCATGGAGATACAGGAGCGCCCCACGGAGACACTGCTTTCGATCACGCCGACCGCCGCCGCGAAGATCCGCGAGTTGATGGCGGAGGAGCCGGACGGCGACACGATGGTACTGCGCGTTGCGATCCAGGGCGGCGGCTGCTCGGGCTTCCAGTACGGCCTCGGCTTCGACACGGAGTCGGCCGAGGGCGACCTCGAGTTGACGCTCGAGGGCGTGACCGTGGTCGTCGATCCCTTCAGCGTTCCCTACCTCCAGGGTGCGACGGTCGACTTTCTCACCGGGCTCCAGGAGTCGGGCTTCAAGATCGACAACCCGAACGCGGCCTCCTCGTGTGGCTGTGGCCACTCGTTCCAGGTCGAAGAGGGCGCAGAGGACGCAGAGGGCGAATCAGCCCCGGACGCCACCGTCGGCGGCTGCGGCTCCGGCTGTTCGCACTAGCGCCGCAGCTCAGAACGTAACACCTGTTTGCCCCTGAGGCCGGTGGGTGCTGTGAGCGGTCCCGGGAGAGGCTACGCCACTCCCCTACGAGTTCCCGGCTCAGCCGCAGCACGCGGGCGGCCACTATCCTGCCTCTGTGATCTCCGAGCCGTCTCTTCGTGTCGCCGTCGTCGGCTCGGGGCCCGCCGGCTTCTACGCCGCAGGCGCGCTGCTCGCTCATGATCCCCCGGTCGAAGTCGATCTCTTCGACCGTCTGCCGACTCCGTGGGGTCTCGTTCGCCTCGGTGTCGCGCCGGATCACCCCAAGATCAAGTCGGTCTCGCGCGCCTTCGAGAAGATTGCGCAGCGGCCCGGATTCCGGTTCTTCGGCAACGTCGACGTCGGTCGGGACATCTCACACGAGGAGCTCGCCGAGCACTACGACGCGGTGATCTACGCCTACGGAGCGGAGGCCGACCGCCGGTTGGGCATCCCGGGTGAGGACCTGTTTGGGTCGTGGGCGGCAACAGAGTTCGTCGCCTGGTACAACGGCCACCCCGACTTCCAGGACATCCCGTTCGACCTCTCTTCTGAGCGCGTGATCGTGATTGGCAACGGGAACGTTGCTGTCGACGTTGCGCGGATGCTCGCCCTCACCTCGGAGGAGATCTCCCCCACCGACACGACCGACCAGGCGATCGCGGCGATCCTCGGGTCGGGGATCAAGGAGATCGTCGTCCTCGGTCGCCGTGGTCCTGTTCAGGCGGCCTTCACGACGCCCGAGCTGCAGGAGCTGCGGGAGCTCGCCGGCGCGGATCTCGTCGTCGATCCCGCCGACCTCGAGCTCGATCCAGTGAGTGCAGCCGCGCTGGAAGAAGACACGGCGCTCGCTCGCCGCAACGTCGAGGTACTCCGAGAGATCGTGGCTGCGCCAACGACGGGCAAGATGAAGCGTGTGGTCCTTCGTTTTTGCGTTTCGCCGGTAGCAATCGTCGGCGCGGAGCGCGTCGAAGCCGTCGAGGTTGTCCGCAACGCGCTCGTCGCTGACGAGGGTGGCAGGATCCGGGCCGTTCCGACCGAGGAGCGCGAGGTGATTCCGTGCGGGGTCGTCCTGCGAAGCGTCGGCTACCGCGGCACGGAGATCTCGGGCGTCGCGTTCGACGAGCGACGCGCCACGATCAGGAACGATCAGGGCCGGGTCGTCGACGAGGACGGTGCCCCCATCCCCGGGTTGTACTGCGCGGGCTGGATCAAGCGCGGCCCGAGTGGCGTGATCGGCACGAACAAGAAGGATGCGACCGAAACGGTGGAGCTTCTGCTGGCGGACGCCGGGGCCGGACTGCTCCCGTCACGAGGAGATGGAGACATTGTCGACGCCCTGTCCGCGAGGGGCGCGCGGCCGGTCAGCTATGCCGGCTGGGAGGCGATCGACGCCGTCGAGCGGGCTCGCGGCGAGGAGCAGGGCAGGCCCCGCGTCAAGCTCTGCCGCTGGGACGAGCTACTCGCCGCAGCCGAGAGCCTGGGGTAACTGGGAGAAGGGCGTCAGGCTTCAGCCTGACGCCAGAACGGCTGGAGTCGACCGAGCTCGTGAAAGGACTCGACCTTTTAGAGGAGTGCAGCAAGCGTCCGATCCACGTCTTCCTCGCTGTTGTAGACGTGCCACGACGTCCGCACCCGCCCGTTTCGCACGGCAGCTCTGATCCCGGCCCCCTCGAGCCGCTCCTCGGCGCCCGGCGCGTCGATGAAGACGATCGCCGAGTCTCCGGCCTCGAGCCCGAGCCCCACGCGAAAGCGATTCGCGAGCGCGAGGTCGTGAGCGTGAATCACGTCGACCCCGATCTCCTCGATCACGGCCATCGCAGCGGCGGCGCCGATCCAGCTGTGCCAGGCGGGTGAGGTGTCGAGCCGGCGAGCGTCAGTTGCGAGTCGCAGAGGCGGGCCGAAGTAGGAGGCATGGACGTCCTCGCCGCCGTACCAGCTCGCCGTCACCGGGACGATGCCCTCGAGTCGATCGCGGGAGACGGCCATGAACGCCGTGCCCCGGGGGGAGAGGAGCCACTTGTACCCGGCTGCAACGACGATGTCGAAGCACCTGCCGTCGAGGGGCAGCCAGCCGCAGGCCTGTGTCGCATCGACGAGCGTCATTGCACCGTGGGACTGCGCCGCCCCGGCGATCGCTGCGAGGTCGGCGACCTCGCCCGTCGCCATCTGGACTGCGCTGAAGGCGACCATGTCGATCGAGTCGTCGATCGCGTCGGCGAGCTCAGCCGCGGGAACCATGCGGACAGTGACGCCGCGGTGTTCCTGGGCGAGAAACGGAAACAGGGTCGACGCGAACTCCACGTCCGGTGCGAGAACGGTGCAGCCGTCCGGGAGTGAGGCGGCGACGAGCCCGACGAGGCCCGAAACCGTCGCGCCCACGGCGACCGTCGACGGATCGACCGAGATCAGTCGGGCGAAGGACGCTCGCGCCTGCTCGGTGGAGTCACCCCAGGGCTCCCAGCTCGTCCGGCCAGTGCGCCAGTCGTCGAGCGCCGACTGGAGCGCGTCCCACGCGGGTCGCGGTGGGAGCCCGTAGCTCGCGGTGTTGAGATACGTCCCGGCTGGCTCCCAGAATGCCTGCGCCGAAGCGAGAGAGAGCGCCATTCGCACAGTGTCCCAGTTCCGCGGCTCGGCGTTCGTGAGAGAGCGCGGCGAGTCAGCCGCCTGCGTCGGCCTCCATCACGGCAAGTCGGGTGTAGTAGTCGGGGAATTCCTTCAGATGGGCCCAGGCAATCTTGCCGGTGGTCAGGTCATCGTCGTCGGTGACGTTCGTCTCGGGATCTCGCGCACCGTGCTCGAGCTCCACCTCGAGACCGAGGAGGTACTGGCCGACGCCGAAGGGCGAAGTGTCCCAGTTGATCCCCACGACCGTTCCGATGCGCCGGGCATCCTCGATCGTGAACTCCTTCGTCTGTGTCATCACGTCCTCCCGTGTGTTGGTGAGTGTGACTCCATCGTGTCGCTCACCCGCCCCGCGCGCAGCCGGTCCGACCCGGGTCTTGCTGCGGGGTTTCTACCGATCCGCCGCGCCGAGCTCAGCCGATGAAGAGCCCGGTGATGTACATGGCGAGGATCCCGGCGAGATAGCCGCCGATCACCCAGCCGGAGCGAAGTCCGCCCGGCGCGCGGCGGGCGACGAAACGTCCCACCTCGACGACGACCTGCAGGGCAGCGCCGGCGGCTGCGCCGAAGAAGAGCACGCCGAGGACGTCATTGGAGGCGTAGCCCCCGATCCACGCTCCGAGAATCGCCGGGGCGCCTGCGATCACGGCAAGCGCGAGGAGCTGGAGGAAGCTGACGCGCCGTGCCTCGGTTGCCGGGGCCGCGATTCCGAGGCCCTCGGTGACGTTGTGGATCATGAAGCCGACGATCAGGAAGGTCCCGAGCTGGAGCTCTCCGAACGCGAAGGATGTCCCGATTGCGAGGCCCTCGCCGAGGTTGTGGACACCGATTCCGATCGCGACGAGCAGCGCGAGCCCGAGGCCTGCCGTTCCCGCTCTCCCACGCGCGAGCCGGCTGGAGAGGAACGTCATCCCGAGCGCGCTGAGTGCGACGCCGAGGAGCACGAGGCCCGAGCCGCCGAGCGCCCCGGGGAGCTGTGCCTGCAGCGTAAATGCCTCGGAGAGCGACTCGACGGCCAGGAATGACAGCAGCCCACCGGTCAGCGCCATGAATGCGGCAAGCCACTTCGGGTCGGCCCGGCGGAGCGACGGCAGCCAGAGCAGGCCGAGCGCGATCGGCACGACACCGACGAGGAAGCCGATCACCGCGTAGCCGAAAAACCCGCGTGCCGACGCCGACGGTGTCTCGACGGCGGCAGGAACCTCCGAGACGGTTTCGATCCCCGTCGAGCTCGTCACCCCGACGGCGATCGGCTCGTTCTCGACCCAGTTGTAGGCGACGACGATCGTGCTCGCGCGGAGCCGCTTCAGCGTCGCCGGCCCGTCGAGCGTGAAGGGCACGATCGCGTCGTCGACCGTGACCGAGGCGATCGTCAGTTCCTCGGGTTGCGGGTTGCGCGCCCGGATCCGGATCTCATTCGGCTGGAACTCGACGCGCTGGATGTCGAAGAGATCGGGCGGCGGCGGGTTCTTGCCGATCAGGTCGACGATCGACGAGCCCCCCGAGACGAAGGCGCCGACGACGAGGGCGAGGAGCAGGATCGGGGCGAGCGGCAAGAGCCGCCAGGCAAACCCGGATCTCGAGGTCGCGCCGGCCTCCATGTTAGTGGTCGCTCCGGGGAATCCGGCACTGCCTGGCCGGCTGCAAACGCTTCGCATCGCTTCGTCCTCGGTCGCCCCGGTACAACCCGGTACCCGGGCTCCCTGCTTCCTCGCGCTGCTCGGTTTTCGCTCGCCCATGCAGCACCGTATTCCCCGGAGAGACCACTACTCGACGACTTCGAAGAAGCCCATCCAGCCGAGCTCGGTGAACTCCGACTGATGCGCGTGGAACATGAACGTGCCAGGCTCGGCGAATTCGATCTCGAGGATGCCACGCTGGCCCTGACACTGCATGATCGTGTCCGTGTACTCGAACTGGTCGCTCGACCCGGTCGGGTAGTAGCGGAAGAAGTCCGCGTGGAGATGAAACGAGTTGATCAGGTCGAACTCGGTCAGGTTGGTGAGGTAGACCCGCACGAGCTCCGAGCGCTTGACCCGGATCGGGTAGCGCGCGTAGTAGAACGTGCGCCCGTTGACCGTGTAGAAGTTGTTCGTCCCGTCGCCGTCGGTGTCGTAGCCGTTCATCACCATCACGAGCTCCTGCGCCGGGGCGCGCGGCTCCTTCGGGTCGATGATCAGCGCGCCATAGAGCCCCTTGTGGATGTGCTTCTTGAGCGGCGTCGCGTGGCAGTGGTAGAGCTGCATGCCATACGGCTTCGCCTCGAATTCGTACGTGAAGCGGCCCCCGGGCGGCACGACTTCGAAGACGCCGTCCATGTTCGTCGGGTGGATGCCGTGGAAATGGATCGTATGGGGGTGCGAACCGGCGTTGATGAAGTTGACACGGAGGGTGTCTCCCTCGGTCGCGCGAAGGACAGGGCCCGGAACGGTGCCGTTGTATGTCCAGGCGGGGAAGAAGACGCCGGGCGCGATCTCGATCTCCTTGTCGACCGCGGTGAGCGTGTACTCACGGACGCGTCCTGGCTCGTAGGGGAGAGCCTCGGGGGGGTAAAGTAGGGCATCGAGATCGTTTGGGCCGCCGACGGCCGGCGCCCCCGGGCCGATCATCGCCGCGTGGCCCATCGCGGCGTGCGAGGTTGCCGAGGAGTGGCTCGCGTCCTCGGCCCCTGCAGCCTGTGCCGGCGCGTCCAACCCGTAGCGCGCTGCGAAGGGAACCGCGGCGAGCGGCGCTGCCGCGGCAAGAAGCCGTCTACGGGTGAGATGATGTTTAGCCACTACTAATTCCTGATCGAAGTGTACGCTATATCGCAATCATGGTGGAGGCTGACAAGGAGCTCACGAGCGCGGTCGAGGATTACCTCAAGTCCGTCTACGCGCTCGAGGTCGAGGGAAGGCGCGCCACGACATCGGCACTCGCCGAGCGCATGAGCGTCAGCGCCCCGTCGGCGACAGCGATGATGAAGCGCCTCGACGAGCTCGGCCTCGTCGAGCGGGCTCCCTACCACGGTGTCACGTTGACCGAGAAGGGCCGTCTCTGCGCCCTCGAGGTTCTCCGCCACCACCGGCTGCTCGAGCTCTATCTCGCCGATTCGCTCGGGATGTCGCTCGACGAGGTCCACGCCGAGGCCGACCGGCTCGAGCACGTGCTGTCGGAGAATCTCGAGGCACGGATCGACGCTGCGCTCGGCTACCCCACGCATGATCCCCACGGCGACCCGATTCCCGACAGCTCGCTGCGGATTCCCGCCAGCACGTTCCGCTCTCTCGTCGACCTCGGCCTGGGGGACACGGCGACCGTCGCCCGGGTTCCGGACGGCGATGCCGAGCTTCTCCGGTATCTCGCCGAGATCGCGATCGTTCCAGGGCAGGAGCTCGAGCTGATGAAGTCGGCGCCGTTCGGAGGGCCGCTGACCGTCCGCACCGGAACGGGTGAGCACGCGATCGCGCGTGAGCTCGCCGCAACGGTCGGGATCGAACCGACGTTTTCTCCTGACGCCGCGGACGCTTCGGGTGGTCTACCCTGAGGCCTATGGCGACGGAGAGGCTCTGGGGCGGCGAGACCGACAAGGCGGTTGCGAACTTTCCCGTTTCGGGTGAGCCGATCCCTGCGAGCGTCGCGCACTGGCTCGGCCGCATCAAGGGCGCGGCAGCGCGTGCGAACGCCGATCTCGGGCTCCTCGACTCCGAGATGGCGGGCCGCATCGCGGCCGCCGCCGACCGCGTCGCGGCCGGCGAGTTCGACGACCAGTTTCCGATCGACGTCTTCCAGACCGGCTCGGGCACGAGCTCGAACATGAATGCGAACGAGGTGATCACGGCGCTCGCCGGCGAGGGCGTGCATCCGAACGACCACGTCAACATGGGCCAGTCGTCGAACGATGTCTTCCCATCCGCCGTGCACCTCGCGGCACTCGACCGTGCTGTCAACGACCTGCTCCCGTCGATGGAGACGCTGGCCCGATCGCTCGAAGCGAAGGCCGCGGAGTTCGACGACGTGATCAAGTCGGGCCGAACGCACTGGATGGACGCCGTGCCCGTCACGCTCGGCCAGGAGTTCGCCGGATATGCGGCGCAGGTGCGGCAGGGGATTGCGCGCGTGCAGGACGCGGTGCCGCGACTCGGCCAGATTCCGCTCGGTGGCACGGCAGTTGGCACCGGGATGAACACCCATCCCGAGTTCGCGGAGAAGGTGCGCGCTCTCCTTCATGCCGAGACCAACCTCCCGATCTCGGCTCCCGCCGACCCGTTCGAGTCGCAGGCGGCCCGGGACGGCCTCGTGGAGCTCTCTGGCGCGTTGAAGGTGGTCGCCGTGAGCTACACGAAGATCGCGAACGACCTCCGCTTCCTCGGCTCGGGGCCACGTGCCGGTCTGGCCGAGATCTTCCTGCCGGAGCTCCAGAAGGGCTCGTCGATCATGCCCGGCAAGGTCAACCCGGTGATCCCCGAGGTGGTGACGCAAGTGTCGGCCCAGGTGATCGGCAACGACGCGGCGATCACGATCGGTGGCATGAACGGTCACTTCGAGCTCAACGTCTACATCCCGCTGATGGCACGCAACCTGATCCAGTCGATCACGCTGCTCGCGAGCGCCTCGCGCCTGCTGGCCGAGAAGTGCGTGGACGGGATCGAGGCAAACCGTGAGCAGTGCGCGGCGTACGCGGAGCTGACGCTGTCAGCGGCGACGGCGCTCAACCCGTACATCGGGTACGACAAGGCGGCGGAGATCGTCAAGGCCGCTGCAGCGAGCGGGCGCTCGCTGCGCGAGGTGGCGCTCGAGGCAGGTGTGGAGGAGAGCGTGCTGGACGAGGCGCTCGACTACCACGCGATGGCCAAGCCGCACGGCTAGCGCGGTGTCGTGCAACGTTGCTCCTGTCTGCCCCCCGGGTGCGGATGGTTGCCGTGTGCAGCTTCCGGAAGAGGATGCGCCAACTCCCCTACGGGCTACCGGTGAAATTCTTCGAGCAGTGCACGAGGGCGCCGTCGGCGCAGCCTGTCCCCGGGGGGCGGGAAGCCGCGTTCCTCGCGCGGAGTGAAGCGTTCGTCCTCTTTCGGGGGATCCTGAGGCTGCCCGCGAACCGCCGATAGCGTCAGCGGACGGCCGGGGTACGCGCTCGACCGATGATGCAGCGCTGAGGGAGGAGCCCCATGAGGGTGCGAACAGTCGTGTGCGTGTTGGCAGTCTTCGTCATGGCGCTTCCCGCAGCCGGTCTCGCGGACAAGCCGGAAAAGCGGGCGTGGAACAGCACGCGTGACTATCGCTCGACGGGGGATGCGGTGCAGCGCGGCCAGCTCCCCGTGTCGCAGACCGCGAAGGATCTCGGGGTGCGCACGCTCGGCCGAGAGGGCGACGGTTTCCGAACGCTCGTCGAGAGCCCTCCTCCCAGCGTCGGCGATGACGCGCTCTGGCTTGGGCTCGACGACGCCGTCGGGGAGTACGTTCCCAAGCTTTTCACGCTCCGGATGACCGGGCAGCACGCCGAGGTCTGGGTGGCACAGGAGCTCGACTTCCCGGACGGCGACTGTCGCAACGGGCCAAGGACGCAGCTCACCGACGCGCAGGTGTCGTACCTCCTCGGCGAGTTCGATACGAACATCTATCCGAAGGAATCCTCCATCTTCAGCGTTGCACCGGAGCGTGACGGGAGCGGCGAGGTGCTGAGCGACCTCCTCGACAAGGACCTCGCCGAGCTCATCAATGCGAACGGGCCGGGCGATCGAACGGTCATCCTTGTGGACAACGTGCGAGACGAGAGCTTCTACGACCTCGACAACTCCACTGGATCCTCGTACATTGCGGGGTTCTTCTCCGACCAGTTGAACGAGGTCTTCGACCGGAACGTCATGACGATCGACGCGTTCGATTGGCTCCACCGGACTGGCGCCAACCCGCCGGACGAACCGGTTCCGGGGAACTTCTGCACGAGCGCATCTGCCAGGCCCTTCCTGTACGAGGGCGTCTTCGCTCACGAGTACCAGCACCTGCTCGAGTCCTACGAGGACCCGGATGAGGCAGACTGGATCGACGAGGGCCTCTCCGATTGGGCGCAGACGCTGACGGGTTACGTCAATCCACGGTTGTCGACCGCGGACAGGGGATTCGACTCTCACATCCAGTGCTTCCTCGGATACCTCGGGGTCGCCACTCCCGTGAATCCCAACCCGGATCCCGATCCGACAGGCCCGGAAAACTCCCTGACGCGCTGGAATGACCAGGGTGATGCCGAGATTCTGTGCGATTACGGCGCTGTGTACTCCCTGATGGAGTTCGTCGCGGGCCGCTACGGGAAGTCGTTCATGTCCGACCTCCATCGCGGTGACGAAAACGGCCTGGCCGGCCTCCAGCAGGCGCTCTCGCAGCTTCCGGGACGAAAGGGCCGCAAGGCCAAGGTGGAGGATGTCTTGCACGACTGGAGCTTGATGGTCGCGCTCGACGGGATGATCGATCGTGGTTCCCGGATCACCGGCAGGCCGAGGGAGTCGAGCGTCACGACCCCGACCCTCGACGCCTCGATCAACTGGGATGCTCCTGGCGCCTACGCATCGCCCGGTGCTCCGTCGAACGGTGCCGACTACGTTCGGCTACGGCGAGCCGACGGCTCGTATCTCGCCGGCGGCGACATCGATAGCATTGGCTTTGCGGGCACGAGGACCCTGCCGACGGCACCGGTGCAGTGGACGGTGGATCCCGATCCGCCCGGTCAGCCGGGTGACGCGGCGCTCGCGTCCGGTGCGGGCAACGACAGGGACGAGGCGATCATCCGCCAGGTTGCAGTCCCGAATCGGGCCCAGGCACGGCTGAAGTTCAACGCATTCTGGAACGAGGAGGAGACCTGGGACTACGCGTTCGTCCAGGTTTCCACCGATGGCGGCGCCACCTACGACAGTGTCGCGTGCACGGACACGGCGACGGCACCCGATCCCGATGCGCACCCCACCGTTTCGAACAGTGCTCCGGGCTTCACTGGGTACTCGGATGGATGGCGGCCGCAGGTGTGCAACCTCGCGGGATACGCCGGCAAGACCGTGCTGCTCGCGTTTCGCACGTTCAATGACCCGGCCTTCCTCGGGAACGACATTCCAGGAGTGGCACCGGGTTTCTGGGTCGATGACGTCGTCATCGGGTCGACGGTCGTGAGTGAAGGAGCGAGCCTCACGGGATGGAAGTCGGTCACGGAGACGCGACCGAACCCGGTTGCGAGCTACACGGTGTACGTCGTGAGCTTCCGCAACGCCGGCCGGGAGTGGATCACGGTGCGCCAGCTTCGCCTGACCGGTGACTTCGACCTTCGTGGGAAGGGACGGATCGAGCGATACGTCGACCGCCGTGCCGATTTCGTCGGTGCAGTGGTCATCTACGACGACCCGACCGAGACGAGCAGCCAGTACGCGCCGTACAGGCTCGTCGTCAACGGCGTCACACAACCGGGAGGCGGCCTCTAGTGCTCCGCTCCGGAACGTCTGGGCCGCGAAACCCGTAGGGGACAGGCGTAGCCTGTCCCGGGAGCGCCCGGGAGGTCTGTCGCACGCGGTTCTCGGCCGCGCCGAATGCGGTAGCGAGCAAGGCGTTCGGCCGGCCGGGTCAGGATGAGTACGCTCCGGGATGTGCGATACTAGCGCCCCGCTCCGTACGCGTACCCGTCGGAGAGTGGGCGCGAGTGCGACTGACCCTCGACACCGGCGTCCGATAGCGCCGCGCGGCGGCGGCGTTGACGTCAGTAGGCGACGACGCCCACACCGCTTTCGGCAGCGTGTTTCTGCTCGTCGGCGCGGTAGCTCGAGCGCACGAGTGGCCCGGCGAAGACCGAGCCGAAGCCGAGCGCCTCGCCCTGCTCGCGCAACCAGCGGAACTCGTCGGGGTGCACCCAGCGATCGATTGCCACGTGCTTGCTCGACGGCTGTAGGTACTGGCCGATCGTGACCACGTCGATGCCGTGGGCGCGGAGCTCGCCCATCGTCTCGACGATCTCGTCGTTCGTCTCGCCGAGCCCTGCGATCAGCCCGGTCTTCGTGAGTACGGGATAGTCGGCGACGACCTTTGCTCGGCTCAGCAGGTGGAGGGCGCCGTCGTAGCTCGCCTTCGCGCCCCGCATCCTGCGATGGAGCCGGCGGACGGTCTCGATGTTGTGGCTGAACACCTCGGGTCGCGCGCCGAGAACGGTCGCGAGCGCGCGCTCCTCGTCACCGAGGAAGTCGGGCGTGAGGAGCTCCACCGTGCAGTCCGGCAGCTTCGCCTTCAGGGCGCGGGTCACGGCCGCGAAGTGGCCGGCACCTCTGTCCTCGACGTCGTCGCGGTCGACCGAGGTGACGACGACGTGCTTGAGACCCATCTGCGCCGCCGCCTGTGCGAGGCGTAGCGGCTCGAGGGGGTCGGGCGCGTGCTCGGGCTTACCCGAGTTGACGTAGCAATAGCGGCAGGCGCGGGTGCACGTATCGCCGAGGATCTGGAACGTCGCCGTGCCCTTGCCCCAGCACTCGGCGATGTTCGGGCAGCGCGCCTCTTCGCAGACGGTGTTCAGGCTGGCACCGTGGATCAGCTTCTTGACGTCGAAATAGCGGCTGTCGGCACTCGGCGCGCGCACCGTCATCCACTCGGGGCGGCGCGGGCGCTCGGCGACGGGCAGCGAGGTCTCCACGAGCGTCAGTGTACGGGGGCGCGGCGCGGTCGCGTCAGGGGACGAGCGCGAACGCTTCGATGTGGATCGGGCGGACGACGGAGAAGTGGCGGCGGTCGAGCGTCGCGATCGTGTCCTCGCCCAGGCGCTCCGCGACCGCGATGACCGACGCGTCGACGAAACCGAGCCGGAGATCCGCATAGGCACCACAGAGTTCTCGCATGCGGGTGTAGTCGGACAGAGTCAGGTCAATGACCCGGATCGACCCCTCGGTGACGCCACTCAGCACCGCGTCCATGCACGGCACTCCGCGCGAGCCTCCGAGCCAATCCAGTTCGACGAGCGTCGGAGCGGGAATCGCCACCCGGACTCCGGAATCGATCAGCCTTGCCGCCGCCAGGTGGTGCGCATCCGACGAGTCGAGTGCGGCGAAGACCACCATTATGTCACAGACCTGTGACGCCGGTGTGCCCGATCTGTGCCGGCCGCGTGCGCTCCTACGGGAGCAGCGTGAAAGCTGGCACGTGCGTCGGCCGCACGACCGAGAAGTGCCGGTGGTCGAGCGTGGCGATTGTGTCCTGCTCGAGGCGTTCGGCGATAGCGATGATCGATGCGTCGACCAGGCCAAGCGGGAGATCCTGATACCGGAGGATGAGCTCGAGCGCCCGCGCGTAGTCCTCCCGTTCGAGATCCGCGACGATCACCGATCCGTCCACGATGCTCGACAGCAAGAAGACCGAAGCGGCGGGAACGCGGCGCGAGCTGGAGAGCCAGTCGAGCTCGACGACGACGGGAGCAGGGACGATCACGGCGGCACCGGACCCGAGGAGTTCGAGGCACCCCTCGTGGTCGCCGTCGGCCACGTCGAATGCGGCGAAGACGACGCCCGTGTCAGCGACGAGCGTGTTTGTCACGGATGTACTCGGCTATGAACTCATCGGCCCGCCGCGCGGCGTCCGTGACCCCGTCGTCGGTGGAGACAAACTTGCCAATGAAGCTCGGTATCCGCCGTCGGGTCTTCGCGCGCCACTCGAGCCCCTGGCGGATCACCTCACCGAGCGAGACCCCTTCCTCCTTTGCGATCTCGCGCAGCTCGTCCAGGAGGGCATCGTCGGCCATGATTGTCGTCCGGGTCATTCGAGCCATTATGGCACGCATTATGGCACGACTTCGTGCCGGTTGTGTGCCGGCGCGGTGACGAATCCAGGCGCCCGGCCGAAGCGTCCGGGCACTCGGCGTGGTGGCCGACTTCAGCCCGGCTACAGGGGTTGTGCGTCTGGCGAGCTGCTGCTCGCTCAGCGGGCGGCGAGCTTCTCGGGCAAGGGCTGTGCCCAGATGCCGGCGCCGTCTTCGGCCGGGAACGCCTCCAGCTCGAGCCCGAACACCTCGCCCATCGCCATGAGCGCCGCCCGCTTCACCTCGTCCACCGTGACGGAACGACCGAGCTCGCGGGCCATCGTCGTGAACTCGGCGTCGTCGAGGCCACAGGCCGTGATCCACTGGGTGAACGGGGCCGGGTCGAGGTCGACGTTGAGGGCGTAGCCGTGCGTCGTCACCCAGCGCGAGACCCGCACGCCGATCGAGGCGATCTTGCGCGGCCCGCGGGGACCCGACGGCGGCATCCAGACGCCCGTCAGCCCCTCGATGCACGTCGCCTCCAGGTCGAACGCCGCGAGGGTACCGACGATCGCCCGCTCGAGATCGCGCACGTACTTCCGCACGTCCTTGCCGTGCCTGCCCAGGTCGAGGATCGGGTAACAGACGAGCTGGCCGGGGGCGTGGTAGGTCGACTTGCCGCCGCGATCGGTCTCGACGAGGTCGACGGCGGCTCCCTCCGGGATGTGGAGCTCCGTCGACTCCTCGGTTCGCCGGCCCGTCGTGATCACCGGCGGATGCTCGAGCAGCACGATCGTCTCGAGGCTCTCGCCCGCCTGCACCGCCGCCGCGAGCGAGCGCTGCAGCTCGAGCCCTTCCCGGTAGGGGACGAGCCCTGCATCGAGAACGTAGGCCCCGCTCATGGCGCTACTCGGCCTGCTCCCAGCCCTCGAGTCGCGCCCGCAGGTCGCGGAGGAAGCCGCCGCTGTAGGCGCCGTCGACGAGCCGGTGGTCATACGTGAGGGTGATGTTCATCAGCGGTCGGATCGCGATCACATCATGGCCGAGCTCGTCCTGCACGACCCACGGCCGCTTCACGAGCGCATAGGTGCCGAGGATCCCGACCTGCGGCTGGCTGATGATCGGCGTTCCGTGGAACGTGCCGAAGCCGCCCGGGTTCGTGATCGTGAACGTCCCACCCTGGACGTCGTCCGGCAGGAGCTTCTTCGTGCGTGCGCGGGCAGCTAGGTCGCCGATCGCGCGGGCAATCCCGAGCAGGTTCAGATCCTGGGCGTTCTTGATCACCGGCACGATCAGGCCCTTTCCGTCCTCGAGCGAGACCGCGATCCCGAGATTGACCCACGGGCGCGTGATGATCTTCTCGCCGCGGATCTCGGCATTCACCCACTTGTAGTCCTGCAGCGTCTCGACGGTCGCTTTCGCGATGAACGCGAGGTACGTGGGATTGACGCCGTACGACGCCTGGTACTCCTTCTTCAGGTGCTCCCTCGCGGCGACGATGCGGGACATGTCGACCTCGATCGCGCTCGAGACATGTGCCGACGTGTCGAGCGACCGGCGCATGTGCTCCATCACGCCGCGGCGCATGGCGCTCATCGGCTCCTCTACCTCGCCTGTTTGCAGCGGGGCAGCGGGCTGAGCGGCCACCGGGGCAGGGGCAGCGGGCTGAGCGGCCACCGGGGCAGGCTGGGCGGCGACCGGGGTCGGCGCCTCGGGGGTCGGCGCCGGCGCTGCTGGGGCGGCCGGAGCAGATGAGCCCGACTCGATATGCGCCAGCATGTCCTTCTTCGTCACGCGGCCGCCCGTACCCGTGCCGGCGACCGTGTTCGGGTCGACGCCATGCTCGGCTGCGATCCGTGCGACGACCGGCGAGACGAACGTGCGGCCGTTCCCCGAGGCGGCGTCTACAGCAACCGGCGCC
>Ga0163153_10003388_pt1 | contig 21445 bp, 16 predicted proteins | sample OliLakLV19MP6IB1_FD_148629 | JGI IMG/M metagenome (GOLD analysis project Ga0163153, IMG submission 148629) | Freshwater microbial mat bacterial communities from Lake Vanda, McMurdo Dry Valleys, Antarctica - Oligotrophic Lake LV.19.MP6.IB-1 | ecosystem: Environmental > Aquatic > Freshwater >...
TCCCATTCGAATCCAGTCGGCCGGCCGGGAAGGCGGAACGCGCTGAAGCGATCAAGGTCCTTCCCGATTCCGCCATGAATACTGGTGATTAATCGATGCTTGTCGCTTTCAATGGCAGGAAGCCCGCCGGCAAATACGGCATAGGCGGACGCCGAGATGTAGGTTTGCTCTTTCTTGAAATCCGGCGTGTCGAACGGCGCGCCGCCCCACGCATCCCATTGAGCCCGGTGTCCGTGGATGACATCTCCACCCACAGAAAATCCACGATGAGGCAGCTCCATGAGATTGCGAACCAAGGCATCCCAACGAATCTTGCCGTGAATCCGACCTTCATAGGTGTCTTTAGGCACGCCGTACTGGGGGGAAGTTTCTTTTGTGCCCTTGAACCATCGATATCCAGGTTCATAGGTCAGAAACACATTGATGGCGCTATCTTGCTCGAAGGGGGACATCGGGAAGCGATATCCGACTCCAAACCCTGCAAACGCGTAGTTCCATTCGAGCTCAGATTCGCTGATGCGTTGCCCCTCCACATATTCTGAACGCCCACGAGGCAAAATGAAGTTATCGAGGGTAAAGAGCAACGACCAGTTTGGGTACGTGCGGAGTCCAATCGTATAATCGATATCATTGACCACACCGGAAAACGTGCCTCGGAATTGCCTGTTATCTTCGTTCCAATTCCGCCACACATACAAGGCGCCGAACGGAAGCGTTTCCATCTCACTCGGACCATTGGGAATCCAGTGAAGGCCAAAGTTTGCCGCGGTCACACTGCGGCGATCGCGCGAGGGAACATGGATCTTCTCTCCAAACAAGGTGGTGTGAAACTCCTTACCGGCTTCGGGGGTTTTTTCGCCCTCCGCAAATGCACTCATTGGGAAGAGGCCGATCACGAAGGATAGCAGGATGACGAGGGGCAGGTCTTTCTCCCCCATGGTCAGACAACCTGCAATCGTGGGATAGGAATAGGAGCATCATAATCTGACGAAGCCGAGCGGAGACATCCTGCCAAACGCGTGACACGTTCCCATAGTTCAGATGCCCAATGTGCTTCGAGCTGCTGATCCCAACACCAGTGGAATCGATGCGGCTCGCACGTCCCCTCCTTCATGATAAGTGTATGCATTTCCTACGCTTCCTGTTACTTGGGAATAAAACAGACGAGACCTTCGAGGCCCACAATAGTCTTATAGTTTGGATCTTGCCTCGCCGGCCCTAGTGGATTCCCTAGTGCGCAGAGCAGTCAGCCCTAGCGCTGACTCTTTATGAGCATCTCGGTACCTCTGTTTGGGTGGTGACAGGGGGGTTAATGTTCCTATATAGTTACCAAAATTCGTGCGTAGCATGAAGGGGAGAGTTGCCGTGAAGCCGACAGTCATCGTGGCCGATGATCACCGCCTTGTTGCCGAAGGCATCGTCAAGATCTTAGAGCAGGCATATCGTGTGGTGGCGACGCCCGCAGATGGACGCAGCTTTATCGAGGCGGTTGAGAAGTTTCATCCTGATCTGACCGTGGTGGACATCTCTCTCCCCCTGTTAAATGGACTAGATGCCTGCCGCCATGTGAAGAAATCCTGTCCGGCAGTCAAGATTATCATCCTGACAATGCATGCGGAGCAACACTTTGTGAACGAAGCCTTTCGTGTCGGAGTCGGAGGGTATGTCTTAAAAACCTCGGTTGCGGATGAGTTGTTGTTTGCGGTGAACGAAGTCCTGCAGGGACGCACGTACATTTCGCCGGTCGTGACACAGGGTATGGTTGACCAGGCGTTGGAATCAACCACTCAGGCACCGAAAAGGCCGACAAGCACCCCGGTCGTGATGCTAAGCCTACGACAGAGAGAGGTTTTGCAACTGGTGGCGGAAGGCAAATCCAATAAGGAAATTGCGTCCGCGATTAATGTGACGGTAAAAACCATTGAGTTTCATAAGGCAAGAATCTCTAAGGAGCTAGGGGTTCGCACCACTGCTGAGCTCACGAAGCAAGCCATCTCCCTCGGGCTCATTGACACGCCCGAAGTCTCTTCGACACCTAACTTCCACCCCAACTAATCAAGGTCCCTTCACCGAAATTCCTTCCTGGCTGGGTGGAATGATTGAGCGTCAGAGCTCGGTCAGTCCCTGTACCAATGCAAACCTCGTCAGCTCGGCCATGGTCTTGATGCCGAGCTTATTCATGATCCCCGCCTTATGGAACTCCACCGTTTTCATGGAGATGCCTATCGTCGTGGCAATTGCGTGTGTCGACATACCGTTGGCAAGCATACCCAAGACCTCATGTTGCCGCGGTGTCAATTGGGCGTGGTATCCGTCGGGACGGCTCCATGGGTGCTCGATCGATTCCCGAACATCTGCCGGAACCTCCGGAGACACATAACGGCGGTTGCTCATCACTGTGCGAATCGCTGTCAACAACTCGCTCGAAGCGGATTGTTTAAGGACATAGCCGTTCGCGCCCTTTCGGAACCCTTCGCTGACATAGAACGGCTCGCTGAGCATCGTCACGAGAATGATTTTTACATGGGGGAGTTTTTGTCTGAGCAACGGGATGAGATCAAATCCGCTCATGTCAGGCATTGAAATGTCCAGCAAGACAATGTCCGGGGCCGACCCCGGGGCCTGCTCAAGAAGTTCCGCCCCACTATGAACCGTGCCGACAATAACCGTGTCATCGACAAGTAACTGTCGGAACCCTTCCAATACCAAGAGGTGATCGTCGGCAATGAAGACCCGTGGTAGGTACATACCTCTCCGAAACGCTGTGCTGAACTGATAACGGTCAGCGGCTGAACAAGGCGAATAGGGCAGATGATATCACATCGCCAGGCAACACGAGCTGTGGTTTACCCTAGTTCGGGAATATCATTTCCTGTCGGCGAGGAAGATTTGATCTCGCGGGCGAAGTGCAGTCCTCGACTAACGGACTCTCCCTGTCAAGATGTTGAGAGGGGCTCAACACTCCTTCACATGAACTAGGGATTCTTCCAGTGGCATGGAGCTGCCCTCCACAGTAGTGTAGGACATAATGAAGTTCTAGAAGTGATTCACCCTGTGTCTCGGCAAAGGACAATGAAGAATGAGGAATTAAACGATGGACAAGGACGAGAACGTGCGGCTACCAAGGACTGTCACGGCGTCAAAACCTTCCAGCAACGACCGCCTACCCACGAGACCCGGAGGACGGCAGCGGTCGGGTATCTATCTCGAATCTACCGAAGACGAACAATGGGGAGTCCTGCCACACGAATGCACCCGCGTCAAAGACGCCATGAGCCGTTCCGTGACTGTCGTCACCCCGTTGACCGAGGTCGCGGAAGCGGTGCGACTGATGAGATGGTTGGACGTCGGCGTTCTCCTCGTCTGTAATGGGAGTACGCTGGTCGGCACGCTCGGCGACCGAGAGATTGCTCTGGCAAATGTTCCTCCGTCAACAGGTATTCAAGAGGTGATGACCTACGATCAAGCCTATTGCCTAGAGACCGACTTGCTTATCGATGCCCAGGAGGTGATACGCGCTCGCGGATTGACCGCTCTCCCCGTTCGAGATTCCAGCGGCCTTCTTTCAGGAATTGTGATGAAGGCCATGAGAACAACGGCGATCGGCCTCCTCATAGCACCCATGATAGTAGCCTTTGGGCTTTCGGTGGCCTGGTCTGCAGATGTCATTCCGGCGCCCCCGCCGTTAGGATCACGTCCCGAGAATCCTCAAAGACCGACTGCGCCTCCGCCTTCACGCATAGATCCAGGTATTGAACGACGCCCTCAGACGATTCCTGATCCTCGTTCGGCAGTGACTCCCCCCATTGTCGATCCCAAGATGGCGATCGATCCTGAAACGGCTCCTCCTGCCATGGAGAAACTGAAGCCTGGCGGCTCTAAGGAACCTCCTCGCAACCCTTCGCCACGCTGAGAGGTGGTCAATTCATTCGTCCTTTACAAGGTGGCTTCGCTGATTGCCAGCGAAGTCCTTCGAGCGTCCCGAGAGGTCACGACGGAACCCCTTTCATATCATCAGTGTAGTGTGGTGCCTCAACCGCTCGTCTCGATTCCAGCCTGGGAGCCTCGTCACCAAAATACTAGGCAAGCTCCTAGGCTTGGTAACTCTCCGGGAGGCGTATAGATATATTTATACGTGTACGTCTAACCGAGGCTCCCATGGTAGGGCAGGATGGCAAAGAAGTGCGGTTGCGGACGCCAGCACAAATCCATTTCAGCCAGAAGCGGCAGGGGGCCATGCGATTCTCCTGCCGCCTTCTTTGGTTAGAGAAACCTCTGTTTTGTCGATGAGCGTAAAGGAGACTCCATGAAAGCCCTCGTGTACAACGGACCCAGAGATGTCAGTGTGAAGGAAGTAGCGGACGCGAAGATCGAGCACCCGATGGATGTATTGGTGAAAATCACCACGACCAACATCTGCGGATCCGATCTGCACATGTATGAAGGACGTACCAACGTCGAGGCCGGGAAAGTTCTCGGCCATGAAAACCTCGGCGAGGTGGTAGAAATCGGCGACGCGGTAGCCCTGGTCAAAGTCGGCGACATCGTGTGTCTGCCGTTCAATATCAGCTGTGGGTTTTGCAAGAATTGCGAACGGGGACTCAGCGGGTTCTGCCTCACGCTAAACCCCGGCACGGCCGGAGCGGCCTATGGCTATGCCGGTATGGGGCCCTACAGCGGAGGGCAAGCCGAATACCTGCGCGTGCCGTATGGCGATGTCAATTGCCTGGTCCTTCCCGACGATGCAGGCGAGAAAGAAAACGATTACGTGATGCTGGCCGACATATTTCCCACCGGATATGAATCGACCGAGCTGGCCGGTGTAAAGCCCGGCGAGACCGTCGTGGTCTATGGAGCCGGACCGGTCGGACTCATGGCTGCCTATTCGGCGTTCATCAAGGGCGCAAGCCAGGTCATGGTGGTCGATCGATTGCCTGATCGACTCAAGCTTGCCGAGAAAATCGGCGCCATCCCGATCGATTATTCCAAAGAGTCCCCAGTGGAACAGGTCTTGGATCTCACCGGCGGCGAAGGCGCCGACCGAGGATGTGAATGCGTGGGCTATCAAGCCCATGATTCTGAAGGGAACGAACAGCCGAACCTCACGATGAATCAGCTCGTGCGGTCGGTCAAGCCGACCGGGGGTATCGGCGTGATCGGTGTCTTCGTCCCTGAAGATCCCAAAGCCTCCGGCAAGCTGGAGAAAAAAGGCCAGATTGCCTTCGACCTAGGGTTGTTCTTCAGCAAGGGTCTGCAGATGGGATCCGGCCAGGCCAATGTCAAAAAATATAATCGTCATCTTTGCAATCTGATCCACGAAGGCAAAGCAAAACCGTCGTTTATTGTGTCGCACGAATTGTCGTTGAAGGAGGCCCCCGACGCGTATAAACATTTCGATGCGCGTGAGAAAGGGTGGACGAAGGTGTTGCTCAAACCGGCGGCGTGAACGGATGCATGACCAGCCCCGCTGGGAGGCACACAGCAGGCTATTTCCTCAATTGACACGGCCAAAAGCCAGCAGAACGAAAGAGGACGGAGAGGTGTTATATGGGGTATCGGCACAATAAACCTCCGGTGCTCATTCAATGTCTCGGCGGAAGCTGGCACAAAATCGACTCCCCATACTTGCAAGACATAAGCGCTGCGCCGATCCGGTACCGGCTTCGCAATCGATCCCACATGATGCGTCGATTTCACATCAGCATGAAATACCTCTTCGCGGTCTTCTTTATGGGGGCCGGTGCGAACCATTTTTTAGCCCAAGAGTTCTACGTGAGGATGATGCCGTCTTACCTGCCGTGGCATCTCTTCCTGGTGTATCTGAGCGGCCTGGCCGAGATCACATTGGGGGGACTGTTGCTTGTTCCCCGTCTGAAGCGCCTTGCCGCATGGGGCTTGATAGCATTGTTGATCGCGGTCTTCCCCGCCAACATTCATATGGCGTTCCGCCCTGATCTGTTTCCTGAGATCGGCGCAGCCATGCTATGGGCTAGGCTTCCCTTGCAGGCCTTCCTCATCGCATGGGCCTACATGTACACGCGGGATGATGCCTATCGAAGGCATCCGCCTGAGCGATTTTGGTCAATGTGGCGCCGGGCTGCATAAACGCCTCTTCATCAGAAGGGAAAATTGGAGATGAAACATCATCGCCTCGCCTCGTGCCCGAGCAGTCCTAACTGCGTCTGCACTCTGGGTAATTCTCAAAGCCATGTCATGCCCCCGTATCGGTATCGGAACACACTGGAGGAAGCCAAGGCTGGCCTCAAGCAGGTCTTCAGTGAAATGAGCCGTACCGAGTTGATTGAGGAAGAGGATGTCTACCTTCATTATGAAGTCACCAGTCTTTTAGCTCGTTTTGTGGATGATGTTGAGATCCTGTTCGATGATGCCGCCAAGAGCATTCATTTCCGGTCGGCCGCGCGGACGGGCTACTACGATTTTGGTGTAAACCGGAGGCGAATGGAGGAAGTTCGAAGGCGACTGGACGATCAAGGTTAGTTACGTGGAAATGACCTCTTACACCATCGTTCAACATGGTGACGAGGGCAGAGAAAATCCTCAGCGGGCGGGGCCTTCCAGGGCCTGATCATCGGTCTCAGTGGAACCTGGGGCTGCTTAACATGTCGCGGGCCAAAACCTGGGCCGCACTACAAGAAGGTGTCATGATGCCGCGTTCATTGTGGAAGGGAGCCATCAGCTTTGGGTTGGTCAACATTCCCGTGATCTTGTCTTCCGCCGAGAATCGCAATGCCTTCGATTTGACCATGTTGGACCGGCGCGACATGAAGCCGGTCGGAATGAAGCGGTACAACAAGGAGACGCAGAAAGAGGTCGAATGGGACGACATCGTCAAGGGCTATGAGTATGAAAAAGAGCGGTACGTGGTCCTGACTGATGAAGATTTTAAACGGGCCAACGTGAAAGCCACACAGACGGTAGACATCGTCGCCTTCGTGGAGGCCAAAGAGGTCGCGCCCACCTACTTCGAGACCCCGTACTACCTGGCCCCGGACAAGCGGGGGGAGAAAGGGTATGTCCTTCTACGTGAAACCTTACGGGCGACCAATAAAATCGGCATTGCCACTGTCGTGATTCGCACCAGGCAGTATCTTGCGGCCCTCATCCCGACCGGCGACGTCATTGTGTTGAACACCCTACGCTATAAGAACGAACTGATGTCGGCGAAGGATCTCGAGGTGCCGTCAGGGAGTGTGAAAGCAGGCGGCGTCTCGCCTCGCGAGGTCGAGATGGCGAAGAAGCTCGTGGAAGAAATGACCGAGCCGTGGAAGCCAGAGCAGTATCATGATACCTATCACGACGATCTCATGAAACTGATCGACAAACGTATCAAAGCAGGGAAAACGGAGGTCATTACCGAGGTCGGGACTGACGATGATGATGAAAAGCCGGCCCGGGGTGAAGTCATCGATCTCATGGCCCTGTTAAAGCGAAGCGTCCAGGCGAAGGGACAGTCGCCTTCCAGATCGAGTCGGGCCTCGAAAAGACGGGAGCCGCATCTTCGCCGGAAGAGCGCATAGCCGACTTATGGCTCGTCGTTGGTTTCCCGGAAAGCCGAGGCCTTCGCTGTGTCATGTGGAGAAGCATCGATGGGGCTTCAGCAGTACTGGAGAAAGCGTAACTTCAAAGAGACGCCCGAGCCGCGCGGCGCCTCGCAATCTCCCTCAAAGCGCTTGCAGTTTGTCATTCAACAACATGCGGCCAGTCGCCTGCACTATGACTTCCGCCTGGAGCTCGCCGGGACGTTGAAAAGTTGGGCGATTCCAAAAGGCCCCTGCTTGAATCCTTCACACAAGCGTTTGGCGGTGCATGTGGAGGACCACCCGCTCGACTATGGCGGTTTCGAAGGCATTATCCCCCCTAAACAATACGGCGCCGGGACGGTGTTGCTATGGGATCGGGGATCGTGGACTCCAGTCGGTGATCCCATGGCAAGTTATCGGCGCGGCCGGCTGAAGTTCAGCTTGAAAGGCCACAAACTGCGTGGGCTATGGAACTTGGTTCGCATGGGCGGGCGACATGAAGAGGGCAAAGATAATTGGCTCTTGATCAAAGAAAAGGATGATGAGGCTCGTACTGGTGAACAAGCCGAGGTAACCCAGCTCCTGACGAACAGCGTAGCCAGTAGGCGGACCATTGAACAGATCGCGTCGGGCCGCCATCGGGTATGGCAATCGAATCCTCCAGGGGAGAAGCACGCGAAGCCGATTCCCCGCCCTCACAAGATGGGGACGAAAAAATTGGTCGGCGCACGCCGTACACCCCAGGAGGATTCGATCCGTCCACAATTGGCAACCCTGGCAGACGAGGCTCCAGTTGGTGAGGACTGGGTGCATGAGCTCAAATACGACGGCTATCGGATCCTGTGCCGTGTGAAGAATGGGTCTGCCAAGCTTGTCACGAGAAACGACCGCGATTGGACGGCCAAACTGCAGCGCATTGCCGAGGCGGCTGCGGCGCTGCCAGTCAAGAATGCCTGGCTCGACGGAGAAGTGGTGGCGTTGATGCCTGATGGAACCATCAGTTTTCAGGGCCTGCAGAATGCATTCGATACAGGATCTGAAACAAGCCTGGTCTACTATGTGTTTGATCTCTTGTATCTCGACGGGTATGACTTGAGACAGGTCACGCTCCTCGACCGCAAGCGTTCACTTGCCGCAATGATGCCGAGCGATGCATCGGGATTGCTTCGGTATAGCGACCATATACAAGGCCAAGGCGACGTCGTCTTTTCGGAAGCCTGTCGCAAAGGGATGGAAGGGATAATTTCAAAGCGAAGTGGCGCGGTCTATCTTGCCGGCCGCAATAGAAATTGGATCAAGGTCAAATGCGGCCACCGCCAGGAGTTCGTCATCGGAGGGTTTACTAATCCGTCAGGTTCGCGCGTGGCTTTTGGAGCCTTGCTGCTGGGGGTCTACGGGGAGCAGGGACAATTTCAATTTGTCGGAAGAACGGGAACCGGATTTTCCGAACGCTCGCTCAAGGAGTTGCACAAGCGTCTGGTTGCGCTGGAGCAGTCCAGGTCCTCATTTGTGAATCCTCCCAACGGCGTCGATGCACGTGGGGTTCACTGGGTGAAGCCACAATTGGTTGCGGAGGTGTCGTTTGCCGAATGGACGAACGAAGGCCTCCTGCGGCAGGCAGCTTTTCAAGGATTACGCAAAGACAAGGCCGCCAAGTCGGTCATCAAGGAAGGGATGGGGAAAACCGCCCCCGTACAAGCCGCGACGAGTGCTGCCGAGAAGACTTCGCTTCGTCTCCATGCGGGCGAGGCAGGAAGGCAGATGAAGAAGCGCGCGGTAACCGCCGAGGGACCGGCCACCGTCGCGGGGGTGACGGTGAGTCATCCCGATCGAATCCTATTTCCCGATCAAGGTTTCACTAAACTCGCGTTGGCACAATACTATGAACGAGTGAGTCAATGGCTCTTGCCTCACTTGCAAGACCGGCCTTTGACGCTGGTGCGTTGCCCGGAGGGATATAACAAAGATTGCTTCTATCAAAAACATGCCACCGACGGGGTTCCTGATACGATCGGCAGAGTGGAAATTATCGAACAACAAGGTGTGTCCTGGTACATGATTGCCGATTCTCTGCCGGCAGTCATCGGCCTCGTTCAGATGGGCGTGCTGGAGTTGCATACGTGGGGAGCGAAGCGGGACGGACTCGACCGTCCTGATCGCATCATTATGGACCTTGATCCGGATCCCACGGTCCCATGGAAATTCGTGATCGAGGCGGCACAGCTCGTCAAGACGTTGCTGAATGAGTTGGATCTGGAGTGTTTTGTGAAGACGACAGGCGGAAAAGGTCTGCATGTCGTGCTGCCCCTGCGGCCCGTTCATACGTGGGACGAGGTCAAAGCGTTTTCCAAAGGGTTGGCGGATCATCTCGTGCGCATGATTCCGGATCGTTTTATTGCCAATATGTCGAAACAGAAACGGAAAGGAAAGATCTACATCGATTATTTACGTAATACCAAAGGGGCCACGGCGATTGCTGCCTATTCAACAAGGGCCAGGCCGGGGGCGCCGGTTTCGGTTCCACTCGCGTGGGAGGAATTGTCGGTCGCTGTACGGTCGGATTATTTTACAGTGGATAATGTGGTGGAACGGTTGAACGGGCTGAAGCAAGATCCGTGGCGGGATTATATTTCGGTCAAGCAAAAACTCACGCGGAAGATGCGCGATTCGCTGGGCCTGTCATCGTGAATATTGAACAATGCCGATTTTTTCACGCGTCGCTCACTTCGGCTGAGTATGTAATTCCCGGGGGCTGTCCATGGTGCTCTTGCGGCCCTGGTCGCAGCACGAACAAGAATCCTAGCCGGCACTACGAAGCAAGGACGACCTTGAGGAGGGATCTGTGCACATGCAAGCCGTCGGTGTACTTAATGAATCCGAGCTTTTTGAACCTATTCAGAAAGAAACTGACTCGTGATCGCGTAGTACCGATCATTTCGGCCAGCGTTTCCTGACTGATATTGGGAATGACCGACTCTGAGCCATCTTCTCTGCCAAAGTGGGCCAACAACAGCAGCGTCCGCGCCAGCCGTTTCTCCGCAGGATTAAAAAGTTGATCGATCAAGTCCTCTTGTATGCGTACGTTACGGTTCAGGAGATGAGACATAAACAGCTCGGAGAAGGCCGGCTCGTGCTGGAGCACGCGGCTCATGGTGGCTCTGTCGATGCGCACAATCGTGGAGGCGTCTAAGGAGGTGGCGGTCGTCGAGCATACCCGCTGCCCCGCGAGACAGGTTTCGCCGAAAAAATCCCCGCCTTCCAACATCGCGACGACAGCTTCTTTGCCTTGCTGTGACACGACGGTGAGTTTGACCCAACCGTTTACGATATAGAACACGGCATTGGCCGCATCCCCTTGCGTAAAGAGAATCTGCTGTTTCCGACACTGCAGAGTTGCGCTTCCGTTTCCTGAGAGAATGGACGTGGAGTGGAATGGAATGGCTCGTTTGCGCGCCGGCGGCATCCCTTTAAGTGGTTTCAACGTCGGGGTATGAGGTCTTGCTGAAATGTCGAGGTTCATGACGGGATCTCCTTTCGGAAGCAGGAAACAAGCGCAACGTAGACTGGCGTTATCAGGCACTCACCAAATAAAGGTCCCTGTATTGATCAGGCCGCGGCAGCACTCATCGCTTCGGGGCTAGACATGGAGCGGTTTCGAAGGATCACCTCGTCAACCATGTCGCCACATTGAATACAGCGGTGAGCCCAAAAGGTGCTATACCCGCTGTCGCTATCAAGATCGATACACATTTCAATGCTCACGCATCCGCCGCATCGCCCGCAGCTTTCTCGAGCGAACTTCTGTGTCGTCAACCCCGCTGTCCGGGAAAGGATTGTATTCATGTGAACCTCCTCTCTATGGATTCGTCTGGTGTCGATAAGATGGTCTGCGCGACTCGTTACGTGCGTAACCTACCAGGGCCAGATTCGATACTTCCCTAGCGTCTACCCTAGTTTGAACGAGCTAGTACCCTAGCCCGCATTATTCATGACGGTTCGTTGCGAAAGCGTGCAGACGCGACACGAGACAGGCACTCGGAGGCGTGAAGCGCTGAGGCATACTCGTACAGTATGTCGAACCGCTGAACGGCGAGACTGCCTGCCGCAGCCGCGTATCCGCGCTTGCAGCAGAAGGTTCATGAATAATGCGGGCTAGGCCCCTCTGGCCTCCTAACAGGCTGCGGAAAAACTCGGTTTATTCATAAACCACCATTGGAATCTCCCATATGGCGCCGATTCCAAAACAGGTTCAGGATGCTCAAAATGGCCGTCCAGCAAGGCCGCAGTGAGCGAAGAGGCGAGGAGGTACGTACCGCACTTCGTGTGGGCCGTTCGCCCTTGCAATGCATCTTGGCGAACGGAAAAGCCCCTACAGTGCTTCCGGCCTCCTAGACACTCCTCCTCAAAGTTGAGCCTCTGAGCGACACGAGAACGCCGCTGGCGGACTTTTTCAGCATCCTCCTAGAGGTATAGACAAACCTAGACCCCAAGCAGTCGAAAAAGGGTGAGGTTGGACGTTGAGCGACGAGAGAGGCGGGCATGCCTTGGAGGCCAAGGTCAGAGGCCGACGAACGATGATCCAGAATTAGAGAGGACCGGAAGATCCTTGCAGAGGAACATCAAAAACCAGAGCAGTTGTCGTCTCCGGCGAAGTTTCTATACTGACAGCAATGCCCAAGAGCGTACCGCGAGCCTGAATTCCAGCGAAACACATGCCCATCGTCTCTCCGAGCAGCGATGCCTCCTCGGTTTCGGAGGTCCGAGTCTTTCCGTTGATCGCGACCCTCACGCGTATGATCGATGCCGGTTCGCCTTCCATGGACAGGGTGATCAGCGAGGATACGCCATCTCTTATAGCCTGTCGGAGAAAACTACGAGCGGCACGGTACAGAAAGATGGTGATCGGCTCAGACAGCCTGATATCCGAAGGAACGTTCGCCACATGTACCGCATGACTCCCATGGCGCATATCGAGTGCCAACATTTCAAGGGCACTCATGAATTGCCCTGTTCGCAGGCCGGACGGAGTCAACTCCTCAATCAATAACCGGGTGTAGGCGAGCGATTCCTCCAGCAGCTGATCCACGATGAGGAGCTGCCGCAGTCGGTCGTGGATGTCGCCCGCTAAATGTTGCTGATCACGATTCTCGCTCAGGATCCATTCGGTCGCCAGGCGTTGAACGGCGGATCGGAGCGTTCCAGGTGGCGTGGTGTCCTCAATAGGAGGAAGTTCCGGTGACAACATCGTCGGGCCGGCCGGTGCATTGAAGTCCCAACGTCGCAGCCGGTGCTCATGTTCCAGCAGGGTTTCGAGCAGACTGCGGCGAGTGACGACCCCCACGAACTGGTGCTGAGACCCGAGAACGGCGACTGCGTTGGCGTTGACGTGTTCAAATCGAGACACGACGTGGGCGAGCGGAGTTGAGCGTTCAAACATGAAGGGATGCTGCCTGGGGACGAGATCGGCAAAGATTCTGAGCGGATAGCGTCCGACCCTTTCGGGCTCAATTAAGCCGAGGAAGGGAGGCTGGAGTGCAGCAAGGGAGGACGGAAGCTCTTTAAAAACAGCAAACACCTCACACTGCGGATCGATCGCCACATTCCGCGGACGCATGTCTTCCCCGACCGCAACAATGTTCGGAGTCAGCGCATCTTCAACGGTGAGTCCGTTCACTCGACTTCCCCGGTGAGCAAAATCTCCAGGTCCAATTGGACTTGGAGGATGTCTTGCGCGCTCATGAATGGTTTGACCTGTCCCATAACGAATGTGACCAGGCGGTCTTTCGTCAGACGGCGGAGCAAAACCGACTTGATCAGCACGTCGGCAATGATCTCATCGTCGATGGTGAGATGTTCGAAGTGATCGGGAATGAGCAGATTAAGAGCCTTTTGCAGAGCGACGGTACCGATCGAGGCCTCCCTCCCAATGACCAACCCGTCGGTGATCGGTGGAATGGCGAATTCTTTGATTCGTGCCTGTAAAACGAATTTTGGACCGGAGGAGGAATCGGGCATCATATTTTCCCTCAGTGATGGGTTGCGAAGCCACGGCACTGTATACCACAGCCGTTCCCGTATCCGATAGGCCTAGGGGTTTTCCTAGTGGGATTGGTGGTGGAATGGTGATGGAATGCTGAAAAAATAGTGGGCAGGTGGCGAGCCTGAGTGGGGAAATTTCAATCGATTGCCGAGAGGTAGAAAGGGAGGTTAGATATGAACATCGTCGAAAAGGTCCTGTTTATCCCGATTTGTTGCGTATGCGATCAAGTAAGGGACGATCAACAGACCGGTGAGCGGTCCACCAGCAACGGCCTGGAGCAATGGATGTCGTTTGAATCCTTCCTGCGGCTCTACCGCATTCCACATGATGCGTACTATCTGACCCACACGTATTGCCCGAGATGCGTGCAGCATCTGAGTTTTGATCAACAGAAGGCTGAAGAGAGGCTCGGGCATCCGCGAGTAGAGGCTCATCAGGAAGAGATCGGCGGCGGATCGTCAGCGTAATCGAGTCTGCCATTGAGTGCGACCTGGATACCCTCGTGTCCCGCTGTGGAGATTTTTCTTGGGGTCAGATTTTCTTGGAGGTGGATAATATGAGCCGGATTGGGGTCATCCGTTAACCCGATCTGCCGATGGGAGATACTGGCTGGGTCTGCCAAGATTGGCGCGATCCGACGAAGCGCAAGTTCATGGATGACTTGTTCACGTCTTCCCCCGATCCTTGAATGCGCGATGCCTTGAGGCGCGATCGCCTCCAGGTCTCAAGATTCTTCAGGTTGTGACCGCCATCGGGCGCCGGTCGGTCTGGACCGCCTGGGGGATCGATGCGCTGAACCGTCGAGGCGATGTGGCGGAGGCGATCAGGCGCTCATATAGATGCACATACTGATCCGTCATCCTCTCCACGCTGAATCGTTTCTCAAAGACATTCCGGCATGCTCTTCGATCGAGGTCTTTCACCAAGGGCAGCACGTGGACAATCTCATCGAGACTGTCACAGGCGAATCCTGTGACGTAATCGTAGATCATCTCCGTCGCCGGTCCACCGTGAAACGCCACAACCGGTGTGCCGCAGGCCAAGGCTTCCGCGACACAGAGCCCGGAGGCATCTGGCCCGCCCTGAGTGCAGACAAGAGCCAAGGCTCCTCCCAAGAAACTGATTTTCGCCGGCTCAGTGAGTTCTCTCAGCCATTCGACACCATTGCCGGCGACCAGCAACTTGCTCGGTATCGAGCGAGACAGCCCGTCGATGCTGTCTTGCCGGGAAGCGACGCGAAGCGGGAGGTGTGCTCGTCTTGCGATTTCAATCGCCATCCCTAACCCCTCTTCCATGGACAGGCTGCCGATAAAGGCCAGATATTTTCCGGGTCGCGGATTGAAGCGATAGAGCTCAGACGGCACCCCCGGGTAGATGGTCTGCTGCCAAGACGCCCAGGCCAGAGGCGCCCGCTGTGCATCAGAGGTTGAAACAAGTGGGAGGTCCCGAAATTGTTCGAACACCGGAACATACTCCGGCAAATCGAGCCGGTCCTGAATCGTCGTCAGCGTCGGGGTTAGACAGCGCTGGGCCATTGGAAAGCCATCGATCCCAAAGTGCGAGTGAATGAGGTCGAATTCATCCGCGCGCGGTCCGAAGACCTGTTCAACGGCCAAGATCGCCGCACCAGCCCGACTCCAATTGTCCGGCGTTCGATCCAGTGGCGTCGAACACAGGACTTCAATCGTAGCGCTGGTGCGTGAATCGGCGCCGGCAAACAGCGTGACCTCGTGGCCCCGGCGGACGAGTTCGTCAGTGAGGTACGACAGCGCACGCTCACTGTTCGAGGGGACACGAGAAGGCACGTTGTTCCACAGAGGTGCAATCTGAGCAATCTTCATACAGGGCCCTCTCTTTGTCGAATGGTTCCCTCTCCCATCGGCCTTTCGCGCGGACGTGAAAGGCCATCACGGTGTCTCTTGTGTATCGCATGTGGTTGGTGGCAAGTACTCTGATATTCCCTAGTCCCCATTCGATTCGCAAAAACTAGGGATTGTCCCAGGAGGACAGGATCTGACACTGTTGTATCGTAGCGTCCGCTGAAACACTGAGGGCAGGCTGTGACTTTCGGAGGAAGCGGCCTGAACAAGAGGCGACGAGAAGTGATTGTTTTCCCCTCGCGGCAGAGCTAAAATCGCTTTTCATTTCCCCGTCATCAATTATGCCATCGCGCCGCACACCATCCGCTGCTCGTACAACGAAGCGACGCCAGACCGTTGCGGTCCGCCCCGCTCATCCGCCGGTCGAACCGGAGGAGAAGGACCGGCCGGACGATCGCAGTAATCGCCTGCTGATTGTAGGGATTGGCGCGTCCGCCGGAGGGCTGGAGGCCTTTACGCAGTTGCTCAAGCATTTGCCGCTGGATACCGGCATGGCGTTCGTGCTGGTGCAGCATCTCGATCCGGACCATGAGAGCGCGCTCGCGCAGATTCTTTCACGCGCCACGCGGATGCCGGTGAACGAAGTCACGCACAATCAGCCGCCCCAGCCTAATCACGTCTACATCATTCCGCGCGATACGAATTTGAGCATCGTGAAGGGCCTGTTGAAGCTCGAGCGGCGTGAGAGGACGCGCACGCCGCATCGGCCGATCGATATGTTTTTTGAATCGCTGGGGCAAGACCAGCGCGAGCAGGCCATCGGCATCGTGCTGTCCGGCACGGCCAGCGACGGCACGCTGGGGCTGGAGACGATCAAGGCCGAGGGCGGGTTCACCTTCGCGCAGGACGACTCGGCCAAGTACGACTCGATGCCTCGCAGCGCCGTGGCCGCCGGCTGCGTCGATCTGGTTCTTTCGCCCGCGGACATCGCCAAAGAGCTGGTCCACATCAGCAAGCATCCATACGTCGCCGGGCGCCTGCTCGAACTGTCGATGCGCGCGGAGAAGGATTATGAGCACGCGATCGCGCATCAGGATGACGATCAGCCGCTGCCCTCAGGAGGACGCGGAACCCCGCTGACGGGTGGACGGCAGGCGCGCGACGAGGCCGAGCAGGAAAAGAAGGACCCGTCGAACGGCGTGGAGGCCGGCTACAAAAAAATCATGCTGCTCCTACGTAACCATAGCGGCGTCGACTTTTCGCTCTACAGATCCAGCACCATCCAGCGGCGCATCGCCCGGCGCATCGTTCTCTCCAAGCAGGACACGCTGAAGGGCTACGAGCGCTTTCTCCGGGGCAATACCGAGGAACTCGACTCGCTCTTCTCCGACGTGCTCATCAGCGTCACGAGTTTCTTTCGCAACCCCGAGGCGTTCGATGTGCTCCAGCGCGATATCCTGCCCAAGCTCCTGGCGCAGCGCGGGGGCGATCCGGTCCGTTGCTGGGTGCTCGGCTGCTCTACCGGCCAAGAGGCCTATTCCCTCGCCATGTCGTTCGTGGAAGCGGCGCGGAAGGCGCCGCAGGCGAAAAAAATCCAGATTTTCGCCACCGACATCAACGAGAAGCTCCTCGAGAAGGCCCGGCATGGCTTGTATGCGAAGACGCTCGCGCAGGACATCTCGCCCGAGCGCCTGCGGCAGTTTTTCGTCGAGGAGGACGGCGGCTACCGTGTCGGCAAAGCGCTACGAGAAATGGTTGTGTTCGCGCGGCAGAACCTCATCGCCGATCCGCCCTTCTCACGCATGGATCTCATCAGTTGCCGAAATCTCCTCATCTATCTGGATCCGAGCTTGCAGCAGAAGGCAATGCCCACGTTCCATTATGCGCTCAAACCCTACGGATACCTGCTGTTGGGCGCCTCGGAATCCGTCGGCGGGTTCACGAACCTCTTCGAGCCGGTGGACCGGAAGCATAAGATCTTTTTCAAGAAGCCCGCGCCGACCCCGGGGTTTCTTATGCCGGTCAGGAAAGAGCAGGCCAAGCGAGCCGTACGGGAACCGCTGCGGCCTCTTCCCATCGGGAAGATGGGCCTGCCGGATGGAGTGGAACCGCCGGACAATTTCCGCAGTGAACTCAACGCGCAGCGCGAGGCCGACCGTATCGCCGTCAGCCAGTTCGCTCCGCCGGGGGTGTTGATCAACGACGCCCTGCAAGTACTGCAGTTCCGCGGGCCGACGGGGGCCTACTTGGAACCGCCGGCGGGCAAGGCGAGCTTCGACGTGCTGAAGATGGCGCGCGAAGGGCTGATGCTGCCGCTACGTGCCGCCATCAACAAGGCCAAACAGGGGAATAAGACCGTGCGCGCGGAGAACGTGCGGGTCACACGCGACGGCATGACCCGGACAATTCATGTGGCAGTGATTCCGCTGAAAAACTTGCGGGAGCGCTGTTTTTTGGTGGTATTCGAAGAAGCGGATGAGACCGGCCGCGCAGCCGCCCTCTCGCCGCTGCGCCGGCAGCCGGCCGCGCCGCGATTGAACGCACAACAGGAATTGCGCCGGATCGCCGAACTCGAAGCCGATCTCTCTGAAACCCGCGAGTACCTCCAAACCCTGCAGGAGGAGCACGAAGCGGCCAACGAAGAACTCCAGACGTCCAACGAGGAAGTCCAGTCCGCCAACGAAGAATTGCAGAGCATCAACGAGGAACTCGAGACGTCCAAGGAAGAGCTGGAGTCGGCCAACGAAGAGCTGACCACCGTCAACGAAGAGATGTTGAATCGGAATGCCGATCTTCACCGTCTCAACAACGACCTGGTCAACCTCCAATCCTCGATCAAGCTCGCCGTCGTGCTGCTGGGGCGCGACTTGACCATTCGGCGGTTCAGTCCGCAGGCGGAAAAGCAGTTTGATTTGCTGGCAGCCGACGTCGGGCGGCCGATCGGCCACATCCGGCATGGACTCGTCTTGACCGACGGCGCGGAATCGCCGTTTGATCTAGAAGCCCTTAGCGCCGAAGTCATCGCCGACGTGCGCGAGCAGGAGCGTCAGGTGCGCGACAAAGGTGGCCGCTGGCATTCCCTTCGCGTACGACCATACCTGACACTCGATAACAAGATAGACGGCGCGGTGTTGGTGCTGATGGACATCGACGCGCTCAAGCGCAGCGAGCAGGCCGCTGCCGTGGCGCGTGATTTCTCCGAGAACACGGTCGAGACGGTGCGCGAGCCGCTGATCGTGCTCGACCATCAGTTGCACATCGAACGCGCCAATCGCGCCTTCTACCGTCACTTCAACTGCGCGCCGGCCGAGACCGTCGGTCGGTTCATCTACGAAGTAAACAACCGCCAGTGGGACGTTCCATCCCTGCGCATGCTATTCGATGAAATCCTGCCGCAGCGTACCACCGTCGAAGATTTTCTCGTCGAGCACGAATTCGATCATCTGGGCTTCCGCTCCATGCTGCTCAATGCCCGGCGCATCGAACCCCCCCTGCACGAGACAGAACATATTCTCTTGGCCATCGAGGACATCACCGAACGAAAACAGGCGCAGGCATTGTCGTCAAGACTCGCCGGGATCGTGGAATCGTCGGATGACGCCATCGTCGGAAAAGACTTGCGGGGAATCGTCACCAGCTGGAATCGCGGTGCGGAAACACTCTTCGGCTACTCCGTTTCTGAGATGGTTGGGCAATCGATTAGGCGGATGATTCCGCCGGAGCGCATGGGGGAGGAAGACGTCATTTTCGCCCACATCGAGCGCGGCGAAAGCATGCACTTCGAGACGGTGCGGGTGCAGAAGGATGGCAGTCTCGTCAATGTTTCCGTGACAATATCCGCCATCAAAGATGCAGAGGGAAGGATCGTCGGAGTTTCGGAGGTGGCGCGCAACATTACCGACCGTAAGATCGCCGAAGAGGCGCTGCGCGAGAGCGAAGCGCGCTTTCGCACGTTGGCTGACAATATGTCGCAGTTTGCGTGGATGGCGGACGCCACCGGCTGGATCTTTTGGTACAACCGGCGCTGGTACGAATATTCAGGCACAACCTTTGAGGACATGCAGGGCTGGGGATGGGAGAAAATTCATCACCCCGATCATCTTGACCACGTCTTGACAAGCTGGCGGAGATCGCATGCGACGGGAGAGCCGTGGCAGGATACGTTTCCCTTGCGAGACAAAGATGGGATCTACCGGTGGTTTCTGTCGCGCGCTATGCCCATTCGTGACGCGGAGGGCAAGGTCACTCGATGGTTTGGCACCAATACGGAAATCACAGAATTGCGGGAAACCCAAACGGCTCTGCTTCAGAGCGAGGAACGGCTGCGATCGATATACAGCCAATTGGAGCAGCTGGTTGAGGAACGCACGCGCGAACTGCTGCAGGCTCAGGAACGCCTTCGTTTACTGGCCACGGAACTGAATCTCGCCGAGCAGCGGGAGCGCAAGCGGCTGGCCAACGAGTTGCACGATAACCTGGCGCAATGGCTCGTGATCTGTTGCCTCAACCTTGGACGTGTGCAACAGATCGATCTGTCGCCGAAAGCCAGCCAGATTGTGAAAGAGACCGAAGAGGTGCTGGACAAGGCCCTGGAGTACAGCCGTACGCTGATGACAGAACTGAGCCCGCCGGTGTTGCAGGAACATGGCCTTTCGGCGGGCCTCACGTGGCTCGGGGAACAGATGAAGCGTCATGGCTTGACGGTGACGGTTGATATCGGGACAGTCGCCTATCCCTCCCTCCCTGACGATTGCGCGGTGCTCCTGTTCCAGTCGGTCCGCGAGTTGCTGATGAACGTGTTGAAACATGCCGAATCCAAAGAGGTCACGGTTCGTCTCTTTGAAAGCCACCTGGATCTTTGCATCGAAGTGCGCGACGAAGGCGCCGGCTTCGATCTTGCTGCGTCTTCTGCGAGTGCCCCTTCCATGACCTCCCAATTCGGCCTGCTCAGCGTCCGTGAACGGATGCAGGCGTTGGGCGGGCAGTTTGACCTGAAATCTTCTCCCGCCGCAGGAACGACGGCAACGCTCCTGCTGCCGCTCAAAATCGCCAACGGTCCTGAGTCGAAAGTTCTGAGTGCTAGGTTGTCCGATAAGTCAGCACTTCCGAGTAACTCAGAACTCATAACTCAGCACTCAAAACTTCACCAACAGGACGCGAAGATTCGCGTCCTGCTGGTGGATGACCACGCCATGGTGCGGCAGGGCTTGCGGGCGGTGTTGGAATCCTACCCCGACGTGGAGGTGGTGGGCGAGGCCGGTAACGGGGAAGAGGCGGTGGCGCAGGTCGAACGGTTGCAGCCGACCATCGTCGTGATGGATATCAACATGCCCAAGATGAATGGAATCAAAGCGACGTCTCAGATCACGTCCCGCTTTCCGGGCGTCATCGTCATCGGCTTGTCGGTGCAAACCGGGGGTGAGAACGAGGTGGCGATGAGGAACGCCGGCGCCTCGATTCTGCTCACCAAGGAGGCGGCAGTAGAGGAACTCTATAAGGCGATCCGCGAATCGCTGGATTTGAGACTTACGGGAAAAGCGCTGAGTCCTGAGGGCGAGTGAATCCCGCTCAGCAATCCTTCAGCCGAGTCACGAGGACACGAGATAACCAGTCCAGTCCCGGGCTTGACCGGATCGACATATCAACGAGGCACATGTGGGGTTCGCTTTCGCCTTTGCTGGCGTAACCGGTCGGTTGTCAGATCGAGCGGGATGGTGCCAAAGGCTGGCTGTGCGTTTCCGGAGCTCGAGCAGCCGTTCGGTCGCGGCCGATCGCTTGCGGCGCAAGAGTGTGGCAGGCTCATGAACATGTCCTCATTTTAGTCGAAGGAAATCGTCGACCGAAAATCCGGCATCTTTCAAAATACGAATCGCCAGGCCTCTGCCAATATCGCAACCTGAATGGATGGGAATCGTGATGGAGGTTCTCCTGGTTTGATTCCAAAGAGTAAGATGACTCCCCGTTTGTCGATCTTCGATGAAGCTGTGCGCTTTTAAGAACCTGACGAGCTCAGCAGCCGTCACCTGTGGCATTCTGCTCATGGT
>Ga0163153_10003389_pt1 | contig 21440 bp, 24 predicted proteins | sample OliLakLV19MP6IB1_FD_148629 | JGI IMG/M metagenome (GOLD analysis project Ga0163153, IMG submission 148629) | Freshwater microbial mat bacterial communities from Lake Vanda, McMurdo Dry Valleys, Antarctica - Oligotrophic Lake LV.19.MP6.IB-1 | ecosystem: Environmental > Aquatic > Freshwater >...
ATTCAATTATTAATTATCAATTATTAATTATTTAATATTCAATAGTTTAATCTTTTTTTGTTTCACACTATTTTCAAAAAAAATAATTTTTTAAGTACTAAACCCTACTCTAAAATGTCCAAGATTAATTTCATTGCCGAATATTTATCAGATGAATCTCTCGATAAGATCGCGGGTTTAATTTCAGACGTTGAAAAAAAGACCAGCGGCGAGATCCGTTTATGCATAAAGAAGAAACGGGGATTCTTTGAAAAAAAACATACACCAAGAGAGATTGCTCTTAAGGAATTTACGAAGCTTGGAATGCATAAAACTGGCGAGAAGACGGGCGTATTGATGTTCATTATTTTCAATGAAAGGAAATTTGAAATTGTAGCAGACGAAGGTATTAATTCAAAAATTTCCGATGATCACTGGAGTTTGATCTCAGAAAAAATAAAGAATCATTTTGTAAATAAAGATTTTTTTGAAGGAATTAAAACCGGCATTCTTGATATAAGTCAAACACTTATTCAGGAATTTCCATTGAAGGATGATGACCGGGATGAACTGCCCAATACGGTCATCGTCAAGCCCTGATATTTTTATGTAAGTAAATATTAAGTTTTCCATAACTTTACTATATTTATCACATACTTAAACAAAGCATTAATGCCGGGTTACGACATCTCCGAAAGCTTGCTTCATCATTATATAAAAAACGAAAGTTTACGAAAGCATTGTTATGCGGTGGAAGCAGCTATGAGGTTTTATGCAAAGAAGCTGAATGAAGATGAAGAGCGATGGGCTGCAGCGGGACTTTTGCATGATCTTGACTGGGAAATGTTTCCCGAAACGCATCCGAATACTGCCGTTCCAATACTTGAAGAATCAGGGTACGACAAGGAAATAATCGATGCGATTCTCGGACATGCATATCCTGACAGAACAAATGTTCCACGCGAATCAACTTTGGCAAAATATCTTTTTGCATGCGATGAGATAACCGGTTTCATCACCGCTTATTCGATGATGAAAGAGAACGGATTGGATGATGTGGAAGCAAAGAGCATAATCAAAAAAATGAAGGACAAAGCTTTTGCAAGAAATGTCAGCAGAGATGATATTGTAAAAGGTTCGGAGGATATCGGAATCGGAATTGAAGAACACATAAGCAATGTCATTGAAGCAATGAAAAATGATCTGAAAGTTAATACAAAAAAATAATTTTAATGAAAGTAATTACAACCAAAAATTTAACGAAAGAATATTCAACAAAAAATTTTTCAAAGGATAAGATCCTTGCGCTGAATAATTTCTCATTTGAAGTTGAAAGCGGGGAAATATTCGGATTGCTGGGACCAAACGGTGCAGGTAAAACTACCCTGATAAAAATTCTGCTGGGTATCACTCATCCGACCAACGGTGAAATAAAAATTTTTGATAAAGAAATCACCAACGAAGCATATAAAAAAAAAGTCGGATATCTTCCGGAAAATCATAAATATCCAAATTATCTGACAGGCGAACAAGTGCTTCATTACTTTGGAATGCTTGCAGGGATGAGCAAAACAGATGTTAAGAAAAAAGCAGACGAATATCTAAATCTTGTGGACATGGAAAAATGGAGGAAGACAAAGATAAAAAAATATTCAAAGGGAATGCTTCAGCGGCTCGGGCTTGCCCAGTCAATGCTGAATAATCCCGAACTTATATTTCTCGATGAACCTACTGACGGTGTCGATCCGATAGGCAGAAAGGAGATACGTGACATTTTGAATAATCTGCAACAGGAAGGCAAAACAATTTTCCTTAACTCACATTTATTGAGCGAAGTAGAGCTTGTATGCGACAGAGTGGCGATCCTCAATAAGGGAGTGCTTGTTAAGACAGGACGTGTCGATGAGATAACAGCCGTTTCGGACAACTATGTTTTTCAAACTTCGGATATAGAAGAAGCTCTCATAAACAAGCTTTTCGGAAATTATAAAGCCACCATTATTGATAAGAATGAATTTTCATTTAATACAGCAAGTGTTGCAGAGCTTAATAAGCTGATAGATTTTGTCAGACAAAACGGAATTTTGATACACGGCATTTCAAGAGAGAAGAACACTCTCGAAAACATGTTTATAAATTTAATCGGGAGTCAGAATTAAATTATGATTTTTTTAACACTGGTATTCAGTACTTTCCGTGAAGCGATCGCTAAAAAAATCTTCATAGGTTTTTTTGCGATATCAACTCTTATCATTCTTGTTTTTCTTTTCCTTATCAATGTTGATTCTATCGAAGGGATGGTTAACATGGTGGAAACATCAGGCGAGGAAGGCATTAAGCAGCTGGTCATCGGCTTCCAGGTTGTAATGATCAATATTTCATATCTTCTGATAATTACATTTTGCTTCATATCCGTTTCGTCCTTTATCCCGTCAATGCTTGAAAAGGGCAATATAGATTTATTATTGTCTAAGCCTGTCTCGAGAGCTGAGATCATTTTTGCCAAATTTTTAGGCGGCGTTCTGCTGATCTTTGTGAGTCTTGTTTATCTGATCGGATTTGTCTGGCTGATACTTTCTTCAAAGTCCGGCTTCTGGCATGTACCTTTTCTTTATTCAATATTTTGGCTGACACTTTCATTCGCGATAATATATGCTCTTATCATTTTTATAGGTCTGATCTCTCAAAGTACTATATTGTCAATAATTGTCAGCCTGTTCCTTGTATTCATAGTCTGTCCGATACTCTTTCTGAGGGAAGATACGATCTTCAGTCTTGTGAACAACGAGGCGGCAAAATTCATCGTAAATTTCTTTTACTATGTTCTTCCGAAACCAACCGATATTAATCAGATCACGACCAATATGATAACCGGTGAACCCGTGAAATCATATATGCCCGTATTCTCATCAGTTCTGTTCATGCTCGCAGCATTATCCGCCTCAATATTTTATTTTAAAAAGAAAGATTACTGATTTAATTTAAACAAGCTATGCGGTTTGCCGGACTTTTAATATTTTGTCTTCTCATTTTTGTACAGCTACAGTGCGGTCTTAAGCCCGTACCCGAAGCAATGCCGCTCTCGGTCGGTGCTACTCTTAATCTACTCCAGGAAAACCCCCAGTTTGTAATGTATTTGAATTTTACGAATCTTCGCCGTACGGAATTCTGGAAAAAAAATATTTCCGACTCGTTGTTGAATTCAGAAAAAACATTCGGCAGCCTGCTTAATACTTTTAAGCTTGCAACCGGCGCTTCAATTTCCGACGGACTGGATGAGCTTTATTATTCCAATTCGTGGTTAGGAGAAAATGCAATTGTTATGCGGGGGATCTTTGACAAAAATAAGCTGAATAATTTTCTATCAACGGACAGTTTGTTTTCTGTCACAACAAATGCTAAAGGTAAGACTGTTTATATAAAATCCGATAACGGACTGTATTTTTTTTTCAGGGATGATTTTACAATTTGTGCGAGCAATTATCTTAAGCAAATTGATGTGATGATGGAAGTAAATGATACTTCAAAATCCGGCGTCCTTTTGAATCAGCCGATGTTTGATGCCATTCAAAGCGTTATGTATAAACAGGATCTGTGGATGGTTTCAACTGAGAAAATTTTTATAAGAGGCATTTTTCAGAATTTCCTCGAAGCAACTTACGGTGAAAAGCTTCCTGAAGACTCTGCAAGTTCATCACCGGAGGTACTAAATGACTCGGCTGAAGTTAAAGAGAAGCCCACAATAGTTAATCTGTATAAACGGCTGAAAGCAATATCTTTTTCCGCCAAAATGAGCAACGAACTTAAATTGCTGGTTCAGTCTGAATGTATAGATGAAGAATCCGCAAAATATTTCCGGAGCATTCTCAATGGTGTCATTACCGTTGCTAAATTAAGTGCGGCAGGAAAGGAGAATTCATCTTCTGAGATCTTTAACAAGTTTAAGCTGGAGAGATATGATAATTCTGTTTTTATTGAATTTGATGTCGATGAAAGCAACATAAATATTCTCAGGAAGACGAATCTTATGAGTAAACCGGAAAACAATTAAGTTTAAGAATGTAGATATCTTAAATTACTACTTTTATTTCCTCTGTCGCTAAAAATTTTTCAAGCAATTTTACATCATCCTCACTCCCGATGAAAAGTGGTGTTCTCTGATGAAGACTCTTCGGCTCAATTTCGAGGATTCTTTTTTTCCCGTCGGAACTTCTGCCGCCTGCCTGTTCTACAATAAAGCTTAACGGATTTGCTTCATACATCAGTCTTAATTTACCGTTTATATTCTTGCTGTCAGAAGGATACATAAATATTCCTCCATACAAAAGATTTCTGTGGAAGTCAGCTACAAGTGAACCTATGTATCTTGAAGAATATGGTCTTGATGTTTTATCATCAATTTCCTTCAGGTACGAAACGTATTCTTTCATACCGCTGCTCCATTTACAAAAATTACCATCATTCGTAGAGAACGTTTTTGACTTCTTCGGAATGCTTATGTTCTCATTGGAAAGTAAAAATTCTCCGACTGAAGGATCAAGTGTAAATCCATGAACGCCCTGACCTTTTGTGTATACAAGCACTGTGCTTGAGCCATATATAACATATCCCGCGGCAACCTGCTCAGTACCCTTTTGCAGGCAGTCTTCAAGTGAGCCCGCGCCGGATTTCGAAACCCTTTTATAAACCGAAAAGATCGTACCGATCGAAACGTTTACATCTATGTTGGATGATCCGTCAAGCGGATCAAAATGGCAGATATATTTATTTGTCACGTATTTGTTCTCAGAAAATTTATCTTCGATCGGAATGAAGTTTTCCTCTTCCTCAGAGCAGACTGCACATATATGTCCACCCTGCTTCATCACATGCGTTAATACATCATTTGCATAAACATCAAGCTTTTTGACCTGTTCACCCTGAACATTTTCCTCACCTGTGAAGCCAAGTATATCGATTAGCCCTGCGCGGTTAACTTCAAGCGAGATTACCTTGCAGGCAAGTGCGATATCAGCAAGCAGATCCGAGAGCTGACCTGTTGCTTCAGGATATTTTCTCTCTTCCTCGATGATGTGTCTGTAGAAGGTTGTAAATTTATTTACCATAAGAGTAATTTATCAGAATTGTTTTATGCTGTCACTCAGATCATATATCTTTTGGGAAAGGAGATTTTCCAGTATCCCGGTAGCCGCGGCAGAACGGAAACCCGCAGCGCAATGCACCACTATTGGTTTGTCCAATGGTATCTCGTTGTATCGTTCTCTGAGCTCATTCAATGGCAGGGACAATGAGTTATTAAAAATTTTCTTCTCTTCGACTTCCGATTTATTCCGGACATCTACAATTGTAAACGCATCGGTATTCTCTTTGAATTTTTTCAGGTCGAAGTACTCATTGCTTTCCAGTGAGCCGATATCATGATGAACTATCGCGCCGGCGATATTTATTTCATAACCTATTTTAGCAATTCGTCCTATAAGCTTCTCTAAATTTCTCTTTGAATCTGAGATCAGATAAAATTTTTCATCAGGAGAAATTATTGTACCAAGCCATGATTCAAACTTCAATTCATCCCGGAGATTTATCGCGCCTTTGAAATGTCCGTCTCCAAAATCATCCTGTGTACGTGTGTCAATGATCGTAACACCGCTTTCCATATCTCCATAAGAACTCAGGCGTTTTACCTTATCAATGCTCTCTCTGTAACCGGGAGCACCTTTTCTGTTTAGCTCAACATTATATCCGAAATATTTTGGGATATAGGATTGATCCTTTAACAGCTCATGAAGAAAATTATCTTCGCTCATCGGCTGCAGAGCATAATTCTCTTTTTTCTCCCTGCCTATTGTTGTGTAAGTATCCGTGCTTGAGGATTTACCGCAGAGTGAACCCGCTCCATGCGCGGGATATACCAGCATTCCATCGGGAAGTTTGAGAAGCTTTTCGTGAATTGTATGATACATCATCCTGGCAAGATCTTCTTTGCTTTTATTGATGGAGCCAGCAGACTCACGCAAGTCAGGTCTTCCTACATCACCAACAAACAAAGTATCGCCTGTGGCAATAGCGTAATCATTTCCGGACTCGTCTTTTATCAATATTGAAATGCTGTCAGGCGAATGTCCGGGAGTATTCAGGGGATGCAGCGTTGCTTTGCCGATCCGCAATTCATCTCCGTCATCAAATGCTACGAATTCATAAAAAGGATTTACTAACTTGCTGACAAATATTTTCGCGCCTGTTGTTTTGGAAATTTCAAGATGCGAACTTACAAAATCCGCATGAGGATGTGTTTCAATGACAGCGATGATCTTCGCTTTTTTTTCGTCAGCGTAATTATAATACTGTTCAGGGTTCCTTGCCGGATCGATCAAAGCAATTTCATTTTCACTTAAAACTGCGTATGAAGCGTGTGCAAGATTGAAATCGTAAAACTGTTTTATCTCAAACATTTAATATAGGATTTTTTAATTTTCAATTGAATAGCCGTGTTCATTCCAGGATATGATCCCTCCCGACAGGTTATATACCTCTTCAAAACCAAGATCCCGCATAAGGAACATCGCCTGGCGGCTTCTTCCCCCGGAGCGGCAGTAGACGAGATATTTTTTTCTCTTATCAAATTCATCTATATCAGTCTGAAATGTTTCATTGTAAAAATTAATGTTCGTTGCACCCTTGAGATGTCCTGAAACAAACTCTTCCGGAGTTCTTACATCCAGCAGTACAAAAGAATTTTCTTCAAACAGATTTTTAAACAATGATGTTTCAACGTCTTGATGTGTCATGGCAGGTAATTTTTTCTTAAATATATTTATTAAAAATTTATTTTAAAATGTTAATTTGAATTTTTCAGCAGAAAATATTCATCAGATAAAATTCAGTATAACGATTATCGAACAGACGGAGATCATTGTCCAAAGTATTACTCCAAGCATCAATGGCTTTAATCCTACTGCTTTAAGGTTCTCTCTTGAAAAACCTGTACCAATAAGAAATAATGTAACTGTCAGACCTTTTTTAGCAATCAACAGAGCTGCAAGTCCGAATGACTGGAACTGAGGAAAGAAAGTATTGAATGCCATTGCAAGTATAAAGAAGAATATGAAATAGGGTATCTTTATTTTACTGTCCTTATTTTTAAAAAAGACAGCAGTAAACAATGAAACGGGAATTATCCATAATGCTCTTTCGAGCTTTACTGTGGTTGCTATCTGCAGTGCTTCGTTTCCGTACTTTGAAGCTGCTCCGACAACAGAGCTTGTATCGTGGATCGCGACTGCCGCCCATAACCCAAATTGAGCTTGTGAAAGATCAAAGAAATGCCCGATCAGAGGAAAAATAAACAGAGCGACAGAATTCAGAATGAAAACTATTCCAAGCGAAACTGAAATTTGCTCCGGCTTCGCGCCGATGATCGGAGAGACCGCCGCAATTGCACTGCCTCCGCAGATGGATGTTCCCGCGGAAACAAGATAAGAAATAATCTTATCGATCTTAAAAAGCCTGCCGAGAAAAATGCCGATCACTAGTGTCAGAATGATCGTTGACATTGTAAAGTAGAAGCCTTCCTGCCCGGCTTTGGCTGCTTCAAATAAATTCATACCAAATCCGAGACCTACTACAGACACCTGTAGTAAGATTTTGGTAAGACTGCTGATTGATTTTGAAAACGGATTTTTAATTATCTGTGAGAGTATGATCCCTAAAAGCAGCGCTATGGGAGGATCAACAAAAGGCAGGAGGCAAACAAGACCGCATCCAATGAAAACTATCTTCGCGGAAAGCTCATTTTTTATTAAATGCATTTCAGCGGCAGTTCATATTGGGATCGTATTTCATGTAAAAAATTTTCTGAATTCATCGATCTCATTCTTGCTCATTCGCTCTGGCTTTTCAAGCTTGTCATAGATGAAATTCTGATTTATGCTCTTACCTGAAGGGGCAGATGATTTGATATTTATATCTTTCCAGAAGTCTTCGGATTTTTGAGTCTTACATCCGCAGACTTTTGCCAGACCTGTAATACCGTTATCAGAGCTTACTATCTTAAGTGATTTATGGTTTGTAAAATTCTCGATCTTCTTTCTTATCACATCATCTGCTGAAGAACTTTCGGAAAATATGACATTAGGTCTGCGTAAATTACTGTGTCCGTCAAAAACAAAAATGACCTTATCCTTACCGGTCTTTGTAACAACGGTTTCAATCAGGGATAGTTGAGCACCTTCTTTGTCTTTTTTAAAAGTTGTTATTAAAGAAGGGACTTTATGAATCAGATTATTTCCGTCAATTATTATTGTGAGCATTTTATATAATCATTGATTGATAATGTCTGGATCTTATGGTCTGATCCTGTTTGGTCTTCGTGAAAATGGTATGGCTTCCCTGATGTTCTCAAGATTGCAGATCCAGTTAACCATTCTTTCTATTCCAAGTCCGAAGCCCGAGTGAGGAACACTGCCATAGCGCCGGAGATCAAGATACCATTGGAATTCCTCCATCGGAAGCTTATGCTCCTGGATCCTTTTTTCAAGTTCCGAAAAATCGTCTTCTCTCTGTGAGCCGCCGATGATTTCTCCGAAGCCCTCAGGCGCAAGCACGTCAACTCCAAGAGCGATCTTAGGATTTTTCGGATCACGCTTCATATAAAAGGACTTTGCCTCTGCGGGCCATCTGTGAACCATTACAGGCTTATCATAATCTTCGACTATCGCCTCTTCATGCGGAGCACCGAAATCTTCTCCCCATGGAAACGGTCGGATATGCTCTTCACTGTTCTCAGTTTTTCTGATAAGAGGAATGTCTTTCCTGATCAATATATCCACTGCTTCATCGTAAGTAATTCTCGGGAATGGCTTTACAACATTCTGCAGTTTGGAAATATCTCTTCCGAGCGATTCAAGCTCGGCATGACAATTCTTCAAAACACGCTGAACGACATAGGTCAGAAAGTCTTCGATCAGATCCATGTCATCATCAATATCATAAAATGCCATCTCCGGCTCCATCATCCAGAACTCTGTAAGATGTCTGCGTGTCATCGAATTCTCTGCACGGAATGTCGGTCCGAGTGTATATACTTTTCCAAGAGCCAACGCTCCCGCTTCAGCATAAAGCTGTCCCGATTGAGCCAGATAAGCTTTCCCCAGATCAAAGTAATCGGTGGAGAATAATGTAGAAGTGCCTTCACATGCATTAGGAGTAAATATAGGGGTATCAAATAAAATGAAACCGTTGTCATACATATAGTTGCGAATTGACTGAAGGATCTCGTTACGGATCCGGAGAATGGAAACCTGTCTTGATGAGCGGATCCACAGATGCCTTCTGTCCATTAAAAAATCAACGCCATGTTCTTTGGGTGTGATAGGGTATGGCTCTGCAATTTGAATTATTTCTATATCCGTTATCTGAAGCTCATAAACATTATCTTTTTTGGGATGCTTTGTGACTTTACCTGTAACGATCACTGATGATTCCTGTGTAAGCTTTGAAAAATCTTCCCATACTTTTTCGGTTACAACATTTTTTACAACAACTCCCTGAATGATACCTGAACCGTCACGCAACTCAGGAAACATAAGCTTTCCTGATGAGCGAATGTTATAAAGCCACCCTTTTATTGTAACATCACTGTCAACATAATCGGAAATTTTGTTAATATAAACTCTCTGCATTTAGAAATTTTGATTTGATTTATTGTGAATTGTAATGTAACTATAATGAAATTCTTTTTGAATGCTATTTTGAATTGGGTCATCAAAAGCGTCAAAAGCAATTTAAGCGAGTACAATGTGAAACAAATTCCATATCAGTCAAAACCAATGAATCTTTATGAAAGAGATACTTGTGGCACATTTGAGAATAATTTTTATGACGAAGTAATGTATACTTAAATGTGCCACAAGTACCAGTGTCCTAAAGTCCACAACCCTAACTTACCATTTCATTTAATTTCAACAAATTTTAAACTCACTAATAGTTTTAATATTCTTTAATTAATTTATTATAAGTATTTTTAAAAAATGGCAAAGAAGATTGTAAAATATGATATTTCCTACAAGAGCCTGCTTGAAACATTTCAAAAGAAACCGGCACCAAACAATATTCTGCTTTCGGTTAAAGAAAAGGTCCTTATAGATGAGATGATTCGCGTAATTTATCAAAAATTTCTTTCGAAGGAATCCGCCTCTTCTAATGATGTCGTTCACTTCAATGCGGATGACAGGAATATTGAAGCTGTGATCAATGAATGCAGCAATCTGGGTTTGTTTTCCGAAAGAAAAATTGTAGTGCTGCGTAATGTGAAGAAACTTCTCAAGGACGCCAAACTTTCATTATTGGATTACCTTAAGAAACCTAACCCTGATGTGTGCCTTGTCATGATCGCCTCAGGTGAGGATTTCGAACCCGACAAAATTTTTTTGTATGATGCAAAAGCCGCTACAGATACAGCGTCTGAAAATAAAAGGATCATTGAAGCAAATGTTGATATTTTTTATATCAGTGAATTTTCGGAAGAGGAGCTCATCAGATGGACTGAGGAAAAATTTGACGGCTACAAAATTACAAAGGATACTATTAAACATTTTCTGCAGTTCTCAAACTTTTCCTTTGATGAGATACAATCTGAAATTGAAAAGCTGAAAACATTTTGCTTTTTTACAAAGGAGATCACAAACGATTCAGTCAATATCTGCAACGGCATTGCCAGGGAATTCAGCGAAAGCGATTTTATCAGCGCGATCCTTAAGAGGAATAATGAACATGCAATCAGGATTTATTCTCAGATCTCATTGAAAAAAGACGTTGAGATCTTTCTACTGTTCCTTCTGAATTCGGCTTTCATCATCGTTTACAAACTGTTCGATCCTGAAGTTGCCAGACTGCAGGGCTTTAATCTGAAACGTGAGCTTAAGCTATGGTTTGATGATCAGGAAAGGATGCTTCCCGCTTACAAAAGCTACAGGGATTCCATTGATGCCGATAAGATCATTGTCATTTTTGATATTTTGTATAAAGCTGATAAAAATTTCAAATCATCGGGTTCTGACAGGCAGACAACGATGATCTCTCTTATAAATAAAATCTGCAATTTATAGATTTACCGGAACAAAATTTATTTTTAACAGTTAACAGAAGTGGCTTAGATGCCGATTAATCCTAATTCCGATTACAAAAAATTAACCGATGAGGAATTAATCCTATTATTCCAGCGAGATGATGTAAATTCTTTTAATGAGCTTGTGCACCGTTACAAAGACAAGATCGTAAACTTTTTATACAGGTATACAGGAAGCAGGGAAGATGCCGAAGATCTGGCACAGGATGCTTTTCTGAGATTGTATAAATCAAAACATCTGTACAGGGAGATCGCTAAATTTTCAACCTGGTTCTATACAATAGCAATCAACCTTGGAAAGACAAGCTTAAATAAAAAGAAAAAGAAGAAAACATTCTCCATCAATAACTTTGGGGAGGATGAAGAAAAAGATTATGAGCTGCCTTCGGATGTGATATCACCGGAAGAAAGCGCAAATGCAGCAAGTGAAAATTATTACATTCAGAAAGCCATTGAATCGTTGAATGATAAATTCAGACAGGTGATAGTATTAAGAGATATTGAAGATCTTGACTATGAAGAGATCGCGCAGGTAACTAATCTTCCGCTTGGAACGGTTAAGTCGCGCATTAACCGCGGGCGTGAATGCCTCAAAGAAATGCTCGCTCATATTTATAAAGAAAAAAATTCTTAGAATAGTAATTGGAAAACGAAGAAAAATATACTGACATTCGCGATAAGCTCAGAAGTCTGGAGCAGATAAAAGCCGGAGATAACTTTGTTCACAATCTGCATCATAAAATTGTAGAGATGGAATCCGAGAAAAGACATGAGCATGCAATAAAATTTGACGAGGGGCGTAGAGGATTTTTAAAAAATCTTTTCGCTAACCGCCAGTTTCCGTGGCTCATTCCGGCGGCGGGCTTTACAGTGCTTATATTTTTTGTGTTCTATATAACTTTCATGAATAAAAATTTGTCAGATAAGAATGAGGGACTTTTTTCATCGGACAAACAGGAAACAGGTCAGCAAAATCAACCATTGACAAAACAGGAAGAAACAAAGCCGGTCAGTCCGTCAGTTACTTCCGAAACTGAAAAACCCCTGACAGATCAGGGTAAAGTAACCGACAAAGATCTTAGCGGCAATTTCAGATCAGATGATAAGTCTGATCCAATCGAAGAGAAACGTAAAATTGAAACCTCTGACATTCCGAAACTTTACAAAGATGACGATGCGGGGACAGATGTTGAAAAAAGTGTCGAGAACAATGGGATGGTCGGTGAGGAGAGTCAGTCGAGCTCAGAAGGTGAGATAACAACAGGAATAACCGGTGACGAGAAAACAGATCCGTCTCCGAAAGTATCGGAGCCTGAGGATAATGTTTCAAGAGGAATTTTGAAAAAGGAATTAAAGAAGCCAAGCCGGCTTAAGGAAAAAATAGACAGTCTGAGTAAGATCGATCTTGAAAAGATCCGGAAAGAAATCTTAAAATAATTCAAAATTGAATCACTAAACTACTAAACAATAATTTTGTACATTTCAAAGATCAATATTTCGTTAAGAAAAACAATACTGGATCCTCAGGGAAAAGCGGTAGAGCATTCACTGAAGTCTCTGGGCTATGACGCGATCGAGGACACACGTATCGGTAAGTTCATCGAGCTTAAGATAAATGCCCGCTCCAAAGACGAAGCAGCGAAGATCTCAGATGAAGCATGTAAAAAACTACTCGCAAATCCGGTAATGGAGGATTATACGTTTACAATTTATGAAGAGGGAGAATAATATGCCTGAAGCCAAAGTTGGTGTAATAGTTTTCCCCGGATCAAATTGCGATCACGATGTATATAACGTATTTAAAAATGTTCTTAAAACGGATACGGAATTCCTATGGCATAAGAATAGCAGTATAGGTGATAGGAATATACTTATTCTTCCGGGAGGTTTTTCTTACGGCGATTATCTGAGATGCGGTGCGATCTCTAAATTCTCTCCGCTGATGAAGGAAGTTATCAGGTTTGCCAATGAAGGAGGAATAGTAATTGGTATCTGTAATGGTTTCCAGGTGCTTTGTGAAACAGGACTTTTGCCTGGAGCGTTGCTAAGAAACGGGAATCTTAAGTTCATTTGTAAAACAGTTACATTGAAAGTAGAAAATAATAAGAGTATTTTTACGGGTGAATACGGTATCAAGGAAGAAATCAGTCTTCCGGTCGCTCACGGTGAGGGTAATTATTACTGCGATGATGAGACACTGACAAGATTGATCGGTAATAATCAGATACTGCTTAGATATGTTGATAACCCTAACGGCTCACTTGATAATATTGCGGGAATTCAGAATGAGAACAGAAATGTTTTCGGTCTGATGCCGCATCCTGAAAGAGCATCGGAAAGTTTACTTTCAAACATTTCCGGAAGAAAGATATTTGAAAGTGTAATCGAAAGTGTAAAACAAAATTTTTAAAACAACAAAATCCGCAACAACGGAAAAGGAGTAATAAGAAATGTTTGGCTTAGGCACACCTGAAATAATATTAATTGCGATCGTAATTCTGGTTCTATTTGGCGCAAAGAAAATCCCGGATCTTATGCAGGGACTCGGCAAAGGTATAAAGGAATTTAAAAAAGCTTCATCCGATATTGAAAAAGATATTACAACACCTGATGATAAAAATAAATCTGCATAGTATTTCTGAACAGATTTTTAAATACAGGTAATAAAATTTATTCTTTCTAACCGCAAAAATTTCGAAGTATTTTACATTAGATCATAATGTGAAGCAATACAAAGACTTGGAAAATTTTGCGGTTTAATTTTTCCCCGAAATCCTAAAAGATCGTCATGAACGAAATACCAAAAAGCTTTAAGATAATAAAGGAGCAGATTAAGTCAGGAAATTTATCATGTACTAAACTGGTCCGTCAATATCTCGAAAATATAAACAACCGGAAAGATCTGAATGTATTCATAACGGTTTTTGATATAGCGGCTATAGAAAGAGCTCTCGAGATCGATGAAAAGATCAATAAAGGAACAGCCGGAAAGCTGGCAGGAGCAGTCTTTACTATTAAAGATGTGATCTCAATAAAAGGTAACCTTCTTACATGCGGATCAAAACTACTTAGTAATTTTGAGTCGAACTATGATGCGACAGTCATAGAGAGATTGTTAAAAGAAGATGCCATCATTATAGGCAAAGTTAACTGCGATGAATTTGCGATGGGTTCATCAAACGAGAACTCGTATTTCGGTGTGACAAAAAATCCAATCGATCCATCGAGAGTGCCAGGCGGATCATCCGGCGCAAGCGCTGTATCAGTTGCGGCGAACATGTGCCTGCTTTCACTTGGCTCCGAGACAGGCGGTTCAATACGTCAGCCCGCATCATTCTGCGGAATTACCGGATTGAAGGTTACTTATGGAAGAATTTCGAGATTCGGTCTTGTTGCTTTTGCGTCTTCGTTTGATTCGATCGGAATTTTTGGAAATAGCAATTATGACATTGCCGCTGCTCTAGAAGTCATCGCCGGTTACGACGTTCACGACAGTACTTCCTCGGATGTTCCAGTTAATAATTACATCAAAGAAATTGAAGAAAGATCAGATCCTGCAGAAATAAAGATTGGATATGTGAAGGAATATTTTGAAGATGGATTAGATGAAGAGATAAAGAACGGCATATTAAAAAAAATTGAACTGCTAAAGGAAAAAGGTTTTGCTATAAAAGAAATTTCTCTTCCGCATTCAAAATATGTAATACAAACTTATTATATACTTACATGTGCTGAAGCTTCAAGCAATCTCTCACGCTATGATGGTGTGCGATACGGTGTGAGATCAGCCGATTCTTCCGGCGTTGAAGAGATGTATGTAAATACACGTTCAGAAGGATTCGGTGATGAGGTCAAAAGAAGGATCATGCTCGGAACGTATGTGCTTTCGGCAGGATACTATGATGCATATTACAAAAAGGGTCAGAAGGTAAGAAGAATGATAATGAAGGATTTCGAAAACGCTTTTAAAGAAGTTGATTATATTATTTCACCGACCACTCCGACAACCGCTTTTAAGATCGGGGAAAAAGTTGAAGATCCGCTCGCGATGTATCTCAATGATATATACACAGTATCGGCAAACCTTGCAGGCATTCCGTCTATTTCAATTCCGATCGGCAAAGACAAAAATGGACTGCCGTTCGGTTTACAGATAATGGGCAGGAAGTTTGATGAATCAGGACTGCTCAGGATGTGGAATGAGATTACGGGTTAAAGATTTACAGTTTATCTCTTGAGACTAAATTCAAATCTTGTTCCCTGCTGCTCTTCGCTTTCGACCTTGATCTGGCTTGAATGAGCTTCAAGTATGTGCTTTACAATAGAAAGTCCCAGCCCGCTGCCGGCAATATCACGCGACCTTGTTTTATCGACTCTGTAGAATCTTTCAAATATCCTCGGAAGATCTTTTTTTGGAATTCCGATCCCATTGTCTTCAATGCCAACGATCACATCTTTTTCACGAACTTCCAGAACAACTTTCACGACACTTTTTTCGGGCGAGTACTTGATCGCATTATCAATCAGATTAACCAGCACCTGCTGAAGTCGCTCCTCATCACCGAAAACACTTACGCCATTTGCGATTGAAGGATCAAACCTGATGCTGACCTTTTTATTTTCAGCAAGACCTTTAAGCTCATCGATTGTTTTATTGATCACAGCGGAAATGCCGAAGTAGCGCTTGCTCATCTTTACACCTGTCTCGAACTTTGCAATGCTGATAAGATCATCTACCAACGCCTTCAGTCGTTTTGTCTGGTTGAACGCGCGCGAAAGAAAATCAACATTTACTTTTTCATCATTGATCGCTCCGTCAAGCAGGGTTTCCAGTGAAAGTTGGATTGCAAATATCGGTGTTCTTAATTCATGTGCAACATTTCCCATAAACTCATTTCTGTTCACTTTAAAAACCTTAGCAGTATTCAGATCGTGAAGAGTTCTTTGCGCGATAAGATAAAGTTCATTGAGAATTTCAAAAACTTCCCGGTTCAGAACAATTCCGGATTTTAATTCGTCCAGCTCCTGGATAAGTTCATTGATCTCGCCGGTTTTTTTATCAAAGTGATTGAATTCATCCGTATCTTCTTTCAGCTTAAGCTTACCGGTTAAGTTAAAGATTTTTTTCAAAGGAGAGTTAACTTCTTTGTAAATAAATATAACGCTGAAAATATAGATGATTATTGCGAGTGAGGTTGACGCAAGGAGAGCTTCATTTGAAACGTCAATAATGCGAGATAGCAGTATAAAACAGATCAGCAGAAGAGCAAAAAACAGACCGGAATATTTTGTCAGCAGATTAACTCTTTTCATTAGCAGAGTTAACAATTAGAAAATTATTTTGCATCTTTAAATCTGTAGCCGAGACCTTTGATAGTTTCAATGTATTCGGAGTATTCGCCAAGCTTCTCTCTGACCTTTGCTACATGGACATCGACTGTCCTGTCAACGACATAAATGTTTTCACCCCAGATCTGGTTTAGAAGGATCTCACGTGAGTAAACTTTACCACGATTTGATAAAAGGAAATGAAGTAATTGAAATTCTTTTTTTGGAAAGAAAATTTCTCTCTCATTAATTTTAACGCTGTGACTTGAGCTGTCAACTTCGAGATTCTTGAATTTAACATTATCTTCAAGTCTGGAGGGCTTTTCATAATCGCCGGAGGTCCTGCGAATAACTGATTTGATCCTTGCAAGAACCTTACGTGGTGAGATCGGCTTGCTGATATAATCATCAGCCCCTATTTCGAGACCAAGTATCTCATCTATCTCATTTTCTTTTGCTGTAAGAAAAATTATCGGGATCTTCGACGTTGCAGGGTTACTTTTCAGTTGCTTACAAACTTCAAAACCATTTAATTCAGGCATCATAATATCCAGCACGATCAGATCAGGAATTGACTCAGCGAGTTCAAGAGCTTCTCTTCCGTCCTTGGCGGTAAACACTTCAAATTCATTCTCCCTTTCAAGATTGTATTTCAGAATATCAACGATGTCTTTTTCATCGTCCACAACAAGAACTTTCTTTTTCATCTTAGGTTTTTTCATTAAGCTATCGTTCCTATGTTACTAAATCATTAATTTACTTAAAAATAATTTCCTTGCCCAGCTTGGCAGACTTATAAACAGCGTCAACGATCTCAAATGCCTTCAAAGCATCTTCACCTCCGGAAATAATGTTATGATTACCGGCAACGGCACCGATGAAATGTCTCAGTTCATATTCGTAACTTTTCTTAAATACGTTTGAAGGTGTAGCAATCTTTTTAGGTGTGATATTATAAAGATTTCCATCCATTGTCTTGTAGATCTTGAAAGGATTAATTGAAGAACTTCCTTCCTTGCCATACACATTGCAATAAAAGAGCTCACCGTCTCTGAGAAGGCTCCAGCTTACTTCAATTGTAAGACTCGCATTATTTTTAAAACGGATCATCGCTATGCTTGAATCTTCAACCGACTTTGTATTGTGATAATAATTTATCGCGCTGACACTTTTTAATTCAGGAAAACCGAGTATCCACAATCCAAGATCCAGCATTGCGATACCGTTATCAAGAAATACGCCGCCTCCTGATTTATCACGCTCGAGCATCCACTTCTGATTTGAGCTCTGATGTTTTACCCATCCTGCTTTCACATAGAAAATCTCTCCGATCTCTTTTGCCTTTGTAAAAGTTCTCTGCATCATCATGTCATTTCGGAACCTGTTGTTCATAGCTACCATTAATTTTCGCTTGGACTTTTTTGCAGCTTCAACTATTGCCTTTGCTTCCTTAAAATTTCTCGCGATCGGTTTTTCAATGAGCACATCCTTTTCCGCCTGAAGACATTTTATCGAAACATCCTTGTGAACATTTGTCTGGGTTGCGATCACAACTGCCGACATATCAGGATTCTCTTCAAGCATTTTATCAACATCGCGGTATGCTTTCTTTATGTTATACCTTAATGCAATACTTTTACATTTCGCTCCATCGCTGTCACAAACAGCAACTATCTCGACATCCTCCATTTTGGAAAGCATTGGAAGATGAATTATTTGCGCGATTCCACCGAGACCTACAATACCAAGTTTGATTTTATTCATTAAAAGGATGAGTAGTTTAAATAAAAAATGTCAAGACACCCAAATCACATATAAAGGATACTTACCGTTGCTTTCTTCCGAACCTGGCGGAGTTGGGTAACTTTATATTGTTCGGGGCTTGACAATATTAAACTTATTATTAATTAAATATACTCAAGATGATTTAAACATTAAATACAATCCGAAGCATCCTATGATAATATTTGCAATCCACATTCCTATGAAAGGACTCACGACTCCGCGATCCGCGAGCTTCTCTCCGCCGATAAGACAAGCCCAGTACAGTAAAAAGAACAGCAATGAAAATCCTGCAGCGATCCCGAAACCGCCTTTTCTAACCCGGAAGCCGAGCGGTGCTCCAACCAGTATGAATACAACGCATGCGAACGGAATGGAATATTTTTTATAGATCTCAACTTCATACGAGTCGATCTGCTTCTGAAGCTGAGTTGAAATTCCGTCAAGGGTTTTGAATTCATTTCGTTTATTAATAAGCGCACTGACAAAACCCCTGAGTGTGTCATAAGCTCCGGGTGTGATCTTTTTTGAAGTCTCGATACCGGCACTCTGATCTCCGGACGGCTTTATTTCTTTTATGAAAGTAGTGTCAACAAATTTTATACTCATCAATTCATTTATATCCTTTCCAAGATTCTCTACGAATTTAACCGATAGATTATTCCTCGTGTTCTCAAGACTGTCAACTACTTTTCTCATTGCCGCTGCCGAGAGCTCTCTGTCGCCTCTTGTGAAAGTATTTTCACTGGACTGCTGAAAGCCGAATCCTTCGGCATCAAAGGTCAGTGTGTGCTTTTCAAATTTAATCTTACGGTAATCATCATTGACATTTTTTAGACTGAGCTGATGTATCTCTCCGTCTTTAAGATTCATTATGACTTTTTTGAAGTCACTTGAAAAGCTGATGTCACCGCTTTTTGCTGTGAGAAGATTCTTATATCCGGGATTGGAGTAATCATAGATGTAAACCCCTTCAATGTTATTGCTGTTGGGAAAGGTCTTCTTGACAAGTATCTGAACTCCCTGAAGGTCATCGGAAAATTTTCCGGGTTCCAGTATAAATGTAGGCTTTGTCTTGGAAATATCATAAAGAAGTATCCTTGCCTGATGATTCGCTTCCGGTAGCACGTCGTTGTTGAACCTTATCATTAAATAAAACATAAGAAATGAAGCGAGTATGACCGGTACCATTAACCTTAGCAGGCTTATGCCGCCTGCTTTCATAATCGTTATCTCGTTGTTGGATGACAGTGTGCCGAATGTCATCAGTGACGAAACAAGCATTGCCATGGGAACCGCCAGGGTAAGCATCCACGCGAGATTAAGCGAGATGAGCTGAATGATTATCCAGATGCTCAATCCCTTTCCGACAAACTGGTCCAGTGATTTTATAAGAAACTGAAACAGGAACAGGAATATCACTGTGCCTAATGCGAATACAAACGGTCCTATCAGTGATCTTAATATGTAGCGGTCAAGTAAATACATCGTGGCAGGTATCTTTAGAAATTAATTATTAATCAAAATAAAATACAGCTTATGTAATTACAATCTGTATATAATTCTCATTAATAAAAAATGGTCACATCCGTCCAAAATAAGGAAAAAGCTTGCCACGAATTTCACTAATGATCACGAATTAAAAATATTATCACTAATTTTCAAAAAAGAATTAACATAAATTTATTTGGACAGCATAAGTATATCTTCAAGGGGTTATTTAAGGTTGATTCTAAAGATTCGATATTGATGCAAATATTATCAAAACAGATTTGAATTTTCCTTCAGCCCTTCATTTATTTTATTCTGAAGGTCGGGATGTATCTTTGAATTATCATACGCCGCATTGATTTAATAGAAGTGCATTCGGCAATGATTATTTAATTACCTGCAGTTCCTTACCAACCTTTATAAATGCTGCTATGCATTTATCCAGATCCTCAAGGGAATGCGCGGCTGAAAGCTGAACACGTATTCTTGCAAGACCCTTGGCGACTACAGGATAGAAAAAACCTATTACATAAATACCTTCGTTCATAAGTTTTGCCGCCATATCCTGAGACAGCTTAGCATCATAGAGCATTATAGGAACGATCGGATGTATACCGTGCTTTATGTCAAATCCTGCAGCGGTCATTTTTTCCCTGAAGTATTTTGTATTCTCTTCAAGTTTATCCTTGAGCTCCGTAGTCTTGCTGAGCAGATCGAAAACTTTTATTGACGCGCCTACAATAGAAGGAGCAAGTGAATTTGAAAACAGATACGGACGGCTTCTCTGTCTGAGCATTTCAATTATTTCTTTCCGACCGCTTGTAAATCCACCCATTGCCCCGCCGAGCGCCTTGCCCAAAGTCCCGGTTATAATATCAACCTTTCCCATTACATCATTTACTTCTATCGAGCCTCTGCCTGTCTTTCCCAGAAAACCCGTGCAATGACATTCATCGGTCATGACCATAGCATTATATTTTTCTGCGAGCTCACAAATGCCTTTAAGATCAGCGATTACGCCATCCATTGAAAACGTGCCGTCTGTACAAATAAGTATCTGGTGTGCACCCTTCTGTTTTGCCTCTTTTAATTTTTCCTCAAGATCATTCATGTCATTATTCTTGTAACGGAATCTCATTGCTTTGCAAAGCCGGACACCATCAATGATGCTTGCATGATTTAGCTCATCAGAAATGATCGCGTCCTTTTCATTAAGCAGCGGCTCGAACACTCCGCCATTCGCGTCAAAGCAAGCGGCATAAAGTATGGTGTCTTCGGTGCCCAGGAATTTGCTGATCTTTTCTTCAAGAGTTTTATGAATTGTCTGTGTGCCGCAGATAAAACGCACTGATGACATTCCGTAACCCCATTCGTCCAGCGCTTCATGTGCAGCTTTAATGACATCGGGATGTGAAGACAGCCCGAGATAATTGTTCGAGCAAAAGTTAAGGACATCTTTTCCGTTAGCTTCGATCCGGGAACCCTGCGGAGTTTCAATTATGCGCTCCTTCTTAAATAGTCCCTGCTCTTTAATTGAATCTAATTCTTTTTGTAAAACCGGTTGAAATTGTGTGAACATGCTCTTTAGTTGAAAGTTAAAAGTTGAAGGTTAAAAGTTAAAAGTCATTGATGTGAAAAATACTTTTACAAGATAATATTTTCTAAATTTGTGTTTAAGACCATTTGTAAGTGACAATGCAAAATCGTTCACATCCGTCCAACATAAGAAATAAGC
>Ga0163153_10003391_pt1 | contig 21406 bp, 13 predicted proteins | sample OliLakLV19MP6IB1_FD_148629 | JGI IMG/M metagenome (GOLD analysis project Ga0163153, IMG submission 148629) | Freshwater microbial mat bacterial communities from Lake Vanda, McMurdo Dry Valleys, Antarctica - Oligotrophic Lake LV.19.MP6.IB-1 | ecosystem: Environmental > Aquatic > Freshwater >...
CTACGAAACGGCGAGCAGTTCCTACGAGTACGGCGGATTGACTAGGACGCCCATCGCCGCCGCGACCGCCACCGACGACGAGTGGTTACTCGCCGGCTTCGGCAACAACGGCGGCGAAGAGTTCCTCAGCTACATGTTGGCCAGCGAGTCGATGGTGATCATGGGCGAAAAGGATTGGGCCCCCTGGTACGACAAGATGAGCGGCCGGCTCGTTAAGGCGCAAAGCCCCGACGGCAGTTGGACCGGCCACCATTGCATCACGAGCCCCGTGTTCTGCACGGCCGCAGTCGTGCAGACGATGACGGCCGACCGGGACGCCCCGCTGCTGGCCAAGCTCGCTAAGGAAGCCGCCGCCCTGGCCCGAGTCGATGAGCCGAAGAAGTAGGGACGTCGGAATCACTTTTCGTCCTTACTCGGTTCGTAGTTCCATCCGGCGGCGCGGATGGCTCGGCGGGCGTCCGGTGCCCAGGTGAATAAGGTCGATTCGTAGAGTCCGAAGTTCGCCACGCCCCGGCCGCTGTAGCCTTTCGCCAGGGCCAAGATGGCGCCGGGCGAGAGCACTCCGGGGAGCGTCTTGTAGTTCTGAGTCGGGTCGACGTCGCCGATTTCGGCGGCGGCCATCGCGCGGCCCTTCGTGCCGACGGCCGCGACCGTGGCGTCGATCGTCGAGCGGATGCCGTTGCCGCTGTACCAATGGCCGTCGACGATCGTATTGATCAGCCCGGCTTCGATCCACTCCTTACCCTTGAGTGCGTAGTTGTTCGGTCCGGAACAACGGACCGAGATCTCGATGTCGGGTCCGATCGCCTCGCGGAGTTCGACCAAAAACAGCCGGAAGTATTCCGAGAGGTGCTCCTGCACTTGCGGATCTTTGTAGATATTCAGCGTCTCCATGTCCCGGCCGTACTTCTGCTTGAACGCCTCGGTGACGATCGTCTCGAAGCCGGCGATCGGCGGGTGGCGGAGCATGTCGATCATGATGCCCTTCGTGCCGGTCGAGGCAATTTGCTTGAAGAACGTCACGTAGTAGGTGCGAACCTCGGGATAGGCGAGGCTGAGAATCCGCTGATACGGCGTTCGCTGGTACGGCACCCTCGGGATCGGCTCGTTCGACTTCGGATCGCGTTTGTCGGAAGCAAGCTTCTGGGCGTAGAACTCCGGATGGTCGTGCCAGAAGTTCGAGTACGGCGGCCGGTTGTGGTTGGTGAACCGGACCATGGCGTGCACGTCGCAATCGATGGTCCGTCCGTACTCGACGGCCACCTTCAACGGATCGAACCGCCGCGACAACTCGATATAGGGCATCCAGCCGGCCTTGGTCTTCTCACGGGCGATGTAGGCCGCCTCGTCTTTCTCACTCCAGCGCGGGGCCGCTTCAGGGACGGAGAGCGAGTTGTCGAGGTACGTGCCGTAGCAACGCCAGTAGATGCGGCCGAAGCCCGCCTGCCCATGCCGGTAGACGACGGCCCGGATATCGTCTTCGTTGTCGGCGTCGCCGTACCAGTAGATTTCGTCGGTCGTGTCGAGCATGGCGAACAAGCGGCGATCGACGGGCGGCAGCTCAATTTCCTGCTTCGCCGCCGCGACTTCGGCGTCGGTCATCGGCACGAGCCGTAAGTGCGTGGCGCCGCCGAGCCATCCCGACCCCTCGTGAGGCATCGGACCGGGGGGCTGAATCAAGTGGATTTTCTTCCCCGTCAGGTCGGCCGCTTTCCAGTAGGCCTCGCCGACACGCCCGTTGGTTCCGTGCGGCGCCTCGAGGAACTCCGGGAACGGCTCGCCCGTGAGCTTCCCTTGCAAGAGCGGCGGACTGTAATAGTCGAAATCGTCGTAGTACAAGCCGACGTAGATGCGATACCAGCCGCTCCCGCGCGGGTCGATCACGAGTTCCGGGACCCGATACGGCACGAACCGCGAGATTGGTATGACGTCCCAAAATGCGCTCTTGAGCTTCTCCTTACTCGGCTCGCCGGAGAGGAGGATCGCACCTCCGGGCGCTTGCGCCTCGTCGGCCGTACGTCGCAGCCACCATTTGCCGGGCGTTAGCGTATCGGACCGGACCTCCGGTGGCGCCAACTCGGCGGCCGGAATGACGATCTCTTTTCGATCGGCAGCACAAACGGTTGACGCAGCGATGAGAATCGCAGCGATGACGCCGGGCAGGCGCGGGATGCGGAGTCGCATGAATTGCCTCGCAATCGATGGGCGTGAAAGTACGCCGATCGTACGAGGCGAGCGCTGCGGCGCAAAACATTATTGAATTCGTTCCGCTCGCGGGTGGCAAGTTCCTGGGCGGAACGTCCCAGAGTGCGGCGATGGGAGTGGTCGCCGCGAGAAGTGGTCGCACGCTTTCGCACCACGCCCTTCGCTGTGGCTCAGGGACGTGCCATCCATATACGGTCCATGCGACTCATACGTGATCCGACGGTTGGTCGGCGTCGTCCGTCTTGCGGAGTCGATCGGACTGTACCCGCGGCTCGTCATCGTCGCGGGCGACGGCGATCGGTCCGGTATTGCCGGCCAGATGCGGCAGCACGGCCAGGACCAGCCACGCCAGCAGCGTACTCAGGATCGCCGTGGCGTCTCGGCCCATCCCCGCGGTCATGCCGATGGCGGCCGTCATCCAGATGCCGGCCGCGGTCGTCAAACCCGTGATGTGTCCTTCGTCGCGCCCTTTGACGATCGCCCCGACCCCCAAAAAACCCACGCCGGCGACGAGCCCCTGCAAGACCCGCGAGAGGTCGCTCATGGTCATACCGGCCTGCTCCGGCACCAATACGAACAGCGCGGCCCCCAAGGCCACGAGCATGTGCGTGCGGATGCCCGCCGACTTGCCGCGGTGCTCGCGTTCGTAACCGAGCACGCCGCCGCACAGCGCCGCCAGCAACAGACGAAACAGCACGCGGGTTACGCCGGCCGCATTCGGCAAATCGGCGAACTCGCTTTCGAACGTCGCCCAGATCTCTTGCCAGACGCTCATCAAAATCGACCCTAGGTGGCGGAGCCGGCCTCAGACCGCTTTTCGTTCAATTTGTTGCGGGCATCTTCCGCCATTTTCAAGTATTTTTGCCGCATGGCATCGAGCTCGCATTCGTCGAGCTCTTCCAGGTCCAACAGGGCGTTCTCGGCCCCTTCCAGGGCCCTAATCAACTCGTCGAGCTTGATTTGCACGGCCTCGCTGTCGCGGTTCTGCGTGTTTTGAATCAAGAACACCATCAGGAAAGTCACGATCGTCGTGCCGGTGTTGATGACAAGTTGCCAAGTGTCGCTGTATCCGAACACCGGCCCCGTAACGGCCCAAACGACGATCACGCCGAAGGCTACGGCGAACGCCGACGGGTGGCCCGTGGCGCGGGCCGTCACTTTGGCGAAATGCGTAAACCAGCTTCCGACGGATTGCTTGGCCATAGGACGTCTGTCGGGCAAGGGGGAGTCGGAAAAGAGGGCGGGGTGCGGCCGGCGGCGATGGAACGAAACGGGCCGTCGGAAGTTGCGCCTTCGGCAAACCCGGGTCGACCGGCGGCGGACTGCCGGTCTACAATCGCGGCACTTCCGCCGATGGTTGTTGCATAACGCGTGCCGGCGGCGTCGCTTGCCCGATGACAAATCGCCGAGATACCTCCTTGTCGCCAGAACCAGGGTCAACCACCGCGAAACCTCCGAATCCACGCGTGGCCGTCGGCCTGCTGTTGGCAATCAACCTGATGAATTACGTCGATCGCCAGGTCCTGGCGGCGGTCGAGGTGAGAATTGGCGATGAGTTCGCCCAGGCGGGCCGTCCCATTAGCGACGCCAAGATGGGCCTGTTGTCGACGGCCTTCCTGCTGTCGTACATGTTCTGCTCGCCGTTGTTCGGCCGTTGGGCCGATCGGATGTCGCGGTGGTTCATCGTCGCCGTCGGCGTCGGCGTCTGGAGCCTGGCGTCGGGGGCGTCCGGCCTGGCCCAGACCTACGTGATGCTCCTGATCACCCGGATGTTCGTCGGCATCGGCGAGGCGGCGTACGGCCCGACGGCCCCGACGATTATCGCCGACTTGTACCCGGTCGAGCGGCGCGGCAGCGTGCTAGCCTGGTTTTACATGGCTATTCCGGTCGGCAGCGCCATCGGCTACGTCTGGGGAGGACACCTGGCGGATATGCCGGGCTGGGGCTGGCGATGGGCGTTCTACCTCTCGGCCCCGCCGGGGCTCGCGCTGGCCGTCTGGGCGCTCTCGATGCGTGAGCCACCGCGTGCCGGCGCGTTCAAGGCGGCCGAGGGGGGAGTCGAGCGCGTGTCGCGATTGCGCGACCTGATGGTGCTGGCCCGCACGCCCTCGTACGTTTTTAACACGCTGGGCATGACGGCCATGACGTTCGCCTTGGGGGGCGTGGCCTTCTGGATGCCGCGTTACATCTCGGTCTACCGCGGTGCCGGCGACCTGGCTACGGTAAATCTTCGGTTCGGCATCATCACGGTCGTCGCGGGAATCTCCGCCACGCTCGCCGGCGGATACCTGGGCGACAAACTTCGGTCGCGCTGGAGCGGGTCGTATTTTTTGGTATCGGGCATCGGCATGCTCATCGGACTGCCGCTCTTCCTCTGTTTTTTGAAGGTCGATTTTCCCTACGCCTGGGGCTTCGTGTTCTTGGCTGAGTTCTGCCTGTTTTTCAATACAGGCCCGACCAACACGATTCTGGCGAACGTCACGCACCCGTCGATCCGCGCCTCGGCCTTCGCGATTAACATCCTGATCATTCACGCCCTGGGAGACGCCATTTCCCCGTCGCTGATCGGATTGCTCAACGACCAAACCAAGTCGACGGACCTTCCGAACGGCGACATGAACTTCAGCTTCGGGGCCACCGTGAGCGCCGCGGTGTTCTTGAGCGGCGTATTCTGGATTTTGGGGAGTAAGCACCTGAAGCGCGATACGGAACTGGCGCCGACCCGGATGGGCGCCGAGGGGGGCTGATGGGACGAATTGCGGTGAAATACCCGGCGGCCGAGCGAAACCAGGTGCGGGGAATCGCACAATCGGTCGAGACGGCAACGGCTTGCCCGGCGGAGTAGAATACCCCGATGCCAATCGCAACCAGAACGGACGTTTTCGCGGGGACCGATGCGGGAATGGGACGACGACGAAAGGGAACCACGGCTTGGTGGGCCCTCGATGATGAAGAACTGCTCGACGTTCGGATGGCCGATTTGGAACTACGAATTCCAGGGACGGTCCTGGAAGATCGGATCGCCCGCTTGCAGGCCGAGCTGGAAAGCCGCCGGATCAGGTTGCGGCCGCATTTTTGGCTGGGTGAGGAGTGGTTCGCACCCGACGGCGTGCCCGGCATCGCCGCACCGTACTACTTGGCGCATCCGCGACTCATCGAGCTCGAGCGGCGGCAAATGCACGCGGTCGAAGGCGGAACTCGCGAGGAGTGCCTGCGGATACTGCGACACGAAGCGGGGCATGCCCTGGAATCGGCTTTCCGTCTGAATCGCCGACAGGACTGGCGGCGCGTATTCGGGCGAGCTGCGAAAGCCTATCCGACGCATTATTGGGTTCGCCCCGCCAGCAAGAATTACGTGTTGCACCTCGGCTCGTGGTACGCGCAGAGTCATCCTTCGGAAGATTTCGCCGAGACGTTCGCCGTCTGGCTCAAGCCCGATAGCCGCTGGCGTCGGCGGTATGCCGGCTGGCCCGCACTGCGAAAGTTGGAATACGTCGATACGTTGATGCGGGAACTGGCCGGCGTGACGCCGCCGGTGCGATCGCGCGAGACGGTCGATCCTCTGCACCAGGTTCGCACCACCTTGCGTGAACACTATCGGCGCAAGCACGAGACGTACTTCGCGGGATATCCGGCCGCTTACGATCGCGCCTTGCGGCGCCTGTTCGGCGCAACGACGAACACCGGGCGTTACGAGTCGGCGGCGGCCTTCCTACGGCGCCATCGCCGCGAACTGCGCGACTCGGTATCGGAGTTCACGGGCGTGGATCCGTACGTCGTCGAGCACTTGCTGACGGAGATGATTCTCGAAGCGCGGCGGCTCGGGCTGCGCCGACATCGCCCCGAGCTGAAAATCCGCCTCGCGACGGAAGTCATGCTGACGATGCGGACGAAACGGTTTCTTCTCGCGGGCCGACACAAAATGGCGTTATGAGCAATAAACGCGTCATCGTGCTAATGCACGAAGGTCTCATTCCGCCCGAAGTACTCAAGCGGCCGGAAGACCGTGAGGCCGCCGAATGGAAGTCCGAGTACGACGTGGTGACCCAGCTGCGCGAATTGGGGCACGACGTTCGTCCGCTCGGGGTGAGCTGCGATTTGACGCCGATTCGCGACGCTATCATCGACTGGAAGCCGCACGTCGCCTTCAACATGTTGGAGGAATTTCACGGCGTGGCCGTTTACGACCAACACATGGCGGCCTACTTGGAATTGATGCGGCAACCCTATACCGGATGCAACCCTCGCGGCCTGATGCTGGCGCACGACAAGGCCCTGTCGAAAAAGATCCTTTCCTATCATCGCATCGAGGTCCCTAGTTTCGCCGTGTTCGCCCGGGGCGCCAAAGTTCGCCGGCCCAAACATCTGAAGTTTCCGCTGTTGGTGAAGTCGGCGACGGAAGACGCCTCGCTCGGCATCGCGCAAGCGTCGGTCGTCGGGAACGACGCCAAATTGCTTGAACGCGTCACTTACCTTCACGAGCAATTATCGACGGACGCGCTGGTGGAAGAGTATATCGAGGGGCGCGAGTTGTACGTCGGAGTTCTCGGCAACCGACGGCTCCGCACCTTGCCGGCTTGGGAGATGGCGTTTACCGGCATGCCCGAAGGGACGGCGCACATCGCCACCGCCAAGGTGAAGTGGGACCACAAGTACCAAAGCAAATACGGCATCACGACCGGCGCCGCGAAGGAGTTGCCCGACGGCGCAGCCGAGCAACTCAATCGACTTTCCAAGCGGATTTTCCGGAATCTCGATCTCAGCGGTTTTGCCCGCATGGATTTTCGCCTCACGCCCGAAGGCAAACTTTACTTCCTGGAAGCGAATCCGAACCCTAACCTGGCCCGAGGCGAAGATTTCGCCGAGAGCGCGGCGCACGCCGAAATCGGGTATGGCGAGCTGTTGCAGCAGATCTTGAATTTGGGCCTGCAGTACCAGGCGGAGTGGAAACTGGCCTAAGTGCGATTCTTGCGGCGGAAAATTATTCGCCGCGCCGAACGATTCGCCAGGAATAGCCGGCCGGCCACTCGATGCCGCGCGCGGCCTGCTTCAGGAGCTCGATGTCGGCGTCGGTAACAACCCGATCAAAGCCGCAGCCGATGACCGCCGTCGGTCGCCCGTTTTCGCGATAGAGGTAGGCCGGTGATGCGTTCTGCGACTGCTTCACGACGTCGATCAACGGAACCTGTTCGCCCCGCTTGTCGCTGATTTTTAGACGTCGCAGCGATTCCGGGTCGGGCTTATCGCCGCCGACCCGGATCACGACTTCTACCGGCGGCCCCTGGGCGTGAAACGTTCCCACGGTGAAGCCGTGGAAGGCGGCATGGAGTGAGTCGCGACATGCCTTCTCGTGGATTCCGAGTTCCGCCAGCTTCTTCCGATCGAGCTCCAATTGTTGCTCGACACGCAACCCCGCTCGTTGCACGGGGGTAACGCCCGGGATTTTGCCCGACCGCTCACTAAATTTCGCTGCCAGATCGTGCAACATTGCGGGATCGCTACCCGTCAGTGCGATCGCAACCTCCACGTCGAGCGGATCGTCCCATTTTCCAAGCCGGGCAGGACCGATGGTCGCCAGACACCCAGGTTCCGCTGCGAAGCGCCGCAGGATCTCCTCGCGGCGGCGGCTTCGCTGGGCGGGCGTCGACTCATTGCCGTAGGCCGGCAACAATTCGATGTCGGGGCCTGTCGACACGGCGCTTGCCCACGCGGAGCTGCGCTCTTGGGGCAATCGCCAGAGGGCCGTGAGATCCGGCATCTCCTTCAACACCGCCTCGGCCCTTTCAGCCGCCTGGATCTTGCGGTCGACTCCGGCGCCGTCGGGAAGTTGCAGGAACACCGCATCTTCGTCCGGTTCGAACACGCGGCGCGACATCTCGACGCCGGCGGGGAACGATTGGGCAACATCGGATCGCACACCGTCGATCGCCCGAAGTATTTCGGCTTGATCCCAACCCGGAAGGATGCGAACCGTCAGGACCACGCCGAGAGCCGACTTGCGCGAGGCGGCATCGGACTTGGCCTCGAAAAGCGAGGCCGGGCCTCCTCCTCGGTCGCCGCCGAGCGATACTTGAGCGACGTCGCGGAGACGAACCGGCGTGCCGTCGCCGGTGCTGACGACCAAGTCACCAAGCTGCTCAAGCGAATTGGCAAGTGGCGGCACGTCTCCATTCGGAGGCTCGGGAATCGTGCCGCCGCCGCGAATGAGAAACCCGCTCTCTTTGAGCGCGGTAACCAGCGATGGTACGTCGAGCTTGAACTTTTTCAGACGTTCGCCGTCGACGTCGATTCGGCACTGCTCCGTCGCGCCACCGAGGATTCTTACCCCGGCTACGCCGGCGATCGTGGTCAGTCGAGGACGCAAGTGAACTTCCGCAACGCGCGCCGACACGTCGGCCGAAAGCTCCTGCGACCAGAGGCCGATGAGAACGACGCCGGAACGTTGCGACGTGGCCGGCCACAGGGCGATTTTGGCATCGAGCTGTTCGTTGAGTGCCGCCAGCCCCTTCACCACGAGTTGATGGGCCGCCGCAACTTCCATCTTCTCCGTGAACTCGGTCCACACGACGCCTCGCCCGGACACGGCGAGCGATCGAACTCGTTCGACGCCCTCAAGCTTCTGAAACGCCTGCTCGGCGAGCGGCAATACCGATTGCGAAACCTCGGCGACGGACCGCCCGGGAACGTTGATAACGACCGATACGGTGAATCGCCCGTCAGCCGCGACGGCAGCTTGCGCGCAGCAAACCGTTAACGCGAAAACTGCCGCCGCCGGAAGCACGCGTTGCGAATAACGGCCGACCCTCGAAAACGGAAGCATGGTCAATTCCACCGCAGCAATGAGTAGGGCGCTGCCGCCCGGCGGATCGGCCGAGCGCGGTCAATCATTAGCCTAGGGCGCGGAGCCGTTTCGGCAAAGTACGACAAAACATCGCGTCGCTAGGGGCGAATCGATGCGATCGACGGGCGGGCGGCACGATAGATCACCCATTCGTGCGTGCCGGCGAGCAGAACGGCCAATAGCAGGGCGAAATGGGCGACCGTCTCCAGGCCCATTTGCTCGGCAAGCAGCCCCGCCAAGCCGGGGACAAGCGCGGCCCCGAGCATGCCCGCACTCACCTGAAAGCCGACGGCATGCGTCGAAACCGCGGCCCCCAGACGCTGGGGCGTGCGAGTCATCAGGCAGGGAAAAATCGGCGCCAATCCCAGGCCGACGGCCATAAGCCCCACGACGTCGAGCCCCGCGACGCCGAGTCGCAGTCCGTCCGCCGCGGCCGGTCCGGCGAAGGCGTAGAGGGCCGCCCCGGCCAATGCCGTCAGCATCGCCAGGCGCACGAGCCGATCGAGGCCGATGCGATGGGAGACGATGCCGGCGATAATCCGCCCGACGCCGATGGCTCCGTAGTAGGCGCCCGCCAGCAGTCCGGCAATTTCGGGCTCGAAGCCCCGCGACTCGGTCAGCAGCGTGAAGCACCACTGGCCGACCGTGAACTCCAGGCCCACATACAGAAAGAACAAAACGACGTGCAACCGCACGAGCGGCTCGGCGAGCGCCCCACGGATGCCGACCGGCGAGCGAGGCACTTGAGAGGGAACGTCAAGCGGCTCATCAGGCGGTCCGTCAAGTGCCGCAACGGCCGTTGCGGCCCCAGGCTCGCTCCAGCCGCGTCGCGTGATGAGAAACAACACGGCCATCAAGCCCAGTGCACCGCCGACGGCGGCATAGCCGAGTCGCCAGTTGCCCAGCCGAACGACCATGGCGGTCATCACGAGCGGCCCCAGCATCGCCCCCAGGCTGTAGCAAGCGTGCAGCCAGTTCATGTGGCGGGCCGAGAAGTGGCGGGCGGCGTAGGCGTTCAGGCCGGCATCGATGCCTCCCGAGCCGAGCCCCCAGACGACCGCCGCACCGACGATCACCGGCCAGGCCGGCGCGCCGCCGCTCGCGAACATGGCAACGGCCACCAGGGCACTGCTCGACCAGAGCAGATTGCCGAGCCCCAGCACGTGCGTGAGCTTGCCGCCAAAGAAGCCGGAGGCGCAATAACCGACGCCAAGGCCGAGAAAGATCAGGCCGAAGCGGCTCTGCTCGAGCGCGAACGCGGCACGGACCGACGGCCACGCCACGCCGGCCACCGGATCAGGGAGACCCAGGCTGATGAAGCCGAGATAGGCGATTGAGAGTAGCAGCAAACGAGCGGGCAAACGAGCGTCGCCTGCCTGAGTCCGATCCGTCATCGTGGGGCCATCCTCTGCCGACCATGGCGCCTTGGAGACCGACCTGGGATGTTGCAAGCGGCGTGCCCCAAGTCGTCCGATTCGATCCGAATCGTCAGTCTTTGAGCTTGCGGGCCGCGGCAACGGCGTCGCTGATTACCTTTTGGAACGGCCACGGTCGGAAGTTCTGCTTTTCGGCCTCGTCCAAAAGCTTCGCCCGATCTCCCGGACACTGCTGCCCCAGCATCGCCAGGAGCAGGGCCGTTTCATAGGGATCCGACGTGTTCAGATTCCGGGCATCGTCATAGGAGACGTTCGGAACGCGCCGCAGTACGGCGGCAATTCGTCGCTCGTCGGAGTCGCCGGCCTCCAGAGCTTCGAGTGCTTGCTTCTGAAACTCGTCGGCCCGTTTCGCGTCGCCGTCGCGCCGCCGCGCGAGGCTCAAGGCGAGTCGCCCGTAAACTTGCACCGTTCCTTGAGAGCTGCCGAGGGCCGCCGCCGCATCGTCGATATTCCCCAGCGCTGCGTGCGCCGCCACGACCCGCATTGATTGCTCCGGAGTTCCCGACGGTGAATTGGCCAACTGCAAAACCTTTTGGTAGTCGCCCAAATAAAATGCCAAGTCCATCTCGCCCCGGATGACGGCCTCGTTATTGTTCGCTTCCGTCGTGTCACTCGTTACCCGGCGAACGTATTCCTCGAACACCCGGCTCATCTTCGCCTTATTGCCGCGAACAGACAGAACTTCCATTAGTTTGGAGGGGAATTCGACCGGCGAGGAATTCACCTGCCATTCTCGTTCGACTTCGGTCTCGAGCGTCGCCGCGTCGCCGGCACCCAGGCGAACGACGTACAACGCCTCTTGCATGCCGGGGTCCTTTGGATCGAGACGGACGGCTTCCATTTCGGCCTTTTTCGCCCCTTCAAAATCGCCGCGCAGCCGCAACGCGTAGCTCTTCGCATGCCACGGGAAGGCGTTGGTCGGGTCGGCATCGATCGAGCGCTGAAACAAGCCCTCGGCGACCGCCGGATCGGGTTCGACTCTTCCGAGCAGGTACAGCCAAGCGGAACTCTTCGGTTCGGCATCAAGCCGCTTCCGGTATTCGTTCACGAGTGCGGTCTCGTCACCCGTCCGCCCGCGAACCGTCTGATAGGCCCGGTGCCAGTGGATACTCACCGGACGCGCATCCAAGCCCTGCTGCAAGAACTGGAGGCAGCGCTCCGATTGGTTCGTCATCTCCGCATAGAAAGCGTATTTTGTCAGCAAATCGGCGTCGTTTTCATTCATCCGCAAATGCGCCTCGGCGAACGACAGCCGGTCGTCGGGGATCACGGAATCGGGCGCCCCGAACAGGATGGCCGTCGGCGAGACCTGCTCGACCCCGACCCGCGTCTTGACGACCTTCGAGTTCTTTTCTCTCAGTTGGTCGGGAAATTCCTGAAAGAGATAGTCGACGTCGTCGATGGCGACGAACGGCTTACCTAGGTGAAACTTGACGTCGTATTCCGCATCGTCGTTGACGACTTTCTTCCGATAAACGGTCTGTTCCCACACCACCACCGCGGCCCCGTCGACGTTCAGCACGTAAGCCGGCGAGTTGACGAGCCGTTTCCACCCATTTGATTCGACGACGAAATCCGTATCGCGGTCCGGGCGCCCGGCGACCACGACCGTCGCGCGGTGGGGCCCCTCGGCGAGCGACAGCTTGCGCCATTCTCTCGGCGGTACGGATACCCTTTCTCCGCTCGCCAACCGTACTTCCACGGGCCGGTCGTAGCCGTTGACCACGTGCAGCGTGCGGTGATGGTAAATGTAATACTGGGCGAACAGGATCGCCGCCGCCGCCCCCCCGGCGATGACCGAGGGCCAGAACCAGCCCCGACCGGTGATGGGAATTCTCGGCAGCAACGACCGGCCGTCGCCGCCGGCTTGTTGTTCCGAGATTCGGACTTGCTTGCGAAACGCCGGATCGCGGCTCCAAGCCGGAACGACCTCGAGCAATTGCCGAAAGACTTGCAGCGCCGGCTCGTGTTGATTCTGTTTTTGCAATTGCGTTGCCATCGCCAGGAAGGCGCCCGGATCATCGCGCGGCGTTAGCGGCGGCTCCGCGGCGAGCAGGCGCCGGGCACCGTCGATGTTTCCCTCCTGGATGTAGCCGACCGCCACGGCATGTTTGGCCGAGAGGTTCCGGGGATCGAGTTCCAAGGCGCGGCGGAAATGGGCGTCGGCACGGACCGGTTCTCCGTTCGATTCGTACCACTCGCCGAGCCGCAGTCGAACGCCGACGTGATCGGGAAACCGCTTTTCGAGAACGTCGGCCATTCGCAGGGCGTCGTCCTTGCGACTGAAAGCGCCGAACATGCCCAACAGCTCGATCGCGGCGTCGGGATCGCTCGGATTGGCCCCGACGGCCTCCATCTGCTTGCGGAGCGCATCCTCCTTGACCTTCGCCCACTCGTCGGCGGACATCACGCGATGGCGGCGGCAAATCGTACAATCGCCGAAAATCTGTTTTTTGCCGAGCGGAATAACCGGCACGAAGAAAATGGTGAACCAGAGCTTCGTTTCGTAGTTTTGCAACTCGGTTTCGCGCCCGCAGCTTTCGCAAACGTCGCGGTAGCGCTCGAGGTTCTTGCTGCCGTAGTAGGTCGTTCCGATTCCGTTGAGGGTGCCGGGCATGACGACGTTTCCGCGTGAAGAAAAGTGGGGAGGCCCGTTGCAAGGAACGAGCAGTTTAACGGACGGCTCGGCGTAGTGCAGGAACGCGAAGCCGGCTTGAGGCCGAGAACGCGGGGCGCGGTAAACCGCCCGAACCAAGAACTAATCCTTCCGCCTGCGGCACTCGGCGATCACGTGGCGGATCATCGGCTGATAGGGCCAGGGTTGGAAGTTCTGGTTTTCCGCCTGATCCGGCAATTTCGTTCGTAGCTTCGGCGAGCGCTGCGTCAGGGCCGTCAAGATCAAGGCCGATTCAAGCCCCTCCCGCGTGTTCAGTTTCGAGACCTCGGCAGAATCGACGTCGGGAGCGTCTGTGACTCGCGAGCACAAGCTTCATTTGACCGGCTTGCGGGCTTCGCGGACGGCGTCGCCAATCAGGCGGCCGTACGGCCGTGGGCGGAAGTTCAGTTTCTCGGCCAAGTCCAAGAACTTCATGCGATCTTCGGGACATTGTTGGCCCAGAGCCGTCAGGAGCAGGGCTAACTGCTGCGGTTTTACGACGCCTACGCTCTCCATGTCGGCGATCGAAACATCGGGAATGCTCCGAAGGATCGCCGCAAAGTTTCGCTCCTCCCTATAGCCTTCGGCGAAAGCCTCAATGGCGCTTCTCAGGAACTCGTCGGCCGCCTTTGCATCTCCCGCACGTCGAAGGGCGACACCCAACGCCAGCCGGGCATCGCCCTGATGCCGCCGAGGGATCTTCCGCATGTGCGCCGCCGCTTCGTCGAAGTTTCCGAGTGACGCGTGGGCGAGAAATAACGCGGAGGCCTGCTCCTCCGGATCCTTCAATGAGCCGCTAAGCTCCAAAATCTTTCGGTAATCACCGGTATACGAATTGAGACCGATCTCGGCCAATACGATTGCCTGCGTCTTGTCGACAGTGCTCGTGGTCGCCGCCACGCGGCGGCGGTACGCGTCGAACACCTCGCGCATTCGCGACTGCTTTCCCTGAATCGCCAGCACCTCGAACAGCCGATTCGGGGCTTCCTCGAACGTTGAAGCTTCATGCCAATGCCGCTCAAGCTCGGGCTCGAGCGCCGCAGCTTCGCCGGCTCCCAAACGATTCATGTACTGCGATTCTTCAAACTCCGCGTTGTTCGGATCGAGCCGGCAGGCTTCGGCGCCGGCTTTCTTCGCGTTCTCAAATTCGCCTCCGTTTCGCAGCCCGACGCTAACGTCGTAGTGGGAAAACGAATTCTGCGGAGCGGCGACGATCGAGCGATTAAACAGCTCGGCGGCGGTCGCCGAATCGGGTTCGATTCGGCGAAGCAGTTGGAGCGATGCGGAACTCTCGGGTTCGTCCGCGAGCCGCTTCCGATATTCCGCGACAAGTTCGGCGTCGCCTGCGCTCGGCCTAGGAAGATCCTGGTAGACACGGTGCCGGTGGATATTGATGGGACGGCGATCCAATCCCTCGGCGATGAACCTGAGGCAACGTTCCGATTGGTTCTTGTCGACGGCGTAGGAGACGTATTTCTCCAACAGATCGACGTAGCGATCGTTAATCCGCAAATGCGCCTCGGCGAACGCCAAGCGGTCTTCGGTCGTCACCCCTTCGGCCGCCGCGCCAAACACGGCGCTCGGCGCGCCTTGTATGAGCCCGACCCGCGACACGACCTTCCTTTTTCCTTTGATCTCCAACTGCTTCGGGAACGGCTCGAACCGATAGTCGACCTTCTTAAACTCGATGAACGGCTTGCCGACGTGGACTTCGGACTTCAAATCCTTATCGTCGTCCTTCAGGTCCCCTTGGTAGACCGACTGTTCCCAAACTACGACCGCGGCTCCGTCGACGTTCAGCAAGTAAGTCGGCTCGTCGCCGAGCCGCCTCAACCAATTCGACTCGATGGCAAAGTCGGTCACGCGATCTTCCCGTCCCGCGATGACGGAAGTCGCGCGGTGCGGCCCCTCGCCCAACGATAGCGTGCGGAACTCTCCCGCCGGCACGGAAATGTGTTCGCCGGTTTCCAAACGCAACTCGACCGGACGGTCGTAGCCGTTCACGACGTACAGCTTCCGGTGATGGAACGTGTGGTATTGAGCGGCCAGAAAGAACGAGACGGCGAGGAGCAACGCAGCCGGAATCCAAATTGCTTTTCTTTCAAACCAAGGGACGTGCGGCAGCAGCGATGGGCCGCCGGGATTCTGCCGCTCCGAGCGGCGAACTTGCTTGCGAAACGCCGAATTACGACCGTAAGAGGGGGCCGCATCGAGCAAGTCGCCTAACACTGCGAGCGCCTGCTGATGCTGATTTCGTCTTTGCAATTCCTGGGCCAGCGTCACGTGAACTTCGGGGGCGTCTTGAGGCGCCAGGATCGGCGGCGTCGTCAAGAGTCGGCAGGCGGCCTCGACGTTGCCTTCCCGAACGTATCCCTCCACCACGGCCCGCTTGGTCCCTCGATGGCTCGGATCGAGTTCCAAGGCCCGCCGAAAATGGACGTCGGCCCGGGCCGATTCTCCCACCGAACGGTACCAAAGTCCAAGCCGATAGCGAACCAGCGGCTGGTTGGGAAATCGTGATTCGACGACGTCGGCCATCGCCTGGGCGTCTTGCCGACGGCTGAACGTACCGAGCATGCCCAACAGTTGTATCGCCGCGCGCAGGTCGTTCGGGTCGGCCGAGACGGCCGCCATTTGTTTGCGGAGAGCCTCTTCCTTCAACTTGTCCCATTCGGCGGCGGGCATTGCGCGGTGGCGGCGGCATTCCGTGCAATCGTCGACGACGTGTTGCTTTTTGAGCGGAATGATCGGCGCGAAGATGAAAGCGAAGTAGAGCGTGGTGTCGTATTCGTGCATCTCGACGTCGGCCCCGCAGTGCGCGCAAAATCCCGGATACCGTACGGCATTTTTATTTCCGTGGTAAATCGTTCCGATACCGTTGAAAGTCGAGGGCATAGAGGGCCGTGCCACCGCGAGAAATTGCCGGACCAGTTTGCGCAAGCGATTAGTCTAACGGACGCTCCGGCGCTTTCCATTAACGTGAGTCCGGCAACGGCTGCGGCAGTCCGCATCTCCAACGTGCCGCCCGTCCGCCCTCCTACGGGGCCGACTCCGCAGCATTAATGCGGGGAACGGGAGTTCGTATCGGGGTTATGCCTGCGATTCCCCGTCGACGTCGGTAAATCGTCCTGCGAATTCGGGAAGACGAATACCCGGCGACCTGGCCAATCCATCTCAGGAAAGCCGGCGGGAGCGGCTGGGCCCTCGAACGGAATCGCCGAAAACCGAGGCGCACGAAACATCGAAAGCGATCGATATTCCCGGCCAAACGGACGGCAGCCGCCTCGGGCGGTACGGCCGGCCGGCACTTGGGCGTCTCGGAAGTGTCGGATTCTCAGTGCCCCGTCACCGCCGGGCGAATTACACCCGGGGCTCGAGCTCGACCAGCTCCGGAACGCCGTGCGTGTGGCCGTTGGCCGCGTTTTCATTGGCCATCGCCCGAATCTCTTCGGTGATCTTCATGCTGCAGTACTTCGGACCGCACATGCTGCAGAAGTGGGCGCTCTTGAACGTCTCCTGCGGCAGCGTTTCGTCGTGCATCCGCCGGGCCGTCTCCGGATCGAGCGACAACCGGAACTGCTCGTTCCAGTCGAAGGCGAAGCGGGCTCGCGAAAGCGCGTCGTCGCGGTCGCGGGCACCCTTACGGTGGCGGGCGACGTCGGCCGCGTGGGCCGCAATCTTGTAGGCGATCACCCCCTGCTTCACGTCCTCGCGATCGGGCAGGCCCAAGTGCTCCTTCGGCGTCACGTAGCAGAGCATGGCCGCGCCGCTCCAGCCGGCCAGCGCCCCGCCGATGGCGCTGGTGATGTGGTCGTAGCCGGGAGCGATGTCGGTCGTCAGCGGTCCGAGCACGTAGAACGGCGCCCCCTGGCAGACCTCGATCTGGCGTTTCACGTTCATATCGATCTGGTCCATCGGCACGTGGCCGGGGCCCTCGACCATCACCTGCGTGTTCTTGGCCCAGCCCCGCTTGGTGAGCTCGCCCAGCACGTCGAGTTCGGCGAACTGCGCGTCGTCACTGGCGTCGGCCAGGCTGCCGGGGCGCAGACCGTCGCCCAGGCTCCAGGTCACGTCGTAGGCGTGCATGATGTCGCAGAGGTCTTCGAAGCTTTCGTAGAGCGGGTTTTGCTTGCGGTGCGCCATCATCCACTTGGCGATGAGCGAGCCGCCCCGGCTGACGATGCCGGTCACCCGGTTCATCGTCAGGTGCAAGTGCTCGTACAGCACGCCGGCGTGGACCGTCATGTAGTCGACGCCCTGCTTGGCCTGATGCTCGACCATGTCCAAGAAGTGCTGCGGCTTCATGTCTTCGATGTTGCCGCCGAGCTCCTCGAGCATCTGGTAGATCGGCACCGTGCCGATCGGCACGGGCGAGGCGTCGATGATGGCCGCCCGGATGGCGTCGATGTTCTTCCCGGTCGAGAGGTCCATCACCGTATCGGCCCCGTAGTGGACCGAAGTGTGCAGCTTTTCGAGTTCCGTGCCGATATCGCTCGTGACGGCCGAGTTGCCGATGTTGGCGTTGATCTTGCAGCAAGCGGCGATACCGATCGCCATCGGCTCAAGCCGCTTGGTAAGGTGCACCTTGTTGGCCGGAATCACCATCCGGCCGACGGCGACCTCGTCGCGAATCAACTCGGGAGACAAGTCTTCGCGGCGGGCGACAAATGCCATTTCGGGCGTCACCACGCCGGCGCGGGCCTGTTCGATCTGCGTCATCGGTACCAAACCTCCGTGGAACGAGTTACTTGCGCAATTTATCGTTCTCCAGGCCAAATCACAAGGATCGCCGCCCGCGGCAGCTACCGGGCGGCTTGAATCGCGACTTCGCCCGTTCGACAATTGGGGGCCACGCAACAAGCGAAGACACCCGGTACGGAGCCCCTCCGATGAACGAGATCGAACGCCGACGCCTCCCGAACGATTCGATTCGACGGAGCTTCGCGACTCGATGGGACTCCGTAATGCGACTCCTCGTCGGCCTGACGGCCGGCCTGACGCTCGCACCGGCGGCCGTCGCCGACGTCACCAAGACGACGCACGTCTACAAGACGGTCGGCTCGCTCGAAATCAAGGCCGACGTCTACCGTACCGAGTCGGTTGAGGCCGGGCTGCGACCGGTCGTCGTCTGGATCCACGGCGGCGCGATGATCAACGGCCATAGGGAGGGGCTATTTGCGCCGATCCAGAACCGGCTGCTCGAGCGTGGGTGCGTCGTCGTCTCGATCGACTACCGCCTGGCCCCCGAAACGAAGCTGCCGGAACTGGCGGCCGACGTCGAAGACGCCTTCCGCTGGATTCGGCGTGACGGACCCAAGCTGTTCGCGGGCGATCCGGCGCGGGTCGCCGTGTTCGGCGGTTCGGCCGGAGGTTACCTGACGATGGTCGCCGGCTATCGGGTGGAGCCGCGTGTGCGGGCGCTCGTGGCGCTGTGGGGCTACGGCGACCTGGTCGGCCCCTGGGTCGGGCCCAGCCCTCACGCTCGCCATGCCAAGGCGACCTACTCGGCGGAACAGGCCGCGACGCTTGTCGGCGGTCCGCCGGTCGCCGATTCGCGCGAGCGGAAGGGAGACGGCGGAGCCTACTACCAGTTCGTACGCCGCAGCGGAACGTGGGCCGAGTCGCTCACGGGTTGGAGCCCGAAGAACGAGGCGGAAAAATTCCATCCGTTCATGCCGGTCAAGAATGTGACGCCCCAATACCCGCCGACGCTATTGATTCACGGCGAGGCCGACACCGACGTACCGTTCGAACAATCGAAGCTGATGGAAGCCGAGTTCAAGCGCCACTCCGTCGAACACCGGCTGATTGCGTTTCCGGATGCCGAGCACGGCTTGCCGGGGGTCGACAAAACGAAGCTCGATGAGGCGTACGAGGCGGCGGCGGAGTTCTTGCTCAAGCATCTTTCCTCGCCCTAACCGGGCCTATCGCTCGGCTCTGGACGTGCCGCCCGAAGTACTCGTCGCCCCGAGCTTGTCGAAGGGCAAACGCAAGCGGGATCGACGCGGCGGGAGAGTACGCCGTGCCGATCCCGGAAGTTGATCGCCCGTGCGGTACGGGCCGCCTACTGAGCATTGCTCGTCGCGAGCATGGCCGGCCGATCCAACGTCTCCGCCGTGTGAGCGGCTACATCGTACAACCAGGCCGGGGCTTTCGAAGTCTTGTCGAGCTTGACGTGCGAGGCGATATGGTCGCGAATGATCTCGCCGGCTTCGAAGCCGCGGGCGATGCCCGTCGGAATTCGACCGACGACGTCGCCGACGGCGTGAATGCAGTGCGACACGCCGGCCGTCGACTGCGTCACGACGCTATCGGGCGACGAGTTGTACATCTTGTAGCGGACGCCGCCGGCGTTGAGCCGCTCGATCTGGGCGATCGCGCGGTCGTACGTGGCGGCGTCGATTTCAACCGGGTCGAAATGCTTGACCGTGGTGCCGAGGCGCTCGGCGAACTGCATGGTTTCGGCGAGCGTGAAATTCTTCCCCGGCACGGCGATGACCGTCAGTCGGAGCGATTCCGCAAATCGAGCGGGCAACCAACTGATCGTCCGCGTCTCGAGCTTCGCCTTGGCCGGGTCGTCGCCGCTCACCTTGATGAACTGCCCAAACGTGTGCGATTTCATCACATGGTTTTCCGCGTCCTGGTACGAATAGACGATCGCAAAGTAGCGAGGGGCGGTCGACGGACTGGTTTGCGTCGACGTCGCGGGGATCGATTCCCCCGAGCAGTGATTCTGATGGCTCACAAAGTACGATCCGGTTCCGATCGCCAGCGTCAGGACCACGGAAGTGATGATGCGGGTCATTGTCTTCACCTGAGTTCATAATTGGGACGCGGCCCGTGCCTTCAGATGCATAAGCCGCGTGGAACCATTTGGGTCTCGCGATGAGACAAACCGCTCCGAGTTGCTCACAGGTAAAAACAAACGGCGTGCCGCGACCTTACAGGGCACCCCGCCGGCAGCTGGGCAGGCAACCGCAAAACGGACCCGCTCGACTTACGATAAGTCATTGCCAAATAGCGACTTACACAACCTGGCCGACTTCATTAAAGAATTTGGCTCCGCCCTCCGACAGGCGTCCCTACGGAGCGACCGTGGCGAAGGCATGCCGGCATTCGAGCGGCCGGCGACTCGAATTGAGAATCGCGTGAGACATCGCGGCGCGCTCGGCGGCGCCAACTTTGATGCGTCGAGGCTAATACGTTGCGCGATTTCGCGACACCTGTTGCGAAATGCAATGTGTGCAGATTGCCTCGTCGACCTCAGCTAACACCGCGGCCCCCAATCGGTCTTTACGGCACCACGTCCGCCGAGATCCGTTCGATGAGGACGCCGCTCTCCGGCCCGTTCGTTCCCGTCTTCATCCGCACGACGAGATAGCTCGGCCCGTGCAATCCGGCAGAGAACCGCGGCATGGGAATATGCTGTGACTCCGGCGCGACGCGTTTGCCGTCGACCGTGGCCTCGAAGACGTTTCGATCGTGGTCCCATTTGAACCGAACGTCGAGCCATTTATCGGAGACGTCGGGCCATTGATCCGAGATGATAACTTCGCGGTCCGTACCCAGATTGCACGAAACGGTTTCGAAGAACCTATCGGACCCGTCGTCCGTCGGACTGATCAGCCGATCGACCAGCGACAGATCGAAGCCAGGACAGTTCTTCTCAACCCGCATGCGCATCCTGAGTTCGCCCCGTCGACCTGCCGGAAAGTTCCAGCAAGCGGCGACCAGTTCGACCTGCGGCGTCGGAGGTGGCGCTCCCTGGGGTGCGACGGCCGCACTTCCTGGCGACGGGGCAACCGGCCCGCTCTTGGGCGCGATGAACAGGGGAATCTTGGCCGATAGTTTGCCCGCCGGAAGCGCGGGCGGAACCGGCTCCGGGCTCGGGACAAGCTTCAGCGCCTGTCGTTTGGCATCGTCCGGATTCGGCACGATTTGCCCCGCCGGCCGCCGGGCGCGAAAGAACCGCGTGACCGGGCCGAACTCCTGGAACGCGTGCCACCCCTCGAGCCCGCGCGAAAAGTCGTCCTCGCGGTGCGTGGCGGTTATCCAGGCCGGGTCGAATCGCACGATCGCCCGCCGCCCTTCCCCTTGCCCGGTGACGAGCACGATCGCCCCTTCCTTGGTTTGCACTGCGTCGGGATAGGCCGTGCCCCGGTCGTTTCGCAACTCTATCCCTTCACCGTGCCGCGTCGGGTCGCGATAGACCTCGCGAAAGCCTCGCCAGCTTTTGCCGTCGTCGGCGCTGACGGCCACATGCAGGGC
>Ga0163153_10003396_pt1 | contig 21369 bp, 23 predicted proteins | sample OliLakLV19MP6IB1_FD_148629 | JGI IMG/M metagenome (GOLD analysis project Ga0163153, IMG submission 148629) | Freshwater microbial mat bacterial communities from Lake Vanda, McMurdo Dry Valleys, Antarctica - Oligotrophic Lake LV.19.MP6.IB-1 | ecosystem: Environmental > Aquatic > Freshwater >...
CCGGACTGACCGGATGCCCATGTGGGTGCCGAAGGGCATCGCGCTCTTTTGGCTCGGGTTCATCCTCGTCGAGGTCGTCGAAGGCATCATTTCGGCACTTCGCGCCCTGCTCGTCACGCTGCTCGTCTCGCTCTTCCTGTCGTTCGCGATCGAGCCCGCGGTCAACTACCTCGCCCGCCGCGGGTGGCGTCGGGGCGGGGCCACGGCCGCGGTCTTCGGGACGATCCTCGCCGTGATCACGGTCTTCGTGTTCGCGATCGGGTCGCTCGTGGTCACCCAGGTCCGCAACTTCGTCGACGACGCGCCCGAGTACGTGCAGGACCTCGAAGAGTGGGTCAACGACACGTTCGACGCCGAAGTCGACTTCGACGACCTCGGAGACGAGTTCAACGATCCCGAAGGTCCGGCGCGCCAGTTCGTCGAGAACATCGCGGGCGACGCGCTCAAGGCCGGACTCACCGCGCTCTCGGTGCTGTTCCAGATCCTCACGATCATGCTGTTCACGTTCTATCTCGTGGCCGACGGACCACGGCTGCGGCGCACGATCTGTTCGACGCTCCCGCCGCAACGACAAGCGGTCGTGCTGCGCGCGTGGGAACTCGCAATCGAGAAGACCGGCGGCTACCTGTACTCGCGCCTCATCCTCGCGGGGCTGTCGACCGGCTTCCACTGGATCGCGCTGACCGTCCTCGACGTTCCCTACGCGCTCGCGCTCGCACTATGGGTCGGCGTCGTGTCGCAGTTCATCCCGGTGGTGGGGACATACCTCGCCGGGGCGCTCGCGGTCGTCGTCGCCGCACTCAACGACCCCGTCGACGGTCTCATCGTGCTCGGGTTCGTCATCGTCTACCAGCAGGTCGAGAATTACATCTTCGCTCCACGCGTGACGGCAGAGACCATGTCGTTGCATCCGGCCGTCGCGTTCGCGTCGGTCATCGCCGGCGCCGCGCTGCTCGGTCCCGTCGGCGCGCTCCTCGCCCTGCCCGCCGCGGCCGTCATCCAGGCGTTCATCTCGACGCTCGGCGATCGGCACGAGGTCGTCGAGTCGGACCTCACGACGCATCCCGAGCGCCGGGAACGTCAGCGCCGACGCGACCGGTAGCGCCGGATCAGCGCGTTCGTCGACGGGTCGTGGCCGAGGTTCGCGTCGTCGGCGGCATCGAGTTCGTCGGCAATGCGCCCGGCCAGCGCCTTGCCCAACTCCACGCCCCACTGGTCGAACGAATCGATGCCCCACAGCGTGCCGAGGGTCATCACCTTGTGCTCGTACGCCGCTATCAGTGCGCCCAGCGCGAACGGCGTGAGCTGGTCGCACAACAGCACGCTCGACGGACGGTTGCCGGGCATCACGCGCGCCGGCGTGTCGACTTCGGCGCGCGTGCGGCCGAACGCGAGTGCTTCGGACTGGGCGAGCATGTTCGCGACGAGCAGGTCTTGATGGCCCGGGAGGTCGAGGCCCGGTTGCGGTCGCATGCAGCCGATGAAGTCGACCGGCACGAGCGCGGTGCCCTGGTGCAGCAGCTGGAAGTACGCGTGCTGGCCGTTGGTGCCGGGCGTCCCCCACACGATCTGGCCGGTGTGCGTGTCGACCGGTTCGCCCGTGCCGGTGACCGACTTGCCGTTGCTCTCCATCTCGAGCTGTTGCAGGTACGCGGGAAGGAGTTCGAGGACCTGCGCGTACGGAACGACGGCCTGCGACTGCGCGTCGAGGAAGACGCGGTACCAGAACTCGAACAGCGCCATGAGCACGGGCAGGTTCTTGTCGTGCGGTGCGGTACGGAAATGCTCGTCCATTGCGTGCGCGCCCGCGAGCATCTCGCCGAATTGGTCCGGGCCGATCGCGATCATGAGTGACAGACCGATCGCGGACCACACCGAGTAGCGCCCGCCGACCCAGTCCCAGAACTCGAACATGTTTTCGGTGTCGATACCGAACTTCGCCACTTCCTCTGCGTTCGTGGACACCGCGACGAAATGGTCGGCGACGGCGTTGCGCCCGAACGCGTCGACGATCAACGCGCGTGCGGCACGGGCGTTCGTGAGCGTTTCGATGGTGGTGAACGTCTTCGACGCGACGACAAACAGTGTCGTGGCCAGGTCGAGCCCCTGCAGCGCCCGCAGCAGGTCGGCGCCGTCGACGTTCGCCACGTACCGCACCGTCAACCGTTGGTCCGAGTACGCCCGCAGCGCGGTGTACGCCATCGCGGGCCCGAGGTCGCTGCCGCCGATACCGATGTTCACGACCGCGGTGGTCTTCCCCGCACGGATGCGCTCGGCGAAGGCGCCCATCCGGTCGAGGACGGCGTGCACGTCGGGTACGACATCGTTGCCGTCGACCACGATCGATGCCGATCGCGGCGCCCGGAGCGCAACGTGCAACGCGGCGCGGTCCTCGGTGACGTTCACGCGCTCCCCGGCGAACATGGCGTCGACAGCCGCCCGCAACCCCCGGGCGTCGGCCAGGGCAAGGAGCCGGTCGAGGGTCTCGGCACTTACCCGGTGCTTCGCGTAGTCGAGGTACCAACCTGCCGCCTCGACGTGCATGCGGTCGGCCCGGCCCGGGTCGTCGGCAAACAGGTCGCGCAGGTGGACCGCGCGCATCGTCTCGGCGTGCGCGGCGACCGCCTGCCACTCGGGCGTGCTCGTGAGGCTGCTCATGTTCATGCGGCTGCGGCCTCCGGACCTCTCGCCTGAGTCAGAACAGGGTGGGGACGCGCTGGTAGCGGGGCAGGCCGCCCCACATGCAGTAGTCCATGAAGATCCACGACCGGCGGTGGATCGACGACGGCCCGTACATGGCGAGCGCAGCCTTGTGCACCGGCGCCGGGTACCCGCGGTTCGATTCGAAACCGTACGGCGGGTAGTGCTCGGACTCGTCGGCCATGATCGCGTCGCGGGTCACCTTGGCGACCACCGACGCGGCGGCGACCGACAACACCGTCTGGTCGCCCTTGATGACGGTCTTTACCTGACGGGGCATGCGCAGGTAGTCGTGCTTGCCGTCGAGGATGATGCGATCGGCAACGAAGCCCTGCTCCTCGAGTTGGGCGAGGGCCCGGTTCGCGGCGCGCCGCAGCGCCTCCGTCATCCCCAGTTCGTCGCATTCCTCGTGGCTCGAATGCCCGACCCCGTACGCCCGCGCCCACGACCGCACCCGGTCGGCGCACTCGTCGCGCTCTGCGGGCGCCAACAACTTGGAATCGCGCACGCCCGAGAGGTGCTCCGGCGGCGCGACGACCGCCCCGACCGTCACCGGCCCGGCCCACGAACCGCGCCCGACCTCGTCGATGCCGACGACGATCTCCTCACCGGCGGTCCAGCACTTCCGTTCCAGTCGGAGTGTCGGGAAGGGGCCGGCCACGCGCGCCGAAGCTATCAGTGCTATTCATTCGCGCTGGTGAAGCCCGGAACCCATATCGAAGTTCGGTCCCGCTTCGAACAGCGGTGGAGTCGTGGCTTCGTGGTGTCCGAGATCGTCAACAACGACGGCCGCGACCGTTTCCGCGTCAAACGCCGGTCCGACGGGGCCGTGCTCCCGGTCCTGTTCGAGGGCGACGACGTGCGCGAAGAGCGCCGCCGCCAGATGTGGTGGCAGTAGCGCCGGGTCAGCTCTTCAGGGTGGCGATGAGCTCGTCGACCGAAATGGCCTGCATGGTCGTGGTCCGCATCGTGCCCCGCGCCGCGAGCATGATCGCGGCCTTCGCCATGGCCTTCTCGTCGGGCGCCTCGATGATGTTCAGGAAGTCGTACTGGCCCATGAGCGCATATTGCGCCACCACCTTGAGGCCGACCGCCTCGACCTCCTCGCGCACGCGCATGATCCGGTCGGGGTTCTCGCGCAGGGTCTCCCAGCCGTCGGGCCCAAGCGTCGTGAGCATCACGTAGGTCGACACGGGGCAACCCTAGTGGGCTTTATTGTTGCCCCATGGACAGCACGCCCACCCCGATCAAGGTCGCGATCGTTCCGCACACGCACTGGGATCGGGAGTGGTACTCGCCGTTCCAGTCGTTCCGTCTGATGCTCGTCAGCCTGCTCGACAAGCTGCTGCCGATGCTCGAGTCGGACATGTCGTACGCGCGGTTCCTGCTCGACGGGCAGACCGCGGTCATCGACGACTACTTGGAGGTGCGACCCGAGGCCGCCGCGGCGCTGCGCCGGCTCGGGGCGTCGGGCCGGCTCTCGGTCGGGCCGTGGATGATCCTCATGGACGAGTTCATGGTGTCGGGCGAGACCATGGTGCGCGACCTACAAATGGGCATCGCGCGCGGCGCCGAGTTCGGCGGCGTGATGAACGTGGGCTACCTGCCCGACATGTTCGGGCACGTCGCGCAGATGCCGCAGATGCTGCGCCTCGCGGGCATGGAGCACGCGGTCGCGTGGCGCGGCATCCCGAAGGAAGTCACCCAGACCGGGTTCTGGTGGGAGGCGCCCGACGGTTCGCGTGTGCGCTGCGAGTACCTGTACGGCTCGTACTCGAACGGGCGCGACATCCCCAACGATGCCAAGGGTCTTGTCGTGCGTGCCGTCGACTACGAGCACGAGCTCGGCGCGGCCCGCCTCGGCGACATGCTGCTGATGAACGGCACCGACCACCAGATGCCGCAAGCGTGGCTCGGGCGCGTCGTCGCCGAGGCCAACGCCCTACAGGACGACTACGAGTTCGTCGTCACGTCGTTGGCCGAGTACGTGCCGCATCAGCCCACCGACAACCTCACGACCGTGTCGGGCGAACTCCGGTCGGGTTATCGGGCCAACCTGTTGATGGGTGTCGGGTCGAACCGCGTCGACGTGCACCAGGCGTGCGCGGCGGCCGAGCGGGCCATCGAACGGCGGGCCGAACCGCTCTGCGCGCTGTTCCTTTCCGCTGATGCGTACCCGCACGCGTTGTTCGACATCGCGTGGAAGCAGCTCGTGTTGAACAGCGCGCACGACTCGTCGTGTGCGTGCAGCGACGACGAAGTCGTCGACCAGGTCCTCGTCCGCTACTACGAAGCGCGCCAGATCGGCGACGGTCTCACGCGCGACGCGCTCCACTCGATCGCCGCGGCCGTCGACGCACCGGCCAACAGCACGGTCGTCGTCAACCCGACCGGGCGCGCCCGTTCGGGCGTGATCGAGGGCATCGTGGCCGGCACGGGCGACTGCCACTTCGTCGGCCCCGACGGGTCACCGCGGCCGACGCAGATGATCGGCGAACTGTCGGGCGAGGTGTACACGACCATGGTGACCGGCGAGAAGGTGCGCTGGGTCCTCGACCTCATGCGCGGCACCGAGTTCGCGGGCCGCCAGATCAGATCGTACGACATCGTGCCCCTCGCCGAGCCCAAGTCCTCGAAGGTTTGGGATGTCATCCTCCAGGAGGCGGGGCCGGGCGAATCGCGCTGCGATCTCTCGGAACTGCGCGAGTCGATGCTCGCGCTCGGCGCCGAGGGCAACACGATGAAGTTCCGGCTCTTCATGGCGCCGTTGCGCCACGTGCTCGTCGACACCGGCGCCGTTCCCGGCTTCGGCTGGAGCACGTTGGTGTCCGCCGACGGTCCGCCGCCCCCGGGCACGGTCGTCGCGACGGAGGGCGCGCTGGCGAACGAGCACATTCGCGTCGCCGTCGACAGCGGCGACGGCACGTACGCGATCGACACCAACGACGGGATGCGCCTGCGCGGCCTCGGGAAACTGGTCGACGACGGCGACGGCGGCGACACGTACAACTACTCCCCGCCCGCGACCGACGTCGTGATCGACACGCCCGACGCAGTGCGGGTCACAACGATCGAGTCGGGCCCGGTGCGCGCCCGGGTGCTCGTCGAGTCCGACTACGCCTGGCCCGCCCACGCGCTGGGCGACGAGCGCGCGTGCAGCGCCCGCAGCGAGAAGACCGAGAAGGTGACCGTGCGCACCACGCTCGAACTGCGGCCGGGCGAGCAGTTCCTGCGGGTCAGCCACGAGTTCGACAACCGCTGCCGCGACCACCGGCTCCGGGCGCACTTCCCGCTCCCGGCGCGTGTGGCCGGTTCGCAAGCCGAGTGCGCGTTCACCGTCGTGACCCGCGGCCTCACCGCCGAGGGCGGCGCGCAGGAGTTCGGGCTGCCGACCTTCCCGTCCCGCCGGTTCGTCGACGCCACCGACCTCACCTCGGGTCTCGCGCTCGTACACGACGGCCTCCTCGAATACGAGGTCGTCGACGACGGCAACACGCTGGCCCTCACGCTCCTGCGCGCGGTCGGGTACCTGTCGCGTTCCGAACCGAGCTTGCGCCCGAACCCGGCCGGGCCGACCATCCCGGTGAAGGGCGCGCAGATGCTCGGCGACCAACGGGCCGAGTACGCGGTACTCCCCCACCGCGGCGACTGGCGCGCGGCCGACTGCTACGGCGCGGCCGACGCGTTCCTCGTCCCCCTCGAACGCACCCGCGGCGGCGGGTTCGGCGGAACGCAACCGCGCGCCGGCGCCGCGCTCCGCGTCGACGGCGCCGAAGTGTCGGCCGTGCACCGCATCGCGGGCGGACTCCTCGTCCGCGTCTTCCGCACCGACTCCGGCGAGGGCCCGGTGACCATCGAACACGACGGCGCCCCCGCGACCGGCTGGATCGTCGACCTGCAGGGCCGCCCGGTCGAACCCTTCGAAGGCCAAGTGACGATGCGCCCCTGGCAGATCGTCACGTTCCAACTGCCCTAACCATGGATGCGTCGATAGCCCACACGTGGTGTGGGCTATCGACGCATCCTCGTTGTTACGGGCGGAGGAGTTGGTAGGCGTCTATGGGGTCGTCGAAGCCTCTGAGGTTGAGGCGGCCTGCCGGCAGGAACGCGTAGCGGCCGCGGACGCGTTCGAGACGACGTTGCAATGAACCGTCGGTGAGGGCGGTGCCGGGTTCGGCTTCGGCGACGAGGCGCGCCGCGAGGTTCACGACCGGGCCGTAGAAGTCGCCCTGGCGCACGATCACGTCGCCGAACGTCACGCCCGCTCGCAGCTTCGGGAGCCGGGCAGCGGCGCAGTTCTCGATGAGGTCGAGCGCGAGCGCGCACGCCACACCCGGCGCGTTGGTCACGAACATCAGCGCGTCGCCGATGCGCTTGACGACATTGGCGCCTACCGCCGCGACCGCGTCGCCGGTGATCGCCTCGAACTGGGCGAGCATCCGACCCAGGTCGTCGGCCGCGAGTTGTACCGAAAGGCCGGTAAATCCGCACAGGTCGGCGAATCCGACCGCGAGCGGCACGACGTTGGTCGGGTTCGGTGTCGACCCCACATAGCGGCGGGCGATCGCGTCGACCTGATGGCGGTGCACGGTGTCCATCGCCTCGACGACGCGCGGGAACAACGCAGTCACGACGTCGCGGTAGCCGCGGGCGATGTCGACCCACCGTTCCTGCGCGGAGAGCGGCGCTTCCATCGTCGACCGCACCAGCGCGATTTCGGTCTCGGCGATCTGCGCGGTCGCCTGGCCGATCGCGCGCACGAGCTGCAGTGTTCCTTCGGCGCTGACGAACTCGCTGCCGATGCGCAGCAGGTCGAACATGGCGACGTCGGGCGGACCGAACCGGCGTTCGAACGGGCGCGGGTCGGGGAAGCCGGCCGCCCGCCACACCTGCGCCGCGAACTCGGTCGTCACACCGGCTTCGGCCGCGGCTTCGCGCAACGTGAGCCGACCCTCGGGCCGGATCGCGCGGAACGCGGCGATGCTGAGTAGCCGGTCCTCCTCGGCTGCCTTCACGATCTCCGGTATCGACGCGCCGACTTCGTCGAGCAGGAACAACAGGAGTTCGAGCCGCCGGGCCGCGTCGGACGACGCGGGGTCGTAGAGCCCCGCCGCGACGAGGTCGTCGTGTTCGCCGGTGCTCACGCCAGCAGGGTCTCGCCCGCGCCGCCGGGCGCGCTCCACGCGGGGTCGAGCACCGGCGTTCGCAGCTCGATCCCGGCCGGGGCATCCCACAACAGCGCCGGGCGCGCACCGTGCCAGCGCACGGCGTACGACAGCGTGCCACCCACCCGCAACGGGATGTCGTGCACCGCGAGGTTGACGCCCCGCCACTCGTCCGGGAAGCCCGGCAGGATGTCGACGTGGTCGGCCGTCTCGCGCACGAGCACGCCGTGGACCGCGGCGAGCACGGCGGCCCCGTCGCTTGCCGCCTGCACGTCGGCCCACGCATCGGTCCGGGTCGTGCGGCGGCCGGCCTTACGGCGGGCGAGCACACCGAGGTGGCCCCACGCCGTCTCGAACTCGCCGTCGAAGCCCCAGTCCTCGAGCGCGACGGCGACGGTCGCGTCGAACCCGGCCAGCAAGAGGTCGGCGCGCGCCGCGTCGATCCGCTCCTGGAGCGGATCGGGCAGCTCGGTGCGCAGTCCTCGTTCGAGTTGGCGGAGCCACCCGCGTGCGACCGCGTCGCGGTCGGCCACGCCATGGGGGGCGACCGCCTCCGTAGCGATGACGGCCCGCGTCACCGTGCGGTGCGCGACGGGCACCAGTAACGCCACCTCGACCGGGGCCGGCCACGCCCGTTCGGCCTCACCGCCGGCGCCACCCGAGGTGACGATCTCGCGTGTCGACTCCCCCGCGGCCCAGATGCGGGGCTCGTGGGTGAGTGCGATCGTCGGTCCCCCGTCGATACCGAGCACCGAACCGTCGAGGGCGACCTTGCCCGACGGAGCGCGCACCACGAGCGCGAGCGCGAACGGCGCGGGCGACGCGTTCTCGACCTCGATCACGATCGGCTCGCCCGGGCCGGCGGCGGCGTAGACGCGGTGGATCGCGTCACCGCTCGGCACCCGCAGCGCCGTCTCGAACACCGGTGCCGGGCCGAGGCGGCGCTGCCGCACCCCGACCGCCTCCGCCGGGATATGCCAGTGGTCGTCGGCCCCGACCCACCAATCGACGAGCACGTCGCCGACCCGCACCGCGCCCCGACCGTCGACCTCGGCGCGCGCGGACCCGCCGATCACACCCAGCACACTCATGCTCGGCGCATCCCGTCGAGTTCGGGCTTCGCCTTGCGCAGCATCAACTCGGGCACAAGGTCGGCCGGGTGCGCGCCCTCGTACAGCACCCGACCCACGAACGACGCGAGCGGCATCTCGACCCCGGCGCGGGCTGCGATCGCGATGACGGCCTCGGTGCTCTTCACGCCTTCGGCGACCATGTTCATCTCGGCGACGATGTCGTCGAGGGTCCGACCCCGGCCCAGTTCGACGCCGACGTGGCGGTTCCGGCTCTGCGGGCTGCTGCAGGTCGCGATCAGGTCGCCCATGCCGGCCAAGCCCGCGAACGTCAGCGGGTCGCCCCCGAGCGCGACACCGAGCCGGGCCAGTTCCGCGAGGCCCCGGGTCATCAGCGCGGCCTTGGTGTTGTCGCCGTAGCCGAGGCCGTCGGCGACGCCCGCGCCGATGGCGATCACGTTCTTGAGCGCGCCGGCCATCTCGCAGCCGACGACGTCGGGGTTGGTGTACACGCGGAACGTCACGCCGAAGAACACCCGCTGGAGCTCCTCGGCCACGGTCGGGTCCTTGACGGCGACGACAGACGCTGTCGGCTGTCCCGCCGCGACCTCGCGCGCCAGGTTGGGTCCGGTCAGGACGCCGACCCGATCGGGGTTGTGGTCGGTCAGCACGTCGAGCACGACCTCGGTCATGCGCAGCAAGCTGCCCTGCTCGATGCCCTTCGCCAGGCTCACGATCGGCATATCGGGCGAGATGAACGGCTTTGCTTCGGCCAGCACCGCCCGCAAACCGTGCGACGGAACGCCGAGCACGATCGCGTCGACATCCGAACACGTGGGCTCGATGTGCGACGTGACCGTCAGGGTGTCGGGGAGGTGGACACCGGGGAGGTACTTCGCGTTCTCGCGCTTGTCGTCGATGTCGGCCGCGAGTTCGTTACGCCGGGCCCACAGGATCGTGGGCACATTCTGGGCGAGGATCGCCGCGACCGTCGTGCCCCATGACCCCGCGCCGATCACCGCTGCTCGCGAGATCACGACAACGCGCTTTCGGGGTCGCGCCACCACCAGGCGTCGTCGCCCGGGCTCGGTCGCTGCGGGTAGATCTCTCGCGCCCGGTCGAGGCACTCGCGCACGCCGTCCTTGATGCGCTCGGTCGCGTCCTTGACGTGGTCGTCGGGTCCGACCTTCACCGGCTCCCCGACGACGGCCGTCTGTGCCACCCCCCACCGCCACCGCGGCTTGCGGCCCTTGTACATGATGCGGTGCGTGCCCCAGAGCCCGACCGGCGTGACCGCGACACCACTCTCCTTGGCGAGGCGCGCGGTGCCCGACTTGAACGTCATCGGCTCGAGGTCGGGCGAGATCGTGCCCTCGGGGAACACCGCGACACACTCACCCCGACCCAGCGCCGCGACCGCGGCGTCGAGCGCACCGGCCGCGTCCCGGCTCCCCCGCTCGACCGGAATCTGGTGGATCGCCCGCAGCATCGAACCCAGCGGCTTCTTGTCGAACAACTCGGCCTTGGCGAGGAAGCGGATGCGACGATCGGACTGGTCGGCAACCCAGGCGAGTGTGAGCGGGTCGAGGTACGACACGTGGTTGCTCGCCAGAATCGCCGGGCCCGTGTGGGGAATGCGGTCGGTGTGCTCGATCGTCCAGCGCAGCCCGAAGCGCAACGGAACGTAGAAGACGCCCTTCGCGGCCGGGTACAGGGCATCCACGGCCCCGTAGCATACGGGTACATGACCATGCGGCTACTTCCTCCGGCGCTCCATCGCCCGGGGCTCGTCGCCTCACTGTCCGCGCCTCCGGCCTGCACCTGACCATGCAGGTCCACCCCCGTGTCGGCGTTGTGGTGCCGCTGCGCTCCTTCACCTTCGGGAACACCCGACTGGCCGAGACGCTCGACGACGACGCGCGCACCGAGCTCGGCCGGCGGATGGCCGAACAGGTTGTGGCCGCCGCGAGCGCGTTCCCAACGGCGATCGTGTCGAGCGCGCCCGAAGTGGCGACATGGGCGGCCGAGCGCGACATCGCGTGCCTCGATGATCCCGGCTCGCTCGACCTCGCCGCCGACCTCGGCCGCACGTGGGCCGCCGACCGAGACCTCACGCGGGTTGCGATCGTCCACGCCGACCTCCCGCACATCACCTCACTGTCGCTCCAAAGCGTCATCGACGACGGTCCCGTGGCCGTGATCGTCCCCGACCAGCGCGACGACGGCACACCCGTGCTCTCGCTCCCCGTCGACGCTCCGTTCCGCTTTGCGTACGGGCCGCAGTCGTTCCGCCGCCACATCGGCGAGGCGACGCGCATCGGGCTGACCGTCCGCGTCGTGCGCGACGCCGCACTGGGGTTCGACGTCGACCTGCCCGAGGATCTCGCCCGGCTCGAACTGCCGACCCGATGATCCCAAACCGATGATCCCAAACCGATGATCCCAAACCGATGATCCCAAACCGATGACAACCGTCGACCTGCTCACGCCGACACGGGTGCTGGCCGTCGGTGCGCATCCCGACGACATCGAGTTCGGGAGCGGCGCCACGCTCGCCAAGTGGGCCGCCGCCGGCGCCCATGTGGCGCTGTGCGTCTGTACCGACGGCTCGAAGGGCACCTGGGACCCCACCGCCGACCCGGCTGCGCTCGTTACTACCCGCCAGGCCGAGCAGTACGACGCAGCCGCCGCGCTCGGAGCCAAGGACGTGCGTTTCCTCGGCTACGTCGACGGCGAGCTCCACAACGATCTCGATGCCCGGGCCGCGTTGTGCGCGGTGATCCGCGACGTTGCGCCCGACGTCGTGCTCACGCACGACCCGTGGCAGCAGTACCGGCTCCATCCCGACCATCACCAGGCCGGAATGCTGACGATCGACGCGATCGTCGCCGCGCGCGATCCCCACTTCTTCGCCGAGCAGGGTCTCGCACCGCACCGGCCGTCGACGTTGCTGCTGTTCGAAGCCCACGAACCCAACCACGTTGAGCGCGTCCACGACTACGTCACGCGCAAGATCGAGTCGCTGTTATGCCACCACAGCCAGTGGCAGTCGACGATGGGCATCCACGACCGGCCCGACGAACAACGACGCGCGTTCGAACGGTTGACAGCCGACGAGGCGCAGGCCGAAGGGCTACGCGCCGGCGTGCGCGCGGGCGAAGCGTTCCGCCGCATCGACGCCCTCTAGAAATTCAAGAAGGGCCCGGGTGACCGGGCCCTTCGAGAAACTTCGCAGAAGAGCGGGTTAGCGCTTCTTCGCGGTGCGCTTGCGCGCGGTGCGCTTGGTTGCACGCTTCGCCGGCGCCTTCTTGGCCGCCTTGCGCTTCGTGGCCTTGCGCTTCTTGGCCGGAGCCTTCTTCTTCGCAGCCTTCCGCTTCGCGGGGGCCTTCTTCTTCGCTGCCTTGCGCTTCGCGGGAGCCTTCTTGGCTGCCTTGCGCTTGGCCGGAGCCTTCTTCTTCGCAGCCTTCCGCTTCGCGGGAGCCTTCTTCTTCGCTGCCTTGCGCTTCGCGGGAGCCTTCTTGGCTGCCTTGCGCTTGGCCGGGGCCTTCTTCTTGGCTGCCTTGCGTTTCGTCGCCTTCTTAGCCGGAGGCACGGGCACCACCTTTCTCAGAGAGCTCTCATCACTCAAAGGGGAAGTTCGAACTTCACACTTGGTTCACTCGGTCCGCGAAGGAGTGCAGCCCCGCGTCCTACTCGACTACGAGCTTTGCACCTGGGCTTTGAATTTCGAGCCCACGCTGAACTTGGCGCTCTTGCGCTCGGGGATCTGTACGGGGTTGCGCGTGCGGGGGTCGATACCCGTGCGTGCCTTCCGCGTTGTCGGTGAGTACGTTCCGAAACCAGGGAGCGTGACCTTCTCGCCGGACGAGATCGTGTTTTGCACGGTCGCGATGAACGCATTGAGCGCGCTCTCGGCATCGGTCTTGCTCAGGTTTGCGGCGCTCGCGATTGCTTCGACGAGTTCCCCTTTGTTCACGGATTCAACCTCCGCGCTGTGGCGTGCATCCGTGCAATGAGAACGTATTCCAGTGTGTAGGTCAAGCATTTCCGCACACCGCGTTGGATATCCACCACTACGCGCGCGCAATGCGCGATGCTTGAGTGTGGCGCGCGCGACTAACTCACGGTTGCGATTTGCACACCTCATCGGCGCATGACGCAACAACTTGAGTCCGGGCGTTACGACGCGTTCATCGTGTGGTCGGAGCCGCGCGACGCCGGTCTCGCGCTCGACTGCACCATCACGACCGGCGCGCATCGCGGCGATGTCGTGAGCATCGTGTCGACGACACTTCCGAGCGCCGACGCGCTCGCACTCGTCGGACTGCCGTGCACACTCGTCGTCGACAACGACACGATTCGCGTCGAGCTCGACACGGAGTGAACACGCGCAAAGGCCCAGGTCAGAGGACCTGGGCCGGCGCATTCGACGTAACGCACCCCGTACGGGATTCGAACCCGTGTTTCCACCTTGAGAGGGTGATGTCCTAGGCCACTAGACGAACGGGGCGTGCAATCAGCAGCGAGTGATCGTAACAAACACGGCGCACCGAAATCGGTGCGCCGTGTGCGCTCGGGAGGGAGGACTCGAACCCCCAATAACAGGGCCAGAACCTGTCGTGTTGCCGATTACACCACTCCCGAATACGTGGCGTCAGAGCATAGCGAGTCCCGGAACGAGGTCTCCGACGTCCTCGGTTTGGTCCAATCTGCGGAATCCAAATATTTTTCCGGCCGCCACGCGCAGTGTTTCTGTTCCGAAGCGTTTCCACTCGTCTGCACCCGTGATCGGGCTCGTTTCGGTGGGTGATGTGACCGCGTCGAGACCTACTTCACCCGCGATCGCGTCGATGCGCGCCGCGTGATACGGGTCGGAGACGAGCACGACCTTGGTCATGCCGCGGTCTTTCAGGAACCGCGCCGACGCGGCGAGCGACTCCCACGACGAACGGCCCGTCGTCTCCCGCAGGATCGCGTCGTCGGGCACGCCGCGGTCGTGCAGGTACTGCGCGGCCGCGGTCGCTTCGGTGAAGCGGTCCCCTTCTTGGCGTCCGCCGGTCACGACGATCGTCGGCGCGATGTCCATTTCGTACAACTCGAGTGCGTGGTCGAGACGGGCCGCGAGTACCGGCGACGGCACGCCGTCGTACTGCGCGGCACCGAGCACGACGATTGCGTCAGAAGGCCGGGCGCCGTCGTTGCGGGCGGCGCGCCACACCTGGACGAACGTCACCGACAAGAACGCGAAGACGAGTGCGAAGCACCCGAGGCCGATGCGGAACGCGATGCGAATCAGGCGTCTCACGGTGCCGCGAGCTTGGCGCGTGCGGCCCCCAACCGGCGCAGCGCGACCTCTCGCCCGAGCAATTCGATCGACGGGAACAGCGGCAGCCCGGCGTGGCGGCCTTCGACGGCGGCGTACAACGCGGGCATCGCCTTGCGGGGTTTGCACCCGAGCGCATCGAGCGCGGGGCGCAGGTCGATGGCATCGGCGTTCCATCCGCAGGTTTCGAGATGGGCGATCGCAGCGTCGAGGATCTCGCCGACCCGTTCGGTCGCCTGGACTTTCTCCCACGACTCGGGTGCGATCTCGAACTCGGCGTCGGTCGCGAACAGGAATGCGGCCTGGTCGGCGATCTGCACGAGCGTCGTCGCCCGCTCCTGCGCGAGTGCGACGGCGGCCTCGAATGTGCGGATGTCGAGGCGCGGGCCGTACCGTGCCGTTGCGAAGGGCAACACCGCGGCGGTCAGGTCCGCCACGGCCATGAGGCGGATGTGCTCGCCGTTCATCCACTCGAGTTTCCGCGCGTCGAACATCGCCGCCGACGAGTTGACCCGCGCCAGGTCGAACTCGGCGACGAGTTCGGCGATCGAAAGGACCTCGCGTCCGTCTTCGGGTGCCCAGCCGAGCAACGCGAGATAGTTGACGAGCGCGTGCGGCAGGTAGCCGGCGTCGCGGTATTCCTCGACACTCACCGCTCCGTGCCGCTTCGACAGCTTGCCGCCGCCCGGGCCCATGATCAGCGGGAGGTGTGCGTAGACGGGCGAGTCGTCGGCACCGAGGGCGCGCCGCAGCGCCAGCACCCGGTGGGTCGAGTCGATGAGGTCCTCGCCCCGCAACACGTGGGTGATCGCCATCTCCATGTCGTCGACGGCGTTGGCGAGGAAGAACACCGGCGTGCCGTTCGAGCGCACGATCACGAAGTCGGGGATCGTCGACCAGTCGACCGACACCTCACCGCGGATGAGATCGGAGAACGTGCTCACGCCGGCGGCGGGTGTACGGAACCGGATCGAGCGGGGCCGGCCTTCGGCCACCTTGGCTTCACGTTCGGCGGGCGTGAGGTCGCGGCAGCGCCCGTCGTACCCCGGCGTGCGGCCCGCCTTCAGGGCGTCGTCGTTGCGCTGCTTCACCTCTTCTTCGGTGCAGAAACACTCGTACGCGTTCCCCGACGCGAGGAGCCGGTCGGCCGCGGCGAGGTAGTCGTCGAACCGGTAGCTCTGGAGAATCGGGCCTTCGTCGTACTCGAGGCCGAGCCACTGGAGCACCTGCCGGATCTGCTCGACCGCTTCGGTCGTGGAGCGGGTGACGTCGGTGTCCTCGATACGGAGGATGAACGTCGCACCCGTGTGACGCGCGTAGAGCCAGTTGAACAGCGCCGTGCGCGCGTTCCCGATGTGCATGAACCCGGTCGGAGCCGGAGAAAAGCGAACCCGAATGTCACCCATGTTTATGCGGCTCCACCCTCCGGAGCTCCATCTCGCGTGAAGATGTTCATGACACTCCGCTCCTCCGGCTTGCGCCTGGACGCCGAGCCCGATGGTACGGGCTAGACGACGGAGAACAGCTGCCAGGCGTCGGGGACGCCTTTCAGCTCGTGCTCGCCCTGCGACTCGAAGCGCAGGTCGGAGCCTCCGGCCAGGTCGCGCACCGTGCGGGTGACGAGGAGTCCGTCGGTCGGGGCCGCGGCCGCCACCCGGGCCGCGATGTGCACGGCAGGCCCCGCCAGGTCGTTGCCGCGCTGCTCGCACTCGCCGGTATGCAGCCCCGCGCGCACGTGCACTCCGGTCCGTTCGGAGGAGTCCACGATGGTCTGCGCGCACCGCACGGCCTGCGACGGGCTGTCGAACGATGCGAGGAATCCGTCGCCCGTGGTGGTGACCTCGTGCCCGCCGAAGCGCGCAAGCCGGCCGCGCACCAGCGTGTCGTGCGCGTCGAGCCGTTCTCGCCGGCGCTGGTCACCGAGTTCCGCGGCCAGACGGGTGGAGTCGACGATGTCGGTGAACAGCACGGTCGTGAGCGTTCGCCACCGGCGCTGCCGATCGCGCCCGCAACGAACAGTTCGACTTCGTCCCGGATTTCGTCCATGTCGCCGCCGATCTCGATGTGGTCGTCGCTCGGGCAGGTCGACGAAGCGCGCACCGGGGATGTTGTCGGCGAGGTAGCGGCCGAGGCGGGCAGGCACGAACCGGTCGTCGCGGCGGTGCATGACCAGTGCCGGAACCGTCAGCTCGGGGAGCACGGCACGCACGTCGACGCTGATGTTGCACTCGAGCAGCGTCTGCGCGGCGCGGGGGCTCGCGCCACGCTTCGACGCCCGGCTCCAGTAGTCGCGGAACTGCAGGTCGTTGTTCAAGCTGGGTGCGAGCACGAGACGTCGTCGCCGCCGAACGGGTCCGACAGGCCGGTCCCCCGCCGGTCGTAACGGATCACCCGGGCGAACGACATCATGCGCCGGTAGAAGCGGGCGGAGTGCGGCTCGTCGTCGAGCGAGTCGATCGAGATCGTGAACGGAGCGACGTGCAGCATGAACGGGCCGCGCTCGCCGTCGACCGCATAGGCCAGGTGCGCGTCGCCGCTCTTCGCGTATCGAACGTCGGTCATGCTCAGCGCTCCAGCAGTCGCTTGGCGATCACCACTCGTTGGATCTGGTTCGTGCCCTCGTAGATCTGCGTCACCTTGGCGTCGCGCATCATGCGCTCAGCCGGCGACTCCCGCGTGTAGCCGATGCCGCCGAGGAGTTGCACGCAGTCGGTCGTGACCCGCATGGCCGTGTCGGAGGCGAACAGCTTCGCCATCGACGACGACGCGGAGGTGTCGGTGCGGCCCGCGTCGAGCCGGGCGCAGGCGCGGTAGACGAGCAGACGGGCGGCGTCGACCTGGGTGGCGAGGTCGGCGAGCATGAACTGGATGCCCTGGAAGTCGCCGATGCGCCGGTCGAACTGGCGGCGTTCCATCACGTACCGGCTCGCGAGGTCGAGCGCGCCTTGCGCGATACCGAGTGCCTGCGCACCGACGAGCGGGCGCGACCGGTCGAGCGCCCCCATCGCGTAGTGGAAACCGCGGCCTTCTTCGCCGATGAGGTTCGCGGCGGGCACGACGCATTCGTCGAGCACGACTTCACCTGTCGGCGACCCGCGCACACCCATCTTGTGTTCGAGCTTGCCGATCGAGAATCCGGGAAACGTTTTCTCGACGACGAACGCGCTGATGCCACGGTGGCCGGCGCTCGGGTCGGTCTTGCAGAACACCGCGTAGAAATCGGAGACGCCCGCGTTGGTGATCCAGAGTTTGCGGCCGGTGATGACGTAGTTGTCGCCGTCCCGCACAGCCCGGGTCGACATGCCGGCGACGTCGCTGCCCGCGTCGGCTTCGGACAAACAGTATGAAGCCTGGCACTCGCCCGACGCGACGCGCGGCACATAGGCCTGCTTCAGCGCGTCACTGCCGTGGTCGAGGAGCGCGGTCATACCGAGTTTCGAGATGAACGTGAACAGCGACGCCGACGCGCACACACGCGCCACTTCCTCGACCGCGATCGCATGCGCAAGGATGCCGCCACCCTGGCCGCCGTACTCCTCGGGGAACGCGAGGCCCGCGAACCCGGCCGCGCGCCACGCTTCCCAGCTCGCCCAGGGGTATTCCTCGCGCTCGTCGGCCGCGGCCGCGTTCGGCGCGATCTGCTCCTCGGCGAGCCGCCGCAGCGACTGGCGCAGCTCCTCGTATTCGTCGGTGAGATCGAAGCTCACAGTGCCCTCTCAAGCCCTTCTGGACGCGCGTATATGTTGCTGGCAACAGATACGCGCGTCCAGAAGGAGGGGTTGGCGGGCTACATCGTCGGCGTGCGGCCGAGCTCCGGGAACAACCGGGTGCGGGTCAGGTGCCGCCACTCGTTGATGCTCGCGTTGAACTCCTCGGCCGTCATGCGCAGCAACTGCTCGGGCACCGTGTCGACGATGGCCCGCCGCCGCGTGTAGTCGTGACCGGCGTCGTGCACGATGAGGCGCCGCACCTGCGCGAAGTCCGGTTCGGCCGTGCCGTCGTAGCCGAGGAGCCCGGCTGCGATGCTGACGTCGGGCATCACCGGCGCCCGCCCGAACAGCGCGGCCCGCTTCCCGGCGATCTCGGCGATGACCGGGATGACGTCGTGCCTCTCTTCGTGCGTCGCCAGCGCCCACTCGCCGGCCGCCCGCTCCGCGAGTGTGTACGCGTACCCGACGTTCGGCCCCGGCGACCCGTACAACTGTCCCCGCGGCTGGCGCGGCCCGAGGTCGCCCGGCCGGTCCGCCACCCAGTGCTTCGCCGGCGGCAACGCAATCCCCGGCGGCAAGTTCTGCTGCTGGCGCGGACGAGCAGAAGGATCGGCGGGAACGTAGGGATCGGTAGGCACGGTTGGCAGCCTAAGGCACGCGATCGAGCCCCGGACCACGGCGAAATCGCGACACTGGCTTCGGCGCCTCTCAGTTGGCCGGCCTTCGGCTGTGCAGTGCGTTCACCGTCGCATGGCTCGAGTTCAACCACTCGAACTCGGTTGCTCCGGCGTGGCGAACGATCTACTCAACCGAGCACTCGCCTACGTCGATCAGGTAACGCGGCCGCTGCCGACGGCCGCGAGGTTTTGGTGGCGGCACCGACTGGACGCGACATTCTCGTCATCGCGCAACCCGGCGGCGTCGTCGCTGAGCGGCCCAAGCGACGCTGGTCGACAGCAGTCCGAGTAGAAACTGAGGTTCCCCCCGTTGACCGGTCACGTTGGTTACGCGGCCTGGTCGGCCTGGTGTTGACGGTATAGCTGTTCCCACTCGACGGGTGGCACGTAGCGGAGGCTGGAGTGCAGCCGCTTCTCCGGTGGTGGTTGTAACGGTTGACCCAGGCGAAGATCGCCCGGCGGGCGGTGGCCCGGTCGGGGAAGCGGTAGCGGTGTACGACTTCGCGTCTGAGTGATGACCAGAACGACTCGGCGACCGCGTTGGCCCAGCACACTCCGGTACGGCCGACCGATTCGATCATGTCGAGATCTGCGATCAGTTCCCGGTAGTCGCTCGACATGTACTGGCTGCCGCGATCACCATGGAAGATGATCCCGGCGGTCTCACCACCGCGTGTCGCGACGGCCATCTCGAGCGCGTCGGCGACGAGTTCGGTGCGCATGTGTTCGGCCATCGAGTATCCGAGCAGGCGACGCGAACCGAGATCGAGGACCGACGCGACGTACAACCATCCTTCGCCCGTCTTCACGTAGGTGATGTCGCCACACCACACGACATCAGGCGCAGCAGGCGCGAAGCGCCGCCCGACGAGATCCGGCAACGGCGGGTGCTCCTCGGCGGGGATCGTGGTGCGCACCTTCGCCGGCTTGAACACCCCGACGATGCCATGCACGCGCATCAACCGGCAGACCCGCTTGTGGTTCACCGGTCGTTCCCGCCGAGCGAGTTCCTCGGTCATGCGCGGCTCGCCATAAGTGGCGTCGGACTCGGCGTGGACCGCACGCATCACCGCAACCAGCTCGGCCTTCCGGGCCGCGACCCACCAATAGCGGGTCACTGTCCCGACTCCTTCACCCGAAGGCCGTTGCTCGTTTGAGCAGATCTCGTTCCATCCGCAGCCGAGCGTTCTCCTTGCGCAACTCAGCCAGCTCAGCCAACTCGGTCCGTTCCGACGTCGCGACGCCGCGGCCCGTTCACCCCGATCGACGCGGGCTTGGCGCACCCAGTTCCCCAACGTGCCCTCACCGACACCGAGACTGCGAGCAACGTCGATGACCTTGCGGTCCTCGTCGAGCACCAACGCCACAGCATCACGCTTGAACTCGTCGGTGAACGAACGGCGCGACCACACCGTCTCCTGTTCCATCACTGACATGGTTACCTCCTAACCAACGTGACCGGTCAGAAGGGGGACCCTCACTCGCCCAATATGCCGGATGAAGTGCGGTCTGGAGGGGCGTTCGAAGCTGTCGTTATCGATCGGCCCGATGATCGAGAGAGCTACCAGTTGAGCTCGGTGTCGAGGTCGAGTTGCACGAGCTCGACGGCGCCATCTGCTGCGAGCTGGCCGATGACGGAGAAGCCCGCCACGAGGGTTCCAGACATCACCAGGACCCGGTACTCGTCACGCTCGGTGATCAGCCGCGGCAGGTCATCGAACTCGACGGCGAAGCGATCAACGATTCGGATCAGCTCGAATACCTGGAAGTCGTTCGTCGACGGTCCGCCGTTCGGTCCGCGTTCGGCGCGGAGCTGGCGGTCAAGGTCGTCAAAGAACCTCGGCGTCGCGCGAACGGTGCGTCGCGTTGGACTCACTTCTGCTTGGGAGCCGACTCGGTCTGTTCAATGTGTTGCTCGAGGCGAAGGCGCACCCGCGCAAGGAACTCGGCAGGGACCTGGTCCAGATCCGTGACGACACTTGCGTCAAAGAGCGCTTGCTGCTCGGCTGGGCTCATCTTCTCGAGTTCGGCGGCAGTCACGACATTTCCGGACACGAAGTCATCCTATCTCCGGTGCATGTCTCCGTCAGACGACCACGCGTTCTGCCGGATGACGAGTAACTGGACACGCTTGACGGCCGTCAGTATGCGCTACCGATCGGGTCGTCGGGGGTGTCGGCTGGGGCTCCTCGACGCCGGTTGGCGAGATCGGATCCGGCTTCGTTGCCCGCGCTGTTGACCTTGACCCTGGGGCAAGCGGCAGTACGAGCCGCCCCGGGTCATACCCGAACTCGCCGGCCTCGTCGTCACCGGCCGGCCCCACACCGCCGCCGAGATCATCCGAGAAACCACCGCGATCTTGCGATGTCGTCGTGTCGCGCGCTGATCCGAACGGCGACCAACAGCGCGACACCTTCCCGGTGTAGCCGAGGCCGACGAGGTCGACGCCGTCGTCGACCACCTCGGGGACGGGAAGGTGGACCTGGATGCCGTCAAGTGCCCGGTCGGTGACGTTCTCGCCGGTCAGGTTCCGGTACCGGTCGTGCGCGAACTCGCCGGGAGCTTTGAGCGCGTCCATCGTGTCGTCGAGCGTCGGGCCCGTTACGGCACGGCCGGTTGCTCGTATTCGGGGTCAACTGACGCTCTCGTGGGTGGCTGAGCTGCCCATCCGCGTGCGCACGCCGTGCCCTTCCTACGTTTCCGGCTGTTCAAAGGCTGGCAACG
>Ga0163153_10003397_pt1 | contig 21356 bp, 18 predicted proteins | sample OliLakLV19MP6IB1_FD_148629 | JGI IMG/M metagenome (GOLD analysis project Ga0163153, IMG submission 148629) | Freshwater microbial mat bacterial communities from Lake Vanda, McMurdo Dry Valleys, Antarctica - Oligotrophic Lake LV.19.MP6.IB-1 | ecosystem: Environmental > Aquatic > Freshwater >...
CGCCGACGACCGCGACGCCCCCGCCACCGGCTGCTGCAGCGCCGGAACCGATGCCGACCGTGGTCCCCGCGTCGCCGGGTGCGCCGAGCGGACCGAGCGCGACGACACCCGCGGGCGGGACACCGGCGGCTCCCGGTGCACCGTCGGGTGGCGGGTCGGCGACGCCGGCGCCTACCTCCGGGGTGGGTGTCACCGGCACCGCGCCGCCCGCGAGCGGGACGGCGCCTGGAGAAACGGCCGCGCCGCCCACGACCGGAGCAAGGGATCGATCGCCCGGCGCGACCGCGTTTGCGGCCGACGGGCCCGACAGCGAGTCGGGAAGTGACGCGATCGCGGGCGGACCGCCGCGCGTCGAACCCGACGAAAGTGGTTCGGCCGCCGCGGTCTTCGTGCTCGTCGCGGTGTTCGCAGGATTGGGAGGTGCAGTCGTCGCGGTGCGCATTCGCCGGCGCCGCGCGCAGCCCGTGTGACAACTGATGTTCGCGGTCGGGGAAGTCCGGTGAGAGCCCGGCGCTGACCCGCAACGGTGACCCTTTGGGGCAAGCCCGAGAACCGACCGTGAGCCTCCGTCCCGACCGGGGCGGAGTCCTGCCGCACGACGCGGCTGACGGCCTTCGAGGACAGAGGCCAGGAAAGGCACGGACATGAAACGAAATCTCACACGCATGAAGGTGATCGCGGGTGCGCTCGCGCTCGTCGTCTTACTCAGCGGATTCCGGTACGGCGGGTACGACGACCCCGTCGCCACGGCACCGATCGGACCGGCGTACCAGTGGTTGGTCACACAGCAACAGCCCGACGGCGGTTTCGAGGTCGCGGGGTTCCCGGGCTTCGAGACCTCTGACGCGATCGTCGCGCTCGGTGAGTCGAACCAGGTTGGCCGGGCGTGGAACAAGGTACGGGCCCGCAACCTCGTGCTCGCGACGACCACCAACGGCAACAACCCGCTCAACGCGATGGACGACTTCGTCGACGGCGGAATCTCGGCGGGCCAGGCCGCGAAGACGATCCTGCTCGTCGCCAAGCCGCTGGGGATCAACTACCGGAAGTTCGACCCCGACAACGACGGCGCCGTCAACCTCTATGCGCTCATGCAGGCCGGCGCGTTGCCCGATGGTTCGTACGGCGTCGGACAGCTCAACGCCACGTTGTACGCGGCGCTTGCGCACCGGGCCATCGGACGCCGGGTTCCGTCCGCGACAGTTGCGTACATCCGCAACGCGCAGGAGGCGAGCGGCGGTTGGGACTTCGCCGGTGACTCGTCCGGCACCGAAGCCGACATCGACACGACCGCCTTGGCCGTTCAGGCGCTCGTCGCGTCGCGCGTGAAGGTGAACGACGCGGACGTGATGGCCGGGTTGAAGTTCCTCGCGGAACAGCAAACACAGGGCGGGGCATGGCGTTCGTTTGGAGAACTCGACCCGAACGCGACGTCGATCGCGATCGTCGCGGTGACGGCGGCCGGGTTCGACCCGAACGACTCGTGCTGGCGTGATGTCGCGGCTCCGGCGCTCGCCGGTCAGCCGTACTCGTCGCCGGTGCACTGGCTCGCGGGTCGGGACGCGCCTGACGGGCACATCATCAGCCCATTCGACGGCTTCGGCGTGAACACGATCGCAACAACGCAGTCGATGCAGGCGTTGCGGCGCGGGTTCCTGCCGATCGCGCACCTCAACCAGAGGGTGAGTCTCTGCGCATGAAGGGCGGCACGTAGGTGAATGTCGAGTCGCGTCTGCATTCGCTGACGTTCTCGGTATGGGCGTTCGGCGCGGCGGTGTGTATCTACGCCGCGCCGAACGCCGCCTACGTGACGGTCGTACTCCTCGCCGCGATCCTCGTGGTCGAAGTGCACGGGCGCGACGCGCCGCTGGCCCGTTCCTTCCCGCTGGTCGTGGGTATGGCCGCCGCGTTCGGCCTGCTGCGCGTTGTCTTGACGGTGCTGACGACGCATGGCATCGACCGGGCCGTGTTCACGTTCCCGTTCGACGTGACGATGCCCCGTTTCCTCGGCGGCTTCACGCTCGGAGGAACCGTCGAAGAGTCCGTGTTGCTGCGGGCGTTGGCCGAGACCTACCCGATCGTCGTGTTCATCGCCGTGTTCGCGGCGTGGAGCGCGGTCGTGTCGCACGCCGAACTGCTGCGCTACGTGCCGCGCGCGTTCCACGAACTCGGGCTGTCCGTCACGATCGCGGTCGCGTTCGTGCCGACGACGCTGCACAGGATCCGCGCCGTGGGGGAAGCCGAACTGGCCCGGACCGGGGGAGTGCGGCGGCGCGGGCGGTGGCTGCGCACGGCGCTCCCGGTGCTCGAAACCGGTCTGGAGCAGGCGATCTCGCTGTCCGAGTCGATGGACGCCCGCGGCTACGGCCACCGCGAGCCCAGCCCGGCCGAACGGCGCGCGGGCTGGCTCGCGTTCCTCGGTGTCGCGGCCCTCGGCGGCGGCCTGGTCGCACTCGTCTCGCAGGCCGACGCACCCGCCGCGGCGCTCGTCGTCTTCGGCGCCGTCACGCTCGTCGTCGGCGCGGCGACGGCATCCCGCGCGATCACGAGGACCCGATACCGGCCGCGCCGCGTGTTGCCTGCCGACTGGGTCGTGATGGCGATCTGCGCGCTCGCCCCCGCCGTCGTCACCGCCGTCGCGCTCGGCACTGACGTCGCGCTCGTGTGGCAGCCGGCGCGCCTCGGTAGGCCGCCGCTGAACCTGGCCGTGGTGGCGGGCTTGACCGCGCTCGTCGCGCCCGCACTGTTCCCGCCGCGTGCGGTGCCGGTATTGGTCGGTACCGACGCCGACCGGCCCGTGACGCACGTCGGCGACGAGCCTGTAGGGGAAGCCGCATGGGCACGCTGACGTACCGCGGCTTCGGGTTCCAATACCCCGACGCGGCGCACGACGCGCTCTCCGAGATCGACCTGGTCCTCGAGGCCGGCGACCTCGCGCTGGTCGTCGGCGCGTCGGGCTCGGGGAAGAGCACCCTGTTGCGCGCGGCCAACGGCATTGTCCCGCACTCGAGTGGCGGTCGCTGCACCGGGATGGTGGAAGTCAGTGGCCGGTCCACCCGTTCGCATGTGCCCCGCCAACTCACCGACGTCGTCGGCTTCGTACAGCAAGATCCCGAAGCCCAGTTTGTCGTCGACCATGTCGAACGCGACATCGTCTTCTCGCTCGAGAACCTCGGCCGGCCCGAACACGAGATGCGCCGCCGGGTCGAAGAGGTGCTCGACGCCCTCGCGATCGCGCACCTGCGCGACCGCGCGCCGAACACGCTCTCGGGCGGCGAGCGCCAACGGGTCGCGATCGCGGGCGCGCTCGCGAGTTCGCCGAGCGTGCTCGTCCTCGACGAACCGACCAGCCAACTCGACCCGCAGGGTGCCGACGACGTGTTCGCGGCATTGACGCGTCTCAACACCGAACTCGGCACGACCGTCGTCGTCGCCGAGCACCGTCTCGACCGCGTTGCCCCCCTCGCCGACCGGGCGATCATGATGGCCGACGGGCGCATCACCGACTTCGGCGCACCCGGCGGCGTGCTCGCCGACTATCCCGGCGCGCCACCGGTGGTGCGCCTCGGGCACCTGTTCGGGTGGAATCCACGCCCCCTCACCGTGAAGCACGCACGGGCGTTGATCGCCCACACCGAACTCCCGGCGGCGCCACCGGTGGTGCTGCCGGCACCGGGTGCGGCGCTTGTCGAAGCCCGGGGTCTCGATGTCGTCCTCGGCGGGCGGCCGGTGTTGCGCGCCGTCGACATCGACATCCGCCAGGGTGATGTCGTCGCGCTGCTGGGCCGCAACGGCGCGGGGAAGACGACGTTGTTGCGGGTGCTCGCCGGACTCACCGACGCGCGCCGCGGCAGCGTCACGCGGTCCGGGCGGGTCGCGTACGTTCCGCAGGACCCGAACGCGTTGCTGTACGCGCCGACCGTGCGCCACGAACTCAGGGCGACCTTGCGGCTCCTCGGGCGGCCCGGCGGCGAATCGGCGATCGACGCGATGCTCGCCGCACACGGTCTCGGCGAGTACGGCGACCGCCATCCGCGCACCTTGTCGGGCGGCGAACGGCAGCGGCTCGCCGTCGCCGCCGTCGCGATTGGCGGCGCCGAAGTGCTCGCCCTCGACGAACCGACCCGCGGCATGGACGGGCCGTCGCGCGCCGCGCTCGAACGCATGCTGCGCGCCCACACCGCGGCGGGCGGTGGGGCGGTCCTTGCCACCCACGACGTCGAGCTGGCCGCTCGGGTCGCGACGCGTGTCGTCGTGCTCGGTGCGGGCGAGGTCGTCGCCGCGGGCGAAGCGCGCGAAGTGCTGTCCGGCTCGCTCTTCGCCCCCCAGATGCTGCGGGTCGCTCCGCCGTTCCTCACCTACGAGGAAATCGAAGAGGCAGTGGCCCCGTGACGGTCGAGAAGCTGCGCGGCTCCCTCGTGTACGTACTGGTCGTCGTGGTCGGCGTCGTTGCGTTCGGTTGGCCGTTCCTGTTCGACGGGTCGCAGGAACCCGCGACGGCACACGGTTCGGACGCTTGGTTGTGGACCGCGCTCCTCGCCGGCCTGGTCGTCTTCACGTTGGCGCTCGAGATCCGGCGCGGTGTGATGACCAGCGCCCACGTCGCGGTGCTCGGCGTGCTGTCCGCATTCATCGCGCTGCTGCGTCTGATCGACCTGCCCGGCGGCGGTAACGGCCTCTTTTTCCTCGTGGTTCTCGTCGCCGCGGCGTTCGGTGTGCGCTTCGGCGTGCTCCTGGCGCTCGTCGCGATGGCCGCGTCGGCGGTGGTGACCGCGGGTATCGGTCCGTGGCTGCCGTACCAGATGCTCGCGCTGGCGGCGCTCGCCGCGCTTGCAGGTGTGGCCGGGCTCGCGACGCAGCACATGTCGACGCGCACCGAGGTCGCCGTGCTCGCCGCCGTCGCGTGGGTGTGCGCGTTCGTGTACGGCGGCCTGATGAATCTTTGGTCGTGGCCGTTGATCCAAGACGGTGGCGCGCTGTCGTACGACAGCGCGCTCACGCTGTCCGAAACGCTGCAGCACTACTGGTCCTACTACGTCGCCACGTCGTTCGCGTGGGACGCGGCCGGCGCGACGGTCAATGTCGTCCTCGTTCTCGTGCTCGGTACCGCAGTCCTGCGTGCCCTACGCCGGGTCGCACACCGGCTCCGCCCCGCGGTCATCTGGGACTACAACGACGAGGTGTTGAACGTGTCGCACGCCGCGGGATCGCCGGCTTCGTAGCCCGTCGCGAACCAGCGCTGGCGCATCTCGGCCGAACCGTGCGTCCACGCTTCGGGGTTCACCTGTCCCTGCGTCGCCTCCTGGATCCGGTCGTCGCCGACGGCGGCGGCGGCGTCGAGTCCGCGTGCGATGTCGTCAGCCGTCAACTGTTCGATGTACCCGGTGTCGACGGCATTGCCGGCCCACACGCCCGCGTAGCAGTCGGCCTGGAGTTCGACGCGCACCGCGGTACTCTCGGGTCCGGTGTCGCCGTCGCGCGACTGCTCGAGCACGCCCGTCAGGTTCGACACGTGATGCCCGTATTCGTGCGCGATGACGTACGCCTCGGCGAAGGGCCCGCCCTCAGCGCCGAAGCGGCGTTCGAGGTCGTCGTAGAACCCGAGATCGATGTATACCGCCTCGTCGGGCGGGCAGTAGAAGGGCCCCACCGCCGAACTCGCGAATCCGCAGCCGGTTTGCACCTGGTCGGTGAAGAACACGGTGTCGGCTTCGCGGTAGCCGCCGACCGCGTTGGTCCAGTACGCCTGCACGCTGTTCACGACACCGACGATGCGACAGTCCTGGCTCTGGTTCGCGTCCGCGCCGGTCTGGCACTCCGCGGCCAGATTGCCGCCCTCTTCGCCACCGATCGTGAGATTGGCGCCGCCGCCGTCGCCACCGGCGAGCACGAAGACGACGGCGACGATGAGGCCGACAATGCCGCCACCTGCACCGAGCGCGCCGGCGGGGCCGAAGCTGCGGCCTCGGGCATCGTTGACCTGGGACGGATCGAGTCGCGCGGATCGTCGAAAACGCATATACGAGTACTCTTACCCAGTCGGACACCGCTCCGCGACCAGAAACATGCAGAACGACCCACCGAGTACCCAGTGCGACTTCACCCGCGGCCCGTCGGCGCGCGCTTTGTCGCGCTTCTGCGCGCGGACCCTTCTGGTGTCCGGGCGGGCTTTGTCGCGCTCCTGATCTCGACCGCGACCGGACTGGTCGCCGGTCTGGTCCTCGGTTCGATCACGGGGACCCTCGAGAAACTGCCGGGCCTCATCATCTTGGTGCCGGCCGCGGTCGGGATGCGCGGAAACGTGTTCGGCGCGCTCGGGAGCCGGCTCGGCACTGCGGTTCACGCCGGCACCTACCGGCTCTCGGCCCGCATCGACACGCTGGTCGGTCAGAACTTGGCGTCGGCGGTCGTCCTGTCGATGTCGATGGCGTTCCTGCTCGCCGTCGTCGCCAAGGGCTTCGCCATCGCATTCGGCGTGCACTCGGCCATCTCGATCGCCGACTTCGTCGTCGTCGCGGTCATCGGCGGTCTCATTCCGATCGCCGTCATCATGGGGATCACCGTCGCGGTCGCGGCGTTGAGTGTGCGCTACGAGTGGGACCTCGACAACGTCGGTGCGCCCATCGTCACGGCCGCGGCCGACTCGGTCACGTTGCCGAGCCTCGTGGTCGCGACCGCGTTGGTGAGTGTCAACGGCGTCACACCTGTCGTCGCGGTCGCGTGCACACTCGCGTCCGTGGCGTGTCTCGTCGCCGGTTGGCGCACGCGCCTCACGCTGTTGCGCCGCATCGTCCGCGAATCGATCCCGGTACTCGTGCTTGCGGGGGTCATCAGCATGCTCGCGGGGCTCACGATCCAGGGCCGGCTCGGTTCTCTGCTCGCGCTGCCCGCACTGCTCGTCGTGATCCCGCCGCTGCTGTCGCTGTCGGGCTCGCTCGCGGGCATCCTGGCGTCGCGGTTCGCGACCAAGCTGCACCTCGGTCTCGTCGACGCCCGGCGCGGCGTCTGGCGCGGTCTGCTCGACGACGTCCTGCTCGTCTACTTCTTCGCGGCCGTCATATTCCTGGTGCTCGGTGTGAGCACCGAGCTGCTGGCGAGCTGGCTCTCGATCGAGGGCCCGAGTTCCGTCGAGCTCATCGGCACCGTGATGCTCGCCGGCCTCCTCGCCACGACACTGTCGAACTTCGTCGGTTACTTCGGCGCTCTGCTCACCTACCGGTTCGGCCTCGACCCCGACAACTTCGGCATTCCGCTGGTGTCGTCGGCCTCGGATTTGCTCGGCGCAGCATCGCTTATGCTGTCTCTCGTGGTCTTCGGGCTCACCTGAGGCCACCCATGACCCCAAAGTCGATAGTGATGGACGACCGACCTCGAAATCTGAAGGCCATGCTGTCGGAGGCGAAAGACACCTCCGAGCTGATGGTCGACCTCGGCTACGCGGCGCTGTTCTTCGCCGACGAGCGGATGGCCGAGGAGGTCGACAACCTCGAGGATCGGCTCAGCTCGTTGATCCACGAGATGCGCGAGATCTGCGTCCTCGCGGCGCGTTCGAAACGCGACGCCGAACAGATGTCGGGTGTGCTGCACGTCGTCTCGGCCATCGAACGCATGGGCAACGCCGCCGTCGACATCAGCCGCGTCGTCACCCACAAGCTCGGCATCCCGCCCGCGCTCGTCGCCGACCTGGGCGCGGCCGAAGAGGTGTCGCACCGGGTTCGGGTCCGCGCGGACTCCGCCCTCGACGGTCGCAAGCTCGAAGACGTCGAACTCCCGATGGACGTCGGCATGCGCGTGGTTGCGATGCGACGCGACCGAGACTGGATCTTCGACCCCGACGGCGACGAACTGGTCATCGCAGACGACATCCTCATCATGCGGGGCGCGCGCGAGGGCATCGCCGAGCTGCGCGTGCTGGCGGGCGCGCCCGAATGGCGTGCGGCCGCGGTCGAAGAGGATCCCGCGATCACAGACCTCGACCGGGCCGTCGACGTGCTGGTCGAGATGAAGAACCTCTCCGAAGCGGCCGTCGGTCTGGCGTACTCGGCGCTGTTGCTCAACGACCAGGGTCTCGCCGCCGAAGTCGTCAAGCTCGAAGACCGGCTCGACGAGATGCGCGAGCAGTTGGAGTTGTGGGTACTGCGGGCCAGCGCCGAAACCGTCGACCCGTCGCCACTCCGCGGCTTGTTGCATCTCGGCGCCGCGTCCGAGGAGATCGGCGACGCGGCCCAACAACTCGTGTGGCTCGTGGAGCAAGAAGAAGAGATGCACCCGGTGCTCGCGGTCGCGTTGGGCGAGGCCGACGAGGTCGTCGCGCAGTACCCGGTCGCGGCCGGCTCCGCGCTCGACGGTGCCGTCGTCGCGGGGACCCGCCTCGGTGACGACACCGGCTTCCACTTGCTCGGTGTCCGCCGTAACGGGCGCTACCTCTACCGGCCGCGTGGGCGCGTGACACTCGTGGCCGGCGACGGTGTGCTCGCGGTCGGCCCCGGCGAAGGCCGCGCCAAGCTCGCGGAGCAGTGCGGCTTCCGTCTCGTCGAAGACGACGACACGGGCGAGTTCGAGCTCGTCCCCGCGCTACAGCGCTGAGTACGCGATCGCGACGGCGATCACGCCGACCCCCACCGCGCCCACGATGCCGAGCGCGGGTTGGCCGATGCGGCGGGCCTGCAGCATCGATTCGGCTGCGATGAGTCCGGCGAGCAGACCGCCGATGTGTCCGCCGATCGACACGTTCGGCAACACGAAACTCAGGAAGAGGTTGATCGCGATCAACGGGCCGAACGCGGTCTGCATGAACGGCACGCCCCGCCGGTGCAGCGCGAGCGCCGCGGCTGCGGCCACGCCGAACACGCCGCCCGACGCGCCGCCCGTGAACGCAGTCGGGTCGAGCACGAGCGCGCCGGCGGCGCCGCCCAACACGGAGACGACGTAGAGCAGCAGGAAGCGGAGGTGACCGGTCCCGGGTTCGAGGACCTGGCCGACCTGGTACAGGATGAACATGTTGAAGAAGAGGTGGATCGGGCCGAAGTGCACGATCGCGTTGGTGCCGAGGCGATACCAGTCGCCGAGTTCGACGAGCGGTCCGAACAACGCGAAATCGAGCGACGTACGACCTTCGCCGTCGATGCGGCCGTCCTTCGCGCTGATCACGACGTACGCGACAACTGTGATCGCGATGATCGCCTGGGTGACGAGGAGGTCGGTGCCCTTCCACCAGCGCTTGAGCCGTACCGTTGTCGGTGGCGCGGCCGCCTTGACGCACTCGAAACACTGCGAACCGACCGAGGCCTGGATGAGGCAATCGGGGCACGCCGATCGTCCGCAGCGCGTGCACGCGCGCCCGGTTTCGCGGCTGGGGTGGTGAAAGCAGGTCGCCATCGGGCGTCAGGCTATTGCCTGCCCGCCGTCAGGCTGTTGCCTGCCCGCCGTCAGGCTGTTGCTAGCTTGGCCCCGTGACCGACGCGGCGACTGCTGGTCCCGTGTCGGCCCGATCGCATGACACCCCGCCGGTAGGACTGACCGCGGCCGAGGTCGCCGAACGCGTCGCGCGGGGCCAGGTCAACACCGCGGAAGACCGCACCAGCCGGACGTTGACCGAGATCGTCAAGGCCAACGTCCTGACGCGCTTCAACGCAATCCTCGGCACGATGCTCGTGCTGATTCTGCTCGTCGGCGCCGTGCGCGACGCCCTGTTCGGCATCGTCCTCGTAGCCAACGCGCTCATCGGCATCGTGCAGGAGGTGCGGGCCAAGCGCACCCTCGACCGCCTGGCGGTGTTGAACGCGCCCCGGGCCCGGGTCGTGCGCGACGGAGAAATCCGGGACATCGCGACCGCCGACGTCGTGCTCGACGACCTGGTCGAGTTGCGGTCGGGCGACCAGGTCCTCGCCGACGGCCGGATCGCGATGGCCGAAGGCCTCGAGATCGACGAGTCGTTGTTGACGGGGGAGTCGGACCCGGTTCCGAAGGACACGGGTGACGAGGTCCTGTCCGGGAGCATCGCGGTCGCGGGCTCGGGCCGCTTCCAGGCGACGCACGTGGGAGCCGACGCGTACGCGCGGCGGCTGGCGACCGAGGCGCGGCGCTTCACCCTCGTGCGTTCGGAACTCGTCGACGGCATCAACCTGATCCTGCGGTACGTCACGTGGGCGTTGGTGCCCACGGCCGCACTGCTCGCGCTGAGCCAGTTCCGCGCCCACGAGGAATGGAAGGAAGCGGTCGCCGGTGTCGTCGCGGGCGTCGTCGCCATGGTCCCCGAAGGCCTCGTACTGTTGACGAGCCTGTCGTTCGGCATCGCGGCGGTCACGCTGGCGCGCCGCCAGGTGCTCGTCCAGGAACTGCCCGCGGTCGAGGGGCTGGCGCGGGTCGATGTCGTGTGCCTCGACAAGACGGGCACGCTTACCGAAGGTGCGATTTCGTTCGAGCAGATCGAGGAACTGTCGTCCGAAGACCCTGTCTCCGAAGCGCTCGGTGCGCTGGCCGCCGACGAGAACCGCAACGCGACGATGAACGCGTTGTGCACGGTGTTCCCCGTGCCCGACGGTTGGGAGCGCACGGCGACCGTTCCCTTTTCGTCAGCGCGCAAGTGGAGTGCGGCCGCCTTCGGCGACCACGGCGCCTGGGTGCTGGGCGCGCCCGAGATGGTGTTGCCCGACAAGGACAACGAAGTGCGGGCCCGGGCCGACGTACTCGCGGCCGAGGGTCGGCGGGTGTTGCTGCTCGCCCACACCGACGAAGCGCTCGTCGGCGACGAGCTGCCCGCCGGACTCACGCCGTCGGCGTTGGTGCTCTTCGAGGAACAGGTTCGCCCCGACGCCAAGGAGACGCTGCGCTACTTCGCCGACCAGCGCGTCGCGCTCAAGGTCATTTCCGGCGACAACCCGCGCACGGTCGGCGCGGTCGCGACGCGGGTCGGGCTCCCCGGTGGTGACAACCCGGTCGATGCACGCGAGCTTCCGGAGGACAACGAGGCGCTGGCCGACGCGCTCGAACAGGCATCGGTGTTCGGGCGGGTCACGCCGCACCAGAAGCGGGCCATCGTGCGGGCGCTGCAGTCCCGGGGGCATGTCGTCGCGATGACCGGCGACGGCGTCAACGACGCGCTGGCGCTGAAGGACGCCGACATCGGCGTCGCAATGGGCAACGGGGCTCCCGCCACACGTGCCGTCGCCCAGATCGTGTTGATGGACAGCAAGTTCGCGACGATGCCCGGGGTTCTGCAAGAGGGCCGGCGAGTCATAGCGAACATCGAGCGCGTCGCGAACCTGTTCGTGACGAAGACCGTATACGCCATGCTGCTGGCCATCGCCGTCGGCGTGGCGCGCTGGGAATACCCGTTCTTGCCGCGCCACCTCACGGTCATCAGCACGCTGACCATCGGTGTCCCCGGGTTCTTCCTCGCGCTCTCGCCCAACACCCGCCGCTACGTGCCCGGCTTCGTCAAGCGCGTGCTGCGCTTCGCGATCCCGAGCGGCTTCGTCGCCGCGTGTGCCACGTTCGCGTCGTATTGGCTTGCCCGCGAGATCGTCGGCGATGACAACCTGGCCGAAGCGCGCACCACCGCGACGCTCACCCTGCTCGTGGTCGGGCTGTGGATCCTGAACATCCTCGCCCGGCCGATCACGCCGTTCCGCGGCATCATGTTCGGATCGATGGTCGGCGGGTTCGCGTTGGTGCTCGCCGTGCCGGGATTGCGCGAGTTCTACGCGCTCGAGATTCCCCCCCGAGACGCGATCGCCGTCGGTGCCGCGACCGCGGCGGCTGCGATCGGCCTCATCGAACTCGCGTGGACGTTCCAGCAGTGGCGGCGAGACCCCGACAAACGCACCCGCCGGGTCGCGCTGCGCAACCCGGCTTCGTCGAAGGCTAGAGCCAGCCGCGACGCTTGAAGATCCGGTACATGGCGCCCGTGACGACGAGCATCGACCCGAGCGCGAACGGATAACCGAACTCCCAGCCGAGTTCGGGCATGTGCTGGAAGTTCATGCCGTAGATGCCGGCGATCAGCGTGGCGACGATGAGGATCGCGCCCCACGACGACGTCGCCTTCATCACCTGGTTCATCTGGTTCGACATCACCGCGAGTTGACCTTCGAGCAACCCCGTCAGGAGCTCGCGTTGGGTCTCGACGAGGTCGAGGAGGCGCAACACGTGGTCGTACACGTCCTGCAAGTGCACCACCGCCTCGTCGCTGATGCCGTCGACTTCCCGGCGGACGAGTTCGCTGACGACCTCGCGCAGCGGTCCGACCACGCGCCGGAACGACACGATCGTCCTTCGGAGGGCGAAGATCTCCCGCGGGATGGCTTGGGGCGTCTCGTTGAAGACGATCTCCTCGATGCCATCGAGCTGTTCGTCGATTGCGTCGGTAACGACAAAGTAGCGGTCGACGATGACGTCGAGGATCGCCCACAGCAGAAAGCCCTCGTCGTTCGAGCCGTGCTCGCTGCGTTGGCGCTCGAACCGCTGCTTCGCGCCGTCCAACGATGCCACAGCCGCGCCGTCGGCGCCCTGGCGAACGGTGCACAGCCACCCGTCGGAGAAGAGCACGTCGACTTCGCGGCTCACCAGTTGACTGCCGTCCAACTCGCAGTCATGCAAGGCGACGTAGTGGTAGTCGCCGATCCGTTCGAGCTTGGTGCGTTGCTCGGCGTGGAGCAGGTCCTCGGCCGTGAGGTGGTGGATACCGAGTTGCTCGACGATCGCGGCGATTTCGTCGGGAGTCGGGTTCTCGCAGTCGACCCAGAGCAAGCAACCGGATTCGTCGGCGTGGGCAGCAATGTCGGCCACCCCGACCGATTCCACTGCCTGCGATTCGCGAAAGCACCAGGCCTGGATCACCAGGCGACCCTACGCGACCCGGCTCGTGGGTACGGTGACGCGGTGCCGTTCCGAGATCGAGCGGACGCGGAAGTTGTGCGGCTGCTCGATCAGAGCTAGGGCACGAAGACCTCGCGCACGTAACCGAGCTCGACGTGCCAGCGTCGGTTGCAGGCTTCGCAGAGGAAGTCGACGGTTTCGCGATCGGTCTCGATGACCGTGTGCAGGTCGGTCGAGGTGCAGCCGGGGCATTGCTGCAGCGGGCGCCTCAGGTCGATGTCGTCGTTGCGGTCAGCGTCGCTGGGCATGGGTACCTCCGACTCCGGAGCGTACGCCCTTACGGGGACCTCAGCAGGACGACGTGCCGGGGTCCGTGCGGGTGATCGGATTCACGGGTGGCATCGGGGAGCTCGGTGCGCCGCCCGAGCTCGCGCGGCGGGCGAACACCTGCGTTGCGTACATCGAACCGTCGGCGGCACAGAAGACACCGATGCCCACGACATCGAACGACCTCGAGAGCATGTTGTTCCGGTGGCCGTCGGACTTCATCCAACTCACGTGCAGCGTACCGGCGGTGACGCCGCGTCCCATCGCGATGTTCTCGCCGATGTGGTTGAAGCGACCGTCGCCCAGGAGGGAGCCGATGTTGCTGTGGCGGAACCCGGAGCCCGACATCTCCTGGCTCCAGCTGGTCGCGTAGTCGGCGAGGCTCTGGTCCCACACCATCGCCGCCAGACCCCGTGCGGCCCGTTCGGCGTTGAGGCGGTCGAGGTAGTCGCGTGCGGCGGCGTCGGCCTTCGAGCCACCGGGAGGTCCGCACTCGGGCGGGGCGCTCGACGGGGAGAACGCGTAGGTGCGCGCGTCGGCGAATGTGATCCAGTAGCCGCGCGCTCCGGGCGACGTCGCGACACCGACGGCACTAGCGCCCGCACAGGCCGACGCGGCCGAACCGAAGTACTCGGCACTGCCGAACGGGAAGACGCCGCCGTCGGCCGCCGCCATGATGTAGCCGCGTCCGTCGGCCGCCGGCGCGATGCCGACGATCGGTTGGTTGAGCGCAATGGCGCCGGTCGAGCCGTAGAAGCCGGCGTCGCCGAAGCCGAACACACCCCCGTCGCGGGCGACGAGCCAATAGCCGCGCCCGCTCGGCGTGGACGCCATGCCGACGATCGGTTGGTTGAGCGTGATTGCACCGGTCGAGCCGTAGAAGCCGGCGTCACCGAACGCGAAGATGCCCCCGTCGCGGGCGACGAGCCAATAGCCGCGCCCGGTCGGAGTTGTCGCCATGCCGACGATCGGTTGGTTCAAGCGGATGGCACCCGTCGAACCGTAGAAGCGCGAGTCGCCGAAGCTGAAGATGCCGCCGTCGGTTGCGACCGTCCAGTAGCCGTTGCCGGTCGGGCTTGCGGCCATGCCGATGACCGGCTGGTTGAGGCGCAGCCCTCCGGTCGAGCCGTAGAAGCGCGCGTCGCCGGTGCTGAAGATGCCACCGTCGAGCCCGACCTGCCAGTAGCCCGATCCGCTGGGTGTGGCGGTGATGCCGACGAGTGGTGCGGCGAGGGCGAGGCGCGGCGACGTCGTGGTGACGTCGCGGGCCGACACCGCGGGTGCCGTCGCGACGGCAGTCATTGTCAGCACCCCGAAGATTGCGGTCACGCGCGCGATGCCCCGCAACGCGACTCGCCGTGCTCGCACGTTCCACTGCCCCCGGTTCGCGGTCCGATTTCAGGCCTTCCAACAAGGAATCGGCAGGACCCGGAGGCGAGTTGAGGGAATGCGTCAGCGTGTCAAGCCGCCGAACAGGTGCCCGAACCGGTGCCCGAACCGGTGAGATGTGGCACTCAGGGGGGTGGGGCGGCCGGGGTCTCCGGCGGTACGACCGTGGTGGGCACCGAGGTGTCCGGTGGCGCCGTGACGGGCGGAACCGTGGTCGTGGGTGGCGTCGCGCCCACGAGGATGCGGTTGGGGGTCATGCGGTACCGCCACGAGAAGCGTTCGCGTTCGCGTTCGGGCTCGGCGCCGGGCCGTTCGATGACGCGGTAGAACTCGACCGAGATGCCCGGGTACCCGGCTTCGATCTGTTTCAGGGCGCCGATCTCGAGCGTTGCGCAGGCGTTGCCGGTGTCGACGTCGAGCGGCTGCGGGCAGTCCAGGAACTCGGCACCGACAGGGATCTCTTCGAGGATCTTGCGGTCGGCTTCGGTGACGGTCTTGCCTTCCTTGTCGCCGTAGAACGACACCGTGATCGAGCTCGCGTCGTACGACGTGCGCACGAGGATGCCGGCGTTCGAGTTGTTGCGGAAGGTGAGGTCGACGGTGCCGTAGTTGATCGTTGCTTCGCGTCCCATCGGATAGCGCGTGATGTAGATCGTGTGGGGCTTGTGGTAGATGTCCTCGTAGCCACCGAAGAAGACTGCGTTGAAGAAGGTCGTGGCGAGTTGGCTCACACCGCCGCCGAAGTCTTCGGTGAACTCGCCGTAGAACACGGGCGCGGTAACGAAACCGCGGTCGGGCGTGCGGGGGCCGATGGCTTCGTTGAGCGAGAACGTCGCACCGGGCTCGATCACCGAGTTGTCGATGAAGTCGGCGGCGAGGTGGATGTTCGTCACCCGCGACTGGCCCGACGCGTGGCGGGTCGTGAAGGTGGACACCTGCTCCTTGATGCCGAGGGACTCGGCCCACGCGGTGTCGTGCTCCGGAATCTTCTCCTCGAGCGGCGCGACGATCTCGCGTTCACCGTCGAGGATCGCCGCGGTCACGAGCGCCATGTCGACCTGGCGGCCGGCCTGCGAGGGCACGACCTGCACCGCGTTCGACGATGTCACGGTAAATGTCGCGTCGACCGGTTCCGTTTCGAGTGCGGCGAGCGAGTCGCCCAGCGCGGCCCGCAGCAGGTCGGGGTCGAGCGTGATTGCGAGCGTGTCGCCGTCGATGCGGGTGCCCATCGCGCTGACGAGTTGCTCGGGCGTGATCGTGAGCGTGGCGCCGAGTGTGCTCAGTTCGTGCGTTCCGCGCAGCAGCGCCCGTGCCTCCGCCGCGGCGCGCGTGACCTCTTCGGCGCTGATGACCGGTTGTACCGGTCCGACGGGCAGGTCGACCTTGTCGCGTTCGGATGACTGCAGTTCCCCAATGAGTATTGCCCGCGCTTCGTCACGGATGAGCCCGTTGCCCGCGGCGGGTTGGATCTCGACGACCTCGGTTCCTTCGAAGTGCAACCCACCCTCGATGTCGCCGGCGATGATCTCGCGCTGCCACCCGTCGAGGATTCCTTCGAGTCCGTCCTCGCGGTACGTCACGCGCAGCGCGACCGCGTCGGGCCGAAACCGGCGGAGGACCGCGCCGAACGTCTGGTCTATCGGGTTGTCGCTCCGGGCGGCCATGCGGGCCGCGCGCAGCGTCTCGTACTCGTCTACCTCGACACCGAGCAACGACGCGTCGACCACGAACTCGTGGTCGCCCGCACTTGCTTCGAGTGGTGCCGCCTCGAGGTCGGTCGCGATCGCCGACAGTTCTGCGTACGCCTCGTTCTCGCTCTTGCCGCCGAGTGTCACGCCGTCGACCTCGACCGCGGGCATCACGTCGCCCGCGAAGAGCACACGCTCGAGCACCGCGAGCAGGAACACGGCGACGACAGTGATGACGATCCCGATCAGAATTCGGCGCACCGGGAAGTGCTGTCGGGCGCCGGTGCGCGACCGGCCGACGCGTGCGCGCGGACGCGCGCGCGCAACGCCCTCGGACTGCGCGGTGACGGGACCCATCGAGCGGGCAGGCTACCGGGACCGCGACCGAATTCTCCTGGCGCCCTAGCCCCGCTGAGGGTCGCGGTAGCGTGGGGTGCATGCCGGAGCCCATCGCGGAGCCCGTTCCGCCACACGACGGACGCCTGTGTCTCCTTCAGGTCCATGCGCACCCCGACGACGAGGCATCGAAGGGTGCGGGGACAACCGCGAAGTACTCGGCGGACGGTGTGCACTGTGTCCTCGTGTGCTGCACCGGTGGCGAGGCCGGCGACATCCTGAACCCGGCCGTCGAACATCCCGGTTCACCCGAGGCGATGCACGAACTCCGCATGGCCGAGCTGCGCGAAAGCGTGCGTGTGCTCGGCTACGACTCGCTGCGCATGCTCGGCTACCTCGATAGCGGTATGCCCGACACCGAACCGAATGCGCACCCTGACAACTTTGCGAACGCCCCGCTCGACGAGGCAGTCGGCCGTCTGGTCGCCATCATCCGAGCCGAACGTCCGCAGGTCATTCTCACCTACCGCGAGGACCGCAACTTCTACCCGCATCCCGATCACATCCGGGTGCACGAGATCTCGGTCCCGGCGTTCGAACTCGCGGGTGACCCCGACGCCTACCCCGAGATGGGTGAGCCCTGGCAGCCCGCGAAGCTCTACTACGTCGGGTGGTCGATTGCGCGAGTGAAGGCCCTGCACGAGGCGTACCTCAGGCGGGGCGACGAGAGCCCGTACGAGTCGTGGTTCGAGCGTGGTTTCGGCGACGGCCGGACCGACGACTTCACGACCCTCATCGATGTCGGCGAGCACCTGCACCAGCGCCGGGCCGCGCTGCTCGCACACCGGACCCAGGTCGACCCGAACGGGTTCTGGATGCGCCTCCCCGACGACATTGTGCGCGAGGTGTTCCCCTGGGAGGAGTTCGTCCTCGCCCGTTCGCTCGTCGAGAACAACGTTCCCGACGGCGAGTTCGAAGACGACATCTTCGCCGGCATCCGCGAACGCGCCACCGATCTCCCCAACTCGCGACGATGATCGTCGAGTTCGTGGTGGCGGTGGGGAAGAAGGAGCAGGGGCGATTCTTCGCGCAGGTCGACGAGGGCGCGGTCATCGCCTCGGGTGCGGGCGCCGGGCCTGTTGAGGCCGACGTGGCGTTCACGATGTCGCCGGCCGACGCCGACGCGGTGCGGGCGGGCACCCTCGACCTGTCCGTCGGGTTCATGCGCGGGCAGATCAAGATGGCAGGCGACTTCGGTGCGCTCCTGCACGTGCTCCCGCTCACCCGCGGGAGTGACGCGGCCGTCAAGCCCGCGGCGGTGCTCGGCTAGAGGCGCAACCTAACCCTGGGAAACATGGTCGAGCCGCTCATTGCCTTTGGCTTTGCCCGCCGGTACGAATTGAGGCAGGCAGCAGCCCGTTTTGGGGGTAGTGGTGGCCGAGGGGCTGGCGTTCGATCCTGAGGCGGCGACGGCGGCCCCGGCCGCGATCGAAGCCGAAGCGCGTCCCCTCGCGGCGTTGATCGCTTGCGTCCCGCTCGGGATCTCGGCGCTGGACGTTGCTGTGGCCGAGGCGATCGAGCACTTCACGCGGCTCGTCACCGAAGCGGGAGTGCGCGCGGCGACTGAAGGCGAGACGTATACCCGGACTCTGCGCCGGGTCGCCGAGGGCGCCGCGGCCGCCGACCGTTGGCCGGGCTGAGTCGTGTACCCGGTCTCGTCGGAAGAGCTGTTCGTCGCGTCGGAGCGGCTCATGGCCCGGGCGGGCGAGTTCGATACTGCCGCCGAACGTGTCGACGGCAGTGTCAGGCGCCTGCGCGAGGTCGGCGACGGCATGGCACGCGCCTGGGAGAGCCCGGGCGCCCGGCGCTTCCACGCTGATTTCTCGAACTACGTCCGCCAGGTTGCGCCTCTCGTCGAAATGTTCGCCGGTGCGGCCGAAGCGCTGCGCACGTTGGCTCGTCATGCGCATGAGGTGGGGTGGCGGCTCCGCGCGAACGAGGTGCGCATCGCCAACCTCGGCGACGAGATGCTCGGCCTCGGGCGGCTTCTCGGCGATGCCGGAGTTGCCGACCAAGTGCGTAGCGTGGAGTCTCGGCGGGCTGGACTCGCCGACGAGGTCCGGTACCTCGAGAACCATTGCAACGATGGGTACGTGTGGTGGGCCGGCGCGTGCCGGGCGTGCGCGGACACGTTGCGCGCCGTGAGTGTCCCGCTCGATATTGCCTCGGCCCTGACACTCGACATTCCGGTCCTGACGACCCTGCGGGTATATACGTACGCGGCCGCCTTGTCGGGCCGGCCCGCCGCCGGGGTCGCATGGTTCGTCAAGCTCTCGGCCGAGCTCGGCGAGGCCGAATCCCCCGCCGACATCGCGGTGATCTTCGGCGCCATGAGCCCGGCCCGGCGCCGCGTCCTGGTCCGCGACTATCCCGAGTTGATCGGCAACCTCGACGGCGTCCCCCTCCAAATGCGGATCGACGCCAACCGCGTCCGCATGGAGACCGACTACGAGAACGCGGCCGCGGGCAGCGCCGAACAGAAACGACTTCGTGAGATGCTCGCGAGCATCGACGACCCGTACGGCGGGCGGGTACCACGCCAGTTTCTGATCTACGACACGACCGCGGACGGCCGCTACGCCGAGGTGTTCGGCGACATCACCACCGCCGACAACGTCGCCGTCTACCTCCCCGGCACCGGCTCCGCGCTGTCGAGCCGGCGCAAGGACTCCGACCGTGGCTTCTGGCTGTGGACCGAAGCGAACGATGGATTCGGCGAACGGACGGCGGTGGTGTCGTATCTCGGATTCGACGCGCCCGACGGGCTTGACAATGCCGGGTTCCCGGAGGAGGCCGAGACGGCGCGGCCGCTCGTCGTTTCGTTCATGGCCGGGCTCGGGTTGCGTGCCGCGCAGCACGTCACCCTGATCGGCCATAGTTATGGCAGCACAATGACCGGGTTCGCGATGCGCGAGGGCGACATGTCTATCGACGACGCGGTTGCGCTCGGCAGCCCCGGGATGGGCGTCGGTAGCGAGGACGGCCTAAACCTCGACGGCGGCCGTCTGTATGCGCTCAAGGCTCCGGGCGAGCCAGTCGGATGGCTGGAGGCGTTCGGCGAGGATCCGAGTTCGCCCGGCTTTGGTGGTGTGCGCCTCGAGACCAACCTCCGCGACTCCACGGTGCGGATAGGTGGCCACGGCGACTACTTCGCCGAGAATGTCAGCGATCCGCTGTGGGACGGCATCCAGGATCACCTCCCGGTGCCGGAGGCGGTCGACGATGTCGTCGATGCCGGTCAGCGGGCCCAAGACGTACTCGGTGGTGCGGTAGAGACCGGTGCCCGCAACACGGTCGATAAGACCCTCGAGATCGGAGGCGACGTGATCGAAACGGGTGGCGACATCGTCGAAGACATCGGTGAAGGCCTGGGCGACCTCGGCGACAACCTCAATCCGTTCCGGTGAGGCGCCTCGTAGTAATGGTGATGTTGGCTGTGGCTGTGGCGGCCGGCTGTAGCGGTGACGACAACGGGGAGGACAACGTGACAAGGCCACCACCCGCAACCGCCCAAGAGGGCCTCGCGGACATGAAGGCGTTGTTCCGCGACCTCGCCGAACTCGTCGGCACGGTCGCGCACGAGAACGTCGGCTCGAGCGCGTCGTTCTGCGAACCGCCGCTCGAAGACCTCGTGTACTTCGGCTGGGGGCTACGGGTCGAGGTCACGAGCGCGCCGACCGGGGCCGAGGCCCTCCACACGATCGAACAGGAACTCGAAGCCCGTGGGCTCTCCTTCACGCGCGACGCCCGCTCCGACGAGGTCGAGGACATACGTGGCGGCGACGGCCTCATGGGGATGCGGATCCGCGGATCGAAGACCACGACCGAGATTTCGATCGTCGGCCAGAGCGCGTGCGGACCGGGTGAAGAGTACGAACAGCCTACGGTGCCGTGAGGCGAACGACGGCGGGCGGGTGTCGCGCCAGTTGATCTACGACACGACGGGCGACGGTACCGAGCTCGTCGCTTGATTTCGGCGAGACACTCGCGCTCGGCACGAATCCCGAACCTGTCGAGCTGGCGCAAGGACTCCGATCGCTTTCTACAGGCGTAGCCGGCCGCCCTGGTAGACGCGCGACACGGTTGCGCCGCACTTGCCGTAGAACCGCAGGTTGCTGACCCAGCAGATCTCGCCCGCCGCATGCCCGCGCCGTTCGAGGTCGGCGCAGATCGCGGCGAGGACGGCGGATCCCACGCCGCCGTGGTGCGTCTCGGGGTCGGTGGCCATCGGGCCGATCCACGTCTCGCGGTTGCATGAGTGGCACCCAAACCCGATCGTGGAGCCGTGCTCGTCGCGAGCCGCAACAGCCGTGCCCTGCTCGACGGCCACAGTCAGTTCGTCGACCCACTGCGGGAAGGCGCGGTGCGCGAACGTCAGGGCGCCGTCGGTCTGTTCGAGTTCCACGGTGACCCCGCGTGGCGGTGCGCGCCGGAACGTCGCCGGGATCGTCATGTTGATGCCGACGAGGTTGCGCTCGAACCCCATCGTCTCGAACAGCATTCCGGCGCGCGTGTTCGCAAGGTCGACGCCGGGCCAGACGTAGCGGGGGATGGCGTTGGCCAGGTGCATGTGCTTCGCGCCGTGCGCCCGTGCCCGTTCGATCGCGGCGCCAACGAGTTCCTTGGCGTGTCCCCGGCTCTGACGCTCGGGCGGCACCGCGACGAGCAGCAGCCACGCCCCGGTGTAGTCGCCGAGCTGTTTGATCGTGAGGACGGCGGCGCCGCCGTCCTCACGAT
>Ga0163153_10003402_pt1 | contig 21335 bp, 18 predicted proteins | sample OliLakLV19MP6IB1_FD_148629 | JGI IMG/M metagenome (GOLD analysis project Ga0163153, IMG submission 148629) | Freshwater microbial mat bacterial communities from Lake Vanda, McMurdo Dry Valleys, Antarctica - Oligotrophic Lake LV.19.MP6.IB-1 | ecosystem: Environmental > Aquatic > Freshwater >...
CCCCCGTCGTTCCCGCGTGCGCGGGAACGACGGGGGGGCGGGAGCGGCGGCCTGAGTCAATCTCGTCAGATTGTCGTGCCCGGGGCGCGCACCCGGGCGCTTGAACGACAGGCCCCACTCGGGCTAGTGACCTTCGACCGTGGGATGACGTTCACGTTGAGTCAATTTTTCGCGCGTAGCTCCTGAAGCGACCCAACGGGGAGCGGGGCACTGGAAATATGGGCCGGGGCACCGCCCCGCTACCGATGGCGTTTGCGATCGTCGCCCGGGCTCGAGCGAATGACGACGCGCCACCCGAAAGCGAAGAGGATGCCACGATGGCGACCAATCACCAGCCGATCCTGGAGTTCGTGCTCGACAACTACCGCAACTTCAATGCCCGCGTGACCCGCGACGCCCTCGTCGCCTATTGGCGCCACATCGAAGACGGCGGCAAGATGTTCTGGGCCGTCGCCGGCGCAATGTCGTCGGCGCAGCTAGGCATTACCCTGGCCCCGGCGATCCGCGCCGGGCTCATCCACGGCCTTTCCGTCACCGGCGCCAATCTCGAAGAGTCGCTCTTCCGCCTCGTCGCCCACGATAGTTACAAGGACTTCCCCGACTACCGCTACTTCACCAAGGAACAGGATACCGAGATCCTCGAGGCCCGCATGCGGCGGGTGACCGATACCAGCATTCCCGAGGACGAAGCCTTCCGTGTCGTCGAGGGGCAGCTGGTGCCGATGTGGGAGCGCGCTTCGGCCGAGTCGATGCGACGGTTCTGGCACGAGTACTTCTACGAGTTGGTGCAGGCGCTCGATCCGGCGACCCACGAGGGCGACCCCGAAGCTTGCTGGTTGCTCGCAGCGGCGCGCGCGAATCTCCCAATCGTCGTGCCGGGCTGCGAAGATTCGACCTTCGGCAACATCTTCGCGTCGCACGTGAAGCTCGGCGACTGCAACGCGGCGATCGTCAAGTCGGGGATCGAGTACATGGCCGCGTTCTACGACCAGTACCAGGTGCTCGCCGACGGCGCAGGCGTCGGCTTCTTCCAGATCGGCGGCGGCATCGCTGGCGACTTTCCGATCTGCGTGGTGCCGTCGATCAAGTACGACCTCGAACAGCCGGCGAAGCCGTGGGCCTACTTCTGCCAGATCTCCGACTCGACGACGTCGTACGGTTCCTACTCGGGCGCGACGCCGAACGAGAAGATCACCTGGGACAAGCTGACGCAGGACACTCCCATGTTCGTGATCGAGTCGGACGCCACCATCGTTGCGCCGCTGCTGCTGCGCGCGCTGCTCGAGTGCAAGGCCGATCCGGATGCGGCGAACGCCCGGCTGGCCCAAGCGGGCCTGTGAAGCCGTTGCTCGAGAGAAGGGTTCTGCGCATCACCCCCGCGCGGCGAAGAAGCGACTCAGTTCGCTGAGAACCGTCGCTGTATCCGCCACCAGGCGCCGAGCCGGTGGAAGGGAATCGAGAAACACCTTGCCGTAGAACTTGGTGACGATGCGGCTGTCGAGGAGGATCACCGCACCGCGATCCGTGCGCGAGCGGATCAGCCGCCCGAAGCCCTGCTTCAGCTTGATCACCGCCTGCGGAAGCGCGTGCTCGCGGAACGGATTGCCGCCGCGCTTCTCGATATCCTCGACGCGCGCCTCTTCGATCGGTTCGGTTGGCACCCGAAACGGCAGCTTGGTGATCACCACACAGCGCAATGCGTCGCCGCGCACGTCGACTCCCTCCCAGAAGCTATCGGTTGCGAACAGCACTGATTTGGGGTCGTCGATGAAGCGCCGCAGCAGGAGTTCGCGATTCATCTCACCCTGGCGGAGCACGGTGATGCCGGCACGCGCGAGATCGCCCTCGAGCACCTGCACTGCGCGGTTCAAGGCGCCGTAGGCGGTGAACAGCACGAAGGTCCCGCCGCCCGTCGTCTGCACAATGCGCCGGATCGCGTCGTGGGTCGCTGCCTCGTAGCGCGGGTTCGCCGGCTCGGGGAAGTCGCGCGGGATCGCCAACAGCGCTTGGTTGGCGAAATCGAAGGGCGATTCGACGCGCAGCGTCTTCACCCGCGCGGGGTCGCTGAGCTGCTTCAAGCCGATGCGGTCGTGCAAATAGTCGAAGCGATTGCCGACCGTCAGCGTCGCCGAGGTCATCACCACCGTCGGGAACTGTTCGAACAGCGCCTCGCGCAACTGGTCGGCGACGCGAATCGGCGCGGTGTGAAAGCTCACGGCTTTGCCGAAGCGCCCGCGGTTGCGCGCCTCGATCCACTTGCACTGCTTGTCGTCGTCCTGGACGAACGCGTTCAGCGAGGTCGCGAGCGCCGCGATCCGACCCTGCAATGCGCGCACTTCGGTGGCGAGCGAGAGCACGCGCTTCTCCGACTCCTCACCCAACGTCTCTAGCCTTTCCCGCAGCGGCATGAAGTCCTCAGCGTAGTCGGCCAATGCCGTCGCCAGGCGCTGCAGCCCATTCTCGACCAGACTCCAGTACGAGCCCGCGCGCACCCGCGGCACGATCCTCAGTTTGTGTTCGCGGCCGGGCTCGATGCCCTGCCCGAGCAACCCCTCGAAGCCGACGAGCAAGTGCATGAACGTCTCTTGTGCCGTCGCCAACAGGCCCGCGCGCCGCGCGAGCAGGCGCTCTTCGATGACACGTACCGCGCCCTCCGCGATGATCTGGTCTTCGGGCAACTCGATCGATTCGAGCTGCACCATGAGCGCCGGCAGCACGCCCTTCTGCGCGGCTGTAGCGCTTTGCAGTCGCCCGAGCACGCGCTCGATGGCGGCGAGGCTGGCGCGCATGCCGAAGTAGTTGGTCGAGACGTCCTCGAGATGGTGGGCCTCGTCGATGATGATCCGCTGCGCCGGCGGCAGCACTGCGTTCTGGGTGTAGCTGCCGAGTTCGGCACGCAGCGCGAGGTCGGCCATCAGCAGGTGGTGGTTGACGACGACGACGTCGGCGAGCGCGGCGTTACGGCGCGCGGTGTAGAAGAAGCAAGTCGAGTAGTGCGGGCAGCGCGCGCGCAGGCAATTGTCGTTCTCCGAAACCACCTGTTCCCAGACTTCGGCGCGCGGCCGCACCGCGAGATCGCCAAGGCTGCCGTCCTTGGTCTTATCCACCCAATCGAGCAGGTCGGTGAGTTCGCGGCTGAGATCGTCGGCGATGAGCTGGGCAGGCTGGGCGCGTGCCTGCCCCGCTTTGCGTTGGCAGACGTAGTTGCCGCGCCCCTTGACCAGGGCGGTGGTGATCTCGCGACCGACCTTGCCGGCGAGCAGCGGCAGGTCCTTGCCGACGAGTTGCTCCTGCAAATTGATGGTGTGAGTCGCGACGATCACCCGCTCGTTGTTGCGCACGGCCCAGTTCACGGCGGGGATGAGATAAGCGAGCGACTTGCCGGTGCCGGTTCCCGCCTCGACGGTGAGAGTCGTCTCGTCGTTGAAGGCGTCGACGACCGCTTGCAGCATCTTCAACTGTTGCGGCCGGTGTTCGTAGCCTTCGAGAGCCGACGCGACGAGTCCGCCGGGGCCGAGCAGTTGCTGCGATGCGGCGCCGTCGAGGTGCTCGGCCACCTCCGGGCGATGCGGCTCGACGACGACGTAGATCGCGGTGACATCGTTGTCGACGATGTAGGCGCCGACGGCGTTGTTGCCGAGCGCCGCGGCGATGTCGAGGTCGGCGCCCGACGGGGTCAGTGCGCCGCTCGGGTGGTTGTGGATGACGACTTCGCCCGGCCGCGGGATCTGCATGAGGGCCGGCACAGCGCTGCGGTTGCCGCGCGCGAGGACGCGCACGGTATCGACGGCACCGGACTCGTCGAGGGTGCCGAGGAGGAAGATTTCGTTGCCGCCTGCGTCGCGGACCGCGTCGCGGGTAGCGACGCGCGCGGATTCGGTGAAGTGCTTTTCGGTCAAGGCGGGCACGCGCCGAAGCTATCAGCGCTGGCCGCCGATGTCAGCGCTAGCGTGAAGACCAGTTGCGCACCCCCTACGACGCGCCGACGCGTACTGCTTGCAAATGCTTGCAACGCGCCTAGGCTCGGCTCCATGGTCACGATTTCCCACCGCATTGATGCGGAGTTGAAACTGCAACTCGACCGCTACTGCGAGCAGCATGGTCTCAAGGCTCAAGCAGTCGTCCAGGAAGCGATTGCCCAGTGGCTGGAGGACGCCGAAGACATCGAGTTGATCGACAAGCGTCGCAATGGACCTTGGGTTTCGTGGGAGGAGGTGCGCGACGACCTATAGGATCGTGCTGCATGCGGCCGTTCCCAAGGAGATAAAGGCGCTACCCGTCGCAACACGGCGGCGGGTTAAAGACGTGATCGACTCCTTATCTGCGCAACCAGTTCCCGTAGGAGCGAGTCGCTTGCGCGGGCGGGAGGGAGCCTACCGAATTCGTGTCGGCGACTACCGCATCATCTACGAAATCCACGCAACCGAGATTGTCGTCTACATCGTCGGTGTCGCGCAGCGGCGCGAGGTCTACCGGCAGATCCTGAAGCGTCGCTGCACGTCGTTCCTGGCGTTCGTTTCTCCGGGCTCTCTCCGTCCCCTACGACCAGAACCTGCGGAGGCGGGCGCGGAAATATTCGCGATTCAGCTTGGCGATGTTCGACAGTGAGATCCCCTTCGGGCAGACGGCCTCGCATTCGCCCTCGTTGGAGCAGGCGCCGAAGCCTTCTTCTTCCATTTTCTCGATCATTGCCATGACGCGCATGCCCGCCTCTACCTTGCCTTGGGGCATCAGCGAGAGGTGGGTGATTTTGGCGCCGACGAAGAGGGCCGCCGAGGCGTTCTTGCAGGCGGCGACACAGGCGCCGCAGCCGATGCACGCCGCCGAGTCGAATGCCGCGTCGGCGTCGGGCTTCGGAATCGGGATCGCGTTGGCGTCCGGCGCGCTGCCCGCATTGATGCTGACGTAGCCACCGGCGGCGATGATGCGGTCGAAGGCACTGCGGTCGACGACGAGATCCTTGAGCACCGGAAACGCTTTGGCGCGCCACGGTTCGAGGGTGATCACCGCGCCGTCCTTGAAGTGGCGCATGTAGAGCTGGCAGGTGGCCACGCCCTGCTGCGGACCGTGGGCGACGCCGTTGATGACGATGCCGCACGAGCCGCAGATGCCCTCGCGACAGTCATAGTCGAAGGCGATCGGTTCCTCGCCCGCGAGGATCAGGCGGTCGTTGATGACGTCGAGCATCTCGAGAAACGACATGTCGGTCGAAACGCCCTTGGCCGGGTACTCGACGAAGCGCCCGGGCGCGGTGCGATTCGGCTGCCGCCACACCCGCAGGCGGAGATTCAGGTTCTTTGCTTCGCTCATGGTCGATCCCTACTTGTAGCTGCGCTGGCTCGGGGTGACGAACTCGAAGTTCAGCTCCTCTTTGTGCATCTCCGGAGCCTGCCCTTCGCCCTTGTATTCCCAAGCGGCGACGTAGCTGAACTTCTCGTCGTCGCGCAGTGCCTCGCCGTCCGGCGTCTGGCTTTCCTCGCGGAAGTGGCAGCCGCACGACTCGGTGCGCTGCAAGGCATCGAGCGCCATCATCTCGGCGAATTCCATGTAGTCGGCGACGCGCAGCGCCAGCTCGAGGTTCTTGTTGAGGTTGTCGGCGCGGCCCGGCACCTTGACCTCGTTCCAGAATTGCTCACGCAGCGCGCGGATCTTCCCGACGGCGGTCTCGAGTCCTTCTCTGGTCCGCGCCATGCCGACGTATTCCCACATGATGCCGCCGAGTTCGCGGTGCAGGTCCATCACGGTCCGTCCGCCCTGCACGCCGAGCACCTTGTCGATCCGCTGCTGGACTGCGTTTTCCGCTTCGGCGAAGGCGGCGTGATCGGTGCCGACCTTCTCGAGCTTGGTGCTGGCGATGTAGTTGGCGAGCGTATACGGAGCGACGAAGTAGCCGTCGGCGAGGCCCTGCATCAGCGCGCTGGCGCCGAGGCGGTTGGCGCCGTGGTCGGAGAAATTCGCCTCGCCGAGCGCGAACAGCCCGGGCACCGTCGTCTGCAGGTTGTAGTCGACCCACAGGCCGCCCATGCAGTAGTGCACCGCCGGGTAGATGCGCATCGGCACCTCGTATGGGTTCTCGTCGACGATCTCCTTGTACATGTCGAAGAGGTTGCCGTAGCGGCCGCGGATGGCGTCCTCGCCGAGTCGCTCGATGGCGTCGGCGAAGTCGAGATAGACCGCGAGGCCGGAGGCGCCGACGCCGCGACCCTCGTCGCAGACGACCTTGGCGTTGCGCGACGCGACGTCGCGCGGGACGAGGTTGCCGAAGCTCGGGTACTTGCGCTCGAGGAAGTAGTCGCGTTCGTCCTCGGGGATCTTCTCCGGCGACCGGGTGTCGCCCTTTTGCTTGGGCACCCAGACGCGGCCGTCGTTGCGCAGGCTCTCGGACATGAGCGTGAGCTTGGCCTGGTAGTCGCCGCTGACGGGGATGCAGGTCGGGTGGATCTGGACGAAGGACGGGTTGCCGACGAAGGCGCCGCGCTTGGCGCAGCGCCAGGCGGCGGTGACGTTGCTGTTGCCGGCCATCGTCGACAGGAAATAGACGTTGCCGTAGCCGCCGGTGCAGAGCAGGACCGCGTCGGCCGCGTAGCGCTCGAGTTCGCCGGTGACCAGGTTGCGGACGACGATGCCGCGCGCGTGGCCGTCGACGACGACGAGGTCGAGCATCTCGCGGCGGGCGAAGAGCTCCACCTGGCCACCCGCGACCTGGCGCATCAGCGAGCTGTAGGCGCCGAGTAGGAGTTGCTGGCCGGTCTGGCCGCGGGCGTAGAAGGTGCGCGACACCTGGGCGCCGCCGAAGGAGCGATTGTCGAGCAGGCCGCCGTACTCGCGGGCGAAGGGGATGCCCTGGGCGACGCACTGGTCGATGATGTCCACGCTGACCTGGGCGAGCCGGTAGACGTTGGCCTCGCGGGCGCGATAGTCGCCGCCTTTGATGGTGTCGTAGAAGAGCCGGTACACCGAGTCGCCGTCGTTCTTGTAGTTCTTCGCGGCATTGATGCCGCCCTGGGCGGCGATGCTGTGCGCGCGGCGCGGGCTATCCAAGATGGTGAAGTTGAGGACGTTGTAGCCGAGTTCGCCGAGCGTGGCCGCGGCGGAGGCGCCGGCGAGGCCGGTGCCGACGACGATCACCGTGTGCTTGCGGCGATTGGCCGGGTTCACCAGCTTCATGTCGAACTTGTGCTGGTCCCACTTCGCATCGAGCGGGCCGCTCGGGACTTTGCCGTCTAAGATCATGCGTTCCCTCCGAACAGGAACAGGAGAATCGGGACGATCAGGAAGCCGCCGGCGATGACGACCGCGAAGCCGCGGCCGAAGGCGAGTGGGCCCTTGCGGTAGTCGATGCCGAGCGACTGAAAGGCGCTGCCGACGCCGTGGTAGAGGTGGAAGCCGACGATGACCATCGAGACGATATAGAACAAAACGTAGAGCGGGTTCTGGAAGATCTCGACGGTCAGCCGGTAGAGGTCGCGGATCGGCTCGGCGCCGACGGTTTCGTAGTAGGCGCCGAACTTGAAGGTCTTGAGGTGGAGCGGGACGAAGACCAGCAGGAAGAGTCCCGAGAAGATCATCGTCGTCGACGCCAGCGTCTTGTTGCTGGGCGCGCCGGCGGCTTCCTTCATGTCGTAGGGGACCGGTCGGGCGAGCTGGTTCTTGCGGTACATCAGGATGCCGGAGGCGAAGTGGGCGACGAACAGCAAGAGCAGGCCGGCCTCGGCGACATAGATGAGGGGGTTCGAGGTCAGCGCGTGGCTGTACCCGTTGAAGGCGTCGGCGCCGACGAAGATGAGCAGGTTTCCCGTCAGGTGAGTGACGAGAAACAGACTCAAGAGCAGTCCCGTGAGCGCCATGAGAATCTTGCGCCCGACGGGAGACGTCAGGAAGTTGGAGAGCGTCTCCACTGTTGCGACCTCCGTTGGCTGATGAAGTTACGGTTACCGTATTTCGCGGGCCATTGTTAGTATTCGCAGAGATTATTCTTGGACATCCAAGGAGAAGCGAAGCTGATCTTGGCGATAAGTCGGTTGCGCTGCTGGTCTTGACGCCGGCGCGCTTCCGGGGTGATCTGCGCGGATGGCCCGTATCGCTGCTCTGACGGTTCTATTACTCGCCTTCGCCGCTTGTCGTTCGGACGAGATCGTCCCAGGCGCGCTCGACCTGCCGGCGTTGCAAGTCGATCTGCCGGCGGGATGGGAGCGGCAGGCGCCGACGTCTGGCATGCGGGCGGCGCAGGCACGCGTCTTGGGCCCCGGCGGCGCCGCCGAGTTCACTGTCTTCCACTTCGGCGAGGGCAAGGGCGGCTCAGTCGCCGAGAACTTGCAGCGTTGGTCGGACCAGATCGAATTCGCGCCGGGCAGTTCCACGGCGCGCGAGGAGTTCGCGGCGAACGGTTACACCATCTACCGGGTGGACTTCGCGGGGACGCTGAAGGCCGGCACGATGGGCATGGGCCCGGCCGAGCCGCAGCCGAACTCGCGCATTCTCGGCGCGATCGTCGAGGGCCCGGGAGGGCCGTGGTACTTCAAGCTGACCGGACCCGACGCCACCGTCGAGCAGCACCGCGACGTCTTCTTGCGCATGCTCGAAAGCGTGCGCGCACGCTGATCCGTTCTCGCGACGGCTTTGTCCGCCGCGGGGCAAGGGTGTAGGTTCTCCGGTTCGATGAAGCCGCCGATTGCCGCAACGAAGCCGATACGCATCCGCCTCCATGGCGACGTGCGCATCGACCCCTACGCCTGGCTGCGCAACCGCGATGCTCCGGAAGTGCTCGCCTACCTCAAGGCGGAGAACCGCTACACCGCGCAGCGCATGCGCGGCACCACGACGCTGCAGGACAAGCTCTTCGGCGAGATGCGGCGCCGCATCAAGGAGACCGATCTCGACGTTCCGGTGCAGGTCGACGACTACTTCTACTACTCGCGCACCAAGAAGGGGCAGCAGTACGGCATCTTCTGTCGCCGCCACCGCTCGCTCCGCGCGCGCGAGGAGATTCTCCTCGATCACAACGCCCTCGCCCGCGGCAAGAAGTACTTCGACGTCGGCCTGCATTCGCTCAGCCCCGACCACGGGTTGCTCGCCTACACCACCGATACCAGCGGCGACGAACGCCATACGCTGCAGATCAAAGACTTGAAAACCGGTCGCCTGCGGCCCGAGGTGATCGCGGACGTCGCCGGCGTCGCCTGGGCACTCGACAGCGCGACCTTCTTCTACACCGTGCTCGACCACCTGCACCGTCCGTACAAGGTGTATCGCCATCGGCTCGGCGAGCCGGTCGCTGCCGATACCCTGGTGTTCCACGAGCCCGACGAGTCGTTCTATGTCGGCGTGGCGACGACCCGGAGCCGCGAGTACGTGCTGCTCGAACTGCATGCGAAGACCACCAGCGAGGTTCATTTTCTGCCAGCGGCGCAGCCCGAGCAGCCGTTTCGCTGCGTGCAGAAGCGCCGCCGCCACGTCGAATATGCGGTCGAGCACCACGGCGACACTTTCTTCGTGCTGCACAACCACAAGGCCAAGAACTTCGAACTGGCGCGCGCGCCGATCGCCAAGCCCGGGGCGCGTAACTGGAAACCGGTGATTCACCATCGTGCGGACGTGCTGCTCGAGGACGTCTCTGCGTTCGAAAACCACCTCGTCGTCTACGAACGCGAGGGTGGCCTCGAACACATCCTCATCCGCAACCTCAGCAGCGGCGCCGAGCACCGCATGCACTTCCCGGAGAGCGTCTACACGATCGCCGAGGGCGCGAACCCTGATTTCCACACCCACAGCCTGCGCTTTTCCTACTCGTCGTTGGTGACGCCGTCGTCGGTATTCACCTACGACATGAACACCCGCCAGCGAACTCTCCTCAAGCAGGCGCGCGTTCTCGGCGGCTACGACCCGAACCTCTACAAGACCGAACGGATCTTCGCGACCGCGCCCGACGGCGAGCGGGTGCCGATATCGCTCGTGTATCGCAAGGGCATCAAGCACAACGGCAAGAACCCGACGTTTCTCAGCGGCTACGGTTCCTACGGCGCGAGTCGCGACCCTGCGTTTTCGTCGGTGCGCCTGAGCCTCCTCGACCGCGGCGTGGTGTACGCGATCGCCCACATTCGTGGCGGCAGCGAGATGGGGCGTGCGTGGTACGAACGCGGCAAGTTCCTGGAGAAGAAGAACACGTTCACCGACTTCATCGCCTGCGCCGAGAAGCTCATCGAGGCGGGTTTCACCGCGCCCGAACACCTGGCGATCAACGGCGGTAGCGCCGGCGGCCTGCTCATGGGAGCGGTCGTCAATATGCGCCCCGAGCTGTTCGGCGTGGTCGTCGCCGACGTCCCCTTCGTCGACGTGCTCAACACCATGCTCGACCCGACCCTCCCTTTGACGGTCATCGAGTACGACGAGTGGGGCAACCCGAACGAGCCGAAGTTCTATCGCTACATCAAGTCGTATTCGCCGTACGACAACGTCGCGGCGCAGGCCTACCCGACGATGCTGATGACGGCCGGACTCAACGACCCGCGGGTGAGCTACTGGGAGCCGGCGAAGTTCGTCGCCAGGTTGCGGGCGACGAAGACCGACAGCAACGAGTTGCTGCTGAAAACACAGATGAGCGCCGGCCACTTCGGCGCCTCGGGGCGCTACGAGGTGCTGAAAGAGGTCGCCTTCGACTATGCGTTCGTGCTGACCCGGCTCGGGGTGGAAAAGGAGCATACGCCGCGGGCACCGGGACGTGCTGTGCCGCGCAAGAAAACTTAGAAAGAGACTTGTCACTTACTTTGCGGTGCGCTAGAAGTGCTCGCATGCGATCGAGCGCCGCCGTTGCACTTGCCTCTCCGCCACCGCGCCGCACCCAGGCCGAACGCCGGGCTGCCACTCGCGGCAAGCTGCTCGAGGCCACCATCGACTGCCTCACCGAACTCGGCTACGCCGGCACCACCACCACCGAGGTCTGCCTCCACGCCGGCGTCTCCCAGGGCGCCCTGTTCAAGCACTTCCCCTCCAAAGCCGACCTCGTCAGTGCCGCCGCCGAGCACCTCTTCGCCAGCCTCATCGCCGACTACGTCACCACCCTGCCGCAGCTGACGCCCAAGGCGGACAAGGTTGCTGCCGCGATCGACTTGCTGTGGCAGATCTTCGCCCAACCGCGGCTGCACGCCACCTTCGAACTCTACTTGGCGGCGCGCACCGACCCCGAACTCGCTGCGGCGATGCGTCCGGTCTCGGAGCGCCATCGCGACAACCTCTACATCCTGGCGTGTGAACTCTTCCCCGAAGCCGCTGCCGGCAACCCGCGCTTCGGCGGCTTGTTGCAGATCATCATCGATACCCTGCAAGGCGCCGCTCTCGGCAGCTTCACGTTGCCCGAGCCACGCCGCACTCGCGCGATGCTCGCGGTGCTCACCGATCTCGCCCGCCGCGAATTGCAGGCCGCGAATCCCCCCGCGAGGTAAGCCCATGCCCGAGTCCAACCTCATCCATCTGGCGATCCCCTTCTTCTTCGGTCTGCTTCTCCTCGAAGCGGTCGTCGCCGCGTACCGCAAGCAGCCGGTGTTCGAAACCCGGGACACCATCGCCAGCCTGGCGATGGGCGTCGGCAACGTCGTCGTCAACCTCTTCTGGAAGGGTATCGCCTTCTCGCTCTACGTCGTGGTTCACCAGTTCGCGCTGCTCGACATCGGCACCGGCGCGATCGCCTGGATCGCGGTGCTGATCGCCGACGACTTCGCCTACTACTGGTTCCACCGCATCCACCACGAGGTACGCTTCTTCTGGGCCTCGCACGTCACCCACCACTCGAGCCAGCGCTACAACCTTTCGACCGCGCTGCGGCAGTCGTGGACCGCGCCGATGAGCGGCGTGCTATTCTACCTACCGCTGGCGCTGGTCGGCTTCGACCCGCTGATGATCGTCACCGCGCAGTCGATCAACCTGCTCTACCAGTTCTGGATTCATACCGAGCTGATCGACCGTCTCGGCCCGCTCGAGTGGGTGATGAACACGCCGTCGCACCATCGCGTGCATCACGGCGCCAACATCGCCTACCTCGACTGCAACTACGCCGGCATCTTCATCGTCTGGGATCGGTTCTTCGGAACCTTCGAGCCGGAGGTCGAGCCGGCGCGCTTCGGCCTGACCAAGAACATCGCGAGCTACAACCCGGTGTACATCGCCTTGCACGAATGGGCGGCGATCGCCCGCGACGCCGCGCGCGCCGGCAACCTCCGCGCCGCGCTCGCCTACGTCTTCGCCCCGCCGGGGTGGAGCCCCGACGGGGCGACGCTCACAGCGCCGCAGCTTCGCGCGGCGCAGCACGGCATGGCGCACGAGGTGGATGCGGTCTCGGCTCTCACCGCGGGCGCGCCGCGCGTGATTCGAGCCTGACCTGAAGGGGCGTGCTTCCTCACCGGCTCGCGTCGACGCTCCAGATTCCCGGACCGCGCGCGGCGATGAACAGAAACACGAAGCAGTAGAGGACTGCGAGTTCGCCCTGGTTGACCAGGGGGAACGGGTGATTGAGCCCGTGAGCCATCCAGTAGGCGACGGCCATCAGGCCGCTGCATAGGAACGCCGCCCAGCGGGTGAAGAAGCCGATCATCACCAAGATCCCGCCGACGAGTTCGATGGGACCGGCAACGTACAGGACGAATGTAGGAGCCTCCGCCGGCACTGGCGACGGGAATCCGAAGAGCTTGCTCGTGCCGTGCCAGAGAAACAGCAAGCCGGCGACGATGCGCATCAGGGCGTAGGTCTGCGACTCGTAGGGTTTCATGAAGTCTGCCATGCGAACTCCTCTTCGGTGGATGTGGATACGACAATTTCGCGAGCACCATGCGCCAGGCAGGCGTGCGATGGCAACCGATCTTCAATCCACGCGGCCGGGTCGTGGATACGCTACTTGCGAGCGACGACTGGAGCCACGAGTTTCGGCGCGGCGCGCGCGCGGCTGGCAGACGGGCTGCGGCGCGGGAGATCCGAATCGTGCCTGACGTGACCGTGATCTGCGGCCCGTCGGAACGGGCCCCGGAGAGCGCGACGCACGTCACGAACCCGAAGGTGGTTGTCGAAATCACGAGTCCCGGCACCGCCGAGTACGATCGCGGCGAGAAGCTCCAGCAGTACCAGAGCATAACCTCTCTCGAGGCAATCGTGATCGTGGATCACGGAGTCGAGCGGATCGAGCTTTGGACCCGAAACCGGGAAAGCTGGCAGGTTCGCGTGTGCGGCACCGGCGAGACAGTTCCACTCGGCGCCGTCTCGGCGCATCTCGAAGTAGACGAGATCTATGCGGCAGCGCGCAACGCGTGAGTGCGCATCGAGCCGGCTCCGCTTTTCGGTCGAAGCGTGCCGATGAACGAATCCGCATACGCCTTAGCGGCGTGCGGTGCGCTTACGCGCTGTTTGCGCCTTCGGAGAACGATCGAGGTGCTTGAAGAGATCGTCGGCCGTAGCAAAAGGGCCGGACGCACGGTCGGCCTTGAGGTCCGCCAAGCCCTCCTGCAGGCGGCGGCTGATCTCTTTCTCGAAGGCGTCTCCAGTAACGACGGTAGCCGGGCGCAACAAGATACCATCGCGGTGAGGGGTGGCCTCCATGAAGTCACCCACGCGCAGGTTCAGGGCCCGCCGCGTGGTGGGCGGGATCGTTACTTGGAAGTTCCGGGTGATCTTTGTCAGCGTGGCAGCCATAGAGTCCTCGTAAGTTAGTAAGTTACATTAACAGGGTGCCCCTGGGCCCGCTCGGCGTCAACTTCCTATCGGCGTCGGGTCGTGTCTCAGTTTGATTCCGCCGCCGCCATGGGCTTGCACCCCTGACTCGCGAGAGCCGCCCCTGCGTCCCGGAAGGACACCTAGTGGGGTGTCCGAGAAATTCGGTGTGGAAGTCGGCGAGGAATCGGCGTCCATGCCAAGGCGCGACGACGAAGGAAGATCGGCAATCTTTCGAGGAGGAGCAACGCCGGCAGGACGGTCGAGGCCCGGCGAATTTCGTGCCGAACTTCTCAGACGCCCCACTAGAGCAGTAGGACCCTCCGGAGGCACCCGTGATCGAGCTTTCGGGAGTGCGAGAGAATCGTGCCGGCGACTGCCGGGAGGGCGCAACTGGCGACGCCCGATCACTCTCGCAGGCGCCGACACGGCCGCAGTCCCGGTTTCGGTTGCAGGGCGTGACGGAATTCCCGATACTCGGCGTCGTGACGTCTTCCGCAGCTCATGCCGCAGACCGCCATCGCCGACTTGCTTTCGCGAATCCGCCGCCTGCGGAGCGCATGGAGACCACAGTTCGTCGGCACGAAAACATCAACGAAAGAAGGGCAGGTGCTCGATGGTCGTTTCTCGCCTGACGTGGATTCTACGAAGCGCGATCGTGATGGCTACCATCTCGGTCAGCGCCTGCGGCGGCGGTGGCGGTGACGGTGACGAGGTCCAGTACGCAACCGAATTCACCGTTGTCGAGGTGGATCCGGCGACGCCGGCGCCGCTCCAGTTGGCCGTGCAGGCCTGCGCCGGACTCAGCAATCGCAAGCTCGGTGGATCGGTGTACGTAAAGACGGAAGCGAACGACGCGCAATGGCTGGACGAACTCGACATGACTCCACGCGACGTGGTGGATGCCGCCGACTTTCTGGCGACATGCGTGGCCGAGTTCCCGACCTGCGTCCGCTATGCCTATGCCGATCAGCAGAGGCTGCTGCCCAGCATCCTGACCGCCGCGGCGGCGCTCGGCGCAGTGCCGCTCGACTCGGGGATGTCGGACGCCTGCGACAACGTGGTGTTGGACGCCACCGTCGAGTTTGCGGACAAGACCACCCCGTATCTCGCCACGCAGTACGTCTTCGAAAACTACCTGGACAAGACCACCGGATTGGCGATGCTCAACCCCGGCTACGATACTGCCGCCAGGGACCTCGCCAATCCCGCGCTGGTTCGGGACATGCCTCCGGCTCTGGTCGACTACGTGTTTTCGCAGAAGCTGTTCGTCGTGTTTCTGGTGAACGGGTGTATCGGTGGCAACCCTGAGAGGCAGCTTCTCTCCGATGTCGTCAACAGCGGGCAGTGGCCGACGCCCCTGGGTGTGTATGGCTACAACAATTCATGGCTGATCGGTGGGTACGTGTTCGAGGCCCAGACTCGGTGCTTGGATTCCCGCAACATGGGGGCGATTCCCACCGAAACGGGGAATCTGTCGTTCTTTTCGACGCGCCGTGCGCCGATCTTGGAAGCCGGCGAGCTCGAGCGCAATGCTCCCGAAGACGTCGAATACGATCCCAGCAAGACCTACGTCGCGTTCGTTGTCGGTGATGGCGACAACGTCAGGTTCATCATGACCACGAGGAAGGAATGGCTGCGCCAGCGGCTTGCAGATTGCGCGCAGGCCGACAGTCCCTGCGCCCCTCTCACGTGGACGATCTCGCCGCATTTGCCCAGCCTCGCGCCGGATGTGCTCGGATGGTACTTCCGCTCGAGTCGCCAAACCGGAAAGGACTACTTCACCCTCCCTCCCAGCGGGCATCTTTATGCGTACCCGACGTCTCTACGAGACGAGGAACAGGACCGGTTCGTGGCGGCGACCGAGCGCGACGCGCGCATTCTGGGTGTCCACGGCACCGTGCACTGGGATTGGAACGGCACGTGGCGCGATGCAGAGAACGAATTCTTGCCGAAATACGCCAGGGCCGACGGTGTGATCCGCGGCGTGTTTCCGGTCAATGTGCCGTACGCGCTTTCCGCCTTTCCTTGGTGGCCGTCCGAGCAGTTTTTCCGGGTGCTCACAGGCGACGATGGGGGCGCGGTGGTGGTGTTTCGGCCGCGCGAGTGGCGCGGGGTCGATGACAGGGACGATGAATTCTTCCTGAGCCCGCAGAACATGGCCGCGGAGCTGGCTGGCTACCCGGCCGGAACCGTCACTTGGGTGTACATGACCAGCGACGGCGGCCTGAGCCTCGAAAACTCTTTCATGGAACTGGAGCGGCTCCTGCCTGAGCGCGTCCAGCTCGTCAGCGCCGACACGGCTGCAAGGCTGGCGACGGTGGCCGGGCGCGACTGAATCTCCAAGGCTCGGTTCTAGAGTGCCGGCCTCCAGGTGCTGGAGTTTCGCCGGCGGGAAGAATCGCGACACCCATGTCGCGGCCGCTGAGCCCCCGTTGCTCTCGGATCCCGCGCCGGGCCCCATGGGGCCCGGCGCGCTCATTGGTTCATGGCTGGCTGGATCTTGGGTGTCCCGACGCGCGTCCCGACGCGCGAACGGCCGCACCCGCTCGATCGGCCGTTCGCTGCTGCCGTCCGCCGCGAAACAACGACGGTAGCGCCGATCGTGCGCCGTTGGAAACTTCGGGGCAGCCGTAGTAGCCCGCCGACATCCTCTGCCCAAGACGAAGGTGCCGCCAAGCGGGCAGGCCCGGCTCTTTAGGGACTGACCCGCCCGAACTGGAAGTCCGCCGTGGGTACTTCGCCGACGAGGGAAGGCAATCGCGAAGAGCAGGCTCAGCGATCGCCGCTCCGGCGGATCCCGCTGCCCGAGGTGTGGCCGAGCGTGCCGTGCCCGGCCTGGTTGCCGCGTCCGGCTCCGCCCGACGCACGATGCGCCTCGTCGCCGATTTCGATCTCGCCTGCCTCGAGTAGCTTTTTGAAGCCCGGCCCGTTGACGGCATTCGCCGCGACCTCGCCCGATTTTCCCGGGCCGAGAAAGAGAGTCTTGCCGCCGGGCAGGGGGATGCTGAGCGGTCGATGTGTCTTGTTCTGGATCGTGGCCATATACCTTCCTCATAGCACGCGCGCCCAGCGCCATGGGGTCGGACCGTCGCAAGTCGCTGAAAGCGCTGCAGGAAAAATCCTCTCGCAGGTCCCTTTCGTGGCACAGGGCGCGTTTTCGGCGGGAAAACCGCGCAAGAACGAGAACGGGGTCAGGTCTGGAATGTTGCCCTCTTGAGTTGGAAGTACGACTTTCCAGACCTCACCCCGTTCCCCCCTCACAAAGGTGTGTGCCCGTGCAGCATCAGCACGCGCCAGCGCTTCCTCCTCGCGTAGTTCGTCGTCTTGGGAATGAGCCATGTTCGCCCTCCAGGCGTGGCCACGCGTCCGGCACCGTGGAAATCACGGGGTCGCGTATGGCCGCGGGGAAGGACGGCTCGGCCGACGGGGGACTACTTCGGGTGATCAACCATGTCGATGAGGTCGTAGGTGTCCCCATCGATGGTGAAATAGAGGCGCCAGCTCTTGGTGATGGGGCCTGCCAGACATCACCGCCGCGCTCGGGAAAGCGCTTGGCTTGCAGTGAGGGGTGCCGGAGATTCTGCAGCAGAAGAGCAATCTGCTTCTTCGTGGCCTTCTGGATGCTCGACTCCGCCGTCGCACACGAGCGGTCGAAGCGTGCCGACGAACGAATCCGCATACGCCTTAGCGGCGTGAGGTGCGCTTACGCGCTGTTGGCGCTTTCGGAGAACGATCAAGGTGCTTGAAGAGATCGTCGGCCGTAGCAAAGGGGCCAGATGCACGGCCGGCCTTGATGTCCGCCAAGCCCTCCTGCAGGCGGCGGCTGACCTCTTTCTCGAAGGCGTTTCCAGTAACGACGGTAGCCGGGCGCAACAAGATACCATCGCGGTGCGGGGTGGCCTCCATGAAGTCACCCACGAGCAGGTTCAGGGCCCGCCGCGTGGTGGGCGTGATCGTTACTTGGAAGTTCCGGGTGATCTTTGTCAGCGTGGCAGCCATAGAGCCCTCGTAAGTTAGTAAGTTGCATGAACGTGGTGCCCCTGGACCCGCTCGGCGTCAACTTCCTATGGCCGGTGCACCCTCCTGACACCACCGCCGAGGCGCAGGGCTCTAGTTTCGGGAACCATCCACCAACTCCGGCGTCGCCATCGAGTCGGACCGTCGCAAGCGCTGAAAGCACTACAGAAAAGATCCCCTCGCAGGTCCCTTTCGTGGCTTAGGGCGCGTTTTCGGCGGGAAAACCAAGCAAGAACGAGAACGGGGGCCACGACCGCATAGTTCGATCGATGCCGCAAATCCTCGATTTGCCGCATCTCCACATCCAACGGACCCATCGGGGCGATGATGCGGGGAGGCCAACATGAGTGGAATCAATTCCGTGCTCGTTCGTCTGGGTTGCCGTTTCTGGACACGCAGAGGGGCCTTCGCCGAGCTTCGCTGCTGGGGTGTGCTCGTCTTGCTGATCGCCCGACCGGCGCTTTCAGCTCCGCCCACGGTCTGGACTCCGACCGGCCTCGGCGGCGGAGGCGCGCTGTACGGCCCCTTCTTCAATCCCCATGACCCGAGTGAGCTCTACGTCAACTGCGACATGAGCCAGCTGTTCCACTCGCTCGACTTCGGCGCGTCGTGAGGAATCGTCGACTACCGGCAGCTGCAGTCCAATACCCACACCGTCGTTCGCTTTTCCTCGGATCCGCAGATTCGTTACGCCGGGGACGGTTCGGTCTTCACGGGCGGCGGCTTCGTTGTCTCCAAGAGCACCGACGGTGGCGCCACATGGAGCCCGATCACCGGTGATCCGACGGGTGGCGCGACGCTCAACTTCTTCGTCGATCCGTCCGATCCAGATCGCCTGCTGATCGCAGATGCCAGCACGCTCTTCCTCTCGCAGGACGGCGGCGCCACGTTCCAACCCGTGCACACGGGCGCGACCCCGGGCGGCTTGTTCCTCGGCGGTGTCTACTTCGATGGGCCCGACATCTACGCCGCGACCGATGAGGGGATGCTCCTATCCTCCGGCGGTGCGGCGTTCGTCCCGTATGCTCTGCCCGGCTTTCCGACGGGGCAGGCGATCGCTTCTATTGCCGCGGGAGCCGCAAATGGTGCCGTGCGCTTCGTGATCGTCACCGTCAGCACGGTGAACAATCATGCGGTCCCAGGGAATTGGTACTCGAAGTACACGGGCACCTATTGCGCTGATCTCGGCGGCAGCTGGGCGCCCTGCGCTGCGGGGCTCGGGAGTGGTGACCAGATGGCGTTCGTCGCAATGGCGCACAACGATCCTCTGAACGTCTACGCGATCGGCTACAACACGGCTGCCTACAGCCTGAAGGTCTACAAGAGCACCGATGGCGGCAGCGCCTGGCAGCCGAGTCTGATCACGAGCGGCAACCAGAACGTGGCCACCGGTTGGGCTGGCCAACAGGCCGATCCCGCCAACGGGGCGCGCTGGTGGAACGGCTGGGGCCAGTTCGTCCGCGGACTCGCTGTGTCCCCCGTCGACGCGAACATCGCCGGCTTCACCGACGGTGGCTTCACTCACGTCACCAGCGATGGCGGAGCTTCCTGGCGCCAGGTGTACGTACCGCCGGCGCAGGAAAACTCCGCCGGGGCCCTGGTGCCGCATCCGAAGGCCTACGCTTCGAACGGCTTCGAGAACACCGTCGCCCACTGGATCGTATGGCTCGACACTCAAAGGCTAGTCGCCGGCTTCTCCGATATCCAGGGCATGTACAGCAGTGACGGTGGCGGCTCGTGGACGATGCTGAACAGCGACGCGGGCACGCCCGGAACCCCAACCCCCGACGGCCTCAAGGACTTCAACCAACTCGTGATCGATCCGCTCACCGACTCGGTGTACGCATCGACCGCTTCTGTCGGGCCGCTCTATCGAGCGCCGATCGTCACCGACGCCTTTCTCGATCGCCCCGGCGGCCGCATCGTGCGCAGCGACGACGGTGGGGCGACGTGGACGACCCTGTACGACTTCGGCTATGCCGTCGCGACTCTGGCTCTCGATCCCACTGATCCCGACCGGATGTACGCGGACGTCGTCCATAGCACGCAAGGTGGCATCTACGTTTGCGACGATATCCACGCCGTCGTACCCGTCTTCGCCCCGGTAGCGGCCCAGCTCGATCCGCGCATGGAAGGGCACCCGCAGCGAATCCGCGTGCTCAGCGACGGCGCCGTGGTGGCGGCGTTCTCGGAGCGTAAGCCGACCAATCAGTCCCCGTTCAATGCGACGTCCGGTGTGTTCGTACTCCCCGCCGGATCGATGCAATGGGAAGACCGCAGCGATCCGGCCCTGTACCACTACACCCGCGATCTCGTTATCGACCCGCACGACGAGAGCGTCTGGTACGCGACAACGTTCACCAGTTGGAACAACCCCGGGGGCGGCAACATCGCTGGCGGCCTCTACCGAACCGTCGACAGCGGTGTTTCGTGGCAGCCGCTGTTGGCCCAGTCGGCCGAGTCCTGCACCGTCAATCCGGACGATCCGAACGAGATGTACGTCACTGTCGACCGCGGGCTTTGGCACACGGCCGATCTGCGTGCGTCGACGCCCACGTTCGTCGAGGTCGAGAGCTACCCATTCGGTGGTCCCGAGCGCGTCTTCTTCGAGCCCGGCGATTCCAGCCAGGTGTGGGTGACGAACTTCGGCAACGGCATCCGTCGCGGTATGACGGCATCGCCGCCCGCCGCGGGCTGCGCCAGCGGCAGCACGGTTTCGAAGGCCAAACTCGCGCTGCGCGAGACGCCGTTCCGCCTGCGCGCCAGCGGCGAAGCGCTGCTCCCCAAGCCGTGGGCGGGCCTCGACCCGGTGGCCTTCGGCGTGTCGTTGTCGATCGCGTCGGGCACCGGCGGTGGAACATTCGACATCGTGGTGCCGGCGGGTGGGGTGCAGAACCGTGTCGGCTGGTCGGTCAACAAGAAAGGTACCGTGTGGCATTACCGCGACCGCAACGCGACCCAGGGAGAAGTGACCAACGTCGTGGTCCGTGACCTGTCGCAGCGCATGGACGGGCTCGTTCGCTTTACGATCCGGGCCCGCGGCGCGTCGGCGTTGCTACCGGACGTCGGTGCGATCGCCGCGTCGGTGCAACTTGGCAACGGGGCGGAATGCGCGACCGCGACATGGGGACCCCCGGCGGCCGCGCGGCCGCGCTGCAAAGGCGACAACCAAAGGCTGTCCTGTCGCTGAGGAGTGTGCCTTTTCTTCGTAGCGATCCCGAGCGCGGTGCTGATCGCGTGCCAGCGCTCTCCGCGACTCCGTGCCCAACGCGCAAACTCGATCGCACGCCGCCGCTCTTCGACCGATGCCCGCCCGTTGGCTCGGCCCCGCAAGCTCCGGCTGAGTTCAGCCCGGAGCCCCCCTGCGTCCGTGTTCAGCTCGTGTGTCATCATCGTCGCTCTCCTCCCGTCGAGGACTTCCCACGCCACGCGTGTCACCACCAGACGGGGCACAGCGAGCACTTACGGGTGATCAATCATGTCGATGAGGTCATAGGTATCCCCATCGATGGTGAAATAGAGGCGCCAGCTCTTGGTGATGGGGCCTGCCAGACATCACCGCCGCGCTCGGGAAAGCGCTTGGCTTGCAGTGAGGGGTGCCGGAGATTCTGCAGCAGAAGAGCAAT